>Ga0272442_10011230_pt1 | contig 10948 bp, 5 predicted proteins | sample SSMForm2O_FD_200262 | JGI IMG/M metagenome (GOLD analysis project Ga0272442, IMG submission 200262) | Marine sediment archaeal communities from Little Sippewissett salt marsh, Falmouth, MA, United States - SSM-Form-2O | ecosystem: Environmental > Aquatic > Marine > Wetlands > Sediment ... | reverse complement strand
ACGACTAAGGTTTCACAGCCCGATTGTAGATACGAACGTCGTCAATCAGGCCTGAACGCTATGGAGAGGGTATTATGTCCGCTCAAAGCTTTGTCGCCTGAGAGTCGTGAGTGGAGTCTCGGCGAAAGTCTGTCCTGTTGCAGTGCGCAATCTCTCTTTCCGTGGTAATTCACATGCTGTCAGCCTCAATACGTCAAATCCTGGGCTTTAGGGAAGAGCACAGGACAATCTCCAAGGCTCTTGTAGGCTATTTCGGAAGCCTTCAGGATTTCCATGTGTTTGCCCTGAGCATGCGCCGACGTACTTGTATTTACGGGCGTAATACTGTAGTATAAATGGATTCAAATTTACTGCTTAGAACACAGGAGTTAAAATATGAGAACCACACGAAATGTAGCTGTTTTTTTTTCTTTATGCATCATGGTCTCTTCTGCTCTGGCACTTGCCCAAGAAGTCGATAAAATAGTGCTCTGGCCAAGTGATGCATTGAGCAAAGTGATGAGTTCGGACACGCCGCTGACCGGCAAGGAACACTTACTGCATATGTCCGGAGCGCGCGATGAAATTGTCAGTTCCCAGGTTGTCTTCAGATCGCCCAGGGATGTTGGTGCAGCGACAGCAAGTCTTGCCGATCTGAAACATGCAAAAAGTGATGCTGTAATTCGCGCCTCAGCGATTCAGCTACAGTGGGTGCGATATATTGACACTGATCGCAATACGGCCGGCATTCCGATCGACGAACTTGTGGTCAAAGCGCCTGCGAGTATTCCAGATCCGTTTTGGGAAGCAGCGAGTATTTCCGTCAAGGCTAAGCGGGCCCAACCACTCTGGATAGAGATTCACATACCAGACAACGCGCAGGCAGGCGACTACAATGGCACATTGCAGGTGATGGCTGGAGACGAATCTGTCGCGATCCCCGTCAAATTGCATGTCTGGAACTTCGCGGTCCCGAAGCAGCGACATCTGTCGGTTATAAACTGGTGGCGATTCCCGGGGCTTGGTTTTGAAAACGTCAAGCCCTACAGCGATGAATACTGGACCTTACTCGGGCGGTTCTGTGAATTCCTTGTCGAACACCGCCAAACGGACGTTCAGACCTCCCTCGGATTGATTCAGGAAACCGGTGACGATCAACAGGGCTATTCCTATGATACGGGGCGGCTCGAACGCTACGCCGAGGCTGCTTTTGGGGCCGGTATCCACCGGATACACCTGCATTCGGTGGGCAGGCGGACAGCGAACATCACGGATCCAAGCAGCCGGATCGTGCCGAACGAGTCCAGTCTGCGACGTCTGGCGCAATGGGAAAAAGTGATCCATCGCCGGAAGTGGCGAAACCGCTTTCTCGTCAGCATTTCGGATGAGCCGTTCATACATCACGAAGAGAGCTATGCAGCGATGGTCAACCGCGTGCACGAAACTGCTCCGAGCGTTCGATGCGTCGAGGCGGTCGAAGCCGAGTTCCTCGGCAAGCTGGACGTATATGTTCCCAAGCTGAGCCATCTCAATTTGTGGTACGAGCAATTCGAGAAGGTTCATCGCGAAGGGGCCGACTTGTGGTTTTACACCTGCTGTCACCCGACCGGGCGCTATCCCAATCGTTTCCTGGACCAATCGCTGTTGAAGGTCCGAGTGCTTCACTGGATCAATTATCTTTATGACTTGGATGGCTATCTGCACTGGGGACTGAATCACTTTGCGGGAGACGATCCGTACACTCAGGAGGCTATCAGCAGGGGCTTGCCGCTCGGCGACCGGGCGATTGCCTATCCCGGCACGGACAAGCTGCTCGGATCTCTGCGTTTCAGCGCAATGCGTGACGGCCTGCAGGATTACGAATATCTGTGGGTGCTCGAGAATGAACTTGCCGGAATCAAACGCAAGATAGGTAAAGAAGCATCATGGCTGAATCCACGTCAACGGCCTCTGGAACTCTGTCGCCGGGTCGTGCAATCCTTCTATGAATACACGAGAGACCCGGTCATAATGCTCGACACGCGTACCACGATTGCGCGCGAGATCGAAGAGCTTTCGACCGAGCCATTACTTATAGTCCAGACCTCACCGTCCGAAGGAACTTTCGTACCGGCCGGCCCGCGAAACATTGGCGTCAGGGGACTTGTCCAGCCGGGCGCGACGGTGACAATCGACGGCAAGCCCGTCGGGAATATCCGTCCCAGTGGGTACTTTTTGCAGGCGCATTTCATGTCGAGCAGAAATCCCACTATCGAGGTCACAGTCGAGCACAAGGGCCGGAGACGTACGGTCAAACGTACATTCAATCTGAGCAATCCCGGCAACAGGATGCTTTCGAAATAAGGATGTTAATTCATGAGAAAACCATACATAAAGAACTTCACTGTAAATCTCTTTTTGTTCTTGTTGGTGTTGACGGCCCGGGAACTAAGAGCCTCGGACTGGCCAATGTATCGCGCCGATGCGGCGCGCAGCGGCTACACGAGCGACCATCTTCCCGCCAAGCTTAAGGTGCATTGGATCAGAAATACTGACAGCCCTCCGGAGCCGGCGTGGTCCGGGCGAGATACGCGGATGCCCTTCGATCTTACTTTTCAGCCGGTGGTCTCAGGCGGTTTGGTCCTCTTCGCAAGCTCGTCGGATTGCACGGTCTACGCTCTCGACGCCGAGACGGGCCGTGAGAAATGGACGTATGTCACCGACGGTCCCGTGCGGTTTGCCCCGGCGGTTTGGCGAGATCGCCTGTTCGTCGTCAGCGACGATGGTTATCTTTACTGCCTGGTCATTAGCGACGGAGAGTTGATCTGGACCAAACGCGGCGGGCCGAACCAGGAGACGGTGCTGGGCAACGACCGTCTGATTTCGCGATGGCCAGCTCGCGGCGGACCGGTCGTCAAAGACGGCATCGTCTATTTCGGTGCGGGACTCTGGCCTTCCGAGGGCATCTACCTTCACGCCGTGGATGCATCTACGGGAGATACGCTCTGGGTCAATGACTCATCGGGCGATATGGTTATCGAGCAGCCACACGGCGGAAATCGGGCACACAGCGGGGTCTCGATCCAGGGATACCTCGCCATCGCGGGCAATTCGCTGGTCGTCCCCACAGGGCGGGCCGCGCCGGCCGTTTTCGACGCCGAATCGGGCCGATTCCGGTATTTTCACCTCATGAAGTTAGGCGCCGGATGGGGAAAGCGAAAGGGCGCCGGTCCCTTCGTCACCTTTATCGACGAGGATCTCTATTTCGTCGAAGACGATGTGTTTCAGGCCTCGGACGGACGTTTCCTGGCGCGCGGACTCCCCGTGTCTTCTACCGCGGTGCTGCCGGAGATGCTGATATTTACACGAGGCCATGAGATCAGGGCCATCGAGAAGTCATCGCTATGGGTCGAGGAACGAGAGCCCGACAGTCGCCCCGTGCGCAAACTGTCTCTCGACAATATTGCCTGGCGCATCACTTGTTCGGACCCGGTCGGCGCGTCGGTCGTGCGTGCGAGTGCTTCGAACGAAACTTCGGACTGGCCGACGGCGACACAAGTGACAAATCCGCCTCTGGTGGTTGCCGGACGTACGATCGTAGCCGGTACACTCAACAGCAAGATCGTAACCGCAGACATCGAGTTGAGAACCGTTGTCACAACGACCGAGCTTGACGGTCTGGCCCTCGGTCTGGCCGTTGCAGACCAGGCCCTTTACGTCGGCACGGACAAGGGCACGATTTACTGTTTTATTTCCTCAGGACGTGGCGAGGCCGGCCCCCCGGATGACCAACAGGTGTGGCCTGAACCTTACCAAGTCGAGAGTCCGTATCACAATATGGCCCGAGAGATCATCGAGACAACCGGCATTACCGAGGGCTATTGCGTGGATCTTGCATGTGGGGACGGAGCCCTGGCCCAAGCCCTTGCCGAAGAAAGTAAACTCCACATCATCGCCGTTGATGACGATCGGCACGAGGTTGCCCTGGCTCGCAGGAGGCTGAGCGAGGGTGGATTGTGCGGCACGCAAGCTACCGTCCTTCAAAGGAATCCTTCCGATACCGGCTTGCCCTCGCGCTTCGCAAGACTCGTCGTGTCGGGGCGGTCCGTGACCGAAGGCCCACAAGCGGTATCCGCAGAAGAAATGAGGCGGCTGCTCCATCCATACAGCGGCACGGCACTGATCGGCAAATCCGGCAATCTCCAACAAACCACAGGCCGGCCGCCGGCGGGCGTAGGCGAATGGACACATCAGTATGCCGATGCGGCAAATACCTTGTGCTCGGCCGATGGTCTGGCGGCAGCTCCCCTGAAGATGCAGTGGTTCACGGATTTCGGGATTCAGATGCCCAGTCGGCACGGACGCGGCCCGGCGCCGTTGTGCAAGGACGGAATCATGATCATCGAAGCTCTTGACGGTCTGCTCGCCGTTGACGCCTATAGCGGGCAATGGCTTTGGTACTACGAAATGGAGAACATTCTTGCGCCCTATGATCAGGAACATCTCTTGGGAACATCAGGCACCGGAAGCAACATGTGTCTTGCCGATGACAGTGTGTTTGTTCGCCACGGCGCGCAATCTCTGCGCATCAGTATGAAGACCGGTAACCTGATCCGGGAGTACACCATGCCGGAAGAAAACGGCGTCTGGGGATTCATTGCTTGTGACCGGGGTATTCTCTACGGCACGAGCGCCGACCGGACGCACGTTGTCCGACAGCTCTTCAGGAACGTATCAACTATGGAGGATTTGCTGACCCAGTCTCGCAGCTTGTTTGCTCTGGACATAGAAACAGGCGAGAGGCGATGGATTTATGAGGCCGCCGAGTCGATACGCCATAACGCTATTGCCATCTGCGATGGCAGGGTCTATCTGATAGACAAGCCTAAAGAGATCGAGGATCTTTACGATAGAAACAGGGGCCGCACGAATCCTCCGGTCGAACAGCCAACCGTGTCCCGTCTGGTGTGCATTGATGCCGAGACGGGCGACGTCCTGTGGGAGCATAGTGAGGACATCTACGGAACCACCCTCGCGGCGAGTTTGAAACATGATGTGCTGCTCATGAGTTATCAGTATGCACAGCGTTCGTTCCAACTGCCGTCTGAGAAGGGAGACCGGCTCACCGGATTTCGAACGATCGATGGAAGACGCCTGTGGGACACAGCCGGGCGTTACATATCTCGCCCGATCATCAATGACTCGACCATCTACGCACAGCCATATTCCTACGACCTGCTCACCGGAATGCGCAATACGGATTTCCGGATGGAAGGTCGCCAGCCTGGAGGCTGCGGCCCCATGGCGGGATCCACAAATCTATTGCTCTATCGGTCGGGAACATTGGGGTATACGGATCTACTGGGCGGCTCGGCGACTCAAAACTACGGGCCCGTGCGCCCCGGATGCTGGATCAACACCATCGTGGCCGGCGGTCTCGTACTGATGCCCGATGCCACCGACCGCTGCACTTGCAGCTATCTAATGAAAACTTCCGTAGTCTTGGCTCCCGCAGACGAACGATCAACATCATACCGATGACACGAACTTCAGACTTCGCAGATCATTCTGTTGCCTCGTCGATATGGTTGGCTAGGACTTCGGTCCTGACAGAACAGCTGTTGTGCAGTGTGATTCGAGCAGCCTGCCTTCACGATTAGCCACACGGGCCAGAGTCGTAACGCACTCCTGATATTTTTCAGCTGCTATGATCACCAGGTATATTGAAATCAAATACTCTATCGCTCTGCTTTCCTGTCACTGATTTCTTAATTTCAGAGAGAGTAAGAAGCTGAAGTTCATGGGTCGCAATATGACAATCTTACCGCTACAATTGCCACCGATTATCCGCTTGCCGTCCGGGCTGACCTACAGGCGTACACCAGCCTGTTCCAGCCGCTTCTTCATGTAGCCAGCGCGGTACGGATACTCATCGAATTTGACGGGTGCGTCAGTGAAGCGCGGGTCGCCGGTTCGCTCGAGATATTTTGTCAATTGCCTGCGAAGCTTAGCAATGGTCTCTTGGTGCTCCCCTTTGTCGGCGAGATTGACGACCTGATCAGGGTCTTTCTCGCAATCGTAGAATTCAAAGGCGGGACGCCGGCCAAAGCACAGTTTGTAGAATCCAGACTTACTGTCACTCATGACGACAGATTTCGTTGGGCCGTTATCGCAATCAGCGTGTTTGTCCATTGGATGGCTGGCGCCTTCAGGTACACCGGCCGGCCAGCGATCCGGTTCAAGGTTCAGCACGAGGAGCCACTTGTCTGTTCTAATGGCCCGCGCCGGATACCCCGCCATGGACGGCAACTTCTGGGCTGGCGTATGACGCTCGCGCCCGAAAACCATGAAATCGCGCTTCTTGTCAATTCGACCTTCTTTCCCGGATTGCAGTATCCGAATGAGTGAATTTCCAGTCATTTCTTCCGGAGCTTTAATGCCCGCGGCTTCGAGGAATGTCGGGGCAAGGTCGGTCAGTGAAGTGAAGTCGGTTATTGTGCGTCCCGGCTTGATCTTGTTGCCCCAGCGGATCGCCAGAGGAACGCGTGATCCCCAATCGTAAAGGTTACCCTTGCAGCGAGGGAAGGGCATGCCGTGGTCGCCGGACATCACAATTATGGTGTTGTCCAGTTCACCCTCTGCCTCCAGTAGTCTTGTCGCATCGTTGACATCACTGTCCCATCGTTGCACTTCAAAATAGTAGTCGGCAATATCGCTGCGCACCTCCTCATTGTTCGGAAGGAATTGGGGAACATGCACTCCTTCGACATCGATGCCGGCCTTTCTCCCGCTGCCTTTTACATAGCCTCGGTGCGGATCGGACGTGCCGAACCAGAAGCAGAAAGGCTTCGATTTGTCGCGGTTCTTCATGAAGTCTGTGAACTTGGCAGGTTTCCCGCACGGATGCTCCTCGTAGCCGGCCGCTTTCCAGTCGCCGGGCCCCCAGCTCTTGCGCCAGTTGCCGATCTCATATCCGGCATCACGCATCAGGAACATGAAGTTGGGGTGCTTCACATCCAGGGTGCTGTGCAGGTTTGCGCCTTGGCCGAGACGGTAGAACTGCTGGCCGGTGATTATGGCGTTGCGGGAAGGAGTGCATGACGGACTCGAGATGAAAGCATGCTGAAATAAGACACCTTCTTCTGCAAGACGATCGAAGGCAGGGGTCTTGACGACCTTGTCGCCATAAGCTCCGGCATGAGGCCAACCCCAGTCATCCGCGAAGCAGAAGAGGATGTTAGGTCTGGCCTGTGGTTTCGATTTCGAGGCCTTCAAAGCATGTGGCGTCATCGCCATGACACCAAGGGCTGTGGCTGTCTGGAGAAAGCTGCGACGGTCAAGTTTATCTTGTTTCATGCCAATCTTCATTGTATTTGCTCCGTGATTTCTGCAACAGCGTTTCTGCCGAAGTCGTATTCCCATCTTCTTCTCAATCCCTCAGCCACCTAGAGTTATGAGTTCTCATTCACAAGAGTCCAGGATGTCGTTATAGACTACGGCGAGAATCTGGGCGTTCATTTTGTACCGGTGGGCAGTTCGCGAACGCGAAGCTTGCGGAATCTGGCTTTGCTCTGATCGTATCCTTCACCGCCGGGGTGGATTTGAAGACACAGCGTGCCCTCCTGAGGAATCCCCTTGGTCGACGCGGCCGTGTGCTGATAATCCGTTACCTGTGTGTTGTTGATCCATACTTTGATCCGAGCCGGTTCTCCCCGGCAAGAGATCTTGAAGTGGTTCCAGGCCCCTTTCTTGAAGTGTTTGATACCTTCAGGACTTCGATGGACGAATCCCTGGGTCCAGGGGCAATAGACGCCTCCAATGTCACCACCGTCCCGATAGTCGATGGTCACCTGGTGGCTCTTTCCATGAGGTCCAACACGCAGAAAGATCCCACTGTCGAAGGGCCAATCGACCTGGGTTTCGCATTCGAACTCAAAGTCTTTGAACTTGCGGAAGGTCGTCAGAAAGCCCCCTTTGCCGGGTGGATCCTGGACACCGACGATCGCCCCGTCTTCCACGTACCATTTCCCGGCAACACCATGTCCCGGCAGGGAATCGTGCCGCTTCCACCCGGTAAGCGAGTGGCCATCAAAGAGGGACTCTCCCCCCTTCAGCGCAAACCGCTTCAGGCGAATGGAACGAAACCGAACGGTCATGGGAGGTCCCGCATGAAGTTGAAGCGCCAGAACGCCACAGTCTGCGGCTTTGGCCTTCTCATTGTCGATGAGCATCATTGTGGGTACGCCATTTAGCGTCTGAGTCAACGTGTTTCCCCTGGCGGTGATGACGTAGTCGTTCCAGCCATCCCGATTGACCGCCTCCGAAACCGCCGCGTCACTGCTGATCTTGTCGACAACAATGCTTTTTCCAGGGCCTCGTTCGACCTTGTCGCCCCGATTCACCATGATCCCCCGGCCCCGCTCCTCGTAGAGGATCCCCGTATATCGATTGTTGGCGTCGATGTCGGCCTGGTAACCGCCAACGACCCACTGGCCATTATCACGGCTGCGATACTGAATGCCGGAGTTGCCCCCTTCGATCTTCCAGGACAGCCTGAGCTCAAAATCGCAAAGCAGCCCGTGGCGCCAGATCAGAAAGGTGTTTCCCCGTGTCGGGTTCTCTGGAGTCGTTCGTCCCACGATGGCGCCATCAACAACGGACCATAACTTGGGATTCCCGTCCCACCCGGTGAGTGTCTTACCATCAAAGAGCTGTACGAATCCTGCCTCACGCTCTTCAGCGGTGAGTGTGTTGACCTGTACAGCCGATGCCGCTGAGGCAAAAACGAGAATGACTGTAAGCATGCCGATAAGTTGTACATTACGCATTGATTGGACTCCTTTTTCTATAGGGTTTCATTGTCTACACCATGCTAAACGAAAGAGTACTCGTTAGTCAAGGGAGACAACAACAAATAAGTTTTTTGATCTTTCAACCACGCAGTGATAATAATCCTCTGGTGCTCCGAAAAGGGAAAAAATACCGTCTGAGTCCGAAGAAGCCAAAGAGTGACGAGCAAAACTGGTACAAATTGAAGATTTTGAAGAGTGACAGAACATACTCAAAGTCGCTTCATTCAGGGGCTGAATATCGCCACCAAGACCTAGTGACATCGTGACACCATTTTGTCTCCACTGGCACTGATTTTTCCAATTCGCGTCCCCAAAAAGGTCGGATATTCGGCCAAGGACAAATTTTGAAAAAATTTATCGGGCGTCCACGTCTTCAATGGACTCATCAAAAAAGGAAGAGCTCACAACTGGTTCAGGCTGTAAGCTCTTCGACGATATTGGGCGTTCTATTTCCAACTAAGACGGTCCTCTGCTTCCAATCTGCAACCTATTGAACCGGAGGAACTTCCTCGAACAAGTGCTCGGCCAGAACGATCAGGTCCTGGACATCGACAATGCCGTCGCCCCAGGGCATCGGGCCAATATCACATAGCGAATTGTCAGTACCCCAGTGGTCAACGATTATGCACATATCTTCAGCATCGACGATACCATCAGCGTTCAGATCAACGACGGGAGAGATGGTCGATTGCCACAGATCGTACTGGTTGAAATCAGTTCCCGGTCCGGAACACCAGTAGAGAGTAGAACCATCGGCGGAGATGCTGGGCGTGTCCTCTCCATCTAAAGTGTTGATCTCCGGTCCAAGGAGTATGGGAGTCCCCCAGCTGCTGTCGTCGCTGGTCCGTGTCGCTAACCATATATCCGGTAAAAGGGACACATCAACGTAATCAGAGCAAAAAAAGAGGGCCAGGCCATCGGCCGATATGCTTGGTTGCCAATTCCCAGACCCATTGCGAGATGGCATCAGCTCCAACTTCACTGGCATTTCCCAAGGGCTATCCCTTGTCGCTCGCGTCGTTTTGTATATGTCCCCCCCATAAACAAAACCATCATCGCCGACGGAAAGCCCAGTGGAGAAGTAAAGCGAACAGCCGTCTGGCGAAATACAACCACAATACTCGATGCCCGCGGAGTTGACGGGAGCACCCAGATTCACCGGCTGACTCCACGGGTCTTCTTTCGTCGGCCTGGTGGATAGCCAGATATCATACTCGCCAAGCCCGCCGGGCCTATTAGAAGAGAAAACGAGTGTTAGCCCGTCGGCAGTAATGGTTGGTAGGCCCTCGCGGTATTCGCTGTTAACGGGTTCTCCGAGATTCAATGGTGGTCCCCAGTAACCCTCTGGATTACTTTCTGACGTTTGTTTTGTGGAAACCCAAATGTCCTCGTTTCCAAGCCCACCTGGCCGTGTCGAGCTAAAGTACAGGGAAAGACCGTCAGGCGCGATAAAGGGTTCATAGTCCCCGTACGGGCTGTTAACGACCGGCCCAAGATATACGCGTTCACCGAAGACAAAATCCGCCTTCGCGACGCCAGCAGGCAAACCCACCACCAATACCAAAACTGAAATTGCTGAGGTTCTTGTCATTTTCATCTTTTTTCCCTTTCAAAAAGGGTTAATACTTTCACGCTGCACACGGTGTGCAGCTTTGTTCAGAGCAGTTCTTTTTCTGAAAAACCGGCTTTTCGGACTTGTTGGCACTGCTCTTACAAACGGAAAAAAAGGAGCAAGGGCACGATTTTTGTCGAGATTTTCTTCAAAAATTAGTAAAATTTTTAATATCTTTAAATCGTGGAGGTTAGCGAAGCATGACGTATATTGGCAACCACAGGACCCGACAATTAGTTACTCTTGCGAAGGGTGGCGATGCGTCTGCGTTGGACCAACTGTGTCATGACTATGCCGAGCGAGTACGATGGATGGTGCGCCTTCGCATTAGCAAGAAGCTCCGCTCGAAGCTGGAATCGATGGACTTGGTTCAAGAGGTTTTTATTCACGCCTTAGATGGTTTGGGAGACTTCACATATGAGAACGAGGGGGATTTTGTCCGATGGCTGTCCAAAATAGCCGAGAACGCATTTCGGGACAATTTAGACAAGCTACACGCTGATAAGCGTGATATTCGGAAGGAACG
>Ga0272442_10011229_pt1 | contig 10949 bp, 8 predicted proteins | sample SSMForm2O_FD_200262 | JGI IMG/M metagenome (GOLD analysis project Ga0272442, IMG submission 200262) | Marine sediment archaeal communities from Little Sippewissett salt marsh, Falmouth, MA, United States - SSM-Form-2O | ecosystem: Environmental > Aquatic > Marine > Wetlands > Sediment ... | reverse complement strand
AAAGATGATCATCTGAGTATTTTGCGGAATAACAGACTAAAAGATGGTTGTCCGTGGACCGTACCCATTACTCTGGCTGTGAGCGAAGAGGATGGGAAGCGTTACGTCGTAGGTAAGGATATCGCCCTGTGCGATAAAACTGGAAAGCCACTGGGAGTACTTGCTCTTGAGGAAAAATACGGCTACGACAAGGAAATAGAGGCCGAGACTGTCTACGGAACCAAAGACCTGGCACATCCGGGCGTAGCGGCCTTGTATGCGAGCGGAGATGTGCTGTTGGGAGGCAAAATATCCCTTGTTAACCGACCAGATCACGGCAAACTAACCGAAATGCTCCTCGATCCCAAAGAAACAAGGCTGCTATTTTACTACAAGGGCTGGAAAACCGTGGTAGCATTTCAGACGCGCAATCCCATACATCGCGCACACGAATATATACAGAAATGCGCTCTGGAGGCGGTCGATGGGCTGCTGATACATCCGCTGGTAGGATCGACGAAGAAAGATGATATACCAGCCGAAATCAGAATCGAGTGCTATAAGACTTTGCTGAAGGAGTATTACCCTCATGATAGGGTGGCCCTATCGATCTTCCCGGCGGCCATGAGATATGCAGGCCCTAAAGAAGCCATTCTCCATGCCATCGCCCGAAAAAACTATGGATGCACTCATTTCATAGTAGGTCGCGATCATGCGGGCGTGGGGAAATATTACGGCACGTATGATGCTCAGAAGATATTTGACGATTTTGATCCTGCGGAAATAGGCATTGAGCCGCTGAAATTTGAGCATGCCTTTTACTGTAAAGAATGTTGCAGCATGGCTACTGCCAAGACATGTCCACATGACACTTCATCACATATCTTCCTCAGTGGCACAAGGGTGCGGGAAATGCTCGCAGCAGGAGAGACCCCACCATCTGAGTTTACACGCTCCGAAGTTGCCGATGTGCTGATAAAATGGCAGCAGTCTATGGGCTAACTTTATTGAATGAAGTGCGATAGTTTTTGGCAGAAGTTAACCAGGAGAAGTAGTAATGGAAAAATTTAAGGCACGCGGGTTTGCTTTATGGTTTACCGGACTTCCATGTTCGGGAAAGACAACCATATCTGAGATAATTGCGAAGGAACTGAGGGATCGCGATCTCAACGTGGAAACACTGGACGGGGACGAACTCAGACGCAACCTGAGCAAGGATCTGGGATTCAGTAAGGAGGACAGAGAGACACATATTAAGCGGGTGGGCTTTATTGCCAAGCTGTTAGCCCGGAACGACGTGGCTACTCTGGCGGCCTTTGTATCTCCCTATCGCGAGGTGCGGAAGTACCTGAGAATTGAAATAGGGAGCTTTATCGAAGTCTTCGTCAAGTGTCCTGTGGAAGTCTGCATAGAGCGGGACGTAAAGGGAATGTATAAGAAAGCGTTGGCAGGTGAAATAAAGAACTTCACCGGCGTATCCGATCCCTACGAGGAACCGCTAAATCCCGAAATTGTGGTTGAGACTGATAAGGAAATGCCAATTGAGAGCGCCCAAAAAGTGCTCCAGTGGCTCGAAAATATGGAATATATTCCGCCTGCATCTGAATCCGTTATCTATACGACTGAAGAGGAAGAGGAGATCAGGGACAAATTAAAGAAACTCAGTTATCTTTAGCACTTGATCATATTAGTTATGAAATCAAAATTTTTGATCAACCCCATCCTGACTTTTACCTGTCAATCCCGAAATCTTGACATCTGGGACGGACATGCCGTCCAGCGAGTTATTTCGGTCTTCGCATGGCCTGACGAGTAAAGAGGATGTTGAATGTCATTAGGTCAGAATGTTCTGAAACTAGCCGTCGGCAGGATTGCTTCCACGGCAGTATTGTTTGCCGCGACTCCGATTATTGCTCGCATGTTCATTCCAGAGGATCTTGGTATTCAGGAAGTCTTTATGGCTATCATGGGCGTGCTTGGAGTTGTTGCGTGTCTTCGATACGAGTTGTCGATTCCACTGGGCAAGGATGATAAAGAGGCTGGCGCTAGCTTCGCTTTGAGCATAATAATTTGCGTGGTTTTTGCACTTATCATATTGCTGGTCGTGCATTATACCAGAAGCTACGTTGCCATGAGGTTCCGCTCTCCCGCTCTGGAGGGATTTCTTTGGTTGCTGCCTATCGCTATCGCAATTGATGGATTGCGACAGACTTTACTATACTGGATGGGGTACAAAGAGCGTTTCGGCATCATGGCATGGTCAGGATTGGCGAAATCTATACTTGCCGGACTGACACCTATAATCTGGTATTTTGCCTATGGAAGGTCGCCGGCGGCGCTGGTGGCGGCGATTCTTGCTGGCAGTATTGTTGCTACTTTGGTTCTCCTGTTTCCGCTGTTTCCGTCTCTGATTACCTCTATCAAAGATAGTGGCTTTGGAGCTATTGTCAATATTGCCAGACGCCACAAGAAATTCCCAGTTTATCACACCTGGTCGGGTCTGGTTAACGTGTTGTCCGCCCGGATGCCGACGTTCTTCTTAGGCATGTATTTCCCAACTAAGATCGTTGGCTATTACTCATTGGGAAATAGAGTAATCACTTTGCCAACAACTCTGCTGGGTGCGTCCATCAGGCAAGTCCTATACCCCGCCGCTGGTAAGGAATATAATAAAACCGGTGACGTTGCAGAGATAGTTCGCAGCATAATCAGAAGGCTGGTGCAAATTGGTGTTTTCCCTATAATAGCGATCGGATTTTGTGGTGCTTCCCTTTTCAGTTTTCTCTTTGGAGAGGAGTGGATTGAGGCGGGTGTTTATGCACAAATCTTGAGCATCTTTATTCTACCTCAGTTTATTACTTCCCCGGTAACAGCGATTTTCTCTGTAAAATCGTATCAGGAGAAGGGGCTGGTCTATAACGTCAGCCTAGCTACCAGCAGATTTATAGTATTGCTCTTAACAACCCGGTTTAACAATCCAAGAGTCACACTAGGGGCGTATGCCATCACGAGTTTTATCATCTATTTTCTGGCTTATACTTGGTTATTGAGGCTTAGCAACGTTTCTGTGCAGTGGGGATTAAAGATCATTATAAAGTATATATCTGGCTCGGTAGTGCTTTTGTTACCGACATTTTTCCTTATTCACGCAGGACATGGCATATCGGTTATTTTAATAAGCCTGTTTCTGGAAACTATGCTCTATTTTTTGATCTTGTGCAAAGTGGATAAAACGATACAAACTGCTATTAGTGCCGCACTTCACAGAAAGCATTATTGAAAGTAGAAAGATACTCTCGATAAAGTCTGGAGTCAAGGGAGTATTGAGCAAAACAGGAAAATACGGGACAAATCATGGTAGAACAATATCTTCGTTGGGCAAGAAAATTATATAAGCTAAATAAGGATGTCATAAAACAGCGGATTCAGTATAATCCAGCTGACGAATTCACAAATATGCCGCAGATTGTTCATGAGCAAAGTCGATGCTGTTTTGTGCTTTCAACCGGACGTTGTGGAACGGCTTTTTTAACTACCTTACTGGAACTCTCAAAGGATATAAGATGCGAACATCAACCCTCGCCAGAATTGATATATCCCTCCAAACTTGCCTATGAGAGTTCCCGCGAAGACGATGGCAAACTCGAGATAGGGATAGACATGGCGAGATATGAACTGGTAGAATGGTCGTTTTCCAGAAACCAGATATACGTGGAAACAAATAATAGAATCACATTTTTCGCCCCTTATCTGGCGAAGCTGTTTAAACAATCAATGTTTATACACCTGGTCAGACACCCGGGAGATTTTGTGCGCAGCGGAATTCGACGTAAATGGTATAGCGGGAAAGACTATCACGATGCTGGCAGAATAGTTCCTACAAACGGTTCTTTTGACAATTGGAACAGGATGACACAGATCGAGAAAATAGCATGGCTGTGGAATGAGACCAACCAATTCGTAGAGGATTTCAAGGCTAATTTGGATGACCCAAACAGGTTCATGTTTGCTAAAGCTGAGGACCTGTTTTCTGTACCAGAAATGGCTGTAAAGATATTCAAATTCCTGGATTTGGAGCCGCCGTTGAAAGGGAAAATTAATAAAGCAATGAAGCGACCTGTGAATACTCAACAGGGAGGGGATTTCCCAAAATATAAGCAGTGGAATTCTGAACAGAAAGAGCAACTGAAGAAATACGCGTTATTATACGCAAAATACGGCTATGAACTGTAGAAAACGCGTCTCGCTTCGTGCGTGATGGAATCGCTACGGACGAAATTATGCAAATTAAGGTTGAGGTAGCCTTAGAATTGAAAATTACTATCATTTATACCGACGATCAGTTTTCAAATCCTATTACATACACATTCGGCACAATATTCTCAATCCTGGGTGCTGAATACAGAATTTTGCCATATTCAGAAGTAGAAGCCAATAAATCCTTTATCAAAGGACTTTTGATCAGCTACGGACGTGAAAAAATTGACGTGAATGCTGAATACCGGATTCATATTTATCAGTCACAACTTTTTAGCAGGGATTATGGAACGGCCTCATCAATGCCCCGGCTTCCATTAAAGCTCTGGAACGGATTACCTGTAATTTATGAGGGGAGCGGGGATGTAAGAGAACTTGTTATGCAAAGTGAAAACCTGATAGAAACAAATATAGACATTATCGCTTCATCGTTCTTCATGCTATCGCGCTACGAAGAGAGCATCCTCAATGTAAGAGACCAGCATGGTAGATTTCCCGCTAGTGCAAGTGTCGCATTTAAGGAAAATTTTCTGACGAGACCGATTGTAAACGAATATATAGATTTGCTCTGGAAATGGATTGACGATTTCCAGATAGGAATAGAACGTAAAGTACTATGGAATGGTAAGAATTTGGCGGTCATACTGACACACGATGTTGACTTGATCAGGAAATACCGATGGTGGCTTCCACCCCTGAACTCGCTTGCAAGAACCATAAAGCGTAGACAGCTTGCCAAATCTCTTCATTATGGCATAGACTGGACTACATCCTCGCTGAAAATTAAACCGGACCCGTATTGGAATTTTGACGAAATTATAGAACTGGAGCATAAATACGAGTTCACATCATCGTTTTATTTCATGACTGGCGCAAATACAAAGTATGATCGTTATAGATATTCCATCAACAATTCAAAGGTCGTTGCCCTGATAAAGAAACTAGAGAGAGCGGCTCATGAGGTGGGACTTCATGGGAGCTACAACAGCTTCAATGATTATGAAGTATTTATAAAAGAAAAGAATAAACTTGATCAGATCGTATCAAACAAAAAATACGGGAGTCGCCAGCACTATCTCCGCTGGAAAACCCCGGATACCTGGCAAATTCTGGAAAAAGCTGGTATTTTGTATGATAGCTCCTTAGGCTATGCAGATCATAACGGCTTTAGATGCGGTGTTTGTTTCCCATATAAGCCCTTTGATGTCATGGCAGATAGAAAAATGGACATCTGGGAATTGCCATTGATAGTGATGGACAAGCAGAGCAGTGATTATCAGGATACGAATCCAGAATACATTTTTCAAAGAACTAAAAGGTTGATTAACACTGTGAAGAATCATAATGGTGTCTTTGTGTTATTAACTCACAATTCTTCTTTCTATAGGCTACAAAATTTTGAGTTATCGAATTTCTACGAAAAGGTTCTAGCCTATATGTCAGAGCAGTGTGTATTTAATAGCTCTGCCCAAGAACTGGTAAAACATTGGCAAAACTCCATAGCACAGTAAGCAATGTTTCTTTAAGAAGTCAGATGCTTTTCATGAGCGTGACAGCGGGATTTGTGGGCCTCGTTGCAGTTTTTATCTTTGTATCATTACAGTCAAAAGCTTTTTGGCTCCTTTGTCTATTGCCGTTTGTCGCCTTAACTATGTATTTCCTGCTCAAGTATCCAGAGATTTCCCTTGGGCTTTTTATAAATGCTGGCTACTACAAAGCTATGCCTTATATTAGCTTGCCGGATTCTGTAGACTTAACAGCATTGTTCGGAGCGCTTACTATAACGGGCATTTTGATAAAAATGATAAAAGGAATGTCCAAGAGAAGGCTAATGCAGTTCGCTATACCAAAGGAATTTATTATTCCTTATAGTATTCTGGTTTTATTGATGTTTATAAGCCTTATTTATACCAGTTCTCTGGGCCCTGCGACTGATAAGTTTCTCAGGTTTGTTGTGCTGACTTCCCTGGCTGCCTTTGCTCCCTTGCTTATATTTGATAATATAGATAGAGTGAAAAGATTCCTCTATGTTCTCGTGTTTATATCTTCTGCAATGTCAATAACTGCTATAGCTTCTGCGAAGGTTTTGAAGGGCATTGCTTTCCATTCGGCATTAGGTTCGAATTATCTGACTCTAGGTCGGGCTACAGGAGTATCTATTCTGGCACTTAGCCTCTTTCTGATCTCAGCCGCGAAAACTCGATCGATGAAGATAATTGGATGTGCTCTGGTAGGTCTGAATCTGTTTGGTCTGTTGTATAGCGGAGGCAAAGGGCCGCTGATCAGTCTTGTGGTAGCAATGTTGGTAGTGCTGGTACTTCACATGAGTCAAAGGGGAGCTAAAAGATACATAGTTGTTGTTCTATTGCTTTCTCTGACAACGGTTGCTCTGATGTTAGCATTGCCGGGTTATTTTGATACCATCAAATATAGACTGTCTACTATTAACCCATTCAGTGGAGCCGACATCAGAGAGTCTTCTGCTTCGGAACGGCTGGACTTGTTTGACGCCGCCGTGAATGCTATGGCAGACTATCCCGTTCAAGGAACGGGGTTAGGTGGATTCAGTGACTATTCTGGTTATAGAGCCCAGTATAGTGAAAGGGCCTATTACCCACATAATATCTTCCTGGAAATCGGATCTGAGCTGGGCATTCCCGGATTGTTAACCTTTGTCTTTCTTATTGGTTTTTGCATGTCGCGTTTGATCCGCGTAAGCAGATTAAGATCTGAGGTTTACCATCTCGTGTGGGCGATATCTGCCCTGTTACTCTACATGCTACTGAATGCCTGCGTATCCGGTGATCTAAACGATAACCGTATGTTTTTCATGTGGATGGGCATGGTATTTGCCATTGAAAAGATGCATAGTCCGATGTTTTTTAGTTTCGCAAAGCGAGAGAATATATTCTTGGCTTTGAGGTTGTATCTAAAGAACTGATAAAGTTAGGACAATCCATGAGCAAGATCGCTATTCTGACGTCGGTACATTCGATATTTGACGTCAGAATCTTCCATAAACAGGCGAAGTCACTGGTAAAAGCAGGATATGACGTGGCGCTGCTCGCTCAGCATGACAGGAATGAAATTGTTGATGGCGTGAAATTTATTGCTTTACCCAAACCGCGTGGCAGATTCCAGCGAATGACCGGACTCATGTTTCGGATTTTACGTATCGCCATCAAAGAAAAAGCAAATGTCTATCATTTCCATGATCCGGAACTAATCCCCGTTGGTCTGATTCTGAAGTTCTTTGGTGCCAAAGTGATCTATGACGTTCACGAGTGTTATCCAGCATCAATAAGAAAGAATGAGTGGCTTCCGCCTTTCATGAAAGGCATCGTTGCCAGCATCTTTGATGTCTTTGAAAGGGTGTGTTATCATTTTTTCGATGCCGTTACGACTGCTACTGAGGATATTGCCAGGCGTTTTCGGGATGATAAAGTCGTAATAATACACAATTATCCCGTTCTCCATTATGCTATTGATAAAACTGATAACAGGTCGCTCGATGAAAGTCGTACAGTTATTTACGTTGGAGCATTATCAAAAACTCGCGGTATTGGTGAGATCGTGCAGTCGCTTGGTTATGTTGATGGAAGATCAAAAGTTAGGCTGAAAATCCTGGGTATGTTCACGGAACCTGATTTTGAGGAGGAAGTAAGAAGCATAGAGCATTTCTCGAAAGTGGACTTTCTCGGACAGATACCGCATGAGGAAGTATACTTCCACTTGTCCTCAGCAGATATTGGATTGGTTGTGTTAAATCCTACTCCGGGGTACATTAAATCAATGCCCGTCAAGATGTTCGAGTATATGATGACGGGATTGCCGGTCATTGCTTCCAATTTCCCACTTTGGAAGGAGATTGTTGAGGGCAACAAGTGTGGCTTGACGGTGGATCCCATGAATCCGCAGGAAATAGCGGAAGCAATTGAGTATCTACTGGAGCGGCCTGAACTCATGAAAAAAATGGGCGAAAATGGACGGAAGGCTGTGTTTGAAAAATACAACTGGGAGCGAGAATCCGGAAAACTCCTGGATTCTTATATCAGAGTGCTGACTGGAAGTTAAAAAAGGATCGCCGATAAAAATGTCTCAATCACCCTTTGTTTCGATTGTTATACCATGCCATAATGAGGGGGAGTTCATAGCTAAGTGCCTCAACCGTCTGCTCTTCACGTGGATGGGACTGATAGTCCCCCGTTGGAAAGCTATATGAGTTGACGTTGGTCAGTTGCATGAAGCAGAGAAAGTCTACTCTCATCAGGGATACCGGAGGGCAGAAATGACCAATTCGCCTTTTGTTTCGATTGTTATACCATGCCGTAATGAGGAGGAGTTCATAGCTAAGTGCCTCGATTCTGTCATTGCTAATGATTACCCCAAGGATACGCTTGAGGTTCTAGTTGTTGACGCGATGAGTGAAGACGGGACAAGGGAAGTTGTTGACGGATATGCACATCGGTATCCATTTGTCAGGCTTTTGGACAATCATAAGAAGATTACTCCCGTTGCGCTCAATATAGGCATCAAACATGCAAAGAGTCAGATTATTATGAGAATGGATGCTCATGCTGCTTATGAAAAGGAGTATATCTCAAAGTGCGTACAATACTTAAATGAATATAACGCCGACAACGTGGGGGGCATATGGAAAATAGTTCCCAGGGATGATACTACCATTGGAAAGGCGATTGCTCTTGTTTTATCTCATCCATTTGGCATAGGCAACGCCTATTATAGATTTGCTACTAAGAAACTAAGATGGGTAGACACCGTGCCTTTTTTCTGCTACAGGAAAGAAATCTTCGATAAGGTTGGACTTTTTAATGAGAATCTGACTAGAAGTCAGGATATGGAATTTAATCTGAGGCTGAAAAGCATGGGTTACAGGACTCTTTTAGTTCCTGACATTGTGAGCTATTACTACGCAAGGTCTGACTTTGGGTCTTTTTGCAGGCATAATCTTAGGAATGGGGTTTGGGCTATCTATCCGCTTAAGTTCACCACGATTACGCCGGTCTCATGGCGGCATATGGTACCTCTTGCGTTTGTGTTAAGTTTAATAGGTTCGGGTGTATTATCAGTTGTTTCGCCAATTTTCCTATATTTTTTTCTGTTTATAAGTGGCTCTTATACATTGGCGAATCTTTTTTTCTCCATTAAGATTGCGGCAGAACAGAAGAATTCTAGATACCTATTTTTAATGCCACTGATATTTACTATACTACATATAAGTTATGGTTTAGGGTCATTATGGGGTCTGCTGAAGGTAATGATATCGGCACAATTCTGGAAAAATCGATTTTCTTCTTTGGGAGCTAACCGAAAATGAATTGGGAAGGCAAGAAGGTATTGGTAACAGGCGCTGGCGGATTTATCGGCAGTCATCTTGTTGAGCGACTGGTGAAATTGGAGGCTCAAGTCAGAGCCTTTGTCCGTTACAACTCCCGGAGCGATTGGGGATTTATCGAGGATCTGCCGGAAGACGCTCGGAACAAAGTGGAAATCTCAACCGGTGATTTGAAGGACTCCGGGGCGGTATGGAACGCTGTCAAAGACAGGGAAGTTGTATTCCATCTGGGAGCCTTGATCGCCATTCCCTATTCGTACATGAATCCCGGCGATGCTGTCCAGACAAACGTCATCGGCTCTCTGAACGTATTAAGCGCTTCCAGGGAATTCGGCGTGGAGAAACTCGTCCACACATCCACCAGCGAAGTATATGGCACCGCGCTGTATGTGCCAATAGACGAGAAACATCCTTTGCAGGCGCAGTCTCCGTATTCGGCCAGTAAAATTGGCGCGGACAAGCTGGCAGAGAGTTTCCATCTAACCTACGGTCTGCCGGTTGCGACTATCAGGCCGTTCAATACTTACGGTCCGCGGCAATCGGCGCGGGCGGTGATTCCTACTATCATCACGCAGGCTTTGACCGGCGGAAAAGTTAAACTTGGCGCGGTAAGTCCTACCAGAGATTTTAACTACGTGGGGGATACTGTGGCGGGCTTCATAAGGGTCGCTGAGTCGCCTGAATCCACCGGCGAGGTGATCAACGTCGGTTCAGGGAAGGAGATCTCCATAGGAGATTTAGCTGATAAGATCGCATCGCTGATGGATAGGGATATAGAGATTATTTCTGACACAAGCCGTATTCGCCCGGAAAAAAGCGAAGTAAACAGGTTGCTGGCAGACAATACAAAGGCGAAGGAATTGATTCAATGGGAACCAAGAGTCTCATTGGATGAAGGACTGAGAAAAACCATCGAGTGGATTTCGGAGCACATCAATAGCTATAAAGTGAACATCTACAACGTGTGAAATGACGGATAAACAACGTTGCGCAAATACGGAGGTTTCATAGTATGATGAAACGTCTCTTTGATATAGTTCTCTCATTTGTGGGGCTTCTGCTTCTATCTCCTCTGTTTGCAATTATTGCCATAAAGATAAAGCTGGATTCTAAAGGGCCTGTTTTTTACAGAGGAGAGAGAATCGGCAAGTTTGGAAAAATATTTGGTGTTTACAAGTTTAGAACTATGGTTGCTCATGCGGATAAGATCAGCAGCAGTTCGTCGGCGGGAGACGATGATCCGCGCATCACAAAATTTGGCAGGTTTCTTCGTACTTCCAAATTCAACGAACTACCGCAGCTTATCAACGTGCTCAAAGGCGAAATGAGCTTCGTCGGCCCCAGGCCTCAGGTCAAG
>Ga0272442_10011228_pt1 | contig 10949 bp, 8 predicted proteins | sample SSMForm2O_FD_200262 | JGI IMG/M metagenome (GOLD analysis project Ga0272442, IMG submission 200262) | Marine sediment archaeal communities from Little Sippewissett salt marsh, Falmouth, MA, United States - SSM-Form-2O | ecosystem: Environmental > Aquatic > Marine > Wetlands > Sediment ... | reverse complement strand
AGTTGCACCTTGAACTAAAATCCTACTTTTCTTATCAACAAATATCGACATTTTTTATCACCTCGCCATATCAGAAGATTTTTGAGCAGCATCCTGAAGGGTAGTCCCTGTAATCAGTCCAGCATCTTTCAAGATGTCCTTTGCAATATCCTCATTACATCCCTTGATTCTTGTTATAACGGGCACATCAATCCCCTCTCTGGAAATGACCTCCTTAACCCCCTTTGCTACAGTATCGCATCTTGTGATGCCGCCAAATAAATTCAAGAAAATAACCTTTGGTTTTGCCTTTTTCATGAGCTGAAAGGCCTGCTTCACCTTTTCAGGGTCGTCTGTTCCACCCAGGTCTAAAAACACTCCGCCCTTACCCTCATAATTTGTAAGCGCATCAAGTGTGGCCATGGTAAGTCCTGCACCGTTTGCAATAACGCCAATGTTTCCATCTAGTTGTATAAAGGCAATACCTTTCTCCTTGGCATCCATCTCAAGGGGTGTGAGTTCGACATGCTCAGGAATTATATCAGGATGTCTGTACATTGCATCATCATTAATGTTCATCTTTGAATCAAGTGCAATGACATCTCCTTTTTTTGAGATTATCAAAGGATTTATCTCAACAAGTTCGCAATCCTTTTGTCTGAAGAGATTATATATCTTTGATATGATCTTTGCAACCGCCTTACCCTCCTCTTTTTCTAGCTTTAATTTTGAAACAATACCACGAATATGGTAAGGTTGGATACCAATAAGCGGGTTCACCCACTCTTTGAATATCTTTTCATGGGGTACACTTTCGATGTCAACTCCTCCTTGCCTACTTGCCATTATCAAAGGCATTCTTTTAGAGCGATCAAGTGTAATACTCAGATAAAGCTCATGTTTTATGTCCACCTTTTCTTCTGCAAGCACCTTTTTTACTGTATAACCCCTTATATCCATGCCCATTATTTTTAACAGTTTTTCTTTTGCATCTTTTATATTTTCTACAGATTTAATGCCTCCTGCCTTACCTCTACCACCAATTGGTACTTGTGCCTTAAGAACAGCGGGAAATTTCAAATCAGAAAAATCAGACTCATCTTTTACTAGCTTACCATTTGGAACTGAAATATCAAATTTACTAAAAAGTTCCTTCCCCTGATACTCATATAGTTTCATGAGGTCCAGAATACGAATTCATATATTTAATAGCTTTTTTACCCAAAAATCACAACCAACAATTTTGCTTGTGATTGGAGCGAACTGAAAATCTTTAATAAATACCATTGTGCTAAGGCTATAGGTTCTTATGATTGGGTCTTCTGCGATCCATTGATTTGACTTTAAGATCTGCATAATTTTCATCATATCATTTTTATAATCATCATAATCTTTGTAAACAGAAATCATCACGGATTCAAATCTTCTGCTTGCAAAAAAAACAGACGAATCGCTCATCAAAATAACTGCCTCGTCCTCTTCCATATTTGGGGAATTCCTTGGATCAAATGATATATGATAGAATGCCAATATTTCAAAACCTAAATTGACAAAGTTAGGTAGAACAATCTCGCTGATCAATCTTTTTTCCTTAAATTTTCTCCTGAGTCGTGAAACAGTATGCCTCGATACACCTAATTCTCTACCAATTATACTATCAGATATATTTGGATTTGAAACTAGCATGCAATAGACGTTTTTCTCAGTATCAGAAAAAGATTCGATATCAATATTCCTGAATTTATCATCTTCAATATCATTTTCTGATTCGACATCCAAATCATAACTTTTTCTAAAAAGAGGTGCAAAGTTAAAGAATCTGTAAATCTTGCTAATTTCAAATGGAAATACAACTAAATTTGGATATTCTTCTTCTAGAAGACCACGTCCTCCAAAGGTCTGTGTTCTGATATCATTAATCTTACCAATTGTTGCATAATTTTTGGATAGGCTTAAAGAGAATCCTTTGTCCTCTTCACCAACTGAAAAAAAAATCTCAGGAAAAACCTCAATGGTCTGTCCAGTTATTTCAACCCTCTCAAGTAATGGTATCAATGGGCTGAAATGTGAATAAATTGCTACTAGCATCTGGCAACCCAAACTCTGCAAATTTGGAATAATAACTCTCCTAAGTAACTCCTTTTCCTTTAATCTATGTCTGATTGAAGTGACTGTGGAATGTTTTAAATTTAATTTCTTTGAGAGGTTCTTATCAGTCAATTCAGGATATCTTACAAGACCATATAAAACAAGCCTTTCTTTTTCTGTGAATTCGAACTCTTTCATATTATTATGAATAAGTTTTTTAATTATAAAGTTTTTTCTCATTAAAATAAAAATTATCAATAATATTATTTTTATGAGCATTTTTTAATATCAAAATTTTCAAAATATCAATATTTAGATTTTTATTTACTATTATGATAATTTTACCACAAACTATTTAATATATAATAAAGATATGAAAAATCGTTAACGGGAGGAGCTATCTTGGAAAAAATCCAAAAAAATAATGGATTGCCCTTTAAAGAATTTTTATTTTTTATTATTATCAGTTTTGTGGTGGTAGGATAATGGCAAAAAAAGTTCAAGCCCTTAAAGAGAAATTGGAACCCAAGAAAACGCAAGACGTAGAAACAAAGGCTGGGACAGTTGAAGTTTTTATAATGGGAAAAAGCTACAAGGTACCTGCGGGCCTTACAATCATGAAAGCACTAGAATATGCTGGATATAAATTTGTCAGAGGTTGCGGTTGTAGGGCTGGATTTTGTGGAGCATGCTCAACTATTTATAGAATAGAGGACGAACAAAAACTTGGATTTGACCTGGCTTGCCAAAAAGTTGTTGAGGATAAGATGTATCTTGTCCAACTGCCATTTGTACCAGCAGTAAAAGCTGAATATGATATTGATAAATTAGAACCAAAGGACAGTACAATTTTGGAGATTTATCCAGAAATTGCCAGATGTGTATCTTGTAATACCTGCACAAAGTCTTGTCCTCAGGACATTGAGGTTATGAAATACATCCAAAGGGCAATCAGGGGGGATATTGCCAAATGTGCAGAGATATCATTTGATTGCATACAATGCGGCCTGTGTGCAATGAGATGTCCAGCTGATATAAAACATTATCATGTGTCACAACTTGCGAGAAGATTGCGTGGTAAGTACATCGATATTAAATCAAAAAATCTATCTAATAGACTTAAAGAGATCAACAACAGAAAATATGATGGTGAAATTGAAAAACTAATGAAAATGGAAAAAAAGGAGATCATGAAAATATACAACAAAAGATCAATAGAGGCTGAAGAGCCAGGGACAGGAGGTGATTAAATGAAAATGATTGATGGCTATCCAGATTTTATGATGAAATCTATAAAGCTGGTTGAGGAGAAAAGAGAGAAAAACTTATCAAATCCAGTTAAACCTATGTCCATGAAGGAAAGAGAGCAGATCTTAAACAAATTTCACCCTGATTATATGAAGGACACGAAAAGAGAATTAAGAGTGGGTCCGAACAAGGGAAAAATCCTTTATAATGGAATCGTTGATTTGCTTGAGGCAAAACCTGTAATAGATCCAAAAGATGTTGATCTAAACACTATAGACTATGATGTCGATCTATTGATTATAGGTGGTGGCGGTGCTGGAACAGTAGCATCACTCTTCGCATATGATTCTGGCGTACCACGTGATAAAATATTGATTGTTACAAAACTTCGCCATGGCGATGCAAATTCAATGATGGCACAGGGAGGTATTCAAGCAGCAGACAGACCGGAAGATAATCCGGCTTTGCACTACATTGATATCTATGGAGGAGGGCATTTCACAAATAAACCTGAGCTTGCTAGAGCTCTTGCTTTGGATGCACCTGGTATTATCTCTTGGCATGAAAACCTTGGGATAATGTATGATCGGTTTGAGGATGGAGAATTTCAGGAACTATCTGGTGGTGGAACTTGTAGAAATCGATTGCATAGTGCAAAAGATTATACAGGAATGGAGCTTATGAGGAATATTAGGGATCAAGCAAGGAACCTTGAGATACCTGTTCTTGAATTTTGCCCTGTTGTTGAGCTATTGATGGATGATAAGGGACAAGTGGCTGGCGGTGTAGCATTCAATCTTGAGACATTTGAATATTATGTGATTAGAGCTAAGGCAACCATACTTGCCACAGGTGGAAGTGGTAGACTTCATCTTGCAAGTTATCCGACAACAAACCATTATGGAGCAACAGGAGATGGGCTTATCATGGCCTATCATACTGGTGCCAATCTTCTTGATCTAGATACAATTCAAATCCATCCTACAGGAGATGCATATCCAGAACCTATCGTTGGAATCCTTTCTACTGAAAAGATCAGAGGTCTTGGTGCTATTCCATTAAATAAAAATGGCGACCCATTTGTTTTTCCATTGGAGCCACGTGATGTTGAATCTGCCTCTCTAATAAGAGAATGTAAAGATGGCCGTGGGATTATAACACCCACCGGTATGCCAGGCGTATGGCTTGACACACCCATGATAGAGATATTGAACGGTGAGGGAACCATAGAGGAAAAACTTTCAGGGGAGGTTAGAAAGTTTAAAAGGTTTGGAATTGACATCACAAAGTATCCAATCCTTGTTTATCCCACCCTTCACTATCAGAATGGCGGAGTTGAGATAAATGAGAAAACTGAGACTAAAATACCAGGATTGTTTGCCGCTGGTGAGGTATCAGGTGGCGTTCATGGCAAGAACCGTCTAATGGGAAATTCCCTTTTAGATTACAATGTATTTGGTAGGCGTGCAGGAATCTATGCTGCAAAATATGTAAAAAAAGCAAAGGTTGGAAAATTAACTCTTAATCATATTGATAAATTCAACAGAATGCTTGATCAGGAAAATATAAAATCAGATAAAACGTCACCGATGATTCTACCTGAATATAGAGGTGATATGGCGATTTCTAGAGCTTTGGATATTTTCTAATTGGTGTGAAAATGATAGAGGTAAAGGAAGACTGGTGCAAAGGTTGCGGTATCTGTATTGATAGATGCCCGGTGCAAGCATTGGAGGAATCAGAAAAATTAAACAAAAGAGGGGTCCGCCCTCCAAAATTAAAGGAGAAAAACGATTGTAACTGCTGCAGGCTTTGCGAGCTTATATGTCCTGATCTTGCAATAACCGTTATTCCTGATAAGGAAGAGAAAAAACCTACAAAAAAGACCCTTTTAACACCTGTTGGGGGAAAATTGAAATGAAATATGAACGAGATCCTAAAAGAATTAGAGAAGTTTTAGGTAATAAAGTGCAATTTATACTTGGGGACATTGCCTGTGTTTATGGAGGATTGCTGGCTGGAGTCTCATTTTTTGGCGGATATCCAATAACCCCTGCTTCTGAAGTTGCTGAGGGAATGGCAAGAAGACTTCCAAGGGTTGGTGGTACATACATTCAGATGGAGGATGAAATAGGAAGCATTGCGGCAGTGATTGGTGCAGCATGGGGTGGTGCGAAATCCATGACCGCTACGTCAGGCCCTGGCTTTTCACTTATGATGGAAAACTATGGTTTTGCGGTTATGACCGAAACACCTTGTGTTATTGTCAATGTTCAGAGAACAGGGCCTTCTACTGGTCAGCCAACACTTGGAGCTCAGGGTGATATGATGCAAGCCAAGTGGGGAACCCATGGTGATTTTGAGGCCCTTGCTCTTGCACCCAGCAATGTACAGGAGTGCATGGATTTCACGGTCGAAGCGTTTAATCTTTCTGAGAAATACAGAAATCCAGCCTGTGTGATGACAGATGGTGAAATTGGACATTTAAGAGAGCGTGTGGTCATTCCTGATGAAAAGGATTTAAAACTTACTGAAAGGGTCTGTGCTACAATAGATAAAGATAAATATATCCCTTTTACAAATTCTCAGACTAGAAAAAACTGTAAAATTCCTGATTTTCCAACTTTCGGAAGTGGATATCATACATACGTAACAGGCCTTACACATAATGAAAAGGGCTTTCCTGCAACTGACAAACAACCAGACCATGAGAAACTTGTCAGAAGGATTACAGAGAAAATAACTGATGATGCAGATAAACTCGTAAGTGTTGAGAAGATGAACCTGGATGATGCAGATATAGCATTTGTAACCTATGGAGCAACAGCTAGACCTGCCGAATCAGCAATGGAAATGGGTAGAAAAAACGGTATAAAAGTTGGATTATTAAGATTGAAAATTGTATGGCCTTTTCCAAATAAATTAATTACTAAACTATCAAAAGAAGTTGATAAAGTTATTGTTCCAGAGATGAACCTTGGTCAAATTGTTCACCCTGTAAGAGAATATGCATGTGATAATTGTGAGGTGGTCTCTGCTCCAAAGATAGGTGGGGAGATGCATCTGCCACAAGAACTTTACAAATATTTGGAGGGAAAATAGATGGTTGAGGTTAGAACTGCTGATAAATTAAACAAGAAGTTTTTACGTGAAGGTATGTGGCCTACGATCTTCTGCAATGGTTGTGGTCATGGTGTAGTTCTGGAATACACTTTTTGGGCTCTGGAGGAGCTTGACCTTGATATGGACAAAGTCATTTTTGCCTCAGGCATTGGTTGTTCCTCAAGATTACCAGGCTATATTAATGCAGATGGCCTACATACGACACATGGTAGGGCAATTGCATTTGCAACAGGTATAAAGGCGGCAAACCCTGATTTTAAGATAGTGGTTTTCACTGGTGATGGTGACTGTGCAGGAATAGGCGGTAATCATTTCATACATGCTGCTAGACGTAACATAGATATTACAGTAATTATGATTAATAACTTTATATATGGGATGACTGGCGGACAGCTTGCCCCAACTGCCCCTCTAGGAAGCATTGCAACAACTGCACCATATGGGAATATTGAACACCCGTTCAATATCAGCAACCTTGCCTGTGCCTTAGGCGCAAATTACGTTGCAAGATGGGGCGTTTCACACCCATATCAACCAATTAAGTCAATTAAGGAAGGCATAGAAAAGAAGGGCTTTTCATTGATTGAATTCCTTGCGCCATGCCCAACTGCATATGGAAGAAGAAACAAACTTGGAGATATCAAAAAACATTGGGCTTGGTATGATAACAATACGATTTTAAAAGAGGATTATGAAAGAATAATGAAATATGGTACTGATGAAGAGAAAGACCAAGTAAGGGACAAGATACCACTTGGAGTTTTCCAAGATATTGATAAACCTGGATTCTTTGAGGCATATGAGCAACTTGTCAATAGATTAATGGAAAAGGAATCAAAAACAAAAGGTGGAAAGAAATGAAAAAGGATGTCAGGATCTGCGGTTTTGGCGGTCAAGGGGTAATTCTCGCAGGTTTCATCATTGGAAAGGCTGCATCTGTTTTTATGGACTATAATGCAGTGCAATCCCAGTCCTATGGGCCCGAGGCACGTGGCGGAGCAGCCCGATCAGAGGTAATAATATCAGATGAAAAAATTGGATATCCTAGACCCGTTGGTGTTGATATCCTTGTTGCAATGTCCCAGGAATCATTTGATTCTTATAGAGATGATGTTAGAGATGATACAATTATTATTATCGACCCAAACCTTGTTAAAAACCATGATATCGGTAGACCCATTTATAAGGTTCAAGCATTGAAGATTGCTGAAGAGCTTGGTAATAAAATTGTTACCAATATTGTAATGGTTGGTGCTTTTACCAGTATTTTCAAGATATTAAAAACCGATGCAGTAAGAGAGTCTGTAATAGATAGTGTCCCAAAAAGATTCACTGAATTAAATATCAAAGCATTTGAACGAGGACTTGAGGCAGGAAAAGATGCCCTTAAGAAGTTATAATAAAAAAATTGACCATGATCTTGGAATCCCATTGCAGGATGATTATTTCTATGATGAGCCAGAGGAAATAATTGAGACAAAGGAGATGCCTCAGTTAGAATCTACTACAAAAAAAATTGAGAAACAGGCGAAAAAAGGAGAAAAACGTATAATCAATGCAGATGTCCTTATAGTTGGAGCAGGGATATCTGGAATGCAGTCAGCTCTTGACATTGCAGACAAGGGTTACAAGGTAGTAATCATTGATAAAACATCAACAATCGGAGGAGCAATGGTCAAACTTGATAAGACGTTTCCCACCAATGATTGTTCGATATGCACTGCTGCCCCAAAGATGGTTGAATTATCCCGTCATCCTAACATTGAACTTATCACATATGCAGAGGTTAACTCATTAGAGGGTAAGTCAGGAGATTTCAAGGTCAATGTTTGGCGGAAGAGCAAGTATGTTGATCCTGATAAATGCACTGGATGTGATGACTGTGCTGAGGTATGCCCTGTTGATGTGGTAAATCAATTTGATGAGAAACTTTCCACTCGTAAGGCGATTTATATTGAATTCCCTCAGGCAGTGCCCATTGTCTATACTATTGATTATGAGAACTGTATTGGTTGTGGTTCATGTGATAGGGTGTGTGAGCCTGGGGCCATTTCATTTTTAGAGAAATCTGAAGAAATTGAGGTAAATGTCGGAAGTGTTGTTGTAGCCACAGGTTTTGAGGTTTTCGAGCCAACCGAGATGAGAAAAGAGTACGGCTATGGCAAATATGAAAATGTTATAACCGCACTTCAGTTCGAAAGGTTACTTTCATCTTTTGGCCCAACTGAGGGTAAGGTATTTCGTCCATCTGATAGAACAAAACCTAAGAGCATAGGTTGGATACAATGTGTTGGTTCTAGGAGTGAACAACTTGGTTTTCCATATTGTTCAAGGGTCTGTTGCATGTATGCAACAAAAGAGGCTTCAATTGCCAAAGAGGCAAATCCGGATATAGATATTACAATTTATTATATGGATATTCGAGCCTATGGTAAGGACTTCCAGCAGTATTATGAAAATGCAAAAAAGATAGGTGTGAAATATGTAAGGGGAAGACCTTCTTCTGTTTATGAAAATCCTGATAAAAGCGTTACCATAAGATATAAGGATACATTAACCGGCAAGGTCGAAGAAAACACTGTTGACATGCTTGTTTTATCTACTGCTATTATACCTAACAAGGCAAATAAAAAACTTGGGGAAATACTAGGAGTCAAGGTTGATGAAAATGGGTTCTTCAAGCAGGATTCATTACTTACTAATCCAATTCAATCTTCTAAGAAGGGTATCTTTTTAGCTGGATGTATTCAGGGTCCAAAGGATATTCCTGATAGTGTCTCTATGGCAAGTGGTGCTGCTGCCAAGGCTATTGCACCTATAAAGGATCGGAAAAAACACATTGGTAAAGATTTTCCAGAACCTAAGGATGTTTCAGGTGAAAAGCCTAGAATCGGTGTTTTTATTTGTCATTGTGGTAAGAATATTGCAAATTATCTTGATGTTGATAAGGTTACTGAGGAAACCAAGAAATTACCAAATGTCGAATTTGCCGACCATTGGATGTTTGTATGTTCTGAGGATAGTGGTAAAAAAATAAAAGAAACCATTAAAGAAAAGAATTTAAATAGAGTGATTGTTGCAGCCTGCTCTCCAAGGACTCATGGTGGTCTTTTCCAGGACACTATGATGGAGGCAGGTCTTAACAAATATCTCTTTGAAATGGCAAATATCAGAAATCATTGTTCATGGGTCCATTCAGATAATTGGGAACAAGCAACAAAAAAGGCCATTGACCTGGTCAGGTCTTCTGTTGCAAAGGCAAGATATCTTGAGGCACTTCCAGAGGAGGAATTCTCAATTTATCCATGTACTTTGATCATCGGCGGTGGAATATCAGGTATGAAATCAGCCCTTGCCCTTGCTGATATTGGCATTAAATCCATAATACTAGAAAAAGAATCTAAGCTTGGTGGCAGACTTAAATACCTTCATTCAATGTTTCCATCTGATACAAAAACAGAGGATATACTTGAGCCCCTAATTAAGAAAGTCAATAAGAATAAGCTTATTACTGTCATGACTGACTCTGAAATAGAAGACCTTGAAGGTTACATTGGAAACTATAAAGGAAAGATCAAACAAAAAGGTAAGTTAAAAGAAATTGAGTTTGGAACTATTATAATAGCAACTGGTTTCAAAGAAATTGATCTAGAGGGTCGATATCAGTATGGTAAAAACACTAATATTATCTCCCAGACAGAACTTGAGACAAGGATAAAGGATGGGACATTAAAGGAACCTAAAAATGTAGTCATGATCAATTGTGCCGGAGCAATGGACGAACGTCGTCCATATTGTTGCAGGATCGGTTGCGGGGTATCAATTAAAAATGCGAAATTGATCTCTCAAATGTATCCTAAATCAAAGATATTCCTTCTCTATAGAGATATGAGGGTTTTTGGTAAGGAAGAAGAGGAGTATTATGCTGATGTTTTAAAGAACTATCATGTTATTACCGTTAGATATCCTGGTGATAAAAAACCAGAGGTAAATCTTGATAAGAAAAATCCAAAAGACGGTCCAATGACCGTAAAAGTATATGATGATATTTTAAATGAAGAAATGGAACTTCCTGCTGACCTTGTTGTACTAACTGTTAACACTGAGGGAGCAGCCGATACAGAAAAACTGAAGATCATGTTAAAGGTCCCAGCTGATTCAGCTGGATTCTTCATTGAAACCCATGCTAAAATTAAACCTTTAGATTTCTCAACTTCGGGGGTATACATGTGCGGAGCTGCACATTATCCGAAGAACCTTGTTGATTCTATTGCCCAAGCGGAAGGTGCTGCTTCTAGAGCTGCTATTCCGATTGTACAGGAGAAGATGAAGGGGGAGGGCATCGTTTCTGAGGTTGATGAGGATAAGTGTAGAGGGTGTGGTACATGTGTGGAGGCATGTGCCTTCTCCGCAATTGACCTTGTTCCGCATTCCAGGGATCCAACTAGGCTAGTTGCTAAGGTTAATAGGGCTTTATGCAAGGGCTGCGGTTCCTGTGCGGCTACCTGTCT
>Ga0272442_10011227_pt1 | contig 10949 bp, 7 predicted proteins | sample SSMForm2O_FD_200262 | JGI IMG/M metagenome (GOLD analysis project Ga0272442, IMG submission 200262) | Marine sediment archaeal communities from Little Sippewissett salt marsh, Falmouth, MA, United States - SSM-Form-2O | ecosystem: Environmental > Aquatic > Marine > Wetlands > Sediment ... | reverse complement strand
CGATAATGGTATCTGCTGCTGCGATCTTCATAGCAGCATTGTATAGACTCGTTCAAAAAGCGCAAGTTGCCCATTTTGACATTTGGGAAGCTGTAAATCAGCCTGCGGCACTTCGGTGAGATGTTACTAAACTTCAACGCTATGCCGGACAGAATCATACCAATAGCCACGACACCGATAATCATTGTCATCCTCTGTAACTTCATCGTTGGTGCCGTTGCAGGTTTGCTTACAACTTCACTGATTTCAGTTGCCGCCTCTGCGATGTCCCCGAGACGCCGGTCTGGGTCCTTCTCTAAACAGCGTTGGAGCAGTATGCGTATATTTGCAGGAGTTTCCTGCAGTAGAAGGTTCCAATCGGGTTCGCGTTCGATAATACTCGCCAGGGTGTCTGTAGCCGTCTCGCCCTCAAATGGAAGGTGAGCCGTCAGCATTTGGTACAGTACGCAGCCAAATGACCAGATGTCTGTGCGGTAATCGGTGGATTTCCCTCGGGCTTGTTCGGGACTCATATAAGCCGGTGTGCCGATCACACGGCCGGATTCAGTCGCGGTAATATCACTCTTTATAGCTTCTTTTGATGAGGATTTTGCAAGGCCGAAGTCCAACACCTTGACCCTGCCCTCCGGTGTGATTTTGATATTACCCGGCTTGAGGTCTCGATGGACGATACCCTTTTTATGAGCGGCCGAGATAGCCTCGGCCACTTGCTGGCCGATGGAGAGAGCCTCTTCGAGCTTGAGTGGCTCGCGCGCCATACGCTCGGTGAGTGTTTCGCCCGGGACGTATTCAAGAACCAAATAGCTGGCCCCCGTATCCTGCTCAATGATCTCGTGGATTACGGCGATGTTCGGGTGATTCAATGAGGCCAAAATTTCGGCCTCGCGTCTAAAATGTGTTAGCGAATCCGAGTCGCCGGTTATTTTATAGGGCATACTCTTGATAGCTACCGATCGTTTGAGCTTCGTATCACGCGCCAGATAGACGATTCCCATGCCCCCTCGGCCAATTAACTCGACGATTTCAAAGCTCCCGACTTGTTTGCCCACAAGATCGTGTTCTTCACCTTCAAATTCGCTACTCTCGGACTGGAAAATCGAATCGAACAAGGTATCGATTTCCCTCAAATCCTGAATCCGTTTTCTAAGTTGGGATTCATGTTGAGGATATTGCCTGACAAACTCGTCTATATCGGGTTGTCGGCCTTGCAAGTAAACTTCAACGAACCGTTGTAGGGCCTCTTTCAAAGAAACTGTCTCATTGTTATTGATTTGTGCCGCCATTAGTCTTTACCATACGCGATCGTTAAAGCCGTCATCGCACGAGACAATAACATGCTCACGGCCTTTGCACTCTTGCCCAGTCTCTCTCCGATTTCGGCATGCGAGAGTCCTTCGATTCTCTTGAGCACGACGACGTCCTTGTATTCCGGCTTCAACTCGTCTAACGCTTTCTCCAGTCTGTCCAGGGCCTCCTTTTTACGCATGATGACGCTTGGCGTCGATACTTTCATGGGGCCCAATATGGCCCACCCATCGCCACCCGCACTCCTTCCCTGTTCTTTAAACGGAATTTCCTTGCGAATATCACGCTTGTCGGCATGAAATTCGTCAAAAATATCGCGAAGCTTGTTTTCCGCGATCCTGGACAACCACCTCAAGAAATCTCCCTCGTTCCGATAGGTAAAATACTTCAAGCCCCCCATCGCCAGAAGAAGAACATCCTGAACGACATCGATGGAATCAAGCTTGGACCGCAGCTTCCGATTTAGACGAAATCGAATAATCCGGCGCACGCGCTCACTGTAGGCACAGCAAAGTTGATTCAGAGCCGCCTGGTTTCCCCCCTTCGCCAATGCGACCAGACGTTGGGTTTTCTCATTGTCGATAGACATTCCCTATCGCTAACCTCAAGCATTTAAAGATATTACGTCGATCATAACATTTTTTGAAAAATTTCTCAAATAAATCGTTGAGTTACGCCAGTTTTCCCGTTTGTAGAAGTGTGGCCAATGAACTTGTTGAACCGGTTCTTCAACAAAGGATTTGAAACAGGCAAAGTTACACACAGTTGAGACGCAAAAATATTAACTGTTCCCTGTTTGTGCGGGGACAAGGTTTGAAAGGATAGTCAAATGAAAACAAGCATTTCATTCATAGGTGCTTTGGTTTTGGGCATCGCTCCCCTGAGTCTGGCAGACGAGGGATTCTGGACACAGACAGCCGATATGCCAACGGCAAGGATGTATTTATCTACCTGTGTCGTGGATGGAAAGATATATGCCATAGGTGGCGCCTCGAAAATAGAGGTAGGGATCTCTGCCGTAGAGGAATATGATCCGACGACAGATACTTGGACAGAAAAATCTCCCATGCCGACGCCAAGATGGGGTTTTGCAGCCAGCACAGCCAATGGTAAGATTTACGCTATTGGAGGGGCTGAAAGCCATCCGGGCTCACCCATGAAGACTGTGGAAGAATATGATCCAGCGACAGATACTTGGGCAACGAAATCTCCCATGCCAACCGCGCGATGGGGTCTGTCCGCCAGTGTCGTTAATGGGAAGATCTATGCCATCGGAGGGGGAATACCATCAGGATATAAGGTTGTGGAAGAGTATGACCCGGCGACGGATACATGGACGAGTAAAGCTTCTATGAAGATCGGGAGGTATTCCCTTTCCACCAGTGTCCTAAACGGGAAGATCTACGCCATCGGGGGAGTCATATCTTATCCTACTACTACTCCAAGAGTAGAAGAATACGATCCGGAGACAGACACATGGTCGTCATTGACAAAGGTCGCGTCAATGCCAACGCCAAGGACGTTTTTCTCCACCAGCGTCGTGAATGGGAAAATCTATGCTGTTGGGGGTTCAGACGGTCCGGACGGAGCCCCTGTTTCGGTCGTGTATGAATATTACCCGGAGACAAATATCTGGACAACGAAAGATGATATGCTAACGGCACGAATGGTTTTATCCACGAGTTCTGTGAACGGAAAGATCTATGCTATCGGTGGCTCGACAAGAGCTATGCCATGGAATGCTTCTGCAACAGTGGAAGCATATGATCCCAATCCTCTTGTCGTTGACTTCAATGGTGACGGAGTCCTTGATATCAACGATCTTGTGATACTCATTGAATATTGGGGTACAGATGAGCCGCTCTGTGATATTGCTCCTGAGCCGTTTGGCGATGGGATCGTTGATATATTGGATCTGGAGCTTTTTATGAGCTACTGGGAGCAGGAAAATATGCCGGAGACTCCAGAGACCTAAAGTGACTTGGTTTGGAAAATAATGTCGATACCGGTGTTTTCAGATTTGACCTGATTGATAATGCTCGCATCTATAATGCGGTATCGAATGCAGAGGAAATCGCAGCCTTAGCGCAACAGGCTACCTTAAAAAGAAACCAAACACCCAATATCGTTAGAGGGCTGGTAGTTTCAGAAACTGTCAGCCCTTTCTTGTTTGGAATCGTTCATTCAAAACATTCCCTCATTTCGTGCTTTCCACGAGTCTTTACCTCTTTTTGTGTTCTTGAATGATGAGTGTTGCGTCCATATAATCATCGTTGTTATTTTCCAATTCGCTACTGATGAGTGATCAATTCGTTTAGAAAAGGAGTCGAACAGATGGGCCGGGATGTTTTGTGGGGAATGGTTCGACAAGCTCACCATCCTGAGCATAGTCGATGGATGGTTCTGATTGTGATCTTGTTTTCGATGGGGATTCAGCCGGCTTATTCGACTGAGGAGGGCTGGTGGCTGACGCCGCACCGGCTGGTTCAGACGAATCTTCGCGAGATCGACGCGACGATGGACACCGATCAATATGTGCGCGAGGTGAAAGAGTTCGGGGCCAATATCGTGCTGTTCAATGTCGGGGGGATCGTCGCCAATTATCCGACGGAGCTGGAGTATCATTGGCGCAACACATTTATGGCCGGCGACCTCGTCGGAGAGACGCTCGAAAAGCTGCACGCGGCCGGGATCAAAATGATCGGGCGATTCGATTTCAGCAAGATCAACGAGAAATACGCCGCCCGGCATCCCGAATGGCTCTACGTCAGCGAGAAGGGCGAGCACGTCAACTACAACGGCCAGGTCCACACCTGCGTGATGGGCGGCTACCAGCAGGATTACCTCTTAAAAATCCTCAGAGAGGCGTTGACGAAGTACCCGGTGGATGGCGTGTTCTTCAACATGATCGGCTTTCCGCAGGTGGACTACAGCCGGAACTTCCACGGGATATGCCAGTGTGAAAACTGCAAAAAGTCGTTCAAGGATTTCTGCGGGCTCGATATCCCCAAGCACAATGGCGATCCGCAGGCGCTGCGTAAACATCAACAGTGGAAGGCCATCCAGGTTGATCGGCAGTTTGGCCGCGTGCGCGATCTAATCAAGTCGATCCGTTCCGATATCGTCATCTGCACTTATACGACCAAGTACATCGACGTGATTCGCAAGGAGTCGGGCGCGCCGCTCGGACAGGAGCCCTGGGACGACGTGGAGCGCGCCCAGTGGACGTTGCTGACCACCGAAGACAAGCAGTTGGCCAACACAACGGTCCATTTCTATCAGATGATCTTTCGCCATTCAGCCGCCGCGCCATATCTGCACTCGCGCCGTCTGTGGCAGCAAATGGTCAACGGGGCGTGGCTCGATTTCTATTGCATCGGGCCGCTCCAGCGCCTGGAGGACCGCGCCGGCCTCGGGCCGCTCAGCGACATCTATCGCTTCCATGCGGCCAATGAGAAATGGTTGCTGCATACCGAATCGGCGGCCGAGGTGGGCCTCGTCCGCCGGGACGGCGACGATTACTGGGGCTGGGTCCAGATCCTCTCCGAGAACCACATTCCCTTCGACCTTGTTTCTTTCAAACATTCTGACCTGAAGCGCTACAAGGCGCTGATTGTTCCCGAAAGCGACGGCGTCCCGGCTAACGATGCGCGTGCGTTGGATGACTTCGTAGCCGGTGGCGGCAAATTGTTATTGAGCGGTCGCATCCCCGATACGTTAAGCTGCATGGGACGCCCCGTCCTGAAGAAAACATGGTCTTTGCGTCATTCGATGTATGTGCGCATCCGCCCGGAAGACAAGACACAACTGAAAGTAGAGGGCTTAAAAGATTTCGATCTGGTCCATCTGCGCGGCGATTTCCACGAATACGAGCCGGCCGCCGGCACCGGCCGGATGCTTCGCCTGATTCACGATGTGATGTATGGCCCGCCTGAGAAGTGCTATTACAAATCCGTTTCCGACATCCCGGCGTTGCTCGTGCGCGAGCATGGCGACGGGAGGGTCGCGTCGTTTCCATTCCGGATCGGAGCGATGTACCGCGAGTGGGGCAATCTGGGCCATCCGATGTTAGCGGTCGGCACGCTGGATAACCTGTTGCAAACCGGGCGCCGACTGAAGATTGAGTCTTCGCCGCTAATCGAGGCGACGCATCGGCGGGATCCGGAGGGGCGCTTCGAATGGATCGCGCTGTATAACCATTCGGGCCGGCTGGAGAATTCGTTCCACCCGCCGATTCCAATTGACGGTGTTCGGATCAGCCTGAAGACGTCCCGCCCGGTTAAAAGAATGACTTCGCTGGCCAACCGGGCCCGGCTCACGCCGTCTCATAGATCGTCGGATGAAACACGAGTTATCCTGCCTCGGTTGAACGTTTTCGAAGTGGTCCTCGTGGAATATGAGAATTAGCGGTATATATCGAAAGGAGCCTCCAATGCATACGCTGTACCGTCTTTTCTTGGTCTTGATCATGTTGTGGCCGATGACGGCTTGGTCGCAGAAGATGATTACCGTCCGGCCGAAGGAGATTGACGACGTCCTGGTCAATCCGGGGATCGGGTTTATGACCTTTCAGCGATTCAACGGCGACACGCTGAACGAGGGGAAAAAATGGACCGAGGGATATCCGATCGTTTATCAGGAATTCGACGGCGACCTGACCAACGAGAACCATCCGATGACGTCTCTGGCCTACTTCCGGGTGTATTGGAAATTCATCGAGCCGGCCCGGGATGCGTATCGGTGGGATCTCATTGACAAGGCGCTGGAGACCGCGACGGCTCGCGGCCAGACGTTATTGCTTCGCATCGCGCCGTACGGAACCCGGGCCGACAACGACGTGCCCGATTGGTACCGGGAAATGATGGGGAAAGAGGAGAACCTGCCCGTCAAAAAATGGCGCACGAATCCGGAAGACGTGCGCTACGTCGAGCATTTTGGCGACATGATCCGGGCCCTGGGCATCCGCTACGACGGGCATCCGGCGCTCGAAAGCGTCGATTTGTCCATCGTGGGTGCCTGGGGCGAGGGAGCCGGATCGGCCCGGCTGACCCAGCAGACGCGCGAATTATTAGTGGATAGCTATCTTGATGCCTTCAAGAAGACGCATTTAGTCATGCTCCTGACCGATGAAAAGACCAACCGTTACGGATTGTCCAAGCAGGACGTGGGCTGGAGGGTGGATTGCCTCGGCGATATGGGAGGTTTCGGCCCGACCTGGTGCCACATGTATGATTACTATCCGCAGGCGATTATCAATTTCGGCATGAGAGACGCCTGGAAAAAGGCGCCGGTCACGCTCGAAGTCTGTTGGGTCATGCAACACTGGAAGGACAAAGGCTGGGATATCGACTACATCATCGACCAATCCCTGAAATGGCACATTTCGTCGTTTAATGCGAAATCCTCTGCCGTGCCCGACGAATGGTGGCCGCAGGTCAACCGGTGGCTCAAGAGGATGGGCTACCGCTTTGTGCTGCGCAAGCTCACCTATCCGGCCAAGGTCAAGCCGGGAGCAGACCTCAGCTTTACTTCCTGGTGGGAGAACAAGGGCGTCGCCCCGTGCTATCGGCCCTTCCGATTGGCGTTTCGCCTGAAAAAGTCCGATGCGGACGTCCTTCTTGTGACGGAGGCCGACCTTCGGTCGTGGCTTCCCGGCGACAACCTCTATGACGGTACCGTGAGCATTCCCGCCGGAACGACGAAAGGCGAATATGACCTGCAAATAGGCGTTCTTGACGAGCGGATCGATCAGCCCAGGGTTAAACTGGCCATCGAAGGCCGGCAGCCGGACGGCTGGTACAACCTGGGAAAAATCGACGTGTCGCGTTAACCTGCAGGGGCCTTGTTAACATTTAACAGAAGTCTCGATTTTCGGAGGCTGTCCGCGGCAAATTGTGTGAAATCGCTCAGAGGTGTTCTGCGCTCGCAGAGTGGACGATTTTTTTATGAAGAGGTGAACCTTTTAAGAATTCGGGCGTATCTTCGCCATAGGAATATATATTATAGGACTAAATTCCCCTGAACGGGAAAAAATAAGGTTAAAGAAAAGGCCCCTGCTTAGTAGGCTCCTCCGTGAAGTCGAAAGATTTTCCGAAAAGCAGGGGCTATTTCCTTGGGTTCAGCGATAAGGCCTGGGTTTCGGATTGAGCCACTGAACGACCTTGTCCTTAATCGCCCAGGCGGTAAAGAAATTGCCCCTGGGCGTATGGTGACCGTTATAGAAAGGTTTAAGGTACTGATCGACGTCGATCTTGACCTTTTTGTAATCCGCGGCAAAGGCATCCCGCAAGTCAATGACCGGATAAGGTTTATCTTTTAACCAATCGACAAAATTCTGGTCAAAGCGGGGCTCCCCGGACAAAAATTTCGCGATGTTGCCCCGGCCGAAGGTAAGCATTACCATCAGCTTCTTACCGGCGTCTTTGGCAAACGCTTCGGCCCAGGTCACAACGTTTTGGGTCGCGAACAGCGCCGCTTCGGTGTGGATCTTTCTGATCTTTCTCGCCATCGCCGTATTGGCGATCTTTTCGTCGGGAATCCCGAACGTGACCGCCACGGGCTGGATCAGTTCGGCGGACATCTTTTTGCCCCCTTTACGTGCGGCCAACACCATCTTCAAGACCGGATCGTCTTTAAAGGTTCGCCAGAGGTAATCCTCGTCGCACAATTTGTAAAGATCGTTCGGCGTCTTCGAGACGTTTTCTCTCTGTTCGCAACTTCCCTTCGCCACGTCCACCCGTAAATGGGGCAATGTAAATCCGCATCTCGAACCATAGCCGAAACGAATGCTCCGCCAGGCATCGAGGCTGCGATAATGGTCGTCATCCCAGATATTCAGGATGATAGTTCCGCCGGATATTTGCTTTTCGACTTTGAGCATCCTGCGGTAGGCCTGATAGACGCCGTAGCCGCCGACGCCGTAGTTGCGAACGGGTTCCTGGATATGAGCGGCTAAGTATTCTTCCCACGTTTCATTATTGTTCGCCTGACTGCAATGCGTGAAACTGTTGCCGTACGTACGAATCCGGCTGGGCTGGCCGGGGAAGTTAATTACTTTGCGGGCGCCGTCGGATTCGTAGCTGTAGAACACCTTGGAACCATCAACGCCCGTACTGCCGATCGCCTCATGATGGACCCAGCCTAATTCGGCATCGTATTGAAAAACCTCGCCGGGACGCTTGTCTCTGGGGCCGTATTCACCCGTGATAAAATCCGCGACCCTCTGGCGGCTCGGCCTGATCGAGCGAAGATACTTTCTGGCGCGCTGTTCGAAGTCGGGCTCTTCGCCTTCCAATATTCCGTTAAGGGATAAAACAGTCAAAGAAGCCCCGGCCATCTTGCCTAAAAATTCGCGTCGATGCATGATCGAACCTCCGTAGAAAAATCTGATCATCTTTGCCTACTCAAGATAACCGTTTCACTTTGTCATCCCTGCGAAAGCAGGGATTCATAAACGCAACGACCCGTGTGGATTCCCGCTTTCGCGGGAATGACAGATTGTGTTATAGTATTGTCGCTGATTGACATGTAACGTCTTTCGACTCGAAAACAGTTAGTTTGAGTTATTAATAATATCGAGATAATACGATAAAAGCACCAAAAGATGAAGCAAGTAATGTCATCTATTTTGACAGGAAGGATATCAGGATGAACGCAGATAATGTTAAATTCCGACGTGTGACCTCTGTTCTATTGCGGATACTGTTAGTAGTTGCCGTATTTTTGACGGGCTTTGCGGGCAAAAGCCGCTCTGAAGAAAAGCTCAAAGTCGCTACGTGCCAGTTCCCCGTCACCGGAGATATCGAAAGCAATGCCGGCTATATGAAGCAATTCATCAAAGAGGCCGCATCGAACAAAGCGGATATCATTCAATTTTCAGAAGCGGCTCTGAGCGGCTACCCGCCCAAAGACGTCCCGTCCTTCGACGATCTCGATTGGGCAAAGTTAAGAGAGGAAACGCACCAAATTATGGCGCTCGCCAAAAAACACAAAATTTGGGTCGTTCTCGGATCGGCTCATTACATCAGCGAGGATGAAAAGCCTTTGAATTGCCTCTATATCATCTCGGACGAGGGAAAGATCGTCGATCGGTATGACAAGTCCATGCTCACGGGGGGCGATTTGAAATACTATACGCCGGGCGATCATACGGTCGTTGTCGAGGTGAAGGGATTCAAATTGGGTTTTTTGATATGCTACGATTCTTGTTTCCCGGAGATGTACAATATCTATCGCCATAAAGGTGTGAAGATCATGTTTCATTCCTTCTACAACGCCCACCACAAAGGCAAGACCATTCTCGACGAGATCATCCCCGCCGAAATCCGGGTCCGGGCCTCGGACAACTTAATGTGGGTGATTGCCAGCAACTCATCCGGCCACTACTCCTCGTGGCCGACCTGCATTGCCCGGCCCGACGGCTCGCTGGAATCGCTAAAACGGGGCGTCCCCGGCATCCTGTATCGCAAATTCCCCGACGAAAATCGCACCAAGCAATTCCCAAGCTGGACCCACAACAACAAAACCATGAAGCTCCCCGACAATGAGGTATATCACAACGGCACCCCCTCCAACCACCCCCGAGCGCTCGATACACGATCATTACCGTAGATGGAAAGGCAGAAAGAATTTGCTGTCGACTGGAACAATATGTATCATTAGTCAATAACTTAGATGAGGCAACATTAGCGGAAATAAAACATGAGTTTTAAAGCGACAGTAGGCTTTCTTCGGTTCGCCAAGCAGGAATTCTACCTATGAGGTTATTTTTCCACTGTTTAGAATGTGCAGCAGGGGCTCCAAAACCATCGCTAAACTTCGCCTTTTTGGATATACGAAACGATGGATTATATGAGTTTACCTGTCCTAAAGGTCATAAAATAGTCAACGCTCTTCAAGAACAAAAGTTCGAAATTCTCTTTGAAATAGGCGCTCATGCGGTACTCGATGGATACTATAGGGAAGCCGTTTCATCATTTTCCGCATCTCTGGAGAGATTTTATGAATTCTATGTTAAAGTCATTTGCTTGAGTCGTGGTATTGATGACAGTCAAATACAAAACGCTTGGAATGGAATCTCCCGACAATCAGAGCGACAATTAGGCGCGTTCATATATGTATTTCTTGTCGAAACGGGACAAACACCCCAGATATTGAGCAACAGGGAGCGTGAATTTCGAAACAAAGTGATTCATAAAGGCCGGATTCCCGAGATGAATGAAGCCATTGAATATGGACAGAAAGTTTTAGATCTGATACTCCAAGTACTAAATGACTTAAAGCAAAGCCATGAAGAAGAAGTGCATAAGATGGTATCGCAGCATGTGGAAAGAATTGTCGCCAAAGCACCCAAAGGAACCCAAATCAGTACACTGTCTCATATTACCATTGTAAGTATCTCAGCCGAAGCAACTGGGGCAAAGAAGTTACAAGATGAACTTGATAGATTAACTTTCGAGCGTAAGCTGTTTGGTGATATTGAAAAGAATTACATGTGAAAAAAATGAAACTGAAGCTACAAATGAACAAGACTTTTTGATGAAACTGAAATTGTTGTTAGATAATATTGTTGAAGGAATTCAGTACTGCAAAGAGTCGTTTAACCAGTCACAGAAATACTTGTCCTGAGAGAAAAATGGCAAAAA
>Ga0272442_10011226_pt1 | contig 10950 bp, 6 predicted proteins | sample SSMForm2O_FD_200262 | JGI IMG/M metagenome (GOLD analysis project Ga0272442, IMG submission 200262) | Marine sediment archaeal communities from Little Sippewissett salt marsh, Falmouth, MA, United States - SSM-Form-2O | ecosystem: Environmental > Aquatic > Marine > Wetlands > Sediment ... | reverse complement strand
AGCCAAATCTGGGTTTTTGACGGCGTGACCAGCCCATGCATTGATGGCGGTAATCCGGGACTGGATTGGACAGACGAATTGTGGCCAAACGGTCAGCGAGCGAATATGGGGGCCTACGGCCGAACGCCACAGGCAAGTATGTCGGTCTGCGACGGCAATGATACATGGCTCATTGCCGATTTAAGCCATGATTATATCGTCAACTTTAAAGATTTTGCACTGCTAAGCAAAAGCTGGCCAGTAGACGATGTGCTGCTGGCCGAAGACCTTGATCGCAACGGAATGATTAACTACGGTGACCTTAGGGTTTTCACAGACTATTGGCTTGACAATAATGAGCCCTGTTTCACGGCTGAGCTGCAAGAAGACTTTGAGACCGGTGATTTCAACAGGCTCGATTGGCAGCATTATGGAGATAAGCCCTGGGCCTTAGTAGTTAATGACACCAATAACATTGTGTGGGAGGGTACTTACACAGCGAGGTCCGGAAATCTTTCCAACAGTCAGCAAAGTGTACTGGAGGTTACACTGGAGTTTGAAAGTAACCGTATCAGCTTTTACCGCAAAGTTTCCAGCGAAACCGACTGCGACTACCTGTATTTCTATGTTGATGGCACTGAGGCAAATAAGTGGTCAGGACAGCAGGATTGGTCTCTCCAAACATATGAAATTACCCCAGGTCAGCACACTTTCAAGTGGGTTTATGAAAAAGACTTCTCAGCAGTTGAAGGCTCAGATTGTGCCTGGATTGACGATATCAGATTTTATTTCGACCCAAGAGAACAGTAGCCGGAGAATCTCTTAATGGCTGACAATAATAAACAAGTCGATGGGGATATCCTTCGTGCAGCGGACATAATTCCGTCATCCAATAAAAACAGTCAGTCCCCTATAGAGCCGAATAAAGCCGAGATCCCTAAATTTGACTTAGCCCAGGATATTATGGCTGAGCATCGAAAAGCCACAGCAACGAAAAGAAAGGCACCAACCAAACCCAAAGAGCAAAGCCCGCCGCCAAAACTCAACTCAGTAGCTGACAAAATCCAGCGACAGCCGGGCACCTCACCGCAGCAAGAACAGATCATCAGGGAAATTGTGGCAAGGGATATTGAGAGACTGCTTCGCGGCGATACCCCTTTATAAGCCCACACTTAGGCCTTATTTTCCAAGCATCTTATAAGCATCTTCTTCGCCGTTTACACTCCTCCTGTAGAACCTTAATAGTCCGTCAAGCTGTTGATAAATTATTTCTCTCCTGCTATCAAAAAACTAAACTCCGTGAAAAGGGAAAATATTTGTTTTAATTATTTCTATTGTGGTACCAATGGTATACATTATTGTATTATGAAGTTGGCTATCAATAGATAATTGTCTGTCTCGCAAGCCGCCGTGCCAGTCAATATTTTCCATCATAACACCACCGAGACCAATGTTAGCCTCTTGATTTTCCGCATCGGCACCGCAAAGCACGCTCCAGGCCAAAGCCCAGGCTCTTACAGTATTATCGATATTGTATCCGCCGCCGCCTGTCATTAAAATAGGTATATCAAAATCCAACAAACTATAAATAATGTCCACGTAAGTGTTGTTTGTTAATTGCAGATGCGCAAGTGGGTCGCCGGCAAGTGCATCTGCACCTAATTCAAAAACGATCACATCTGGTTTATAAGCCTTAATCAAGGGCAAAACTACAGAATTGTATGCTTTCATATAAGCCTGATCGTACGTTCCGACCGGAAGAGGAACATTAACGCAGTAACCTTTTCCGTCTCCGATTCCGATTTCTTCAGAAAATCCTGTGCCGGGGAAAAGCGTCCTGCCGTCTTCGTGCAATGAGATGGTCATTACATCATTGCGGCTGTAAAAAAGATTTTGAACACCATCGCCGTGATGAACGTCAATGTCAAGATACAGAACACGCTTGTCTGCTTCGGCTAATATCAAACATGCAAGTGCTACATCGTTGATATAGCAAAAACCTGCAGCTAATTCCGGGCCTGCATGATGGTAGCCGCCTGATGGATTAAAGGCCAATTCAAAATCACCGGAAAGTATCAGATTTGCGGCAGTTAGTGTTGCGCCACAGGCCAGGGCCGCGTAGTCATACATGTCACTGAAAACAGGACAGTCCGGCGAGCCTATTCCCATGTGGAGCGATTCGATATCAAATTTGCCTTTGGCGGCGGACTGCAAAGCATGCAAATATCGCGGTGTGTGGAATTTAGTGAGAGTATCTTCTGTTGCCGGTTTTGGAGCAATTTGGCATCTATTGCCACCTGAAAACAATCCTGTTGAGGTCAAAACTTTTTGTACTTTCCCGGCTCGGCTTGAATTAAACGGGCAATTGGAGGGATAGCAAAATTCATCCAGGCCAGAAGAATGAATAAAAACAGCTTTTCTCATTGGCGACCTTATGTTTTCTATTTTTTCAAGTCATACGTTATACAGTAGACATCTCCATCGAATTCGGTATTTACTTTGTAACCAGAATTGTGAAAGACAGCCAGCATCGATTTGTTAGTTGGCAGAACTTTTGCATAGAACTGTTTTACGCCTCTTTTTTTAGCGATTTGTGTCAGGTATTTGAGCAGGAACGATCCCATACCTTTTTTCTGCCATTCATCCTGAACAAGAAACGCAACCTCTGCGGTCTGTGTTTTCGGGTCAAGGTAATACTGAGCGATAGCAACGACCTGTTCGGCGGAAACGCTGGGAACCGTACCAACGATAGAAATATCCTGGCTGTAATCAATATTGGTTAACTGCTGGACATCTTTATGTGGAAATGTCATTGTTTGGGCCATATATCGTGTCCTGACAGAATTGCCGCTTAGTGAATACAGCATTTCTGACAACGCGGCATCATCGGTAGGTTTAACGGGTCTGAAAAATATTTCGGTGCCGTCGCGCAGAGTATCATAGTGCTCCAGTTCTTCAGGATATGTTGCTTTTTCAGCGTTCAGTTCTATCTGGTCAGCATAAATATAGTTTTGAGCTTTTGCAGCCTGGATTAACTGAGTTCTGAATTTCGGATGAGCAATGTTAATCAGTGCCAATACACGCTCCCTTATGCTTTTGCCATGCAGATATGCTGTGCCGTATTCGGTAACGACATAATGGACATCTCCACGTGTTGTAACAACACCAGCGCCTTCGGTCAGATGAGGGACGATTCTACTGACTTCATCATTTTTTGCAGTAGAAGGTATTGCGATGATAGGTTTACCGCCTCTGCTTCTGGCGGAACCGCGAATAAAATCAACCTGTCCGCCAATACCGCTATAAAATTGATAGCCCAACGAATCGGCGCAGACCTGGCCGGTCAGATCGACTTCCAGGCCGACATTAATCGCGACCATTTTTTCGTGTTGGCTTATTATATTTGGGTCATTGACATATTCGGTGGGATAAAACTCAAAAAACGGATTGTTATCGATAAAATCGTAAAGCCGTCTGGAACCCATACAAAAACTTGCTACGATTTTGCCATGATTGAGTATTTTTTTTGAGCAGGTAATTGCGCCGCATTCGACCAGGTCGATTATCCAGTCACCGAACATTTCCGTATGTACGCCAAGGTCTTTTTTGTCTTTTAGAAATTCCGCCAATGCCTGCGGAATACGCCCTATGCCGCATTCAATAGTACTGCCGTCCTCGACCAGCCTGGCAATATTTTGCCCAATACGCCGAAGTGTCTCGTCTGGATGCGGTATTGCTGACTCGATGATTTTCTCATCGTAAGGTACTAATACGTCGATGTTATTTACATGAACGAAGCTGTTACCAAAGGTTTTTGGCATATTGCTGTTTACCTGTGCTATAACATACCTGGCATTGGCAATAGCTGACTTTACAATGTCCACAGAAATACCAAGGCTACACAGGCTGCTTGCATCAGGAGGCGAGACACTGATAAGAGCGACATCGATCGGTATTCTTCCGGTTTCAAATTCCTGTGGTATTTCTGACAGAAATATAGGCGTGTAATCGCCAATTCCTCTTCCAAGTGCAGCACGAATATTATCGGCAACAAAAAAGCTGTTCATCTTGAATTTGTCGCGGAATTTTTCGTCAACATAAGGAGCGGCACCCATAGTTAAAAGATGAACAACATGTGCGTCATATATGTTGGCCGAATGTTCGACTAAGGCGTTAACAAGATGTTGAGGCTGACCGCAGCCTGTACCGATGAATATACTGTTGCCTGATTGTATTAATCTCATGGCAATCGCGGCTTTTTTGATTTTCTCTTTGTATTTTTCCTTCCAATCAAATAGCATTTTCGCCTCTCTTGTTTAAACTTGTTCCACGCTTATTCTGGCATCTACCGCTATCGGTATTGTACCTTCGGAACCAACGACGTAAGGATTGATGTCCAATTCCTGAATTTGCGGAAATTCTGTAACTAATTGTGAAAGTCTTTGCAGACCTTCTGCTATTGCGTCTATATCAACACCTTTCTGGCCTCGTACTCCTTTTAGTATTTTATATGTTTTCGTGTTAACAAGCATTTGTTTGGCTTCTTCAGCTGTGAGCGGTGCCAGGTAAAATGATACGTCCTTGAGCACTTCTACCATTGTCCCGCCCATTCCAAACATCATCAATGGTCCGAATCGCGGGTCGCGATTCATCCCAAGAATAACCTCTTTGCCGCCAGTACACATTTGTTGCACGAGCACTCCGACAATGTCGGCATCAGGGGCCTTTTGGGGCACTCTATACATCATCAGGTCAAAGGCATCTATGACCTCCTGAGTATTTTTAAGACCGATTTTAACACCGCCAATGTCGGACTTATGAATAATATCGGGCGACGCTATTTTCATTACGACCGGATACCCAATTTGTTGAGCTATATTTGCCGCCTGCTCGGCAGTAGTAACAATAGAGCCCTTTGGTGTTAGAAATCCGTAAGCCTCAAGTATCTCTTTCGATTCTATCTCGCCGATTTCACGAATCCGGTGCCTGAGATGTTTTTCGACGATTGTTTCAACTTTTCTTCGGTTGACGGGAAAGAGTTTTACAACCCTCTTTGGCCTGGATCGCCAATTAACATAATGAACCATCATTTTGATTGTTAAAACAGCACTTTCCGGCGAATCGTATTGAGGAATTCGTCCTTTTCTCAAGACCTCGACAGCCTTGGCCACTTTATTGGCTCCCAGAAAACAGGCCAGCACAGGTTTTTGAGATTTGTTCTGAGAAATTTTCGCTACAACTTTCGCGGTATCAGTTGCTTCGGTCATTGCCTGCGGGGTTAGTAATACCAAAACCGTATCGACATTGGGATCATCAATAACATTATCAACAGCAAATTCGTATCGTTTGGCCAGGGCATCTCCGAGAACGTCTATCGGATTATGAATATTGGCGGCAGACGGCAATCCCCAAGCTAATTTTTGTACTGTACTATCAGTTAATTTTGCAAACTCCAGACCATGTCGTTCGACAGCATCGGCAGCCATGATCCCCGGCCCGCCTGCATTGGTGATAACAGCAACGCGATTTCCGGCGGGCAATGATTGATTCGCAAAAGCCTGGGCAAAATCAAACTGAGTTTTAATCGAAAAACATCGAATGATTCCTGCTCTTTCAAACACGGCTTCGTATGCTGTTTCACTACCTGCAAGACTGCCGGTGTGAGATGATGCTGCCTTTGCACCAGCTCCGGTTCCGCCCGATTTCAGCAGCAATATCGGTTTGTCATAGGAAATTTTTTCAGCTTCGTTTACAAACGCATCACCATCGGTGATATTTTCCAGATATCCTGCAATGACCTTAGTATCAGAATCAGTATCAAATGCCTTTATGATGTCTAATTCGTTTATGTCTGCCTTATTACCTATACTAACAAGCTTGCTAAAACCAATACCATATGCATTGGCTGTGTCAAGGATCGCTGCCAATAGTGCGCCAGATTGCGAAAGATAGCCGATTGCCCCTTTATTTGGCAGATCGCCGCCAAAACTGGCATTAAGATTGTTCGCAGGAACTATTACCCCGAGGCAGTTTGGCCCAATGACCCTGATGCCGGCTTGTTTGGCGATCTGAACTATCTGCTGTTCTAGCTTTCTCCCTTCTTCATCAACTTCTTTGAAACCTGCGGTAATAATAACAACAGATTTGACACCAACTTTAACACATTGATGCATAATTAATGGAACAATCTTCGCTGGGATGACTATAATCACGAGATCTGGGGTTTCTCCGATGGATTCAAGGTCTGAGTAACACTTCAGGCCGCAAACGGAGTCAACCCTGTGATTAACCGGAAATATTTTGCCCTTGTAGCCGGCCTTAATCATGTTGGTCAATATCTCATGGCCAACCTTGCCTTCCACCTGCGAAGCACCTACGATAGCAACAGATTCAGGGTTGAAAAACTTTTCAAAACTCATACCAGTCGATATCCTTTCTGGACTAATAACAGTGTTTAATAAAAAATTACTCTATTCTATAACATGGCTAAATGCAAGACCTTTTGTTCTCTCAACGCCCCAATTTTCTGTCAGCATATGCTAAGCAGCCTCGAGGAAAATACATTGATGCGATTTATATCTCCGACCAAAGGTCGAAACATTCAATTGCGTTTTACATAAATTCCAAAGCAGAAGAAAGCTGAATTTTGTTCTGCTTTTACGGTCAATTATATAGTGTCATTAAGATATACATTACTTTTTTCAACCATTTTTCTACCGGTAGCTGTTTTATTGATTGACGGAGTACAGGTTGACATTCGGGATTCGGCTTTATATCAAGAAAGAGGATTGCCGCTATCTTGGACGCAATTTCAAGAAGACTACCCAATTAGCTACAGAACTTATCAACGAATTTGAACCACCGCAAGGTAATAACCCGTGATTATCGGTGACTACTTACCACCTTGTTGCATAAGCTTTATCGGCTTATGACGACCTTTTGCTTATCAGTTAATCAGACTGAGACTTTGGAAATAATCTCTTTCATCTGCGATGAGTTAAAGCCTCGCAAAGTTTGGGTTCTCACATTCCCAAACGATGCCAGGGCCAGCATCGTAGCGGTAACCGCTTCGTCGTCGGCAGCTTCGGTGATAATTACAGCATCATGAGCTCCCATAGTCCAATAGATATCCTTTACCGTTACTGCTGCTTTTTGTGCCATTGCCTTAAATCTGTCGGCCCTGTCGGGAGAAGCTTTAAAGTCCTGGACTCCTTTTTGTGTGAAATCCACAAGTGTAATGAACGTTGCCATAACCAATCTCCTTTCTGTTTCATCATTTTTACCATTAAATAGTTTTTGCCTTTACATTACATGGTCTTGCTGGCCATCTCTTTCAATACACGATAGTTGATTTTGCCTGTACCGAGGACAGGTATCTCTTCAAGTCTGATGACCCTGCGTATACTGTGCAGGCCCGAAAGTCCAGCCTGGCGTATGCCCCGATTAGCCGATTGTCTGTCTATTTCCCGGCTGGTAAAAAGCACCAGTTCAGGATTCTCAACATCCGCGGCTTCAACAACAGCCAGCACGGGTTTTTCACCACTGGCACGGGCAAACCGGCCCTCAAGCACCGCCTCTATGGCGGGCAGTGAAATCATCTCACCAGCTAATTTCACAAACCGCTTCAGTCGGCCTTTGAATGTGAGTACTCCGGATTCATCTACACTAACCAAATCGCCTGTATTGTACCAGACTTTGCCATTCAGCTCTAAAAAAGGCGATTTGCCCTGATAGTTCAGATAGCCGGCAAAGACACTTGGCCCGCTGACAAGCAGAATTCCGCTGCCCGGCTGGTCGGCTGGCTCACAGCTCTCAGGCTCCATAAGCATATAATCGAGACTCGGCAGGACTTTGCCTATAGTAAACGGCTGAGGAGAATTTTCATCGTTTATAGAGATGATTGGCGAACACTCGCTGACACCATAGCCCTCTAAGATAATCGCGTTTTGACATTTCTCTTTCAAGGATTCATAGACCCTTTCGCTGCATTTCTCTGCACCGGTTACGGCAAGGCGCAGTGAAGTCATCTGTTCTGCCGTTGCCGCGTTGGCGATACCGCCAAGAAACGTCGGCGAGCCCATAAGCAAAGTTACTTTGTAAGCATCTATCAGCTTTGCCAAGGTATCCGCTTCTGTAGGGTTCGGATGATAAACGATAGGCACGGCCCCGCACAAGGGCAAAAGCATAGTAACTGTTAATCCGAAAGAATGAAATGGCGGCAGCAGCCCGATTAGCCGGTCGTTCTGGTATATTTTTATAACACTGTGCACATCACCCATATTCGTGATTAAGTTTTTGTGTGTCAAAGGCACCGCCTTTGGAACTGTTTCTGAACCGCTTGTAAATATTACAGCCGCTGTTTCGCGTATCGGCGCCATGCGCAGCTTCGACCAGCTTATATATCCGGCAAGCCAGGCCTTGATTTTGGCAAATCTCGAGAGTTTCTCGGCGATTGTCTCTACAAACACAAATCTTTCAGAGATTTCGGACAGGTCAAATCCCTGCAATTTTATCCTCTCAGCCAATACCCTGGACGTAAGAATATTTTTAACTCCAATCGAATCCAGCAAAGCGATTATATTTCGCGGCCCTGCCGTCCAGTTGACCATAACCGGTATTTTTCCAGCAAACAAAGTAGCCAGATAGAACACGTCAGCGGCAACGCCTGCAGGCAGCATTATCCCGATATAATCTCCCTGCAATCGCTCTATAGCCGGCCGAATCGCCAGGCAGGCTGTGACAATATCACGATAAGATTTTACCCCGCTTTTCTGGTCGGCGATGACCGCTTCGGCTGGTGATTTGGCTGCCTGATTGAGGAAAATCTCTGCGATTGTTTCGCCTTGCGGCATTTGGACCCTTTTTGAAATCCTTTTCCTGAACCAGCGGGCTGAAGGCCTCTTTAATCTCGCCGGACTGACATAGACAAACTGTCCGCAGGCAGCTGACATAACATCTTCGACAGTCTCCATAGCATCGGCATCGGCCTGTGGAAAGCCGAATTCATTTTCAAGCCAAAGCAGTAAATCCATCCTCACCAGACTGTCCATCCCCAGATCCGAGGCCAGATGGTCACCGTCGGTCAACTGGGAGATTCCTGTCATCTTTGTAAGATGTTCCAGAACAATCTGCCGCGTCGCAGCCGGTATCGACGATTGACTTGCGTCTAACCTGGCAACGGTCGGCTCAGGTCGCGTAGTTACAGTGCCTCTTTCCCAGATAGAATAGGGAACATAGGTATTGGGCAGCAGATTATCATTGTAGTATGTTTCGAGGAAATGGTTGAAGGTTTTGCGGTCGGTACTCGGCGGTAAATCCTCAGGCTCGTACAGTTCAATCGTTATTTTCCGCCGCGGTGCCAAGAAGATTCCGCTTATAAGCAATGCGAGCAGTCCTTTACCGAGCACCTTCGATACTTTTGGCTCACGGCCGGGGGCCCAGCTAAAACCACTGCCCCACAGGCCCCTGGTACGCACTAACACGATACGCACATTTGGAACATTCTGAAGGATTTTTTCTACTGAACTGTTCGCGCCGAGACTCTCTTTGCAGCTTCGATATATTCTGCCTGCCGGCCACAGCAGAAGGTTCTCACCCCGCTTTAGCCCTTCAATACTCTCGTCGAGTACTCTCTCAATCTCCGCACGGGCTGCAGGGCCGTATTTTGCCATACTCGGAACAGTTCGCACACCCCAACGCCTGGTAAAAAATCGAATAAAGAACCTGTCTACCTGGTCTTTATCTCCAAAACCATGCGGGGCAAACCGGCCGTGCAAATAAGCGTAAACAATAACAGGGTCAATCAGGGCTGGGTGATTAGGCAAAAATAAAATGCTCTCTTTGCCCTTAGCGGCTATTTTCTCGATACCATCAATGCTGATACGATATCGCAGCGACAGAATCCATTTAGCTATTATTGGTACGATAAAATCGAGCATCGTCTCCCTTTTTTGACAGAACAATTAACAGCCATATCGCAACTGCCGTCATCATAACCGCCTCAAAGGCAAAACAGTTGCTCGGCTTAATACTCATAACATTCAGCAGATGGAAAACAGGGCCGGAAATCAGAATCCCCGTGAAATCGGCAAACATCGACGCCGCTATTACCCTGCCTTTTGTCTCAGCTGACGGCCTGACCTGAACGAAACCAGCCAGCGGAACCGAATATATCCCGCCTGCCATACCAAGGATACCAAGCGTTGCTGTCAATGTCCACTTTCTCGCCGAATCGGCAAGACCAGGCACGATAGCCACTGTAAACATACATACCGCCATTACTACAGCTGCCGGACCAAGAACACGAAACCACCTTTTGCCCTTTGCTAACCGCACACTAAACAGACTGCCGACGGCAATCCCAATAAGCTCAACAACTATCAACATGCTGGTCAGTGTCTTCGTCAGGCCGAACTGCTTGGTACCCATTTCATTGATTATCAGAATTTGAAGCGAGCCAATAAACCAGAACAATGCCTTGGCTATTATCACGATGGTAAGCAGTGAATCGCTGCGGACGTTATACAGCGTCATCAGTGAATTGACCGGGCCCGACCAGGGAAAACGGGCCTTCGGTGATGCAGCAGGAAAGCTGGGTACTCCCAAGCTCATGATCAGCCCTATTGCCGCCATTGCGACTACCGCGCAAGCTGCCACGACCTGGCCGAGCGGCACCCGACCCACAGTGCTTTGCCTGTCCAGCACAACACCAGCTGCTGCGATACCAACCAGAATAGCGCCCGTGCTCAACATTCGAATAATCGCATTGGCTCTGACGATATACTCGGCTGGGTAAAGCTCCGGGATCGTGCCCTTAAGTGACGGCCCAAACAGTGTGGATTGCATCCCCATAATGAACAGGGTTACCAGTATCAGTATCCAGTTCGAAGAATAAATGCCTATGCCGGCAAAGATCATCGCCAACAACTCCAGGGTCTTCGAGACGATTACAATCGAACGCTTGGAGAACCG
>Ga0272442_10011225_pt1 | contig 10950 bp, 9 predicted proteins | sample SSMForm2O_FD_200262 | JGI IMG/M metagenome (GOLD analysis project Ga0272442, IMG submission 200262) | Marine sediment archaeal communities from Little Sippewissett salt marsh, Falmouth, MA, United States - SSM-Form-2O | ecosystem: Environmental > Aquatic > Marine > Wetlands > Sediment ... | reverse complement strand
GAGATTAACATGCAAGCTGTATTGAAATGCGCTTTCCAGGTCATGGCCCTGATGCAGCCGGATCAGAATAAGACGGAATGCCGGCTCTCCATACGTCTCTATCAGATAGTCAACAGCCGTCCGGGCCTGTGCATAGGCCAGTGCCGCTTTTTCACGCCTGAAGGTTAATACCTGTTCCATTTCTTCAAGAGACAGCATCTGTCCGGTCAGAATGGCCTTGGAAAGACGGAACCGGTCACCCGGGCGCATTTCATCCGCCAGGAACATGGCCATGCCCTCATCAAACCAGCGGGCCACCGGTCGCCCCTTCAGAATCATACCGAAAAGAAGATGACTGAGCTCATGCCGGACCACCGAACCCAATGATCCCGGATAGGATGACAGTCCGGAAGAATTCAAAAACATCATCCTTCTCAGCGGATCCGCCGCAGCCATGCCCCAGTCCGGGATCTGACCGCATGTCCATGTCTGAAATTCCTTTTCACTCCCTGTCACGATGATGCGAATGGAATCGGGGATAAATTGTATTCCCATTCGCTGCATCATTACGGGCAATGCCGCTCTCAGTTCATCCATGACCCGGCGGCCAAAGGACAAATCACCTGCATGGCAATAGAGCACACGATTCTGCTCGCGAAGTATGCGTCCTGCCTCCTGTGCCGCAATACTCCGGCATAGCAGAAGCGTCAGCAGCATACAGGCAATGTATGGCTTCCTCATGATCTCCATCAAAGACTGTCACTAAAAAGATACATATAACAGGTACAGATTGCAAGCCAATTCTGATTCGGCGAGTGAATACCTGTTACGGGTGAAGGAGGAAGTGAAAATATGTCCGGAAATGCTTTAAAAATAAGTGGTGAGACCAATATGATTCATACTGCCGAGAACGCCATGCTGGCACAGTGCATAATCGAGACGGAAGCGCTGGAATTGAAGACCGAAACCGATGGAGGCCCCGGCAAAACGATCCTGACTGGTAGCGACCTTTTCTTCCTGTCCCCGCGAATTATAGCCGAAGCGCAGAAAAAGATTTTCTGAAAAACTGAATTCACCGCCCGCCGCCCAATAGAATCCGCGCGTCGTACTGCTCCGGTTATTGAAATACTGGATCAGGTTCAGATTAATGAACAGCGGCAAATGAGCCAGCTGCTTGGCCAGCCCCAGACGCGCAGTTAAAGGCAGGGGCTCTTTAACATCCATAAATCCGTCAATGGCCCTGCCCAGGTTGGATACGGCCATACCAATATTGAGATCCTGACCTGTAATGCGGTAAATGATACCAAAATCCACACCGATACCCGCAGATGTGTAATCCTCAATTCTGGACTGGATGATTTTGACTGTGCCGCCATAATAAAGACTGTGAACGAGACTGTCACCGTAGGTGACTGCGGCCACAAAATCTCCGGGTATAAAGGTCCCTGTTTCCAGACCGTTTTCATCGATACCCTCGATTTCACCGTAATTCATATAGGCCAGTGAGACAGCAATTTGCCCCATTCCCGGAAGTCGCTGGCTGTATGCCACCCAGCCCTGACTGATGTCTATCAGATGGTCGGTATAATGAAAGATAACGGAATGGTTCTGTACGGATACAATGCTGGCAGGATTGTAAAGAACTCCCTGCAGATCTCCGGTCACCGCGGCAAATGCACCCCCCATGCCGGCAGGGCGGCCTCCCATCTCCGAACGCAAGAACAAAAATCCTGCATCCCCGGCCATCAGCGAAATACCCGGAAAGATCAGAATCAGTAAAAACCAAATCCATTGTCTTTTTTTCATCCTGCGGCCCTGTCTTGTTCAATCGGGGCATCCATCAAATAAACAGAGCCACCCGTCGGATTCGAACCGACGACCTGCTCATTACGAATGAGCTGCTCTACCAGCTGAGCTAGGGTGGCTTCGCCTATCGTGCTGAAAAATCTACATAATATTTTCAGAAAAGTCAAGACGATATTGGATGCCGGATTCATTCATCCGGTTCAGAAAGTACAACCGCCACGCGGCTGCCGTCTGCAAGATATGCCCAGCAGTGCGTGATTTTCAAAGAAAGTATCATTCCCTGGGTGCCGGCAAAAGGGGCATATTCATTGGTGGGAAATTTTGCGCGAAAGAGTCTGTAGGTTGTGTCTGCTTTGATCTCATCAAGTGTATTCAGCGTATAACCCTGAATTTTCAGATTCGTACTGAGTAAATCCGTTCTGAAATGGATGGAATGCGTCGCAGAATCGGGAGGTCCGTTGAGAACCACATTGCCGTAAAACTCCAGTGCATCCGCTTCGAAATTGCTGACCGAGACTCGGAAATCCACGAGATTGACCTTGGTAGCAACCAGACCGGTGAACGGCGAAACAGTATCAATATAATTGATATCTCCCTTTTTCAGAAAGACTGTCGGACTGTTCAGAGATCCATCCTCGGGAGCGGATGGAAATCGTTCGCACGAAAGCAGCATTCCAAGACCGATAAATATCATTACCCATTTCATAGTGACCTCCCCCTGACAATGACACGGCCCATGAAATATTGTTCCCTCTCTCTATCCATCAATTTATATGACACATCGAGCAATTTTTTCCCTGTATCACATTTCCTGCCGGTCAATTTTTCTCGATCTGGAAATGTGCCTGAAATCCCGCCAATCCCACCTTTTAGAAACAATGGTTTAGCAAAATAAAATCAGTTTTTATTACAACATACCCCTGCATGCAAAACCAGTACCATATTATAAAATGCGACGAAAATTTCATATTCTGTAAAAATGGCAGGCAGTAAGAAATGCCAAAAAAAAACCCGACTCAACGAATCATTGGTCGGGGTGTGATGAAGGGCGGGGCCGACGAGGCTCGAACTCGCAACCTCCGGCGTGACAGGCCGGCGCTCTAACCAGTTGAACTACGGCCCCTCTGAGACACTCACAAAATTGAAATATTAATATACTAACCAAAATGTAATTTGTCAATCCTTTTATTTTTAATACGGTTCCTTTCCTGGTAAAACCGTCCTGCGCAACAACACAGTTGCACAAATCAGCCAGAATTGCTATATTATCATAATTTATTAAAATATTGCAAGCACATACTGAATATTATTGAGACAGAGAATTTTCATGCTTAAAGCATCGGGTCAGACGTTTCTTCAGTTTCTGAAAACATGTTGCTTCCCCCTGAAACACCGGACATCGGTTCAGTACAAAATCCACGCCGCCAATGCCCAACGGATCCTTATTCTGTGTCCCGCCGGTTCGTTTCCGGATGTTCTCCGGATGTTGCACAAGAAACATAAAAAACTTTTCGAAAACAAAGATATCCACTGGGTCCTCATCAAACAGGATACGGAAATCATAAGTCTGCCACAGGAAACATCATCCGTGTTCACCGTTCCTGCCAAAAAACAATTTCCGAATATAAACAGATATTTGGCAATTCATCCCCTCATGACAACTTCATTTGATATATTTCTTGATCTTGTTCCTGATACCACATGGCTGGGCCTTTTTCTCTGTGTGATGTCGCATGCGGCCATCCGTGTATCATTTCAAAGAACGAAATACGACTATTTGTACTATAACTTCTCCTATCGCTCCGATACGGACATATCCCTCCCGGAACAGATATCCCGTTTATTTTCCGCTTTCCAGCGGATTACGGCCTGAATCCGAATCCGATGCGGGAAAAATCCGCCTGATTGCTTTTGGCCTGCCTGTGATACGGGAAGGTCAAGAAAAAGCACACTCAAGCCGACTTGTTTCCGGATCCGGCCATCCCCTGCAGACAATAACCTCCACACATCCGGCTGCTGATTCCGGCCGGAACCCGTTCCTGTATATAAGAGCGCTGCCGTTTGCCGGGTAATGGACACGTTCTCCCGGATCCTGACGGTGAGCGGACTCTTTCCCTGCCGTCCGTATGCGGCTTCCCCGCCGGGCGCAAAAAAAAACCACCGGATGATCCGGTGGTTTGAATGGCCGTTTCCCTGTATTTTCAATTAAAAATAAAGTATCTCGGATTCACCGGTGTTTCATTATAATGCACTTCGTAATGCAAATGCGGTCCTGACGTGGCGCCTGTCTCCCCCACCTCTCCAATGGGATCCCACCGGTTCACGGACTGCCCTTTTTTTACATATACCTTGGACAGATGACCATACAGGGTCTGGAAACCGTTTCCGTGATCAAGAACGATATACATCCCGTAGTCTTTATGTGGTGTGAAATCGATTTTGACGACATTGGCGACACCATCCGCTGTGGCCAGCACTTTTCTTCCGGTGGGTACCGTAATATCAATGCCTTCATGGGGCTTCATCTTTCCGGTAAGTGGATGAATGCGCCACCCAAAATTACTCGTAATGGGGCCGCCGATCACCGGAATAATCGAAGGATAATGATTCCGTTTCCACTCCATTTCTTTTAGTTTTGCAGCGATCTCGGTCAGATTGCTGTTTTCCAGCTGAATGGCTCGTTCCAGCTTGTCGAGGTCCAGACGCACTTCCGTCGCTGTATTGCTGACTTCGTCATGATGATAGGCAAACTCAAGATTTCCATAATAGGATCTGCCACCCACACCGACCTGCCTCAAATCTTCATCAATGGGAGCAAGACTTGCGGCATTACGCAGCTCATCACCCCGCATTTCGATACTGGACACCTCATCGGAAAGCTTGGATAATTTATCTTTGACTGCAACCAGCTCCCGATGAAGCATTTTTCGGTCCATTTCCAGAGAAATGACCCGGAGATTTTGAGTAAACCGGTTGGAAAGAACGACTGAGACAAGTAGAAATATGATAAGCGCACTGCTGCCAAGAATGCCAAATAGCAGGATCTGCTTATTGTCCAGGCTGATCTGTTTGATGTCAGTTCCATTTCTGGTAAAAAACATCAAACGAAACCGTTCCTTCAGCATCCTCTCTCCCCTTGTTGCTTAGAATTTGATGCAATGGAATAAATTAAAAAAGTAGAAATATTTTGAATAAAATAATAAATCACATGCAATAAGTCAAGAAATAAATTTCTTGCGGTCAAACCAGAGAGAATTTATCAATTTTTAGCACAGGGTTTCCGGCTTGATTCAAATCAGCCCAGGTAGCTGCGAAGCATCCGGCTTCTCGAAGTATGTCGCAGCCGGCGAATGGCTTTTTCCTTTATCTGCCGCACACGCTCACGGGTCAGACTGAATCTTTCACCTATTTCCTCAAGAGTCAATGGATGTTCCCGATCCAGGCCGAAATACAGGCGAATGACTTCTGCCTCCCGGTCGGAGAGGGTCGTTAATGCCCGTTTCACTTCAATCCTGAGGGATTCATTGAGAAGCAGATCATCGGGGGGCGGCTGATGGTCATCCTGAATAACATCCAGAAGACGGTTGTCATCGCCCTGGTTGAACGGCGCATCCAGCGACAGGTGCTTGCCGGAAATTTTTAATGTATCCGACACTTCATATGGTGTCATCTCCAGTTGCTCTGCGATCTCATTGGCGCTGGGTTCTCTTTCATACTCCTGCTCAAGACTGCTGAAGGCCTTTCCGATTTTATTCAAGGCGCCAACACGGTTCAGGGGAAGCCGTACCACGCGCGACTGTTCCGCCAGTGCCTGAAGGATGGATTGACGAATCCACCAGACCGCATATGAAATAAATTTGAAGCCCCGGGTCTCGTCAAATCGTTTGGCCGCTTTTATCAATCCCAGATTGCCCTCATTGATCAGATCCCCCAGGGACAGCCCCTGATTCTGATATTGTTTTGCCACACTGACAACAAACCGGAGATTGGCTTTTGTCAATTTTTCAAGAGCCCTCTGGTCGTTTTTCTTGATACGCCTGGCCAGTTCAATCTCCTGATCCGGCGTCAGCAAATCCACTTCTCCGATTTCCTGAAGGTAACGATCCAATGATTGATTTGCACGGTTCTTTGCTCTTCGCGACATACTGGGTTCACCTATTCTTTAAAATTGATATTCCTGTTAAAATTCATATGTTCTTTGAATTCAACAAAAATGTCTTGACTTTATTAAATAAAAATTATATTTTCTCTTGATATGAACAACCCCATTAAAATTTCATTGACTCTTTTACTCTTTTTAATACTGGGAACCTCTCTGGTTCTTTCGGGAGCGCAGATTGTGGAATTCTTCGCTCGACGTACGGAAACTGCGGTGATTCTCGAATGGTCCACCGACTATGAATCCAATATTCGCCAGTTCAATATTGAACGATGCAATGATCAGCAAAGCTGGATCCATATCGGCACTACCAGTGCCCGCGGCGAATCCACAACCCGGGAACATTATTCATATACGGACAACACCATTTTCAAAACGGAACAGACAAATTTTTACTATCGTCTGGTCATTGTCGAAAATACCGGACAAAAAGTACCTCATGATGTGATTGCCTCGATTCACGGGAACTCCGGTATACGTCATACATGGGGCAGCATCAAAGCCATATTCCGTTAGTTCACCACATACTTCTTAACAGTTTTTGATTCCCGCCATTTCAGTTTTCTCTTCATATTGCCGTCAGCCTGGCGTTTTGCATTATATCGATTACCGCAGTCCCTATCTTTGATACGCACCAGAAACGACCCGGTTTCAAAGGTTATGAATCATTCACCGTGTTATTTGCATCCAGGCAGGTAAATACATCTGCGCCCTTATACTGTTTTCTTCCCTGAATGAAAAAAATGTGACTGTCTGCGTATACAATCCAGGCAAGATACAATTAAAAAAATGGAAAGTGGAAAAATACAAAAAGCGTAATTTGAAAACCAAACAATGCAGATTATCCATTTATAGATGCATGTCATTCACATCAGCATTTTAAACAGCCAACCAGAGCGAGGAAATATAATAAATTTTTAACTCCAAGTCAAGCTTTTTCGAATACTTGTTCAGGTATTTCACGGCCGGCTGCCTTTTTAAAAAATTCCCGTGACGGTCTGCCGGTATTTGACGCAAATCCGGATTTACTTCATTATTTTCTTGACATGAGACAACTGGAGAGTTACATTTTTCCCGACACCATTGATAAAACCCTTTCATCAACACGGAATGCATAATGTCCAGACACAATAAAAAAAATTCCAAAAAGAAAGCACGAGTCAAAAGCGACAATAAATTCCATGCCATATCCGGTCAAATCGCTATCCGGTGGGAACCGGTAATCCTTGCAGCCGGTTTTTTTATCATCATGACCATTGTCAGCTTCTCATATCATAAAATCGGCGATTATGGTGTTGAAACCGACTTTTACTGGTCATATGTGCCTGAAGCCCGTTCCTTTCTGAATGGTTCCGTATATATCTCCCCGTTCCGCGGACCGGTATACCCGGTGGCGCTTGCCGCAGCCTCTTTGATTATTCAGGATATATTTCATGCGGGTATTTTACTGGCCATTCTTTCGGCAAGCCTTGTTCTCTATTTCTCATACCGGATTTTCATGACTCTGTATGACCGTCGCATGGCCCTTTGGGGAACAATGCTCATCATGGTCAATCCGGTCTTCATTCAGTATTCATACAGTGCCGGAACGGATATGTTTTTCAACGCCCTGGTGACGGGCGTCCTCTATTTGTATGCCGGGTTTCGCAAATCAATTCCTTTTGTGATCCTGACAGCATTTATTTCAGCCGTGGCATACCTGACACGCTACAATGGCGTTTTTTTGGTGCTTGTCATCCCTTTTTGTCTGCTTATACTGAATCACGACCGGCTGGAAACAAAGAAACGGATTCTGCTTTCCCTCCTTTTTCTGGCTGTTTTTGCGCTGACCATCCTGCCCTGGGGATTATACTGTCTGCAGGAGAAAGGACAGTTTTTATACAACAACAATTACCGCAATATCGCCTACGAGCTTTATGGAAAAGGCAAAATCAGCTGGGATGCTTTCTGGAGTCAGCAGCAATCCGGTGTAAACTCCTTTGGTGATGTCATTTTGAAAGATCCGGGTCTATTCATCAGAAACGTTGCAGCCAACACAGGAATTCATTTTTTCCAGGACATGAAACAGCTGATGGGCTTGCAGACTGGTATTTTTGTCATAGCGGGGATCATTTCTTTGTTTTTTTCCAGGCCGGACCGAAAGAAATGGACCCTGTTTGTATTTCACATCGCCTTTTTTTCTGTCTTGCTGGTTGTTTTCTACAGTAATCGGTTCTCTCTTTTTTTAATCATGGTGTATGTGCTTCTTGCACTGACTCCCCTGCTTGACAAAAACAATGTCGTCTATCAAAAATTTCGCTTTTCCGGTCTGACACTGCTCATTCCTGTTGTGCTGGTATTATGGACAGGAATCCGTTCTTATGCATTCAACAGCCGGACCATTCAATCAGGTCCCAGGGAAATACTGACTATCTCTGAATGGTACCAAAAGAATGTGCCGGATGAAGAAAAAGGGGATATTGTTTCGGCCAGAAAGCCCCACATTGCCTATTATATGGACCTCACGTTCCAGAGGATCCCGTATGTCGGCTCTGTGAATGAGATGATCCGGTCCTTGAGGAAGGACAGTGTTGATTATCTTTTTTTCAGTGGCATCGAAGCATCCACACGGCCGGATATGCGGCATCTCCTCAATCCGAAGCAGGCGCCCCCGGATCTGATCCCACTTGTTTATACAAGAAGGCCGCCTGCCGTATTGTACCGTTTAAGAGAACAGGATTGATTTTACGGGGATTCATGCCACCTCTCATGCCCGCCTGAATGGACAGATCCGGCATTGACCGGATTTTTAATGGGACTGCCCGGCAACCGCGGTCTGTGAATAGGCCTTTGCCAGAAGCTGCTCAGCAGCCGCCATATAATCGAGACTCTCCAGAAGTGGATAATCCCTTAAAACCTGGACCTTGTACCGCGCTTCATCGCCCCAGACTTTGTTGGCAATGGTCTGCTTTAACATAAAAAGGATCAATGACTGATTTCTGGTGTACTCCTCATCTGTAATTTCAAAACCATGTTTGCGAACATGGGCAAGAAAATGCTGCCGGACTTTCCCGTTCGGATGGTACGTTTTGATAAATTCGTTGAGTTCCATATCCGAATCCAGGGGATCTTTCAGATAATCTTCAACAAATGTATAAAACAACCGTTCCGGATGAAAAATCATCCGCCTCACGATCTGACTGACGGTATCCTGCCTGGTATTGAAAAAAATATCCGGCGTGATTCCTCCCCCGCCGTATACCCTGCGATTCAGGATTTTACTGTAAAATACTTCACGGTTTTCCGATATGTTTTTATCACGTGTCTGCCGCAGACTGTCATTCCAGACTTCCGTATAATATTCTTCCTGTGACTTGTCATCAAAAGGTCTCTGAATCAGACGGCCCGTGGGTGTATAATATTTGGCCGTGGTCATTAAAAGGGTTGATCCGTCCCGGAACCGGTACTGACTCTGTACCAGACCTTTGCCAAAACTGGTCTCTCCCACAATAAGGGCCCTGTCCCAATCCTGCAGGGCGCCTGCCACAATCTCGGACGCGGAAGCCGATATCCGGTCGATCAGCACGATGACAGGGATCATCGGGTGTGTGGTTTGTGCTGTGGAAAAAAACTCTCTGTAGGACTCGCTGATACGTCCCTGGGTAAAAACGATACGCCGGTTTCCCGGCAGAAATTTATCCACCACATCCACGGCAGCATCGAGATAACCGCCACCGTTCTGTCGCAGATCGATAATCAGTGATCTCATGCCGAGGTTTTCCAGCTTGTTCAGTTTCTCTTCCAGTTCACTGCCGGTTGTCGACGAGAACCGGTCAATATTGATATATCCGATGCCCGGTTTGATCATAAATGCGAAAGGAATACTTTCGACATGAATCTCGTCCCTGACAATGGTAAAATCTTTCAGCCTGTCCCATCCTCTGCGCTCAACGGAAATTGTGACCATGCTTCCCCGGGGTCCCATCAGTTTCAGCGGCACATCATCCCGTTTCATGCCGACAACCGACTTGCCGTTGATAGCCACAATCCGGTCGCCCGGCATCAGACCGGCCCGGTCAGAAGGCCCTTCGCGGAATACAGACATAACGGTGATTTTCTGGCGGATGATATCAAAAGCAATGCCGATTCCGGAGTATCCTTCATAACTTTGATTCCATTTCTCAAACTCATCCGCAGAAAGGTAGGTTGTATGAGGGTCCAGACCGGACACCATTCCCTTGATGGCATTATCAATCAGTTCGGTTGGATCTTTTTCATCGACATAATCACGGTTTATCTGGCGGAGAATTTCACTGAAAAGTTGTATTTTTTCATACAGAGACCGCCCCGTATCATAAAACCGGAATCCTGCGCCTGCCAGCAATAACACAGCCATCAGAACCAGGACAGCTGCTTTTTTCCTTCTCGTCTGAATCATATTCATGGATATCCATCCTTTGAGAGCGGATTAAAAATCCAAAATTGTGAAGCCAATATACAGATTCCCCGTTTCAATGTCAAGAAAGCATAAAACCCTCTGTCCCGGCTTTAAAAAAGCTTGGCTTCATGATGATTATTTTTTAAATTTGTACAACCAGTTCCGAAAATGAAAAGATCCCATCCCATGAAGAAACACTGTTTCACTTACAAAAATCGTACCCTTTATTGTGAAAATACATCACTTCTGGAAATTGCGGAAGAAGTCGGCACACCTTTTTACGTATACAGCCGGAAAAGGCTGGATGAAAACCTGTACAGGGTGAATCAGGCCCTTGCCGGCACCGATTCTCTGATCTGCTATGCTTTGAAAGCCAACAGCAATCCGGTCCTGCTGTCCCTGCTGGCCCGGACGGGATGCGGCGCGGAAGTCGTCTCTGCCGGAGAACTGAGTCTGGCCCTTGCCAGCGGCTTCCCGGCCGGCCGCATTGTCTTCTCGGGTGTTGGTAAAACAGATCGGGAAATCGAAAAAGCCATCGATTCCGAAATCCTGGCCATCAATGTCGAATCTTTTGAGGAACTCCGTGTGA
>Ga0272442_10011223_pt1 | contig 10951 bp, 5 predicted proteins | sample SSMForm2O_FD_200262 | JGI IMG/M metagenome (GOLD analysis project Ga0272442, IMG submission 200262) | Marine sediment archaeal communities from Little Sippewissett salt marsh, Falmouth, MA, United States - SSM-Form-2O | ecosystem: Environmental > Aquatic > Marine > Wetlands > Sediment ... | reverse complement strand
CCAGGCCCTCGACGGCCTGGCGGCCAAGCGGCTCCGCTCGCGGGGCACGGACGAGGCGGCGAAGGTCTACGCGTGGTACATCGCCACCTATCCGAAGGGCAAGTGGGTGGAGCACTGCCACACGCGGATGCCCGGCCTGTATCAGCTCGACGGGCAGTACGACGCGGCGGCGGCGCAGATGCGGCGCATCCGCCCGCTGGTCGGCGAGCGGGCGCAGTGGCTGATCGACCGCGACCTGAGGGGCATGCCCAGCGTGGCGGGGCGCGTGGTGGACGAGGCAGGTGCGCCCGTGGGGGGAGCAACGGTGGCGCTGGCGCGGCGCTCGCCGCTGCGCGAGGAGCGCGGGCGGCTCATTGTGGCGCGGACCCGCTGCGACAAGGAGGGGCGCTTCGAGCTCCGCAACCTCCCCTGGCACACTCGCTACGAGTTCCTGGCCGCCACGAAGCCCGACGAGCCGCCCACGGGGCTTTCCACCACGTTCGGCCCGAAGGGCTTCGTGCTGGAGCTCAACGACCGCAAGGCGCTCGATATTCGCTTCGGCCGCCAGCCGCTGGCCAGGCTGCCCGAGCCGCCTGTGCCCCAGGCCGAGTTCGGCGACGGCATCCCCCGACGCCATCTGAGGACGTTCGTGCTCCGCGAGTGGACGGGAAGCCCCTGGCCCCGCTCGCCGGTGCACTACGCCATCGAGCTGCCCGCGGGCGTGAAGGCCGCTTCGCTGCGGCTCGTCGGCATGTGCGGCCGCCCCGTGCCGTTCCAGTACACCGCGAGTGCGGCGATGGAAGGCACGCTGACGTTCTTCACGGGGCTCGGCGCCCACTCGAGCGCGGCGTTCTTCCTGTTCGGTTGCGACCGCGAGACGGCAGCGCCTGCGGCCGCCCCTGGCATCACGGTCGAGAAGGCGGGGGCGAACGTCGTCGTCGTGTCCACGGGGGTTGCGAGCTTCCGCGTGCCCGTCGGGCCGCCGCGGGCGCTGCCGCCGTCGCTGCACATCTCGGCGGCGCCGGCGCCCGTGCTGGCCGTCCGAGGCCCCGACGGCATCTGGCGCGGCGAGGGATGCTTCATCGGGAGAGGGCAGGTGACGCGGATCGCCTCGGAGTGGCTCGAGGAAGGCCCCCTCGTGCGGCGGCTCCGGCTTCGCTACGAGTTCGATAGGGAGGATGCCTTCTACGAAGCCACCCTCACGTTCCTGGCCGGCCAGCCCCACGTGGCCGTCCACGAGAAGTGCACGGGCGGGAGCGGCGAGTTCCGCTTCCGCGTGGGGCCGGGCTTCGGGCCCGATCGCGCGGCGCTGTGCTGGATCAACAAGCTGCACGTGGAGGCCATCGCCTGCACGAAGCGGCGGCGGCTGATCCAGATGCCGCGCTACGTGATGTGGGCTCCCCCCGGGGAAGGCGACGCCGCGGGATTCTACCGCGACGATCCGGCGAGCCGCGACCTCATCTCGTGCTTCGCCATTCATCCCGGCGACTGGGTGGTGCAGGCGATGGAGCGCTGGCGGGCGCGCGTGCTCGGCGACCGGTCGCGCTACAACGGCGACCCGCGAGCAGGGGGCCGCGAGGCGATCGACTGCTTCGAGGACAAGGCGGATGCCTACTTCTCCTGCCATTTCTTCGCGGGGGAGCGGCGGTGGGGCCTGGCGGTCACGGACAGGGCGAACGCCGTGCACGCCATAGCGAACCTGCGCACCCGCGTGGGTGAGTTCCCGCTGGACTGGTACAAGGATTTGGTGCTGGACTGGGACGAGGCTCCGCTGGCGACGCACCCGCGGCTGGCCGTGGCCCGCGAGCGCCTGCCGCAGGTGGCGCGGGGGCTGGCATCGAGCCGCGTGCTCCAGGACGTCGTGACGCCTCGCCGCGTGCAGTGGTTCCAGAAGATCCTCACGGAGCGGCCGACGGCGGCGATGGACTTCCTGCTCACGGGCGAGCCCGAGCGCGGCTGGCAGGCGAGGGACTGCGCTCCCGACCCGCGCATCCTCGCCGGCATCGCGGCAGGGAAGGCGCGAGCCAACATCTGGTCGCCCGTGGGCGTGCGCTGCTCGGCCTACAACTGTGCGGACGCCTACGACGCGCTGGCCAACTCGAACGTGCACGGGGAGTGGGCGCTGCGCGAGCTGCGCGCGAAGCTGATGCTCGTGGCCTACGGCCTCTCGGGGGGCGACTTCATGGCCTGGCGCTACCACGCCGGCCACCGCAACTTCGACTTCAGCCGCCTCGACGTGGTCACGGCCTGCGCGCTCTGCTTCCCGGGACACCCCCACGCCGGGCGGCTCATCGAGCAGGCCCGCACGCAATTCAAGGAATCCCTGGCGGCATTCACCACCCCGGTCAGCGGCAAGTGGCAGGAGAACCTCGGGTGCTACTACCTGTGGAGCCTGCGGACGAGCGCGGCCATGAACGCCCGCCTCGTGAACGCGGGAGGGCCGGGCTGCGACCCCTTCGCGTCCCCGATGTACCCGCTCTTCCTCCGCTTCGCGACGCGAACGGTGACCCCCGCCCATCCCTTCGACGACAACCTGTGCATCGACGGGCTGGCCGAGGGGCAGGCGTATGCGGACGTGGCGAAGGGCAGGCGGCATCCTGGCGTGGGCGACCACGGGGGGAACGGCGGCCACCGCGTCTACGACGGCCTCGCCCTGGCCGGCTCGCTCGCACACCGCCTCGGCCACACCGCCCTCGCCGCCGACCTTGTGGGCGCGTGGAACGCCGGCGGACGCGAGGCCACGAGCAAGGCGGGGATCGACCTGAAGGGGATGATCGCCGCGAACATGGATGCCCGCTTCGCCGAGAGCGCCGCCATGCGCCCGCTCGCATCGGAGCACCTGCCCGCCTACGGCTTCTGCTTCCGCTCCGGCTGGGGCACGCCCGAGGAGACGTATCTGCTCTTCAAGTGTGGCACGGGCGGCTATCGCTACCACTTCAGCGAGGGCAGCTTCGTGCTCTACGCGGGCAACCGCCCCCTGTCGGTCGACGGCGACGAGAACTTCATCCCCGCCCGCCACGCCACTATCTCGCTCGGGCCGAAGCACGCCTACGTGGGCAACGGCCGGGTCGAGCGCCACTTCGTCCATCCCGCCGCCGCCTACTGCCGCGGCGTGTTCGCCGATTCCCACGTCGCGCGCACCATCCTGTTCGCCCGCAACGACTACTTCGTGATCCGCGACGATGCGGAGGGCGAGACGAACTTCATCCTCCCGCTCCTCGTCCGCAGCATCGAGCGGCGGGGCGACCACTACTTCTGCCCCGGCCGCCTGGGGCTCGACGTGCGGCTCCACCCGCTCGGGCCTGAGCCGGCGAAAGTCCAGATCGCCACCGACCCGCTTCTCAACCAGCAGCGGATCACCATGACGCGCACGAACGGCGCCGACCATCTGAACGTCATCGCGTGGGCCAAGCCGGGCGGGAACGCACTGCGCATCGCGGCATTCGGCCCCGGCTACCGCATCCAGGGCGAGGGGGTGGACGACATCGTGTTCCTGACGGCGGAGCCGGTGACGTTCGCGCAGGGCGAGATGGCATTCGAGGGGAGGGCGGGTCTGATTCGCCTGGGCGGCGGCGAGCCGCGGCTCCTGCTCCTGGACGGCAAGAGCCTCCGTTGGGGCGAACACCAGGTGGCCTCGCCCGATGGCGCGCCCGTGGCGAAGTAGGTCTACGGCTTGGGGTGGGCGGTGAGGAAGCGGTCGAGCCCATCCACGTAGCGCTGGCCGGTCTGGACGAAGCCGCCGTTGTGGGAGCCGGTGATCTCGAGGAACGCCTTCGGCTCCCTGGCGGCCTCGAAGAGCGCGCGGCCGTGGGCGTAGGGGATCAGCTCGTCCTGCGGGCTGTGGACGATGAGGATGGGACAGGCGGCCTCCCGCACCGAGGCCCGTGTGTCGTAGCGGAACCGGGCGAGCAGGCGCACGGGCAGGAAGAAGTAGATCTTCGCCGCCACGTCGGGCAGGGACGTGAAGGTGGATTCGAGGATGAGCGCCCGCGGCGGGTGCTGCGCCGCCAGGCGCGCGGCGATCGCCCCGCCGAGCGATCGGCCGAAGACCACGATCTCGTCCGGGGCGATGCCCCGCTCCTTCACCAGATAGCTCCACGCGGCCTCGGCGTCCTCGTATGTCCCCTCCTCGCTGGGCGAGCCCTCGCTCTGGCCGTAGCCGCGGTAGTCGAAGAGCAGCACGCTCAGGCGCAGGCCGTGGAACACGTCCAGTGTGTCCAGGCGGTGCGAGATGTTGCCCGCGTTGCCGTGGCACACGAGCACCACGCCGCGCGGCTCGGCGGCCGGGACGAACCAGGCGGAGAGCTTCGTGCCGTCGGCCGCAGTGAACTCCACTTCCTCGTAGGCCATGCGGCAGTCGCGTGGCGTGGCCGTGAGCTGGCGCATGGGGAAGTAGACGAGGCGTGCCTGGAACACGTAGAGGGCTACGAGGAGAATGAGGTAGAAGCCGGCGATGGTGAGAAGAGCGGTGAACACGAGGCGCCTCGCCTTCCTGGGATGGGTGGACACGTGCGGGTTCCCTTCGGGCGGATGGGCTATGGCGTGGGCTGCATGCCGTGGTGGCGGCGGACGTCGAGCATGGCCATGTAGTTTTCGAGGGGCACGCCTCGGAAGATGCAGTTGCTGGTGCAGAAGAAGTAGCCGCCCTGGCGGACCCCGCCGTGTTCGAGGCAGTAGCGGGCGCTCTCGGCGATTTGCTCGGGGGTTCCCGCCTGCACGAGCGCGCAGTTCACGTTGCCCATCAGGGCCACGCGGTCGCCGTACTGCTCCTTGACCGCCCGGATGTCCACACCCGCCATGGGGTCAAGGGAGTGGATGGCGGCGGGCTCGCACTCGACGAGCTGGTCGAGGATGGGCAGGATATCGCCGTCGGTGTGTTTCACGGGGAAGGCGCCGGCCTTCCTGAACTCAGCGATGTTGCGGGCGAGGAAGGGGGTGACGAACTCGCGGAACATCGCGGGCGAGAGCCACGGGCCGTCGTTGAAGCAGTAGTCGGCGCACATGAAGACGACCTCGGCTCCCGCGCCGATGAGGCGCTTGCCCACCTCCACGGTGTTCCGTGCGTTCTGGTCGTACTGGGCAAGCACGTCGTCGCGCTGGTCGTGGAGGCGGACGGCCTCGGCGAGCATGTTCGTGCCGCTGGGTATGGCGGCCGTGCCGTCGAGGAAGGCGGAGAGCATGTAGCGGTCTCCGGCGAGCTGTCGGACGATGCGGAAGGATTCGATCTGGTCGTCGACGCCGAGCCAGTGGAGGCCGGTGAGGACGCAGTAGTCGAGGCGTTCGGCCACTTCGAGCCACAGCGCGACGTTTGCGTGGAGGAGGCGGTCGCGCTCGGCGGGCGAGACGTCCTTGAGGTCGTCGCCTCGCAGTTCGCGGCGGCCGACGAGTTCGTCGCAGAGCTGGAATTCGAGCTCGAGGTGGGGCACGAGCCCCTCGGACCTCCTCAGCTCGAACGCGGCGATCGCCTTCTGGCGCGGCGTCATAGCGGTGTCTCCAGGCAGGAAGTGCGAGTGAGCCTGCACACGGGTATCATGCAAAGCCGGAAGTGTCAAGGTTGACATTGAGCGCCGGGGCCTTTAGGATGGCGGATCGGGCGACGGGCTTGACCTGTTCATGGGCCACGCAGCGGGGCGCCGGAGGGCGGCGCACCCCGCACGTGTGGAGAAAGGAGGCCAGAGCCATGGCGGAACGGATGCAGGTCTACAAGTGTGATGTGTGTGGCAACATCGTGTTCGTGCTCGATGGCGGCGTGGGCGATCTGACGTGCTGCGACGAGCCGATGAAGCTGATGGAAGAGAAGACGGCGGACGCGTCGACGGAGAAGCACGTGCCCGTGGTCGAGAAGATCGACGGCGGCGTGAAGGTGACGGTCGGCAGCGTGCCGCACCCGATGGTCGAGGACCACTGGATCGAGTGGATCGAGGTGAGCGCTGGCGACAAGGTGTGCCGGCAGTTCCTCTCGCCCGGCGACCCACCGGAGGCCACGTTTGCCATCGAGGCCGACGCGGTGACTGCCCGCGAGTACTGCAACAAGCACGGGCTGTGGAAGGCGTAGCCGCGCCCGCGGCCAGCGGTTGAGTCGAGCGCAGCGACGGCGAGGGCGCTCCGCGGCTGCGGAGGCTCTCGCCGTCTGTGCGCCGGCGCAGGCCGAAGGCGCGGGCCTGGCGTCGGCGCCGCTTGTCCCACCGAAGGCCGCTTGCCCTGCCGGCGGCTTCCCCGTATCATTGCCGGAGCACCCCGGGCCGGGGTGGAGGATGCGAGGGCATGCTGGGCCGTTACCTGCCTTCCTGGGACTGGGTTCGGAAGTACGACCGGCGGGATCTCCCCGGGGATCTGACGGCGGGCGTGGTCGTGGCCATCCTGCTGGTGCCGCAGGCCATGGCCTATGCCATGCTGGCGGGGCTGCCGCCGATCATGGGACTCTACGCGGCGGCCTTCCCCATCGTGGCCTACGCTCTCTTCGGCTCGTCGCGCCACCTGTCCGTCGGGCCGTTCGCCGTGGTGTCGCTCGTCGTGGCGGCGGAGTGCTCGGCGTTTGCCACCCCGGGCTCTCCCGAATACATCCGCGTGGCGCTCCAGCTCTGCCTGCTCGTGGGTGCGATCAAGCTGGCGCTCGGGCTGGTGCGCCTGGGGTTCCTGGCCAACTTCCTTTCGCACGCGGTGATCAGCGGCTTCACCTCGGCAGCCGCGATCCTGATTGGCTTGAGCCAGTTGCGGCACCTGCTGGGGATTCCGCTCGCCCCGAACCCGTCCGTGGCCGGCCTGTTGGCGGAGACAGCACGGCGCATTGGCGAGACCCACCTGCCCACGCTGGGCATCGGCCTGGGCGGCATCGCGGTGCTGCTGGTGCTCAAGAAGCTGTTCCGCCGCTTCCCCGGCTCCATCGTGATCGTTGTCTTGGGCACGCTGCTCGTGTGCCTGCTGCGTCTGGACACCCGCGGGGTGAAGGTCGTGGGCGAGGTGCCGCGGGGCCTGCCCGGGCTCTCGGTGCCGGGCATGAGCCTTGGCGAGGGAGTGGCGCTGTTCCGCGCGGCGACCGTCGTCGTCTTCGTGAGTTTCGTCGGGTCGATCTCCGTGGCGAAGTTCGTGGCGACCCGCGAGCGCTACCGCCTGGACGCCAACTGCGAGCTCAGGGCGCTGGGCCTGGCGAACATCGCGGCCGCGCTCTTCGGCGGATGCCCCGTGGCGGGCAGCCTCTCGCGGACGGCCGTGGACTACGAGGCGGGCGGGAAGACGCAACTGGCCTCGCTCTTCGCGTCGGGCCTCATCATCCTCACCCTGCTCGTGCTCACCCCGCTCTTCTACTACCTGCCGAACGCCGTGCTGGCCGCCATCATCATGGTGGCGGTGGTGGGGATGATCGATCTGAAGACGCCGGTGCAGCTCTTCAAGGTCAAGCAGGCGGACGGGTGGTGCATGGTGGCCACGTTCGCGGGCACCCTGGTGCTGGGGGTGAGTGCGGGCATCGTGCTGGGCGTGGCTCTCTCGCTGGCGCTGTTCATGTGGCGAAGCTCGCGGCCGCGAATCGTGGAGCTGGGGTATCTGCCGGGCAAGGATGTGTTTCGCGACGTGAGCCGGTTCCCCGAGGCGAAGACCTACCCGGGCACGGCGATCATCCGCGTGGACTCGCGGCTCTACTTCGCCAACGCGGAGTTCGTGGAGGACAGGATCCGCGAGCTCGCCGTGGAGCGGCCCGACCTCGAGCGCATCATCGTCGCCTGCTCGGGGGTGAACGATGTGGACGCGGTGGCCATCGAGACGTTCGAGACGCTGATGACGCTGTGCCAGGCTCAGGGCATCGAGTTCGTCTTCGCGGAGATGAAGGGGCCGGTGCGCGATCTCGTGGGCAGGGCAGGATGGCAGGAACGGTATGGCACTCAGAACCGCTATGTGTCGCTGAAGCGGGCGTTGCGTGACATGGGGCTCATGCCCCCTCGCGGCGCGTCGGCGAAGGGTCGCGGGGAGAGCAGCAGGTAGATGGCTCGCCAGGATTCTCAATCGAGGAGGATACGGAAGGGATGATGTTCTCGCGGGACGGGGACGTCCCGCCCAGAATGGGTGGCGCGCAGAGCTTGTGTGGGCGGGGTGTCCTCACCCCGCGAAACATCATGTTCATCCCCTTCTCGTGCCCTTCGATGCAGAACCGTGGTGAGCGGCATGGGCGGCCATTATTCGGCCGGCTGGCTCGGGCCGTCGAGGTCGTGGGCGACGTGGTGGATGAGTGCATCGGCTTCGCTGCCGCCGGCTCCCTCCCCCCACTGAAGATAGGCTCCCGTGGCCTTGAGCAAGGGGTCGACGACGTGTGCGGGCGGGCGGACGCCGAGGAGACGGCCGTCGCGGTAGACCTGTGCCACGCCGTCGGGGCGAACGCTGAGGCGGAAGGTGTGGGGCGCGGAGTGGTTGTCCAGCCCCTCAGTCAGCCGCTCGGGTCCGTTATCGTACCAATAGACGCCTGTGGCCGTGACGGAGAAGAAGTAGCGGCTTCCGCTGGCGGTGCCGTCGCCGAGGTAGGCCTCGAAGTCGATGCCGCGGGTGGGGGATGTGCTCTTGAGGATCTGGAGGCGCATCTCGGCCGCGAAACCCTTCTTCGCGTCCACGCGGCCGAAGCCCTTGGGCGACATGTCCACCCAGCGTGCCCGCTGGCGAGCTGCGGCGTCGAGCTTCATCACGCCGGGTTCGGGAAAGCTGGTGGCGGCCGCTTCGGCGATGCCGCTGCCCGTGAAGCGCCAGGGTGCGGTCTTGCTCGGCACGTCGGCGAAGGTGAATGCGGTCGGCAGTGTGGCCTTGACGGGGAGGTTCGCGGGCTTGGGTGGCGGCGGCGCGGCGGGCGGCGGGGTGAGGAGCCACTTGAGGTTGAAGGCATAGTGGAGGCGGCTGCTGATGAGGTGGATCACGCCGTTGGGCGCCTGGCACACGGAGAGGTAGCCGTTGGGCTCGCCTGCGGCCGGGCCGATCTTCCTGCGGCGGCCGTCGAAGCCCTCGACCACGGTCTCGCGGTCAGGGGCGATGGCGCGGCGGACCTGCCATGTCTCGCCCTCATCGAGTGAAAGGGCGGCGAAGAGGCCGGCGACGGGCCGCTCGTTGCCCGCGGCGTCGGTCACCGGGATCCGCTTCGCGAACGAGGCGAAGAAGAGGGGCCCCTGGCGCAGCCGCAGGAGCACCAGGCGCTGTCCGCTGCTGATCGGGGGGAACGGGCTGGCACTGTAGACCCACGTCTTGCCCATATCGGTGGAGAGGCTCCTGGGCATGTGGCCGTCCACGTTGTCGCCGCGGCCGAGCGCCATGAGGCGGCCGTCCTCGAGCTGTGCGATGCCGGCGTGGATGCCGGCGGCTCTGCCGCCTGAGTCGGTCCAGGTCGTGCCGCCATCGGTGCTCAGGTGGATGGCGGTGCCTCCCTGGCCGGTGGTCGCGGCGTCGCAGGGGAGGACGATCGCGCCCTCGCGGGTGCGGAAGACGGATTCGACGGGCATGTGGCGGGTGCCGTGCTCGGGGATGATGAGGCGTGCACGGGTCCAGGTGGCCCCGCTGTCCGCCGAGGTGCGCAGCACGGTGGCCAGGCTGCCCCACGTGGCGGCGGCGGAGAGGCCGTTGAAGTGGTAGAGGGTGCCCTGGCCGTCGGCCCACAGGGCGGGTGCGTGGTCGTTGCGGTCGGGCGTGCTCCAGAAGACGGACGCTGGCTCCCAGTCCTGGGCGCCGTGGCGCAGACGGCTGGCGAGGATGGCGAGCTCGCGGCCGGGCTCGCGCACACAGGAGTACCAGATGGCGAGCAGGTCGCCGTTCGGGCAGTCGACGAGGGCCGGGTCGTGGTTGTGGCGCGAGAACATCGGGCCGTTGGCCCCCGGGGGGATCTTCACGTAGACGCGGGGGGCATGGAAGTACGGCTGTTCGGGGTCCGGCCCTTTCGCAAGGTCGGGCGGGGGGGCCTGCTTGACGCCCTGCTGATGTGCAGGCGGAGGCGGCGGGGGGAGAGGCTTCGTGGGCGGCAGCGGGGCGAGGACCACGCGGAAGCCGATCACCCAGCTCCGGTCGTCGGGCAGGGCGGCGAGGCGATTCGCCGAGCGCAGGTAGAAGGGGTGGGTGCTGTGGCTCCCGCCTCGCGTGACGCGGAACTCGCCGTCCGCACGGCCTACGGGGTCGCTCTGCTTCCCCGCCGGGTAGGGGCCGTACCAGTCGTGGCACCATTCCTCCACGTTGCCGTGCATATCGTGCAGGCCCCAGGCATTGGCGGGCGTCTTGCCTGTGGGGAGGGGCACCACGTCGGCGGGTCGCGTGCGGCGCGGGTCGGGATACCAGCTCTCGCGGGCGTTCTTGAGGCACTCGGGCGGGAGGGAATTGCCGGTGTGGAAGGGGGTGGTGGTGCCCGCTCGGCAGGCATACTCCCACTCGGCTTCGGTGGGGAGGCGGTAGGGGCGCTTCTCCTTCTCGGAGAGCCACTCGCAGAAGCCCACGGCGTCGTGCCAGCTCACGAAGACGGCCGCCTCGTCGTCGTGCTTCGAGAAGCCCAGCTTGCCGCGGAGCTTGCGGTGGGCGGGGCGGAACTGCTCGTACTGGGCGTTGGTGACCTCGCAGGCGGCCATGTGGAATGGGCGGGTGAGGACGATCTGGTGGGCGGGGTGCTCGTCGGGGTCGCCGTGCTGGCGCCAGGGCGCGCCCGCGGCCTGGGCGGGCAGCGGGGCCTCGCCGGTGCCCATGACGAACGTGCCCGCCTCGATGCGGACGAGCCGCATGCCGATGGAGTTTAGTACGGAGCGATCGGCAGGCATCTCGGCAGCCTCCAGTGTGATGGGGACGAGGCAGGACGCGATGGCGAAAGGGAAGGCGCAGCGCATTCGGCGCTCTCCTGTTCGGCAGGGAGGCGGTTGCACGAGGCGATGCGCTGGGGATCGTATCGTGCGAGCGGTGGGCGTGCAAGCGCGTGGGGAAGGTGGGGGCTCAGTGGCCTTCGACGGGGGGCGGCTCGTTCTTGAAGTTC
>Ga0272442_10011222_pt1 | contig 10952 bp, 7 predicted proteins | sample SSMForm2O_FD_200262 | JGI IMG/M metagenome (GOLD analysis project Ga0272442, IMG submission 200262) | Marine sediment archaeal communities from Little Sippewissett salt marsh, Falmouth, MA, United States - SSM-Form-2O | ecosystem: Environmental > Aquatic > Marine > Wetlands > Sediment ... | reverse complement strand
CGTCCCACCTCGAAAGCTCCCAGGTCGGGTGCTTTTCCCACATAATCATCGTTAAAGTTCGGAAGTCTCACTCCGGAATCGATAACGGGATTCGGGACGGTTGTGACCGGATCGGTTAAGGTGACTGTCTTATCTCCCTGTTGGACCGGGACTTTCCCCCATTGGATTTTCGTCGTCGTTGACGAAGGATAAAACTCCAATCCATACGACGTGATAAACGCGGGATTGCCCCGAAGGCCGTGCCTTTCTTTGGCGATGCCTCGATCCATGCCCGTAAAAAGGTCGTAATCGAAGTCGCAGGGGATATCGGCCGACCGGGATGATGTAAGTCGGCCCGGGCAGTCGAATATGTTGTTTCGCGTGACGGTATTGGGATTGACATGGCCGCTAAACACGTGAAAGGCCCCTTTGGGCTGAATGGCCGTGTTGTGAAAGACGAATTTTCTTCCTCCTCCGAACTCGTTACGCTCGCCGACTTTGATCATGCTTCCCCCAAGGAGGTCGCGATGCGTCCGGCGGCTTTCTCCGAAAACATTTCGGAAGATGTACAGAGGTCCTTTTGAGGTGCACGCTGTGGCAATATGTTGGAACGTTTTCTCGATATAGTTGTTCCATATCCGGACGTTCATGTTGGCGCCTTCGCTCTCGATCGCATCATCCCAGACGTTGGTAATAATGTTGCCGTATATGTCCGAGTCGCGATTAGGACTGCCCTCAAAACTAAAGTTGGAGGCTCCGCCGATGGCATCGTTGTAGCCGTGGTCTTCCGTGGATCGAATCTCGTTGTAGCGAATGACGTTTCCGCCGCTTGAATTGATCAGCGTAATGGCCTGTGGTCCGGCCGGATGACCCGTGTCCCAGTCGTTCGATGCCCCTCGCGGATTCTCGATCAAGTTGCGTTGAATGGTGAGGTGGCCCGCGCCGCGCTCGGCATAAATCGCACTATCCGTGTTCCCCTTGTTCCCATATGTCCTGGGTCCGCCGATCCGGCCCCAGAAGGTAAAATGACAATCTTCGATGACGATGTCATGGTGTCTCGATTTAACGACAAGGCCGTGAATTGCAGCGTTTTTGAATTCAACGCCACGGATGATGACATAATCGGCGTCGATGACACAGGTGTAATCTTCAGCATTACGAACGTCAATCGTCGCTTTGGAATTTTTTGCCGGCGTGATGAGATGATAACCTTTTGGTGTACCCGATTCCGTAATGTTCAATGGTTTTGCGTGAATACCCTCTTTGAGATAGGTGACTTTTCCAATGGGAAGGGAATCATTTTTCGTCTTGCACGAGAGCTCGCGGCTGGTGTTATTCAACGTGATTTGAATGTCATAGCTTGTATTCGACTTCAAACCGACGAGACTCCCGCGATATTCCTGATCGCGGGGATCGTAAACGAGAAGATAACCTTCGCGCCAGGTTGATGTTCTATTTTCTTTGAATTGAACGTGACATTCTCCGAGGTCCGGCGATTTGAAGTACAGCCCGATACACTCATATGTAGTGACGGCATAGAAATTGGCTTCGTCGGCGCCATGCAAGGTAGAAATACTGACCACCGTCAATAAAAGAATGAACAGCAGAAAATTGGTGTTGCGTAGAAATACGTTCATCGTCAAACTCCTTTACATGGTTGATTCAAAATCGATTGACCTTCACAATCTAATCATATCAAACAAACCAGACGAAGAATCCAGTCTATTCCCTACAGTCCTTCCTGTCTTTAGGGAAGGGTGTTTTCCTATTCCCGTTCCTGCCACGTTTTATTTATTATCGTCGCCGAACTGATCGGCACATCAACCACCTTATCAACTTTTCCACGAACGACTTTCCCAAGCGTCTCCTTAGTTATTCGTACGGGCTCAGTCACGAGCTCCGGTACACTGAACGTCCGCAAACATGCTTCGTAAAAATCCGGATCCTTCTGCGGCATCACGAATGGTTTGCTTGAAATTCCATTCGTATCAACATGACTGAAATAGATTCGCGTAAACGATCCGTGCATCCTTTTACTGCTGAATGCAATCCACCGGCTATTACTCGACCAGCTATGCCATGACTCACTCGCCTCACTGTTGACATCAAGCTTCCTATAAACGAACTTCCCATTCGTTTGTCCTCGTTCAAGATCGATCATATAAAGGTCGCTGCTCGGTTGATACACTGGGAAACAACTATAATCGCACATACAGAACAACAGCCAACGCCCGTCAGGACTCACTCGCGGTTCCAATGAGCTCCTCCCGCTTTCCTCCGCAGAAACAACCACTTCCGGTTCTCCCCACGTATCCTTTGTCAAATCATAACGAATTCGCATCAGATCATATTTCACGCCTTGGATCATTTCTTGTGTGACCTCTTCCACCTGGTTCGTGGGCCATGTTATCGGCGCGCTGCAGTAGTATAAATATATCCCGTCGTCCGACCACGCCGGGTACGTCTCGAGCCTGTCCTTCTTCGACAAGTGCTCGCACCGCTTCACCCTCTCGCTCTCGACATCATAATATGCCAGCGCCGAATCAATATCGATCACATCACGGTATTCCTCTTTTCTCGCATGATGGAATAATTGATAAACCGTGTTCAACGAATAAACCGCGATCTTCCCGCTCGGGTGCCACGACGTATATCCGAATTTCGTCCCGATCTTATTGGCCTCGCCATTGTTTACGATCAACTCATTGCTGCCATATTTCCCGCTCCGCAGCCCGATTAACATTTTATCCGTCCTGTTATTGCAGAATGCGTGACAGTTCAGACATCCGCCGTTGAAATAGCGATTATCCAGCACGACAGATTCTGCATAACTGCTAAGCTCTCGCTGATAGATCCCGACATCACCCCATGTCCTGTACCCCGGATGAATTTTTCGGTACACCAGGTGCCCATCGATCCCTTCTCTTGCGATCTTATTATGAATCGTATGATACCGCGCCCATTTCCCATCCTTACTCTTACAGAATACCTCAATCTCCAGCTTCTGGCCCCTATTCTGCTCAAGCAGACGGCTCCATAGTCCCGGGTCGATCACAATTTTGCCCGTTTTGCTGAACACCTCGATCTGGCCACTGCTGCCGCTCCTGATTTTCACACAATAAAGCTCGCCATCCTCGCGCACGGTAAAATTCATCGGTGCAATATTAGGTGGTATCACGATCGAACTGTAATCCGGGTAAATCCGCGCTTCACGATCGACCTCCACGAACTCAACGATTTCCTCACTCCTATCACCTTCAGAGAACGCGCCGATACCGATGCCGATCATCACGATAAGGATAGCCAATATTGCATAGATATACTTTTTACTCATCTTGATTCCGGAATGCCGTAAAAGTGATAATACAAGTATGTATTTTTGAATTTACTTGCCAATGTACTTTGTGCCGCACTTTTCGTTCGATATTGCACCGTTACGGCCATAAACTCATCGAATCGCCGCTTCGTTTCGTCTCTTATCTTTAGTCTCTTCAACGAGATCTTTTTCTTATTATGCTTATTATTCAGCAATATCACTTCTTCAAACACCACAGGTATCTTCTCATAATCGTACTCTTCCATCCTCCCGGCCACGTCCACAACATTCCACAACTCTCCTCGGAGCATATACAAAGCCAGAAGGTACTCGAACGCCATCTTGTTCTTCTTAGCGTTTTCGATCTGCGCCTTCAACTGCATCTCCGGTGTTGCCAAAAATTGCCCTTTATTCTCCTTCGGCATTAATGTTCGCAATCTCTGTATTTCCTCATCGTTTGTTAGTTCCGGATCACTATCGAGCTTCGCTAAGTATTCTCCCGCCCATCGCCTAAAAAATAGCCGCTTCTGTAAAGCCCCCAGGTACACCCTCGCCGTATGATTTTTGCCGGAGATCATATTCACCATCGCAAGCTTCTTCAGGATGAAAGGATTGTCCCCGAATGCCACCATACTCTCCGTTAATACCTCATCCGCCTGCCCGATCAAACCAAGATCGATATACAGATCATACTTATGCCAGTATGACTTGGCAAACGCAACATGCGAAAGCATCAATCCGTCCGGATGCTGCAGGTAATTGAACATCTCATCGGCAAACCTGCCCAGGTGATACAATGCCTGGTTCCTCGCCTGCATCGCGAGTAACTGTCCCGGCTGCTTGTCCGCTAATTCAAGCACCTTCTCCCAATCACCTTTCCCCCGGTAGTATTCGATCTCATAGAGCGTTTTCATTTGGTCGTTCACGAAATAATAAACACCACCCCCGGCAATTCCCAGCAGAACTACCGTCGATGCGATCCACTGAATAACACCACCACGACTATCGCTTCCAGCACGTTGTATCTTTTGTCTGGATTTTTTCCTGTCCTTTTTCCTCTTGCTGCTTCTCGTTTTGCGTTTACTTTCCTTCACACTTCCCATCAACAACAAGCATGCGGGCATACATCCGTACATTCCGTATAACCATGGGATCATCCTGTTCAAAAGGTCGTATTTCATGATCCGCCACGACCATGGCATCAACTCGCCATACGCCTCGATTCGACTCACTCCGAATCCGAACACTCCAATCAATAGGGGAACCGCCGCACCGAGCAACAGGTATCCGATTCCCGCAATTTCCCGCTTCTGGACGGCAATCTCGTATATCCCGCACATCACCGCAAACAACAGACTGCCTGCCGCCGCGAAGTAATACGCGATGATCATCAACACCCCAAATACGGCTGGCGATGTCCACCATTTCTCACTGCGAGTTGTTATATAGACATTGAAGAGTCCAAGTACAACCAGCATGGCCATTGTCGTTTCGAAATGATACACATAGCTCGTGTAGAAAAAAAGGATCACAATGGCCGGCACATACCTCACCCATCCGAACCGCTTTCCATCGCATTTCCTGACTATTTTGTCGATACACAACGCGATGGCCCACGCCTGCAATACAACAACGATTGGTCCGAGCCATCGGAACATGAAAAACTGTGTCAGGAACAGCGATACATATCTGACCAAACCGCCCGGTAGCGATAAGGTCTCCAATAAATACGACCATTCACACGGAAATCCCGATATCCCCACCGTTGCTCCCGTTGGGTAATACAGCAGTCGCAGGTCAATATATATGCTGAGGAAAAGGTAAAACAGCAGGAAGAATGTTAGACTGCGGAACTGGCTGCTATTCCATAAGGCTGTCCTTCTATTCTTCTGCACTGGATTTTAGGCTTCCTATGATCTTGAGTGCGTTGTCCCGATATACTTTTTTGAGAATTTTCTCGTCCAGAGCCAGACCATACAGGGGCCAGTGGTAGCTGGAGCGATCCCATGCGTAGAAATGCTCATCTGAAGATTCGAGAATCCGAAACGTGAACCGGTACGTCTTAATCCCGAACGTCATGTCGGTTCCATAGACAAGCCGGTCCTGGTACTTATCATAGAATTGAGCTGCAAACCGGGGGATTGCCGCCGTCTCGGCGTATCGAGCCGATATGTCCGCATACAGATTGGGATACGTCTCGAACAATTTTACGATTCGGCTCAGATCGTGAGAGCAATTGGCGAAGTGACAGGCAATGAAAATCGTTTTCGGGTGTCGCTTGACGGCTCTCTCCAGGATTTCCAACATACCTTCGTGGCCGACAATGCCCGGCTGGTTGTCCAACCTCCATTGATAGGCGTTCATTAGGCCGTCATTTCTGGAATCCATCGGCTGGTACATCCAATACGGATCGGCCACATGAATACTCACCGGCATTCTTAGTTCCGCGCATTTTTCCAACAGCGGATCCATACGTGGATCATCCAGGTGCATGCCCCATGCCTTCGTCGGTTTACTATAGAATAGCCCTTTGCCTTTATCCCCCAGCTCGCCCACACCACGGGCGCCCATTTTATAGCAACGTTCCAGCTCTTTTACGGCCGCGGATCCGAAGCCCGGCCGATCATAACCGGTGTAATCAAGCCCACACCACAACTCAAATCGATCGGGATATTTGGAGTATTTTGCATAAATGGCATCAAATTCCTTGCCGGTTGATTGTGTTAGTACGATCGCTTTGTCAATTCCCGCCTCGTCCATGATCCGGACCCATCCGGCAATCTGCTCGGGAGTCTTCGCATAAGGATGAGCGTGCATGTCAATCGCGGGATGTCTGGCCTTTTCAACGGTCGTCCGGGGAATGTTGTAGATCGACCGTGGGTGGAAATCCTTGAGCAATAAAGTTTCGGGTGAAGCCGTGTCGTTGGCATTTAACACGTCTCCCGTGCCACAGGCTAACAGCAAGAGAATGGCAATCGGAAATACATGACGGCTCTGTTTGGGAATCATAGCAAATCTCCTTCTGTAATAGGTTCATCAGCCGGAACACTTTCATTTTTTCATTGTTCTGATTCTACATCATTTTGAGCCGCGATGCCAGAGAACTCATCCGTACTTCCACCGGTAAGATTCGCAAAATAATCTTCCAAGGTGTCTCGATAATTGAATCTTGACACTTTTTTCGATGGCACATATGATGCTCGAAGTGCGAATATGAATACCGTAACAGAGGGAATTTTAAGGAGTGTGAAAATGGCTTCCTTGTTCATCATTTCAGGAGATCAGAAAGGTGACTATTATCCGCTCGGCTTTCGTACAAACGTGGTCGGCAGGGATGAGGCGCTTCCCATACAGGTTTTGGATGATTCAGTCTCACGGAAGCATCTTCAGATTCGTTATGACAGGCAGCAGGAGCGGTACTATGCCCTTGATATGAAGAGCAGACACGGTGTGTCCATCAATAACAAAAAAATCACCGAAGAGACGGCTTTAGCGGATGAAGACGAAATAGTCATCGGTCAAACGACGTTGTTGTTTACCGAGAAGGATTTTGACGATTGGGAAAGTGCCCTGTCACACTTTAAAAAGGTGGGTGAACGCAGACGCCCCACGCAAACTGAGTGACTACCTGGATTCCAATTCTTTCACGTTGTATGTTTTTTTCAGCCAGGATAACACTGTCTCGAATTCGCGATTGCTCAGCGGGCGCTCCCACATAAGCAAGCGCGCCAATTCGCCATCGAAGGATTCGTGGCCCGGATGGTTTGTCGCATCGCGTTCCTGCCCGATGGCCATTTTCGACGAATTCGCATTCGGATTGACGGGAAAGGGCATAGACGCTACAGGTTGGGTACCATTGACGAACAGTTCGATTGTGACTTTTCCAGTGCCGGCGCCCATGCGACCTGCGATGACGTAGTAACGATTCTCTTTCAGCCTGGGACCGAGAAGCTGAGGATTATTCTGGTCCCATCGTCCAAATGTGATGCCGTTTCTTGAACCAATCCAAAGTGTGTTATCATCCTTGAGCCCCGCCCAGAAGCCTTCGTACTTTCCGCCGTTTTTCAAATTTCCAAAGAAGGAATTGACATCCTTGAGACCGGATACCTGAGCGTAAACCGACATCACGGCGAACCACGTATGGCCGCTACCGGTAATAAGATGATCGAAGGCGTTCTCATTGAAGTTGATGAGTTCCTGTCGTTTGAATACAACGGTGTTATGGCCCCCTATGGCAGCCATCTTTTCCTTTAACATTGGATGCCCGGTCCCTTTTTTATGACTCGCATCTCTTGTGGCGATGAAGGCTTTGGCCTTGAAGTCCGCTTGATTTTCCCAGGATGTGATCCTTCCGTTAGCCGTTTTAATACCGTGGTCAGCATTCAGATCGAGGATAAGACCTTTCCGTATATTGCTGGTTAGCAATATCGGATGTGGTCTCACTCCTTTCGTTTTAGTTTTAATCCGGCACAGCGTATCGTCAACGGTCATATATAAAACCGAGCCATCATCACCCCAGGCGCAATTGGATGTTCGTTTGCCCGTATGGATCCGGCCCAGCGGTTTACCTTCCGGTGTGATCACGTACACGCCTCCGGGGCCCGTCGCAAATAGATTGCCATGTTGATCGACCTTCAAGCCGTCGGGGCCACCCGGAAACTTTCGTATGAATCTTGTAAAGTCGTAAAATACTTTTCCACTACCGAGGGTGCCGTCTGGTTTGACGTCAAAGGCTCTTATGATGGGGTCTTCGGAGTCGGATTGAGCGACATACAGGATCTTTTCATCCGGAGAGAACGCAATGCCGTTGGGTCTCGTCATTTCCTTGGTAAGTGATGTAATCTTACCATCCAGGGATAAGCGATATACACCACAGAAATCAAGCTCTCGTCTTGGATCTTCAATTCCTTCGGGCAAACCATACGGCGGATCTGTGAAGTAAATATCGCCATTGGATTTAAGGACGGCATCGTTCGGGCTGTTGAAACGTTTTCCCTTATAGCTATCGGCGAGCGTTTTTTTGCCGCCTTCTTTTTCCAATCGTGAAATACGACGGTCGCCATGCTCGCAAAAGATAATGCGGCCTTGTTGGTCTAATGTTAATCCATTACTTCCGGGCTCCCGGCCATAATCCGCAACACCCGTATAACCGGAAGGTTTCATGAACAGGCTGAACCCTTCCCCCTCTTTCCATTTCATGATGGAGTTGCGCGGTATATCGGAGAATATGAGAGACCCGCCGTTCGCATCTGGAATCCATAAAGGTCCTTCGGACCATTCGAATCCCGAAGCGAGCAACTCAATCTTCGCATCCGATGGAACGAGCTGGTTCATGCCGTCCTCAAATATTACAATCTCTCCGATTGTGGAGGGTGGAGTGGATTCCTGTGGCGTAGCAATCCGTGAGTGAGACAGGAATATTATCGTTGCAACCGATAAAGAAATTCGAAATGTTTTGCCCTGTTTCATGTTATGTCTCCTAAACTGTCGGATTCATATGGTGGAATCTGATTATGTGGTCCGCCTTGTCCGTTTGTGGAGAATATAGATTCCCATTATCAGGACGATGGATGTTCCCAGGAAAACGGCATAGGTTGAGAAACGGGATGCCCTCGGTTGGGTATGGTTTGATGGTTCTTTATTCTTGTTCATGTTATCGGCTTGACTTACGATCCCCGTTTCCGCCGGTACCTCTTCCATACCGAATGCCGTCAATAGACTGGTCGCCGTATATCCCTCTCGCGACCAGGTGAGAAACTTAACGGGGTCTTTTCGGTACACCTCTTTCACCAGACCATTGACCTCGGGATGATACCATCGCTCCCGTTCCTCAGTAAAGGGAATTTTAGCGATTTTGATGTTGAATATCGACTTGGAAGTAGTCTTGAAGTGCTGGCAGTTTACAAACTCTCCCGCCGGAGTCGTTATCGTTTCATCGTCGAGCCGCCGGATGATGATCGTACTCGGAAGTGTAAAACCCGCCGACTCCATCTTCAACGATGTTTCGATGGTTTTATCCTCCCCTATATTTAATTTCAACACTTGATGCGGGACCGGCGGATCGTATTGTAGCTTAGCCGCTTCTCCCTTTTTGTTCTCTATTTCCATAGCAGTAATCAGGCGTTCTGAATTCACATAGAGTCGTCCTAAGGCTTTTTCATCTTTGGTAAAGCGTTCCTCGATGATCCAGTTTTTACCTTCCGGTTCCTCGACAACGCCAATGACGTGCATGATCCGCTCGCCGTCAATATCATTCGGTTCAATGCTGCCGGGCCGGGGTCCTTCGTGCTTATACGCCCATCGTTGCCCGACCTCGAATGGATCCTTCGTATCTTGACCGGCCCACGCTGCGGCACTGAGCAGACCGACCAAAGTACTCATCAAAACCGTTTGGACGCTGAGGTGTTGTCGGATGACGGAAGGCAAGACGATCATAAGCGATTATCCATTTAGTCAGACATTCATACGTATACGGTTTCGTGACGATCCTGAATCTTACGAGAGACTATATTACTCGATTCATCTCGGAATCGCTACATTCTTTGATCGGTTCAGATATGAAATGTGAATTTGTTCTTTTGAGAGGGGAGCGGAATTGACAGTAAAGGAGTGATCAAAGCTTTGAGAATCTGCCTGTTGATTTCTTTATACTTTAAACACCCGCTGCTAAGATTACTCCGAGCCCTTTCAATAATGTCCGGCGGCAAATGTTTTCTTTTGCTTTTATTCTTGCTATCTCTATCCACCTGAATAAGGTTCTTTACCGCCAATAAGCTGGAAGACAATGTAATTGGCAGTCAGCTCCGGTATCGCGCCGTTCTCCATCTGATCCCATACGTCATTATCGAACACTCTTTCATCATTGCACAAGGTCACATGACCGTCCTTGAACAGGCCGTGAACCGCGAAGTTGCTCTTTCTTCTGTGACTGATTTGGTGTTTGTGCCGAATCAAATCGGTCATGTAAGGGATATGGGGATCGAGGGCATCAATGTTCTTTGCTGTTTCATCGGGCATTCCGGTGCTGTTGTTCTTTGGAGTCCTCGGATCGATGGGAAGATAGGTATATCCCATACGCACCCATTGATTATGCCCTTGTCCGTCCAGGATGTTGAAATTCTGCGGAAGCGTACCCCAGGGTTTTGGATTATTGTATGACTCAAACTCGTAGAGAGGATTTATGTTCGAGGGACAATAGAACACCTTCGGATTTGCGATGTACTTGCCCTCATACAGCAGAGCGAGTTTCATGGGGCGTAGCTTCCCATCGACATTGACGTAAGGGCTCTCGCTTCGATACAGGGCATAGGAGTGAATGAGCAAGTAGGGATTGGTGTTCACGTTATTGGAATTATAGACCGGCATGCGAGTGTCATAATCCGATGTATAGGCGACGACAGCCACGCCAATTTGTTTTACCTGGTTGGAACAGACCGCCCGCTTAGCCGTTTCACGAACTCTACTCAATGCGGGCATGAGAATTCCCAGCAGAAGGGCAATGATCGCGATGACGACCAGCAATTCGATTAGTGTGAAAGCCATTTTTTCGGTTTTCATCATGCCAGTCCCTGTCACAATGCTCGTCCGTCCATTACCGATGAAATTTTCTTTTACCGCGTCTTCGTCTAATTCCCTGAGGCATGTAAGCGAATATCAT
>Ga0272442_10011221_pt1 | contig 10952 bp, 6 predicted proteins | sample SSMForm2O_FD_200262 | JGI IMG/M metagenome (GOLD analysis project Ga0272442, IMG submission 200262) | Marine sediment archaeal communities from Little Sippewissett salt marsh, Falmouth, MA, United States - SSM-Form-2O | ecosystem: Environmental > Aquatic > Marine > Wetlands > Sediment ... | reverse complement strand
TACTTTTGCATATGAAGGTCATTGGGTTCTAACACCCGGAACGATGCGCCTGGCTACGGAAATGAATTTTCTTTTCCCAAAGAATAAATTGATCCTGGATGGACGAACGAACTTACCCGGATTCACAGACCACGAAGCTGAGGTTGCTCGATTGGCATTTATTTTCAGTCTTGGACGGCGTGATTTAGCTGATGAATTAAAAATATCTGAACAATGGAGTTATGGGCTGGTAAGTGAACTTTATAAGAAAATGGGGTTATCGGATATCCTTACAGGAGAGGAAGATCTATTTTCATATATCAGTGATAGTCCGATTATTCGGAATCATTTTGATGAGATTATCGAGCAGCTCGGCACATCAAAGAAAGCACGGGATCTTGAAACATTGGCTTATCACCTGATAACCATGCCTGAAATCGTTAATTAATTCAGGTTTACCAAGAGGCTGTCCATTATGTGCCATGTACTTCACTTCAAGGACAGCCTATTTTTAGGTAAATGAGGGATTCAACAGTGAATGAATTAATTAATTTGTTGGACTGCTTACTCATGGATTGATGACTTGACCCATGAATAAGATGGATCCAGTTGGTTGATGCTGGATAAAGAAAAGGAATGGTCGATCAATCACCAATTCTATGGGTTGAGTCGGGGCGGATTTAATTCCCATAATTACAGCTGTCGCCGCCGCAGCTTCGGTACCCTCCTCGTCCACTGTTATTGTTGCTTTTTGCAGCACATTTGTGATAAATAGATCTTCCTCGTCTGTCATACCTGAAAAATCAGCATAATCAGCATCAAATGCCTCACCCATACCAAGATTAATCAAGAGGTCGTTGGCAGCAATACTCGTATTAAAATCAAATTTGGGAAGATACAAATTAACGGATTCATAATTAAGGTCATTGATGATTTGTTGATAGGTTTCTGATGTAAGGCTACTTCTGAATTCAGAAAATTTCCCTGCCTGTGGAACAAGGATGATCATTGAAAAATCCCTGCTTAAATACGGAAGGTTGATCGCCTGAAAATCATCTCCGGATGAATAGGAAAAACTCTCACCGAGTAATCTCATCATTTCAACAGTTGTTATTGAACCGTCTAAAGTTGTGAAAGATTCTTGTGAAGTTCCTGTTTCATTGAAAGGATGAAGCCAGGAGCCATTAAAATAAATTGCGTTTGCCAAAACTAACCTGGTGAGACTGTTGATTGCTCCTTCTGGAATGAGATTCTTAATTTTATCTTGAGTTTCATCTTCAACCCATTGATTGATCACCTCTCGGGCAGTTTCTTGGTTATGGATGAAGTCGACATTGTATAAGCCGCTGCCATAATTCAATGCCAGAGTATCCAGAAAAGATGATTTGAATTGAAACCCGGATTGTCCCCAAATCGAGTTAGCGATGTTCAATTGAAATTGGGATCCTTCAGATCCTTCCATAGCTGATTTCTGCGACTCCTCAATCGTCAATAGAAGCGCATTGAATGCTCGATGGACTTCCTCTCCAGGGAGTGAAAACTGCAGCACATCCATCATCGCTTGTTCTGTGGATGTGTCAGCACCTACCATCGTCATGCTTAACGCCAATGACAGGCTGATCGGAGAGAAGATAATGTTGTCTTGATTTAGATCTAATTGATCAAAAAAAGAAAAAGCAAAGGCTGTGTTACCATTCGTTAATTTTAGAATGGTTTCGGGGTCAACTTGAGGAGACAATTCACGGGCAAGATCACTTTTTACAATTGCTGATGCCTCAGCCGGTTGGGGAATTTCCACTGGCTCTTCTCCTTGTGTTGGCGAAACGATTGTTGGGTTTTCCACGATATTGCATCCAACAGAAAATACAAGTATTAATAAAATTAGGAAATTAGCTTTCTTCTTCATTTTTCCTCCATTTTGAATGCTTTTAAAGTAAAGACGGAATTTACAGCCCCTTTGTTCCCGATGGTTAATCAAATTAATATTGCCCTTACAGGAGCGCCTTCCATCCCAGTCAATTTCAATGGAAGACATATTAACTGATAGATATTTGCGGATACCTGAGAAAGATCAATTCCTTCAAGCAAGACGACACCTTTGTCTAATAATATTTGATGTGGTCTATTAAGGTCATGGAAAGGCGCAATGGATAAATAATCTATACCAATTAGATCAAGGTTAAGGGTAGCAAGAAAAATTGCACCTGAAGTGTCAATGCCCACATAATCTGTCATAAATTGGGCAGGATTCTTTTGCCAGAATTTTGAATTTCTGGTTCGAAAAAGAATTTTCCGAGCACAACGGATATCACCGATTTGGGGGTGGGATGACAGAATTTCTGCAGAGATCACATTTACCTCATCTTCAACCTCCACAACCAAAGCCTCACCAATAAGCTGGGTTAAAGGAATTTTTTCAATGGTAATACCATGATCGATAAAATGATTGGGGGCATCGATATGCGTCCCGGTATGAACACTCATCCTGATCTGGGTGACATTCGATTCATCACCCTCCTGGAGGGATGATACTTGTCGGATAGCAATTTTTGGATCCCCAGGCCAGACAATCGTGCTGGTTGAAATGGGTATCGATATGTCAAACATTTTCTTATCACTCGCTTTATTTTGGCATCGGAGAATTGACTGAAATCACTTTTTCGATTATTCGATAGGGCACAAAAAATGGGCAGAATTCCATTATTTAGATTATACTCCAGGCTTGTTTGTAAAAACTGATAGAATTTGATGGCATTTATCTTTATAATGAAAAGAAACTTCTTGAAAGGATGTTATCGAATGCGTGAAGTTGCCGTAATAGGTATTGGTCAAACAAAAGTTGCGGAGCATTGGAGAAAATCATTACGTGAATTAGCGGGAGATGCCGCCCTTTCTGCCATGATCGATGCGCAGGTATCGCATGTTGATAGTATTTATATTGGCAATATGATGTCTGGTATCGCCAATGCCCAGGGGCATCTTGGCGCGATGGTTGCCGATTGGATCGGTCAAAGGTTCACTGATGCCGTAAAGATCGAATCTGCATGTAGTTCGGGCTCAGCAGCTTTTCGAGCGGGTTATCTAGCTGTGACCTCAGGGGCTTCTAATGCTGCGTTGGTGGTTGGCGCAGAGAAAATGACTGACTCTCCAGGAAATGAAATAACTGCTGCCTTGGCAACCGCAGCAGATTCTGACTATGAAGTTGATCAAGGGGTCTCTTTTGTTGCCTTAAACGCACTAATCATGAAACGGTACATGTATGAATATGGTTGGGAAAGCAAGGATTTTGCTGAATTTTCAATCAATGCCCATGCCAATGGGGAACACAACCCTTTCGCCAGGTTCCGCAAGCCAATAGATGAAATTCAGTTTGTCAATTCTGCTATGATTTGTGATCCTATTAACCTGATGGATGCTTCACCCATAGGTGATGGCGCGGCTGCTGCGGTTCTTGTACCTGCAGATCGATTATCAAGAAGTGCACCAAAGATTTTAATCGCTGGATCTTCTGCTGCAACGGATTCGATTTCCATTCATAATCGTGACAAACCTTTGTGGTTGACAGCCGCAAAAAAATCTGCGAGTCTTGCCTACGAACAAGCGGGCATCCAACCGAATGATATTGGTGTTTTTGAGTACCATGATGCCTTTACAATCATGGCTGCACTTTCCCTTGAAGCATGCGGATTCGCTGATCCAGGTAAAGGGCCAGAATTAGCAATCAAGGGAGAAATTCGAGTAGACGGATCTATACCAGTAGCGACGAGAGGTGGATTAAAAGCGCGAGGGCATCCCGTAGGTGCAACGGGAATGTATCAATTGGTGGAAGTTGTCCAACAGCTGCGAGGTCAAGCAGGTAAAACCCAAGTACCAAACCACACTTTTGGCTTGGCACAAAATATTGGGGGAAGTGGGTCAAATATTATAACCCACATACTCAAGAGAGAGAATTAATCGGAATTTGATTGATGATAAAAACTGAATAGTATGAAATATCATGCTCCATCCGTGTATAATTAGTTTTACTAAACCGAATTAAAGGAATGAGTTGAACAATGTTTGAATTTCATGTTTCAAGAGCCGCAAGAGAAAAATATGATTTTGACCAAACACTATTCAAGTTTGATGGGAATGTGATTTTTTCTGATTTCCTCTCGGTGCGAACTTTCACGCAGAAGATTAATCAAATGCGGGATTTAATAAATTTCCCTGAACAAGCAGCCAAAGCGGGGGATATTAATGCCATTGGATTAATTGATGAGATCTTGCATCTGGTCATTTCACTTTATCGGAAAAGTGTTGACCCAAAGGTTATGATGACAGCTTTTGATAAATTACAGGAGAACTTTGGCGCTGAACCTGTTGAAAAAGCATTAACTCAGTTTGTTTCAGATTTTCCACCCCTGCGAGTGCATTTGGGAGAGATAACACCCAGCGAATACCTTTCGGCTTTTTCTGATGATGTTCCCAACACTTTGATCACCCTTGAAGAAATGATGATGCTCTGGATTACGAATCGAAACCCGGCGGTTTCTCCATTTTCTGAACTTTTTGATGACACATCTTTGACTCAAAAGACGATCTATCGACAGCTGATTGAGGATTTAAAACAATATTTCAAGGAAAAACCATCATTCGGTCCGGACAATCAAGATTTATACACAATGCTTCGCAGCCCAGCTGTTGAGGTTCCATATTCATTATCCGGTCAATTGGAATATATTCGGCGACGTTGGGGCGCTATGCTTGGGGATTATCTATATCGCTTGCTAAACTCACTTGATTTGATCCGGGAAGAAAATAAGGCGGTTTTTACCGGTCCTGGACCTTCGCAAGTCTTGAGTTTTGATCACATGCCAGATGAAGAAAACTTTAGTCCAGATAGTGATTGGATGCCAAAGACAGTAATGATGGCGAAAAACACCTATGTCTGGTTATCACAGTTATCCAAGACATATCACCGTGAAATTAAACACTTGGATCAAATTCCTGAGGAAGAGCTGGAAAAGCTTTCAAGTTGGGGTTTTAATGGTTTATGGTTGATTGGGTTGTGGGAACGGAGTAATGCTTCGAAACAAATCAAACAACTGTGTGGTAATCCTGAAGCAGTGGCTTCTGCTTATTCATTAAGGAATTATTCAATTGCAGGTGATCTTGGAGGTGAAGAAGCCTATCAGAGTCTTAAGCAAAAAGCTTGGCAGCGCGGGATTCGTCTTGCAAGCGATATGGTTCCCAATCACATGGGGATCGATTCTGATTGGGTTGTTGAGCATCCAGATTGGTTCTTATCACTGCCTTACAGTCCCTTTCCAGCCTATTCATTTAATGGGCCCGATCTCAGTCCTGTGGATTTTATAAATATCCATATAGAAGATCATTATTATGATCGGTCTGATGCTGCGGTTGTGTTCAAACATTATGACCGAAGAAATGGGGCAACCCGCTTTGTCTATCATGGGAATGATGGGACAAGCATGCCGTGGAACGATACCGCACAATTAAATTATCTAAAAGAAGAAGTGCGAGAAGCAGTCATTCAGACGATTCTCCATGTCGCCCGGAAATTCCCAATAATCCGCTTTGATGCTGCTATGACCCTGGCTAAAAAGCATTATCAAAGATTATGGTTCCCACAACCAGGTTCCGGTGGGGATATCGCATCACGTGCAGAGGGTGGTTTGACAAAAGAGGCGTTTGACCAGGCTTTTCCAAATGAGTTTTGGCGAGAGGTTGTTGAACGTGTTGCCCAGGAAGTCCCTGATACCTTGCTGCTGGCTGAGGCATTTTGGATGATGGAAGGTTTCTTTGTGCGCACTTTGGGAATGCATCGTGTCTATAACAGCGCATTTATGAACATGCTCCGAAATGAAGATAATTCTAAATACCGGCTTGTAATTAAGAATACATTGGAATTTGACCCTCAAATATTGAAACGTTATGTGAACTTTATGAATAACCCTGATGAAAAAACGGCGGTTGAGCAATTTGGCAAAGGGGATAAGTATTTTGGTATTTGCACATTAATGGCGACAATGCCGGGTTTGCCGATGTTCGGGCACGGGCAGATTGAAGGATTTGCCGAGAAGTATGGAATGGAATATTATCGACCCTATTGGGATGAAGAAGTTGATCCTTATATGGTGCAGCGACATACACAACAGATTTTTCCACTACTTAAACGCCGAGAATTATTTTCTGAGGTTGATAATTTTCTCCTTTATGACTTCTACTCTGGAGAGGGACAGGTCGACGAGGATGTCTTTGTGTATTCAAACAGTAAGAACAATCAACATGGATTGGTTGTATATCATAACCGATTTGGAACAACAAGAGGGTGGGTACACCAATCTGCCAGTTATTTAAATAAGGATACAGGTGAGCTTGAAAATTTGACACTTGCTCAAGGATTTAAACTTAAGGCAGGTTACGCTAATTTTCTTGTTTTCAGGGACTCCACCTCGGGCCTTGAGTTTATTCGATCAAGCCAGGAGGTCAGGGATAAGGGGCTCTATTTTGAGTTGAATGCATATGAAAGTCACGTGTTTTTAGATTTTCGGGAGGTAGAGGATAATGGATTAGGGCAGTTTGCACAACTCAATGCCTACCTGAATGGGAGGGGAGTTCCCAGTATTGATGAGGCTATCAAAGAATTGATGCTTGCGCCAATTCTTACCCCCCTTAAAGCATTAGTGAGTGCGAATAGCCTGAGGTTAAATTATCAGTCCCGAATTAAAACCACCGATGAAAAATTGAAATCAGATACTGTGCGTATGCATGGTGAGAAATTCCTGAGATTCATTCAGGAAATCAATAATTTCACCCATATGCAAACCCCAACGGCACCACTGTTACAACAAGAACAGCGCGGGTTAGAAGCAATTCTAAACATTAATGTGTTTGGAGAACGTTATCCCTTCCCGGGATCCAAGAAATATCAGACTGTGATTCATTACATGCAGGAGAATTTAGGAGATTATCCATTTAGTTGGTATATTCTCTTCCTGTGGAATGATCTTCGATTAATGGGAAGGGTAATTACTGATAATAAACAAACTTCAGAGATCAGTAGGAGTTGGATGGATGAATGGGGAATTAATCGCCAAATTCAAAACCTACTTGAAGAAATTGGTTTTGACTACCATCAAGCCCAAAGCGGTGTTACTATTTTGAACTTATTAATTCGACAACAAGATTGGATAACTGATATCGAAGAAATGACCTCATTGGGGTTGTTGGAGCGATGGTTAACGCAGGATGAAGTTAGGTCTTTCTTGAATATTAATCGCTATCGGGGAAAGCTTTATTTCAATAAAGAAGCATTTGAATCAATGATGTGGTGGATGTTGACAATTGGTGTGATATCAATTGCATCAAACCCAGAAAAAAGTCTGGCGGAGTTTATTGAAAATCTCTTTATTGCCTTTGACAGGATCATTGATTTGTTAACTGCAGAAAAAGAGTCAGGTTATCAGCTTGATATTTTGCTGCAATCGTTAAAATAATCAATATTCTCTTCTGCGAAATCAAGAATTCTTTGATAACGTTCTGTAAAAACGGTATCCCCACGTAACCCAGTACGTTGATCTTTAACCTTCTTCAATAGCGCCATTGCTTTTGATTTTATTGGTTTTCCTGTGACTTGCTCGGTCAACCAGGTTGCCTGGGCAGCATAAGCAATATTATTTTGTGGCTCTATTCTGTGAAAGCTTTCGAAAAACCAACCACATGACGTGAACATTCTTTGTCTTTCATATTGTGCAGCAAGTAGTTGACTAATTTTCTGATACTCTTTATTTGTGAGTGGTTGATCAATATATTGCTTCAGGAGGGATTTTAGCTCTACCTCATTCAGAAAAACATGGATATACGCATTTCTCAGCTGCCATTTACGGCGTGTATATTGACCCATGAACACCTGGTAATGGTGGTCAAGTTCCTCAGCTAATTTATCCATTGCCCAGCGAAATGGTGCTTTCCAGGTTGCAGCATTTGTACAGCCGCATTCTCCCATCCATCTCATCACGCCATGATGACAAGACCAGGAAGTATATTCGTTTAATTTTATGGTTTTAGTAGGGTGATGATCCAACAACCAGCGACCGGGATAGGTGATCTCATAACTGCGTTGGTGAAGCGCGCCGTTCAACAGATGTGCAAGAAATTTATCACGGTAAACTTTATGGTGGCCATATAACTCGCCATCTGAAGCGATTAAGGTCATTCGGTCATCAAAATTTCTAACTTGTGAGAATGCCGATGATAGCCATTGGTCTGCAAAATAATCTGCATTTCGTGTAGCTTCTGAACGAAAGCTGACCAAAGTACTGAGCCCCTGGTTGTAAAGAAAAATGATCATTGGTTTACGCTGCCCTGGTAGTTCTACAAAATAGGGTTGATCAATGGATAATTTGTGATGATCTTCCACTTGCCAGGGTGCAAGCATGGTAAATTGGATATCATGGTCTGAAAGGTAGGAAAGTGTTTCTAAGTCCACAGCAGTTTCAGGAAGCCACATCCCAGAAGGTCTATGACCAAAACGGTGTTGAAAATCGGCGATTCCCCACTGGATTTGGGTGACTTTATCCCGTTTGTTTGCTAAAGGTAAGATAACATGGTTATATGCCTGCGCCATCCCATTTCCAACACCATACTGTTCGTAGTTTGATCGCTCTTGATTTATGATCAATTGATAGGTTGTTTGATCATAAGATTCCATCCAATTTAACAAGGTAGGGCCAATGTTAAAGCTGATTTTTTGGAAGTTTCCTGCTAACGCGTTGGGAAGATAACATTCTTTATGAATTCGTTCGTTCCAATTGTGGAAAGGTTCTGCGCCAGCTTCATCCGGGATCAGCCCAGATAAAGGATCTTCTCGAGGGGGTTGATAAAAGTGACCATGGACACAAACTGCATTTAATCCCATGTAATTATTTTTCGCTTTCTATTGAATATTATCCGCCACCACTTGACTTTGAAATTCTTGCTTTCGAGGTAACCTAATCGCTGGCTCATTCGTGCTGGCATTAGATTAAAAACACTTGGTAAGGTATCCAGGTTAGTAATCCGGTCTGCTGCAAGGTAGTCCAACCAGAAAACAGATGTTGGAAAATTTGGAAAAAAGATTTCAACTGTCTCGGTTAAGCGGTTTAGTAATAATGGAGAAACATTCACAAACTTACGTTGAATTTTTAATTTCTCAATAAGAATCTTACATATTTGTAAAAAACTCAAGTATTCTTGCCCTCCAACTTCGATGGTTTGATTTATTGTCCAGGATAAGTCCAGGGACCAGGTCAAAATTGTTGCAAGGTCTTCAACCCAGATCGGTTGAAGAAGTGTCGAGCCGTATTCGGGAACCATCACTAAATAGGGAGAAATCTTTAGCAAGAAGCTTAAACCATTTGTAAAGTGATCGCTATCACCAAACGCAACAGCTGATTTGAAAATTGTATAGGGAATTCCGGAATCTTTGATTGTATGCTCTGCGATTGCTTTGGCTTTCATGAGCGGAAAGGCTGACGCACGATCTGCCCCCAGATGGCTGATATAAAAAAATCGGTCTATTCGAGCTTGTATTGCAGCTTGAATAATTGCTTGTGTTCCCTGGACATCAACTTCAGTGAGCTGTGCTTTCCGCCCTTGGGCTTCAGCACTGGCTAAGTGATAAATCACATTGACACCTTTGAGTGCTGCCCTTAGCCCTTTTTCATCTGAAAGACTAGAGACAGCTATTTCTAAAGGCAATCCTTTTGGAAGTTGAGGCGTTTCCTTAGAAGGTCTGATCAACAATTTAACTGGAAAACCTGAGCTTGCCAGCTGTCTGACAAGAATGTTCCCTATAAACCCGGTGCCACCTGTAACAAGAATCATAACGCATGAATTATAGCAGAAATCAACAGAAAAGTTGGCACAACCCTTGCACATCTCAGAGGGACAATTAAGATCACCTGAAGAGGGTTGATAATGGATAAATATAAACAAAAAATCGGATTTTCATATTTTGTCTCACCCAAGAGGTTCATACGGAAGCAGTTAATGGATTGGATGGCAGCCATCCAAAAATCAGGTGCTTCAATGGTGACATTCAAGGCGAATTTTGATAATGCCATTCCAGAAGACGCTTTCATCATTGCTCAGGAAAATGGGCTAGAACCTGTCGTTCATTTTACGTCAGAGTTACCCTTAGCCAGAAAATTTAATGACATTGCCATCCTTTTAGATGTTTATATTAAATGGGGGGTAAACAACATCATTTTTGGTGATAAACCGAACACTCGACAAGCTTGGCCTGTGGCAGGATGGCATTATGAAAATCTGGTGGATCACTTCATCGATCGGTTCATTCCTTTAGCAAACTTTACGGTTCAAAAGGGGGCATATCCCGTCTTTGCACCTCTCCATCCTGGCGGCGATTACTGGGATACGGCATTTATGGAACTAGCTCTGACGGCACTTCGTCAGCGTCGATTGGATGAAATCCTGGAGAATCTTGTTTTGGCATGCTACGGATACACATTCAACAAGCCCCTAACCTGGGGGAGTGGTGGCCCCCAGCGTTGGCCTTTTTCCAAGCCTTACCATACACCAGATGGACAGGAAGATCAGTGTGGTTTCATGAATTTTGAGTGGGCTCAAGCCCAAAGCGAAAAGGCAACCGGTATGAAGAAACCAGTTCTGATTATCAATTCAGGATGTCCTGGAACTGTTTTCAGCCAACCTGAAAGGAATGTGACATTAAGAGCTATGCGTGACATTCATTCTGCTTGCAGAGACGCGGGGGCTCAAGTAGAAGACCAGGTTTTGATTAACTTCGATGACTCTGTTCTCAATGTTGGTTTTTCACTACCGACCTTTGAAAAAATTATCGGGGGTGAATTTTCCCCAAAACACTTTGTCGAAATGTGGCAAAGTGAAAAGCTGGAATCCGAAAAAATGGTAGCCGGGGAGGATACTCGAAAAATAATTCCCCATTA
>Ga0272442_10011220_pt1 | contig 10952 bp, 10 predicted proteins | sample SSMForm2O_FD_200262 | JGI IMG/M metagenome (GOLD analysis project Ga0272442, IMG submission 200262) | Marine sediment archaeal communities from Little Sippewissett salt marsh, Falmouth, MA, United States - SSM-Form-2O | ecosystem: Environmental > Aquatic > Marine > Wetlands > Sediment ... | reverse complement strand
CTTTTGCCACTCCCATGATCTTGTAATCAGAGATGACCTTTTCGGAGCCCATGTATGTAAGGGTAAGGATACTGCCCTCTCCCTGCATAAGATCCCGTGCTTTTCTGGATAGAGCTATCAGGGAAAATGCGCTTACTTCAAGGGCATGGACAAAACCCTCTCTGGAGGTTTCTATGAAATCACCTTTCAGGTCCTCAGATCTGGCGTGTGCTATGGCATGGACCATACCGTGTATCCTGCCATGATCTTCCCTGAGAGCCTGAAAAAGGTCCTCGATCTCTTGATCCGAAGTGATGTCACATTCATAGACAGGACATGGTTTATCCAGGCTTTCGGCAAGTTTGCGGATCTCTCCGCTTTCTCTTTCACTCTGGGCGGTGAGAATTATCTCTCCCCCTGAATCTGCAACTGCTTCTGCTATACCCCAGGCAAGGCTCCACTTGTTCCGTACCCCTGTGATAAGTATCTTTTTGTTTTTCAATAAAGTCTCCATCCGGGACCATCCTTTCTAAAGGAGTATGGATTTTGCTTCTACAAGATCTGCTGTATGGACCAACAGGAAGAAATTGATCTGCGATTTCTTTCAGGAAGGGCTATATGGTTATCCGGTGATCTGTGTTATTGAAAAATGGAAGACTGCCCCCGGAAAACCCGGGAATATTGAATGCCCAGGTGTCGGTTCTCTGATGACAGGTACTTCCAGGATCTATCGTAAAGGCATTGTTCATTCTGCCTGCAAGGTATGGTCTTGAATTAAAGAATAGTTTGACTTAAACACACGAACCTGTAATAAGAACCTGTAATTGTTAATTAAGTGTTTAATAAATAGTTCCTGGTGCCTATAGGATTATATCCAAAAGACCCATTGTTCAGCATTATATCATTTTATAATAAAGAAAAGATGCCAAAGTGGCTGAGCGCTGTGAAGTGTATAACCGTAGGGGTATGAAATATCCCCGCATTCTAAAGGGTCTTCAGGCTTTCATGGCTGTTGTTGAAAAAGAACTATTTTGTGCCTGGAGCCATAAGAGGAGGAGTAACGTCTTTCGAATTGGTCTGAACGGATAATCTTCGACGCTTATTCGATCTTTCTTTAAAACCTGATAAGGATCTGGTCATCCCGATTGACTTCTTTTCCTCGAAGATGCTGTTTTGCCTGAACCTGTTCCTTCATCTCGGTTTGATTCTCCATATTCCGCCCATTTTTCGATCCAGGCATTTTATTGATTGACACGATTTCTCTCTTTTACTCTTGCCCAGGATCATTTTTTGTTTTCCGCTTAGATCTCTGTTGAAGAGGGGAGGATGGTAGTGTTTTGAACAAAATGTAATGAAGCAACTGAGATAGCTTGAGTAACGTGGAATTTTCGATGAAGCATATCTGTTTTTGAAATGAACGAAAAAGGCAAAACCGTCTAAAGACGGTGACGCAAAGCCGCGGGTCTACAGTTCAATAACTATGACAGCCGGGCTGCCGAACCTGTTGTTAATGTAGGGGAGGTAATTGCGATGCGAATGAAATCATGTGTTGTTACGGTTTTAGTCCTTTGTTCCCTTCTTCTCTTTGCTTCCGCTTCAGTCGCGGAGGTCCCTCCGGGATGGGAAAAGGTAGGTGATGGGGGTCTGGTGGATGGTATTCCCACTCCTCCCTATAGTGAAAAACCTGCAAGGAACAATTCCTATGCCTGGTCCATGGGAACCCTGACATGTAGCGACGATCTGTATCTGTATGTTGGAGCCTATCGGAATTTCCCCCACGGGTCTTTTTTCGGGCCCATGTCTCCCTTCCCCATAGATACTTCCCTTTTCGGGGACAGTCTGCCTCCTGAAGAGACCTGGGATCTGGGGGCTGTAGAGATCATGCGCAAGAACATCACCGATGATGGACCATGGGAGGTGGTGCCCCTGACCCCCTATGTGGGGGCTGGAGACCTTTCCGGCAACCAGGGATTCCGGAAAATGTACAGTTACAAGGATGTCCTTTATGCGGGAACCATGAACATGAAAATGGCCTCCCAGGGATGGGATGGGGTCCCCCGGCTACTGGCCATCAGCAATTGTGATCTCAGCCAGCAGCCCCTCGATGTGACCCCCCCGGTGGATTCCCTTGAACTTGAGGAGAACAAGGCATACTCCTACCGGGGCATGGTGGAGCATAACGGTATTTTCTACGTGGCCTACGAGTACGGTGTCTTTTCCAGTATCGATCCTTCTTCGGGCTGGAGCCGCCTCTCTGATGAAGGCAGGGAGGGATATATCACCGACCTGGTCTCCTTCCAGGGAAGCCTGTGGGCCGTGACAAGCGATGGCGAGGACGGGTGGAGGCTTTTCAGATGGGAACCGACTCCCACTCCAGTGGGCAACCCTGTTCTCAATGGTTCATGGGGGGATGCGACTCCAGGGCTGAAACAGGCCGTCCACGTGGGTGCCAACGGTTTTGTCTACGACGATCATCTATATATCGGTACCCTGAATGGGGGGTTCCCTCTCTATGACGTGGATCTGTTGAATGCGGACATCACTGTTCTCCTCGAGAGGATGTTGAAGGTTTTCGTCCCGTCCTACCTTTATCGTTTCGATGGAGAAGAGTGGGAAACAGTGATGGGTAACGGAATAGGCCTTAAAGGACCCGGTTTCGGTGTCCCCTCCAACGTGTATCTCTGGACTCAGGGGTTCCATGACGGGGATCTGTACATATCCACTTTCGACTACAGGTCCATGTTTTATGCCATCGACTGGGAGGGCATCGAACTTTTCCCCACCGGCCAGAACGTCCTGGTGGATACATTGAAGTCCCTGGTATCAGTACATATCAGGGCGATGTGCGAGATGGCAGGTATTGAACTTCCAGCTGTCCCCTCATTGAATGATATCGTCCATGCTTTTATTAACCATGGAACACCAGTGGGGTTCGACCTCTTCCGTTCCGAGGACGGGGTCAATTTCGAGCCGGTCATGCAGGATGGTTTCGGGGATACCATGCAGTATGGTGGACGCACCATGGTGACCACCAGGGAGAACTGCAAGGATATCCTGTGGCTGGGTACATCCAATCCCGGCAATGGCTGCCAGGTATGGCGCTATGAGAAGATACCTCTCGCTACCGAGACAGAGGGGTTCTTCCCAGATCCTGATGGGATCAGGTATACCGTCAGTGTGACTCCCTGCAGCGAGGAGGACAATGGGGAAGTGAGTGGTGATATTCGGGAAACCCTTGTTGATGTGGCATCCCTTCTTGCAGGTCCGGCCACTGAGGATGACAGTGCCTTCTTCGAACTGGAACTTGTCGCATCCGAGGATATCTGCCTCATTGAGATATGTGTTTATCCTGATGAGGCTGATAACGAGTGGCTGCCCGATACTCAGCCCAACCTCTGGTGGCATGATGGGGAAGTCTGGAACGAGCTGGCCGTAACCTGGACCGATCTGGGTGAAGGTCAATGGAAAGCCTGTGTGGAACTTCCCGAGGAAAGCTGGGGTTCTCTCTTCGGTGCCGCACTGGATGATTCCATCTTCGAGAGTGACGGTATACCCGGTGGGGAAGATGACGACGATGATCATGACGGCGGCTCGGGTTGTAATATCGGGTCCTTTGCACCGGTCATACTGATCCTGTTGCTGCCCCTGGGACTGCTGTGGAACAGGATCTCGTAACAGGTTGTTAATTTCTGTGCAGATAAAGCCGGGCATGTGCCCGGCTTTATCTTTTTCAAAAGTTCTGCAGAAAGGAAATTGAACCTCCCTTTAAATACACGGGAAGAAAAACAGTATCTCTCTCAGATATCTCCAGATCCTTCCGAAGGCATCTTCTGGCTCAGCCTCAGGATCCTCTCCGGAACTGAAGGGTGGGAGGAGAACCACAGGGATTGCAATGGACTTGGAGGTATCCAGGAAAGATCATTTGTGGCAAGGTCTGAAAGGGCTCGGGAAAAGGCACTGGGAGAAGTCCATATTCCTGCCATCTCATCCGCCTCGAACTCATATTTTCTGGAAAGCCAGCTGTGTAATGGTGATATGACTATGCTCATGAAGGACGAAACGATGTATATTATGATCAGCAGACGCAGAAGATGGGTCTCTCCAACTCCAAAGAGTACCTGTCCTGGATTTCCTGACCATAAGATCCAGAAAATAAGAAGTAGAGATCCCTGTTCGACAAGCCCGGCTGTCAGTAATTTCAGGATGTGCCCCTTTCCCCAGTGAGCGAGTTCATGTGCCAGGACTGAAAGGATCTGTTCATGTTGCATTTTCTCGAAGAGGGTGTCAAAGAGGATCACCTTTTTGGAGGATCCCAGGCCTGCCACCATGGCGTTGGCATGGGCTGACCTTCTGCTCTGGTCTGCAGAAAAGATCCCCTTCACCTTCAATCCTGTTTTTGCTATCAGTTCATGGATCCCAGCTTTCAGAGGGCCTTCCTCTATAGGGGTGATCCTGTAGAAAAGAGGCAGAATGACCAGCGGAAAAAGAAAAGACACTGTAATGCCCAGAAGGGCCAGGAAAAGGAATATCAAAAGGACACCGTATGGAAGGGAAACAAGGAAATTAACTACTCCGAGGGTTAGGGATGAAAGTATCAGGCCAATGGAAAAGGAGATACCCTGATCTTTCAGAAAAGTCCTGCCATCCTTTCTGTTAAAACCGAAACGTTCCTCGATCACGAAAGTTACATACCAGGACAGGGGGAATCTGAAAACAGCAAGGGCTGTTGTGGCTGCAGCACCAAAGTAGATACCCTCCAGGAAAAGGCTGGGCGCAGCCACGGAGATCTGACGGAAAAGGGAGGGAATAATGCTGGTGGTGAACAGAGAAATAAGCACCACGCTTTCCAGCAGGGTGGTCAGAAGAGAAAACTGACCATGGGCTTTCTTGTAAGCCAATTCCTTTGACCAGTCATAAGCTGGGGGTGCGGCACTCTCAAGTCCTGCAATGATATCGGGCAGGTTTCTTTTTTCATAGATCCTTTCATTGAGAAAAAAGAAAATTTCCAGACCAGCATTGAGGGTTATCATAAAGTAAAACAGGGTTTCCATTCTCAAAGGAAGGGCCTCCATTCCGGAATGAAAGTTCTACAGGACAACTTCAGTTGCAGTAAAGGGAATGGACATGATGGGATCAGAACTGGTGGTATTCTGCCACATCAATATTCCGGGCCTCGCATATTTCCCTGATCCGGCTTTCGTCCTCGCATTTGTAGCTGCAGGCAAGGCCGCAGCTTGCAGAAAGGTGTCTTGGAACGGGGACTATCTTCACTGTGAGCCCCTCTTTTCTGCAGGCCCTTTCGAACATGATGGCCATGCTGGTCACGTCGAAGGTAGCTATGCATTTCATGAGGTCTCTCCTCCCTGATTACCGGTCTTTTTTTCGGGGTTCCTGATATTCAGTTCCGCCAGTGGTGTGGTCCAGTTCGAGATCAGCTTTTCCGAGAGTTGCTGAACTTGCTCTTTCATTGACTCCAGACTTATCTCGATACCTTTCGGAAATAAATGGTCCCATTTGATCAGGGGCTCTTCATTTTTTGGCCTGAAAGTTGCCGGAGCTGTGTCCCAGAGCAGTTTCACTATCTTCTGGTTGTAGTTGTCCACCAGGGCGTGGACCTGGCTGAGCTGTTGCCGGGTCCGTGTCTTCAGAGTGGGTATCTGGATAGCCTGACCGGAGAAGATATCTCTTGATATTCTGGCAAGGGCGATCTTTTCGGCGATGACCCTAATGGAAAGGTCTTCAAGGTCTTCCCTGATCCTTGATGCCGTTTCAGTAAGATTTATCATCATTGGCAGAGATATCCCTTCATCTTCAGATCCTGGAATATCAGGATAAGATACAGGGAACTGTCTCTTTCCCAGAAGGCGCAGGATGTTCCTTCGCAGGATATGGTCAGGGATATTACGGGTTTGACCCTGGATAGAGATGTCTCTTTCCGGAACTATGGCCAGCATATTTCTGACAGGTATTTCAGAAATTCTGCAGTTCTTCTCCTCGGATTCCGTCAGCCTGACCCATTCATTCCAGGTTCTGGTTTTAATCCCTTTTTTGATCGAATAGGGGAGATCCCATCGCTTTTTATCCCAGGAGAGATATTTATCAAGGAAGATATGTTTTCTGCCCCTGATAATGCAGCTCTTCCATGGATAATCCTCAATTTCCACGGTCAGTTTTTCCAGTTCTTCCAACAGTTTCCCGATCGCCAGGGGGTCTTTCTCTTCAAGGATATTACCTTCCTGATCCTCTGTGTAGATCACGGGAAAGGCCATGGCATGATCATCAGGTGATGTCATGATACGATAGCCCTTCTCTTCAAGCATGCCGAACCACTCGAGAATGGCTGCTATTCCTGCATCTATCCATGATCCATCCACTATTGGTATTTTCCTGAGGTACCTGAAGGGGAATTCGGGAATACTCATATACTTTCCTTCAGAGATCTCTCCTTCCTCCAGAAGTTCGGAGATTCCCCGGTTCATCTTTTCCATGGTCTTTTCTATTTCCCTGTCCGGGAGGTTGGCAAGACCAAAGGAGTGGTCCTTCTTTTCCAGGAAAAGGTCCAGGTCCTGTCCTGAAAAATCTTCGGTGAGCTTTTCAGTTTCTTCCCTGAAAAGGCTCTTTTCGGAAAAGTAGCGGAGCATCTTGCGCAATCGTGCGGGCGAGATCCTGGCAGGAATGGCTTTGCCTCCAAGGTTGCCGTGGTATTCAAGTACCCATGAAAGGACCTCTTCCGATTCTGCAGGGTCTGTGATCTGTTCGCTTGCCAGGTATTCGAAAAGATTGTTGTCCAGGAGTACGGGATAGGGAAGGGAAGTGATGGAATTTCCAAGTTCCAGGAATTCCCTTTGGAGCTCATCCATTTGGGAGAGCTTCAGTATTTTCTCATCCAGAAGCTCCATGATGATCATGTCCTTTTCAGAGCGGGAAAGGATGGAAAGGTTCAGTCCTCTGAGGATATGTCCAAGGGCGAGACATACAGGTTCCAGTTCTTCCAGCTGTCGGTGCAGGAAGCCTCTCCTCTTCTTGTGGCTTTCTGCTTTAAGTTCCTCCAGTAGGAACTCATGGATCGAATCGTGGAAGAGCTTCCATTTTTTCGGCGACGAAAGCATGTATGTCCCTTTAGAAAGGACTTCTTCTTTGAAAATGGAACTCTCGAACCAATTGAGTACAGTAACCGTTGCGGTATCAGGTATCCCGGTGGACTTAACCTCTTCCTGGATCGTATCCTGAGCGTGCATTATCTGATCCTTTCTCCTTTCTGGGCTTGGGTGACCCCTATTCCTGTTCTTCCCTGCCAGGCATTATCTTTCAGATAAAGGCAGGTTGGAGTGCTGTTACTATTTAAGGTCTTTGCGGATCTCCTCGTAGAGTTTGACCAGGGGGATCTGTTTCTCCCTGGATATTTTCTTCAGGTCTTCGTATTCGGGGGCTTCTTTTATCTTTTCTTCTCCCCACCAGCCTTCCTTGATATGGATCTTCCCAAAGCGGGTTTCCATGGTCCTGAATCTTGGCTCAAGCCTGAATTTGCTCACTTCATACAGTCTGAGGCCCAGAGTGGTGGTCTCCTTCAGGAGAATGCTCATCACATCATGAAGTACTTTCCGGGCGCAGAGACAGCTTATCTTTATTGCAGGCCTGCCTTTCTTCATGGTAATGGGTGTAAGCCAGGCATCCATGGCCCCCTGAGCAAGGAGAGATTCCATGACGGTATCGTAGAGCTGGGGGTTCATGTCATCGATATTGGTTTCCACGATTACCGCCTGTTCAGTTTCAGGAAGCATCGGAGTTGCAGAAAGGCCGGTCTCAAGGATGGTTACCCTTAGAAGATTGGGTATGGATGGAGTATCCCTTGTCCCGAGACCATACCCATGTCCTGCAACATATGCCTCAGGGAGAGAGGAGAATTCATCAACCATGGCTCCTAAAATCAGAGCGCCTGTGGGAGTTGTCCTTTCCACCCCATCGGATGAGGAGAAGACCGGGATCCCATTGAGAAGTTCGAGTGTAGCAGGTGCGGGTACTGGTAGCATCCCATGGGCGCACTGGACCATTCCAGACCCCGTATTGACCCTGGAGGCCATGATCCTGTCAGGCTCAAGCATTTCCAGCAGGACGAAGGCTCCCACAATATCGATTATGGAATCCACGGCTCCGACTTCGTGAAAATGTATCTCCTCCGGAGGCTTGTTGTGTACCTTCCCCTCTGCCTCTGCCAGTTTTCTGAAAGCCTTGAGAGAGGAAGTTTTTACGAATTCAGAAAGGGAGCTTCCTGAAATGATCTGGTGGATCTCCTGTATTCCCCTGTGGGGATGATGTTCTTCTGTCAGAACGGATACCCTGGTTCCCGCAATATGGTTTCTCTCGTCCCTGTGCACTTCAATGGAATAACCCGGGAGGTCCATTTTTTTCAATTCCCTTCTCCAGGTCAGTTCGTCAAGGCCAAGATCGAGCATGGCTCCAAGGAACATATCCCCGCTTATTCCAGCGAAACAATCTATATAAAGGATCTTCATGAATTTCCTCCCCGGGTCTTGCCCGAATTCAGATTAAGCCAGCCTCGGCCTGTGCGATAGCCATCCAGATCAAGATTGATCCGTTCGAACCCCATTTCTCTGAGTACCGTGATCATTTCTTCCCGTTTAAGAAAAGCCAGCTCCATTTCCGAGGGCAGGACTTCAATGGAAGCCATATTGGAAAAGACCCTTACCCTGATCTTGCTCAGACCCAGGGTCAACAACTCCTTTTCCGCTTCATTGATTTTCTTTGCCTCTTCCTCGCAGATCTCATAGTTCCAGGGGAACCTGGTGGCAAGACATGCAGTTGAGGGACGTCCTGACCATGGAAGATCTATCTCTGCTGCAAGGGAGAGTATATCCCCTTTGCCCATACCCCCTTCAGCAAGGGGAGAATAGAGAAAAGAAGAATATTTCTCCAGCACCAGGTTTCCAAGTCTGGTACTGTCCTTCCTGTCGTCCGCGTTTGTCCCGTCAAGGATAACCGGTATATTTCGGCTTTGTGCTACCAGGATAAGGTCTCTTATCCTGCATTCCTTGCATACTCCACATCTTGAAGGGTCGTTGTTAAGGACCTTCTTTTCCTCCAGTTCAGGTGCTGGCCTGATCATATGTTCTATCTCCAGCTTTTTGCAGAATCTGACGGCCTCAGCGATCTCCTCTGGCGGGTTGAGCCAGGAATCAAAGGTCACTGCCAGGATTGATCCCTTTGCCAGAAATTCCCTGGCAAGCATCGTCACCAGAGAGCTGTCAAGGCCCCCTGAAAAGGATATAAGACATGAGGGCAGGTTCCCAAGGTGATCAAGGACTTTTTTGTCCATATATCTGCTGAATATTTCTTTCAGTTTCTACACCTCATTGTTCTTTCTGCAGGATCTGAAAAAAAACCGGGTCTCTTGGAGATCAGTGTCCAATACTGATTTTATTGTATCAGCAAAGGGATCGAAAATGCAGGACCATCAATGAAAAAGCTGATCTCCACAAAGGGTGAAGATCAGCACTGGAAGTTATTCGAAAGGATATCCTCAATAGATCGTCAGGGGTACCTCCACAGAATGGGTCTCATTCCTTGAGTTATCGATGGCAGTGAACTTGAGCCTGTAAGGTCCGGATTTCCATTTGGAGAAATCCATCGCCACCTTGAAAGAGAGATCCTGCTGCTGGCTTTTCAGGTTTTTTCCCAGAGCGAAGACCCTGTCGCTGGTGGCCTTGATCCTGTCTTCCCCGTCCAGGACATCGAGTCTTACGAAAAGATCTATCTCAAAATCCTCATCAGACACCTGTCTGGAAAAATTCTCCAGTTCAAGATACACCCATGTGCTGCTCCCACTGAGGAAATGGTTGTCCTCTTCTTTTGTGTATATCCCGAACCCTTCAGCTTCCTGTACGAAGAGCGCTTTCCTTATCCTGATGCTGCCGTTTTCTGCATAACCTGGCCCGGGACATCCCAGGAGCATTGCAGATATTAAGAGCAGTAAAACAGAAACTCCAAGGCGCCAATGCTTGTTCAATTCTTATACCCCCTCCTGCACAGATACACATCAATCATACCTTAGGTTATGATGTTATCATAGGGAGGAACAGCTATCCAGCTGTTCCTAACTGTATTTTCGACCGGGTGCACGCTCTTTCCGAAAATTATGGTTCTCAGACAAGAGGGCGGTGGAATATTTGACATGTTATGGTTATTTTGACGGAGCTTCCAGGGGTAATCCCGGGCCTGCATGTGCGGCCTGCGCTATATTTGACGATAAGAATGAACTGATCTGGGAAAAATCCCTGTATCTGGGAGAAAGGACTAATAACGAAGCTGAATATACAGGATTGATAATTCTGCTCAGGGAGATCTGTAAGCGAAGATTGTCACCTGTTGTCATCCATGGTGACAGCAGGCTGGTGATCAACCAGGTCTCGGGTGCATGGAAGGTTAACAAACCCCATCTTATGGTTTTTCTTGAGGAGATCAGGGAATTGACCAGAGGTCTTTCCCTTTCATTTGAATGGATACCAAGGGCAGAGAATTCCTATGCCGACAGTCTCTGCAACAGGGAACTTGACAGCCGGCAGAAGAGAAAGGATCACTTTACCACTTTTGAGCCTTCCAGGCTTGAGAAGATCACCGGGCAGATTTACATAGCCCATGGAACAGAGGACTATGCAGTGGATCTGGCCCATGGTGTCTGTACCTGTCCCGCCTTCAGGAAAAATGGGAATTGCAAGCATCTCAGGGCTGCCAGGGAAATGCAGGATTAAGGAGTCTTTCTCCAGCTCTCCTGCACTATCCCGGGCGGGCATATTCTGGGAAAGATGCTATTATATTCTCTGCATGGAGTTCCGAAGAAAAGGAGAATCTTTTAGATGAAAACTTCTGGACCGAGAGCTATAGAGAATCCTCATATCCTTGAGGTGATCAACGATAAGGATATGGCGCTTTACATGATAGACCTGCCCCTTCCTCTT
>Ga0272442_10011218_pt1 | contig 10954 bp, 11 predicted proteins | sample SSMForm2O_FD_200262 | JGI IMG/M metagenome (GOLD analysis project Ga0272442, IMG submission 200262) | Marine sediment archaeal communities from Little Sippewissett salt marsh, Falmouth, MA, United States - SSM-Form-2O | ecosystem: Environmental > Aquatic > Marine > Wetlands > Sediment ... | reverse complement strand
CATCTTTTTGAGTTGATTTAAAAGATTTTTTTGGTCTTTTATTGAATATCCACAAGTTTCTGATAAATCTAATATAAATAAAATTATATCAGCTAGATTGCTTAATGCAGATAGTGCTTGCTTTTCAATATCATTTCTTTTTGAAAAAGGTCTATCTAAAAGACCTGGCGTATCTATTATTTGATATATTTTTTTAATATGTCTTTCTTTACTTATTATTTGTCCGACATAAATTTCTTTTGTTGTAAAAGGGTAAACTGCAATTATTGGTTTTGCTGATGATAATTTTTGTAAAATTGATGATTTACCAACATTAGGATAACCTGCAATCACAATTGTTGGAATTTCAAGAATCTCTGGAAATTTTTTAATTTCTTTTTGAACATCTGACAGATAATCAAGTTCTTTTCTAATTTGTTTTACAACACTTGAGATTCTTCCGTATATTTCTTGTTGTTTATTGATTAAAAAATCAATATTTTTTGATTTCTTTAAAGATTTTGATTGTTTTGAATAAATCTCTTGACAAGTTTTTTTTGCCCAGTCGGCTGCTCCAAGAGATTTTTTTAGTTTATTTATATCAAATTTTATGTCAATTATGTCTTGATAGAATAAATTTAGATTATTAATTGATGGAAATTTTTTAACATAATTTTCTAAAGTGTTTATTATATAAGTTGAAAATGTATCAATTTTTGCAATTATTGTTTTCTTTTTTCGATATATATAATTTCTATCAGTAATTTGGATTTTTTGTGTTTTTTTAAAGGCAATATCAAGTAATTCTTCAGATGAATAGATTGATGGTATTTTATTAAACATAATAATTGAAAAACTTTATGTGATACCTGTAAATTAAGATGTTGGTATAATTCATGGATGAAGGATTTATACTTTCAAATAAATTCAGAAGAGCAATATTTGATGGATTTATTGCTGGTGATACAAATATTAATATAATTGCAAAAAAACATAGGATAATTAAAAAAATTGCAATAAAAATTGCACAAGATTTTATTAAAGCAGGAATAATTGAAAAAAAGGATAATAAATATCTATTAACATCAAAAGGTAGAAAATTAGCAGATACCATAAAAGGATAAAGGGGAGTTTATATGAAACCATATCTTTTACAGACATTAAAAGAACTAGCATTGTTAGGGGCTATTAGAAATAGAATTGAGATTTCATCTAAGGAGCTTGCAAAGCAACTAAATACAAGCCAACAGACCTCTTCTAGATATTTAGTTGAACTTGATAAAAAAGGATTGATAACAAGAGAATTTGGAATTAAAAAACAACTAATAATTATAACTGATTTAGGTAAAGAAGAATTAAAGGATGAATATCATTCATATCAACAAATATTTGAATTAACAGATAGAATTGTTTTCAAAGGAAATATTATATCCGGTCTTGGTGAGGGGAGATATTATACTGAGCAATCTGGATATGTAGAGCAATTTAAAAATAAATTAGGATTTGTACCATATCCTGGAACTCTAAATGTTGAAATAGAGTATGTCGAACGAAATAAATTAAGAATTCTAAAAGACCAAAGAGCAATAATTATAGAGGAATTTGGAACAAAAAATAGAACATTTGGGGGGGTAAGGTGTTTTTATGCAAAAATTAACAAAATTGAAGGAGCTATTGTTCTTCCGTTAAGAAGTCACTATTCAAATGTTTTAGAATTTATTTCAAAGGACTTTCTAAGAAAAAAATTAAATCTTGAAGATGGCGATTCTGTTAAAATTGAGATCTATTTTGATAAAAAAGTGGATAATTTATGAAAAACCGACTTGTTTCAGATATTTTATATCAGATTGCAGACTTACTTGATATTAAAGGCGATATTTTTTTTAAAACTCGAGCTTATCGGATGGCTGCACAAAAAATTGAGTTTTTAGAAGAAGATATTGAAGTTATTAGTAAAGAAGACAGACTTACAGATATTCCTGGTATTGGCGATGCACTTGCAAAAAAAATAAAAGAAATTGTTGAAACCGGTGAATTACAATATTTAAAATCTCTTAAAAAAGAAATCCCTGTAGAATTATTAAAAATGCTTGAAATCTCAGGTCTTGGTCCAAAAAAGGTTTCGGCATTATACAAAAATCTAAACATTAAAACAATTGGACAATTAAGAAAGGCATGTATTCAGGGCAAATTAAGAGACCTTGAAGGTTTTGGTGAAATCACTGAAAAAAATATATTACGCGGGATTAAATTAATGGAAAAAACTAGTGGACGAGTTTTATTAAATGTAGCATATGAAAATGGTAATAAATATCTGGATTATCTTAAAAAATGTGAAGATATCATTGAAATAAGTATTGCAGGAAGCCTACGCAGAATGAAAGAAACAATTGGAGATCTTGATATTCTTACTTGCTCAGAAAAACCTGAAAAGGTTATGAATTATTTTATTAAATATTATGATGTCCAAAGAGTTTTATTAAAAGGAAAAACTAAAACAAGTGTTCTTTTAAATGATGATATTCAGGTTGATATTAGAGTAGTTTCAAAGGATAGCTATGGTGCTGCCTTACAATATTTTACAGGTTCAAAAGAACATAACGTAAAAATGAGAAGTATAGCAATAAAAAAGGGATACAAGTTAAACGAATATGGTCTTTTTAATAAAAAAAATGATAAATATATTGTTGGAAAAAAAGAAGAAGAAATCTATAAAAAACTTGGTCTTAACTATATTGAACCTGAATTGAGAGAAAACCGTGGAGAAATTAATGCTGCTTCAAAAAATATGCTTCCAAAACTTATCAATTATAATGATATAAAGGGAGATATTCATGTTCATTCAGTTTGGAGTGATGGCCTTGAAACAATTGAGTCAATTGCAAATTATTGTAAAAAACTTGGTTATGAATATGTTGGAATAGCTGATCATTCTCAATCATTAAAAGTGGCAAATGGATTATCAGAAAAACGCGTTGATAAAAAAATAAAAGAAATTGAAAAATTAAACAAAAAAATAAAGGGAATTAAGATTTTTTGTGGAACAGAATGTGATATTAAACTAGATGGGTCTCTTGATTACGAAAATAGAATTTTAAAAAAATTTGATTATGTATATGCAGGAATTCATATGAGTTTTAAAATGAAACCAGATGAGATTAATAAAAGAATTATTAAAGCAATGCAAAACCCTTTTGTTAATTTTGTTGCTCATCCGTCATGTAGATTGATAGGTAGAAGAGAACCTTTTGATCTTAATATTGAAATTATTTCTGATGCTGCAAGGGATACAAATACACAGCTTGAAATAAATTCCTTTCCAGATAGACTTGATTTAAATGATTTTCATACAAAAATTGCAAAAGAAAGAGGAGTAAAATTTGTGATTTGCACAGATTCACATAATTTAAATCATTTCCATTTCATTAGGTTTGGTATTGCAACAGCCCGTCGTGGTTGGCTCGAAAAAAAGGATGTAATTAATACTTATTCATTAGACAAGTTTGAAAGCTTTTTAGGGATGTGAAAAATCAATGGATAAAAACACAGCAAAAAAGAAAATAATTAAACTTAGAAAAGAAATTGATTATCATAATAAAAAATATTATATTGAAAACAACCCGGTGATCTCTGATTTTGAATTTGACAAACTTCTCAAAGAACTTGAAGAGCTTGAATTACAGTATCCTGAATTAATAACTCCTGATTCTCCCACACGGAGAGTTGGCGAAAAACCTATTGATGTGTTTAAAACAGTTGAACATAAAGTTCCTATGCTTTCACTAGCAAACACTTACACATTTGATGAACTTCGTGATTTTGATGAGCGTGTGAAAAAGCATGTTGATAAAGTTGAATATGTGGTTGAACCTAAAATTGATGGTGCAGGAGTTGCCTTGCTTTATGAAAATGGAATCTTTATAAGAGGAGCGACTCGTGGTGATGGTATTAAAGGAGATGATATAACTCAAAATTTGAAAACAATTCGTAGCATTCCTCTAAAAATTGATGAAAAATATATAAAAAATGTAGAAGTCCGTGGCGAGGTTTATATGCCAATTGATGGTTTTAAAAAATATAATAAAAAACAAGAAAATCTAGGAGGAGGGATATTTGCAAATCCTAGAAATGCAGCTGCAGGTTCCTTGCGACAGCTTGATTCAAGAATAGTTGCTGAAAGGCCTCTTGATATTTTTGTTTATTTTGTTTCTTTTTCAGATAAGGATTTAAAAACTCAAAAAAATTCAATAGATATTTTAAAAAAAGCAGGTTTCAGAACAAACCTATTAACAAAAAAAGTAACTAATATTGAAGAAGCAATTAATTATTGTAAAGAACTTGAAAATAAACGTGACAAATTAAATTATGAGGTTGACGGAGCAGTAATTAAGGTAAATTCATTAGAACAGCAAAAAATATTGGGTTCAACTTCTAAAAACCCTAGATGGGCAATATCTTATAAATTTGCAGCCAAGCAATCTACAACAAAGCTAAAAGATATTGCAGTACAGGTTGGTAGAACGGGGACTTTAACACCTGTTGCAATTTTAGAACCAGTTGAGGTAGGAGGCGTTACTGTTTCACGGGCTACCCTTCATAATTTTGATGAACTTAAAAGAAAAGACATTCGAATAGGTGATTTAGTACTAATAGAACGAAGTGGGGATGTGATTCCTCAAGTTGTAAAAAGTATTAAAACCAAGAGGGCAGGAACTGAAAAAAGAAAAAATATGCCTCAAAAATGCCCTATTTGCGGCTCAGAAGTAATAAAAACAGAAGGGGAGGTTGCAGTCCGCTGTCCAAATAAACTATGTCCTGCTCGTTTAAAATGGCGCGTAAGATATTTTGCATCTAGAGATGCAATGGATATTGATCATCTTGGAGAGTCAACTATTGATAAATTAATAGAAAAAGGCTTGATAGAAAATATAGCTGACCTTTATTTTCTTAAATTAGAAGATATTTTAGATCTTGAAGGATTCAAAGAAAAATCAGCTGAAAATTTGATTAGATCAATTGAAGAAAGTAAAAAACAGGATCTTTCTAGATTGATATATGGTCTTGGTATACGTTTTGTAGGAAAATTTGCATCTCAATTACTTGCATCAAAATATGATTCTATTGATGAAATAGCAAATGCTACTGAAGAAGAATTTAAAGAAATTGATGGACTTGGTGATAAAACTGCTGAAGCAATTGCAACATTTTTTACAACTGATGAAAATATAAAACTTATTGAACAATTGAAAAGAATCGGAGTAAAAACAAAAAAGATAAGAAAAAAAGGTCTTCCATTTGAAGGAAAAAAATTCATTTTTACAGGCTCCCTAGAGACCTTAAGCAGACCTGATGCATCTGATTTAATTAAAAATAAAGGAGGAATAGTTGCGTCAGGTATTAGTAAAAACATCGATTTTGTTATTGTCGGTAAAAACCCTGGTTCAAAATATGAAAAAGCAAAAAAATTAAATTTAAAAATAATCGATGAAGATGAATTCAATAAAATAATCAAAGATTAGGAGGTAAAAGTTATGGTGGAATGTAAAAAGGAAGAAAATTCATACAAATGTAATTGTACATATCCTTGTGATAAAAAAGGGGTATGCTGTGAATGTTTAAGATATCATTTAAAAAGAGAAGAATTTCCTGCCTGTTTTTTTCCTAATGATATTGAAAAAACATATGATAGAACAATTGAAAATTTCATTAAGATATATAAAGAAAGAGGGAAGTGTTGGTAATTTTTTTAAAATGTTTTTCCACACTTAGAACAGAATTTTGCACCAGGTAAAATCTTTGTACCACATTCTGGACAAAACTGTTGTTGAGGAGTTTGCTGTTGAGGTTGTGGTGGTTGTTGATGGGGTGTTGGAGGTTGATATGCTGGTTGTTGGTAGGCAGGTTGTTGATAATAGGGTTGTTGATACACTACTGGTTTCGGAACAGGTATCAATGCTTTTTGCATTCCATATGCGATAAAATATAGTATAAAACCAATTATTATCAGAATAAATCCCGCACCATATCCTAAATTTATTAAACCCGGGTGTTGTGAAATTCCTATAATAAATAATACCATTGAAACAACTCCCATGATTCCACCTGTTAAAAATGAATTACTATATTTAACACCTATATGTCTAAATCCTAATGTTCCCACAATAAATGCAATTAATGCAAAAACAAAAGTTAAAATCATAAATATTCCAAATATAATATTATATGTTTGAATAGGTGCTGTAGTAATGGTTTTTATAAAGAAATAATCCCATATATTCAATTCTGATATTGCCCAAGGGTAAATATTAAAAGTAGAATAATAGCTTGCCCAGGGTAATATTAATGATATTCCGCTTAGGATTCCTCCAACTATTCCTAATATTTTGACCGTCCAAGTTATTTCTTTAGAAGCCATAAGTATACCTCAAATTTTTATTTTTTAGTAAAAACCCAGTTATCAACATTACCAATTTTTAGAGTTAAAGTATTTCCGCCATCTGAAAATTCATAATTATATTCTCCAGATGAAAACTCAGAACCTATCATATTTATAGTAAATACTAATTTTTCATTGTTAACGCTCCAAGTTCCTATTTCCGCTGTATAACCAGATAAACCATATTCAAGAGTTTTATCAGAATTAAATACCATTTCATAGGTCCAAATACCAGCAACATTTGACTCCCATGTACCATAAAAATCTGATTCGTTACCGCCAGTTATTCCTCCACCAAAAAGGATTAAAACTACAATCAATAATACAACAACAACTGCAACAACTGCTACAAGGCCTATTATTAAACCTTTTTTTGATTTTTTGGGTTGCATAGGTGTACTTGTTGGTTGAGGAGTCATTTGAGGCGGGGTTTGTTGAGATGGTTGAGGAGTCGCTGGAGATTGAGTTTGTTGAATTGGTTTATTTATTTCAGTTTTTTCAGTCGCTTCAGGTTTTAGTTTTTTTCCACATTGTTGACAAAATTTTGCTCCTTCTTTAATTTCTTTTCCGCAAAATGTACAATATTTAACCATAATTTCCTCCCTTATTGAGAAATTGATATTAACTTTTCCATTATAAATTTATTTAAAAAAATTAATCACAATTTTGATAACAGGATAATATGCTATCATTTTTCTTCTATAATTATTGGATATATAGAGAACATTGATATTTTATATATTTTCATAGTTTTTGATAAGGTGTTTGGCCATTGTTTTATTAAAGGACATTTATCTTTATTATCTCCTCCAGGAATCTCATATGGAGTATTCCATATACAATGGCCCCATTTCTTTTTTGCATCTGGGTATTTTTCTTCATAGTCAGACCAGTAATTTCCAAATTTTACATCATCCCAAATATTATTACATTCATCATAAGCGTTCTGTTCGTTGTCAACAAAGTTATTATGATAAATGGTGTTATTATTGCTCTTATTCCAAAAGTTTATACCATATTCATTTTCTGAGATGATGTTTTTCATAATGATATTGTCGTAATTTGAATAACCGATTCCTATTCCCCATCTAGTATTCAAGATTATATTATTATTAGAAATTATATTTTGGTTGCAATCAAAAATAAGGATTATCCCATCCTGATGATTAGACATGATGATGTTGTCTGATATATTATTATATTTGCAGGAGATTAATATGTCGATACCTCCTTTGTTGTTATAAATGGAATTTTCTGTAATGTTATTATTGCTGGAGTTATAAAGCTCTATGCCATCTCCATAATAACTAGATATGATAGTATTGCATGTAATGGTATTATTATCAGAAAAATATAGTCTTATCCCATCTGCATTGTTTAGTTTGATAAGGTTACTTTTTATTGTATTAAAGCTGGAATATCCAAGGTCTATACCATTCCAGTTGTTTGAATTTATGTTATTATCAGTTATTGTATTGTAATTGGAGTTTATATTGATTCCATCATAATAATAACCATTTCTGATAGTAAATCCGTCAATAATAACCCGATCAGAAATAATATCTATAACATTTCCACTTTTGTTTCCATCAATGATCGTAGTATCTTTATTTTCACCTAACAAAATAATTGATTTATTTACAACAACATTTTCATAATATGGCGATGAATTATCAAATACAAAAACAGTATCTTTAGTATTTGCATTATTTATTGCTGTTTGAATACTTGAATAATTTCCTGGTCCTACTCCACCAACGTATAAAGTTTGACTGCTCGAGATTTGTTGAAAATAAATATTTTTATCACAAACTGAAAAATCTTTTTCCAGAAATATATAACTATCAGCAATAGCTCCCATATTTATAACGATAAACATAACAATTATTGCATAAACTAAAAATTTCTTTATCATATGTTTACTCCAATATTCTAAATAAATATAAATAAGTATATAAAATTATTGTGTGTATAACATTAAAAATAACTTATTTTTAACAAAAATTATATTGATTAAAACATTATAATCAATATTACAATCATGGAAATAGAAGCTTGTCCAAAATGTGGTAGTAGAAACATTTTTCAAGGTAAATTGGGAGAAGGCGTTTTAACTGGTTATACTTCAAAAAATGTTTGTCAAGATTGCGGATATCAAGGTATGCCAATTATATTTGACTCAGAGGAGGAATATAACAATTTTTTAAAAAGCAAATCTATTAAAAGAATTCCAAAAAAAAAATTAACCATTGAAAAAAAACAGTTAGTAAAAAACAAACGTCCTTTAGGTGTTTCAATCGTTACATTTTTTATGTTTTTTGAAGCAATATTCAGCTTATTTTTATATTATAGTTTACAAGGATCTTTTATCTCTATTTGGTTGTGGATGTACTATATAATTATCTTTTTTATTTCAGCATTAGTTTTACCATATGGCCTTATAAAAGGAAAAAGTTGGGCATGGACTATAGGTAGTTCTTTGTTTGCTTTATCAATACCTATAGGTCTAATTTTTCTATACTATTTAACAAGACCCCATGTAAAAACATATTTTGGAAAAAGTTAATGCTTCTACATCAAGATTTTAATTAATTTGTAATAATTTTCAACATCAATTTTTTTTGGTTGTATAGCATATTCTAAAGGTATTGTTGAAAATTCTCCATTTTTTAAATTTACACAATGATCAGTAATACCCTGATTTAAAACATTTACTGCATAGTTACCTAGTTTTGCACCAAGAAGTCTATCAACTGCTGTTGGTCTTCCACCTCTTTGAATATGGCCAAGAACTGCAACACGAGTTTCAAGATTGGTTTTTTCATTTATTATTCTTGCAATATCAATTGCCTTTGCTTTTCCTTCAGCAACAATTACTATCCAACTTACTTTTCCCTTTTCATTTCCTTGCAAAATTTCTTTGCACATCAAATCATAATCTATATCCATTTCAGGAACTAAGACTTCTTCACAACCACCAGCAAGACTTACATTTAATGCAATATATCCACAATTACGTCCCATGACTTCAACTATAAAAATTCTTTCAAGACTAGTTGCTGTATCTCTTATTTTATCAAGTGCATCAAGTGCAACATTAACAGCAGTATCTGCACCAATTGAAAATTCAACACCAGAAATATCATTATCAATTGTTGCAGGAACACCAATTACAGGAATATTATATTTAGATGCAAGAACATGAGCGCCTGTTAAAGAACCATTGCCACCAATTACAAGCAATCCATCGATATTATTTTGATGAATATTATTTATAGCTTCATTTTGACCTGATTCATTATAAAACCTTTCGCTTCTAGAAGTTTTTAGTATAGTACCTCCTTTATTTATGATTCCAGAAACTGAACGATGATTTAATGAAATTATATCATTATCGATAAGGCCATCATAGCCTCTCATAAAACCAACTACTTCAATATTAAAATTTGAAGCAGTTCTAACAACTGATCTAATTGCAGCATTAATCCCAGCACAATCCCTTGTCAAAATCGCAATTCTTTTCAATTTCTCTCCTCAAGCATAATGGATTTTTCATTTAATGAATTTATCTACTTAATTCGTCTAATCTTGTTATTTTATTTTTTACAACTAATATTGTTATTGCAGTAAAAATTAATGCAAGAGTTAGACCAATTGCAGCACCTAGAAAATCATATGATAAAATAAAATTATAAAATGAATGAACAAAAATTGCTAATATAAAATAAGGAATAATTTTAATAAATGAGGTTTTTTTAATTATTGTCTTACCGTATCCATATCCCGTCCAAGCTGTTGCAGAGGCATGTAAAAAACATCCGCCAAAACTTCTAATTAATATAAAAATAAAGAAAAATAATGCGCCTTCTGATAAAAACTGGGATCCATAAATTAAATTTTCTGTAGCAGAAAAGCCAAGTCCTGCTGTAGCTCCATATATTAAACCATCTTCAAGTTCGTCAAGCTCTTTTTTTACAACACTGATTCGTAGTGCAAAAGGTTTTGTAAGTTCTTCTGCAAAAGGAGCAATTAATACTGCTGTAATAAATCCTAATGATGCAGGATTATCAACAGAGGGAATAATTGAAAATTGTAAAAAAATTTCTATTATAATTGCTGCAAATATGGCAATAGATGATCCCCAAATAAAACAAAAAAAAATTGGTTTCCATTTTTCTCTATTAAATTTTTCAAGGTTTCTAATCCAAAAAGTGTAGATAAGTGGTGGAAGAAAAGCCATGACAATTAATATTATTATTTCTAAAAGATTCATAAAAAAGAAAAACAATCAAAGCGTTATTTATTTTACCATATTAAGAAATGTTATTAAAAAATTCATTAATAGATATTTATAAAAAACAAATTTTTATAAATAAATCCATTAATTGCTAAATAATAAAAATATTTATCATTGGGCCCGTGGGGTAGCTTGGCATCCTTCTACCTTGGGGTGGTAGTAACCTGAGTTCAAATCTCAGCGGGCCCACTAGATTTTCTAAAAAAAAATTATTAATAACTTATTGTAAATTTTTTTTGTTA
>Ga0272442_10011217_pt1 | contig 10954 bp, 7 predicted proteins | sample SSMForm2O_FD_200262 | JGI IMG/M metagenome (GOLD analysis project Ga0272442, IMG submission 200262) | Marine sediment archaeal communities from Little Sippewissett salt marsh, Falmouth, MA, United States - SSM-Form-2O | ecosystem: Environmental > Aquatic > Marine > Wetlands > Sediment ... | reverse complement strand
TGAAACGCCATTCGACGTGGAGAGCATAGTCTCCGAACGATTCTTCGCTCCAGAGACTCTTGTTACCTTTAGCTTCGGACATCGCGTCGTAATCAATTACGCCGTCAATGACCTTCCAATGACCATTGTCACCTTCGGGCACTTTCCACCCGGTAAAGTTCTTACTGTTAAACAATACCCTATATTCAGGCCACGACCGCCATGTGGGATACGTCTCACGCGGCGGCAGCTTGTGTGCACGGGGTGGTGTCGTTGGAAAGCCGTGGTTGAAAAACACATATAGACCGCCTTTTCCTGCTATGATAACATCATTATGCCCGTCCTTATTCATGTCCGCAATATTAAGCTTCATCCCAACACTAACCACATAATTAGGCGCCGGATTGATTCCTTCTTCATCCGGGTAATGAGGCAAATGGTTAAATGAAAGAACATGCCGCTCAAACTCGCCGCCCTTGATATCATACCAGAAAGCATACAACGGCTCGAAAGCACCAATGTCACCGCCATGATGGGCAAACAGTCGCTTACCGGTTACCAGGTCAGCCTTGCCGTCACCGTTCAAATCGCCTAATTCCATCGTATGAAACTGGCTGAATTCGGTGTCAACCCAGTGATTTATAAAGGTACGTTTACCACTCATGGTAACCTTTTGCTGTAACCATGCCAAGCCATAAGCATGAGCAGAACCTATTATAATATCATTTAAGCCATCCTCATCGACATCATGCACAAGGATAGGATGCGAAGCAGCGCCTCCCCTTCCCTTGGCGGGTTCGAATCTATAGTCGGCATGAAACTTCCAGCTTTTGGCCGTCGCACGTCTCGGCTGCTCGTACCAGCCAACAGGCGTCACAATATCAATTCGTCCATCGCCGTTGATATCCCCCAGGCCGTTGCCGTGCATATCACCCTTAGTACCAACGACGTGCTCTACAAACCACGGTTCTTTATCGATATGCTCAAGCCATGTCATCCCCTGACCTTTGACCAGCGACCAGTGATTGCATAAGATATCCTCGTCACCGTCACCATCTATGTCTCCGTGGATTACTCCTTCCATATTCAGAGCCATGTGAATCCGTGTGGATTTCCAGACAGTTTTATTGTTGCCGGGATTTTCATACCAAAAAGCTCCTTTCATAAACATCCATCCCGAACTGACGATATCCATCTTCCCATCAAAGTTGACGTCCATCGCAAACTCGCTGTTATCGTCTGTTTCCGGGCCATTGGTCTCCGCGCCGTCACGATAGTTTGCATGTTTATTCCAGTTTGGGGCCTCATACCAGTTCCTGCCGGAAGCAATATCAAGGTCGCCATCATTGTCAACATCAAGAACACTGCAGCACTCACAAAACGGACCGAACCAATAACTGTGATTGGCGGGATCATGTGCAGGGCCGTCGATTTTGACCGGGATAAAAATCGGCTCACCGGCTTGCAAGGCAATTGGAGCTGTCACAAACAATAAAACCAAAAAGCAGCAATAACTTTTCATTTTCTTTACCTCCTAAACAATATTTACACTTTCTTAAAACTCGGTAATCACAGAAACCGTATCAATTCGTTAAACCGGCAATAGCTGCACCGATTAACGTTGCATCTTTCACACTCACAATCTCGATAAAGCGATTATGTTTTTCCTCCAAAAAGCTTTTCAGATAAAACTCAACCTTTGCCTTGAGAGATTTTAACTCATAAAATGTCGTACCTTCGGCTGTAATACAAACCGGCTTGCAGGGATTTTTACCCTTGTCCGTTTTAAGCACAGTAGAAGACAGCAAAATTGCGGTATGCCTGGCCGCTCTTTCTATCAGGGCATCCAGAACATACCATACAGAAACACCGTCCTTTTCGCTTCCCTTTTTGCAAACCACAGAAAGTGGACTGTCCCCCTGAGGAAATCTCATAAAGCTGTTCACGTCTATCGTCTGTAAATCTTCAATGGCAAGTAATTCCTCAGATATTTCTTTTGAAAAAAGTCCTTGTCCCCCTGCTTCTCTAAGTGTTTCTAAACAAAGCGCTCCAAGATAGCCGCCCGAAAACATCTTCTCAAATGTATATCTGCCGGGGTCGAGGGTCGATTCATCCAACTTCAAGTCGATTTTACCTCTCGGTGCTTTTGCGAATGAGCCGGACTCAACATTTATAATCTGTTCTCTCTCAGGCTCCAGACCGGGCTTCTTCGTTATATTCCGATTCGAATCAATATAGCAACAATTAGAACCTGTACCCAAAATGAATCCTACATAACTGTCGAAATTCCTGTTCGGAAAAGCAGATATTCCGGCCAGCAAAGTCGCAACCGTATCATTCAGTATCACAACTTTTTTATCACCTTTGTAACCAGCCGTATTAATTGCGGCAACCAAATTCTCACCTATCAATTCACCTTCGACTTCTTTAGCCTTTACTTCTTTGCAGAACCTGATTAATCTGCCGTCCTTACTTGGAAGTATCTCTGTCGGATACGAAAAACAAAAGCCGACGCTGCTGCTCATATCTATGACGTCAGTCATATACTTGACTATAGTTCCAAAGAATTCTTTTTTACCGGCCTCCTTGTCGAGTCCCGGCATAGGTTTTTGAATAAAATTCTCAATAACAGATTTACCCGTCTCATCAAAATAAACTGTAGCCACTCGAAAGTTCGTACCACCGGCATCCAGAACGATGACAGGTTTGCCGGTCGGAATGTCCACGCCGACCTCAATATAGGTCGGAATCATAGCAAGTGAACTGTCCCGGCCCTCAAGACCCGCCTGCATTTCCTCTATGAATATATCGCAGCACGCATCCATGTCGATATCTTCATAGTACATTTCATTGTCTTTAAGAAACCTCCGGACATTGTCTTTTATTTCAATCATAAGCATAAAATTCTATTAAGACAGAAATTGCCTGAGATATTCACGACTTTGAATCAAGGATTGCTTTCGCATCTTCAAAGAGCCTTCGTATGAGCGGTCCTCAACTTCGACACAAGCCGAACCGTTATATCCAATGTCCGTCAAGGCTGAGAAGAACCTACCCCAATCAACATCCCCCAAGCCCGGCAGCTTCGGACTGTGAAATGAAAGCGGAGTAGCCAAAATACCAACGTCATTGAGTTTTTCCCGCATCAACTTGGCATCTTTAATGTGTACGTGGAATATGCGATTCTTGAATTCATAAATCGGCTTTATATAGTCCATAAACTGCCAGACCAAATGGGAAGGATCATAATTAAGACCGAAATATTTTGATGGTATTTCTTTAAACATCCTTCGCCAAATCGCCGGCGACGATGCTAGGTTCTTTCCGCCGGGCCATTCATCATCGGAGAAAAACATCGGGCAGTTCTCAATTCCAACGTTCACTTTTCGCTTCTCGGCATATTTTATGATCCCGGGCCATACCTTCCTGAATCGCTTGAAATTATCTTCAATATTGCTCTTGTGGTCCCTGCCGATGAAAGTATTTACATTTTTTAGGCCTAATCGTCCGGCTGCATCGATGACCTTCTTAATATGTGTAATGTAAAGGCTGGCATTTTTCTTATTATCTTCAAGCGGATTAGGATAATACCCAAGCCCGGAGATAGTTATACCATTTTGCTCAAGAGTATTATGAATTTCACCTATTCTCTTCTTTGAAAGGTCAGATACGTTAATGTGTGTTACTCCGGCGTAGCGCCTCTCGGCCTTTCCCACTGGCCAGCACATAATTTCGACACAAGAATATCCTGTCTGTGCCGCAAAAGATATTACCTTCTCGAATCTCTGTTCTGCCAGAATCGCACTTACAAAACCAAGCTTCATCATTTTTTATCACTCCTGTTATTTTACGTTAATCCATGTTCTGTTTTTATTGCTTTCCATTATCGTCTCACAAAGAACTATTTCGCGAAGTCCGTCTTTGAATGTCGGGAAACTCGCACCGGCTGATTGACCGGAGGATATATAAGAATACACCTCTTTGAACATTTGTTTAAAGGTGTCCGGGAATCCTTCGTTATGTCCGCCGGGATAATCGATCAGTGGCATTGTTTCAGGATAAACAAGTGACGGATCTCTAATCATAATTTCGTTGTTGCCGTCCCGTTTGCCTATCCATATCTGATTTGGTGCCTCGGATTCCCAGGCTACGGATTTCTTGGAACCGTTCATCTCAAAGCAGAGCCTGTTCTTTCTTCCTGCAGCTACCTGGTTAACAGTCATCACGCCGCGTGCGTCATTTTCAAATCTAAAAAGTACCGTAGCATAATCTTCGGTATCGATAGGTATGTCCTCATAATCTTCCGGCTGCAGTACCTTACCTGCGTAGGTTTCGACCGGCTTTAACGGCTTTTTTCTAATCTTATGAAACGTCGCAAAGTCGGCACAAAGCTCCTGGATTTTAAGGCCGGTAATGTACTCGATAAGGTCCATCCAGTGAGAACCTATATCAGCGATAGCACGCGACTTGCCCGATTGCCCCGGCTCCAGCCGCCAGTTGTAATCGGTCTGATAGAAAAGCCAATCCTGCAGATACGACCCTTGAACGGCGAGAATATCACCCACATCGCCCTTTTCAACCATCGTTCTCATCTGCCTGCTAAGAGGATAATAACGGATATTAAAATTAACAGCGTTCACAAGCCCCTTCTTATCAGCAAGTTCGACAAGCTCTTGAGCTTCGGCTACGTTGATAGCAAGGGGCTTCTCACATATAGTATGTTTACCTGCTTCAAGAGCCTCTTTAGCCATCTGGTAATGCAGGTAATTAGGCGAGCAGATGTGGACGGATTGGATGTCCTTGTTTATCAGAAGCTCTTTATAATCGCCGTAATATTCTTCAATGCCGAGCGACCGGGCTTTTGACTCGGCAAGTTCCTCAGAACATTCGGCAAGAGCCGTAACCTCTATATTTCCCAGACGCCGTAGCCCCTCAATGTGGGCTGGCCCGATGAAACCCGTACCGATAACTCCAACTTTTATTTTACTCATACAAATAATCCTTTACTATTAATCTCACAACTCACCCCTATGACAGGTCAATTCCAGTGGGCAGGTTTGAAATCAGCTCGTTGTTCGCATTCAGCATTACGCCTTCTTCGATAACCAGAGCCGCATTGGCCCCGTCGGTAACGGCACCTCTTATATTTCTAACCTTTTTGGCGTCCCCAATTCTGACCACTTTCAACCCGGCCTCTAAACATTTCTCATAGATACTATCATCAGGTACAACATCGGCAAGAACAACCGTATCAACCTTCATGGTGGATTTTTCGAATTCGCTGTTGACGATAACTACCGTGCCATCTTTTTTAATCTCCAAAACAGAGGAGCTGGGAATAATAGTAACCGGATGTGCATACTTTTTGCTTTTCAGGCCTTCGCCATTACCGCATGCAAATCGCTTCATCATCACATCTCGATGGACAGGCTCCATCCATTCGGCAAAGTCATTGTTCTCGGTAACAATCGTAACCTTTTTGCCTGCAGAACCGAGCATCTCCGCGGTATCGGCTGCGCCAAAGTGGTCACCCCAGATTAAAACGTTTCCACCGCATTCGAAAGGCTCCCCTTTGTCATCCGGATAGTACTCACATTTCGTATTCTTACACCGCAGAACATCTTCAAAAGTAGTCACCAAGGACAAGTCAATTCCGGGAATGTCCGGCTTTGAAACTCTGCTTCCTGTTGAGAGCAAAACAACGTCAAATTCATTCAGGTCCTTGACCTTTGGCTCATTGTTACGTTTCACTTCGATACCGAGTTTGCTTATCTGCTGCCTGAGCCAATCGGCGTACCACCGCATTTTGTTCTTCCCCGGCACCGTGCAGCAATACAGCATAGCTCCGCCAAGCTCACCTGTTTTTTCGAAAAGTGTAACCTTATGACCACGCAACGTACATAAACGTGCTGCCTCCATACCTGCAGGACCGCCCCCGACAACTGCAACCTTGCAGGCTTTTTCAGCAGGTTTAATGTGGATGAATCGTTCGTCTCCAACAGCCGGATTGATAGCGCATCGCATGTCCCGCCTAATCATAAGCGATTCCTGCCAACAGCCAACAAGGCAGGAAATACAACGCCTTATCTCATCTTTCTTACCCAGCCTCGCCTTATTGGCCCAATAAGCGTCCGCAATCAACTGCCGGCTAAAACCCACCATATCGGCCTTGCCTTCGGACAGAATCTTCTCGCAGTAATCCGGATTCCTTAGAGAATGGCTCGTAATCACGGGAATCTCTACGTGCTTCTTAACTTCCTCGGCTGTATAGGTATTCCAACCTTCCGGATAATACATCGGGTCCATAACCGCTCCCGGTGACTCAAATATACCCGCACTTATATCAACATAGGCCAAACCCATTTCCTCCATAAGCTCCGCCACCTTTACGGTTTCATCGAGTCTGCGCCCCCCTTCTATCCATTCGTCACCTGAATATCGAATACCAAGAGGATAGCCCTTTCCGCATTTCATTTGAATCCGGGTGACAATCTCCATCGTGAAACGCATCCTGCTCATAAAACTCCCGCCGAATCGGTCGGTTCGCTTGTTCACAAAAGGACTCATAAACTGTGCAATCAGGTAACCATGAGCGGCATGAAGCTCGACTGAATCAAAACCTGCCTGCTGCACCCTCCAGGCGGCTTCGCCGAATTTCTCAATAAGGTCATATATCTCCTCTACACTCATAGCACGTATTGATTTGCCTTGGGCGATGCTCTCGGCGTATATCACCTCATGACCGGCTGAGCCCGGGACATCCAGCACATGGTCACTGGCCGACATCAGGTTTTTTCTGGGCCAGGCCGCTTGGCGACCCGGATGCTGTATCTGAACTGCACATTTTGCGCCGTAACGATGTATCGCCTCTGCAAGATTGGCCAGGCCCGGTATCAAAGGATCTTCGTCGGCGGCTACACATGTTACTGTCGGCCTGCCTGTTGCCTTATCGGGAGTGGTTGCTCCTACAATAATAAAGCCGCATCCTCCCTTGGCGACTTGCTCATGATAAGTGATTACCCTTTGATTTATGGAGCCGTCAGCATTGGATGAGCTTATGTCCGTTGGAACCATCGCGATTCGATTGGGTACAAGCATATTGCCGATTTGAAGAGGGCTGAATAAGTTCGGATAATATTTATTTCTCACGATTTGTACCTCCACAACATCTGTTTTATTAAAATTTTGTATCCGTTTGTAATGGTCGCTTATTTCTTCTCGCTTTTATAACATTCCTCCATAATTGTCTCCGTCCTCGTTGCCCCGAATCTTGTACAGCCAATCTCTCTGACCTTCAAAGCCATATCCAGATCGCGTACACCCCCGGCGGCCTTTACCTGCACATTTTCAGAGACTTCGGCACGCATTAACTGCAAATCCTCTATCGTTGCACCACCGCCTGAGAAACCGGTTGAGGTCTTGACAAAGTCTGCTCCTGCCTCTTCCGATAACCGGCAGGCGGTCTTCTTTTGATCATCGGTAAGGTAGAAGTTCTCGAATATCACCTTGACCGTAACATTATGACTATGAGCGACCTCAACAACAGCCTGTATATCTTGCTTAACGTAATCATAGTCACCATTGAGAAGTCTGCCGATATTAATCACCATGTCCAGTTCGACCGCACCATCTTTGATGGCCTGCTTGGCTTCGAAGACTTTCGTTTCGGTTTTATTATAGCCGTGCGGAAAACCGACAACCGTAGTTGTTTTGACATCTGAATCTTGCAGTAGTTGTTTTACTAAGACGACTTCAGACGGTCGGCAGCAGACAGTGGCAACTTTATACTTCTTCGCAATCTCGCAGCCTTTGCGAACATCTTCCTCGGTCAGTTCGGGCCGAAGCAGTGAGTGGTCGATCATTTGTGCAATATCATTACATGTATAATCCATACGCACCTCCGGAAGATAATCGAGTGATTGCATTTATATTCATATTCAGCACTCCAACGATTGTTTATAGCTTTGAATTGAACAGCAAAAGCATATATCATATATAATCAAGCAGCAAGCAAAAAAACTGGAAATACCCTTCCCTATTACATAGCCGGTTGTTTTCCAGAATATATATGATTATAATTTGTTTTAGTTGAGCGTTAACCTGATTTTAGAGGAGCATTTTAATGAATAAAGCCAAAGCCATCTTTTTGTTTTTGTTTGTTTTCACTTTGCCCCGGCAACTCCCTGCCGGTAACGATATTACTCGCAAAGTCGTACCTTTCAAGGCAATACAAAAGGATGTAGATATGCACGTTATGGATCGTATATATCATGAAATTAAAACTCCATATAAGTATGGTATTATCCTAAAAGGAGATAATCATTCAAAGGTTGACTGCCCGAGCGTTTTTCGATTTGGGGATAGTTGGTATATGATGTATATCATTTTCGACGGCAATGGATATGAAACAGCAATAGCTCAGAGCGCCGACCTTATCAACTGGAAACCTTTAGGCAAAATCCTCCGTTTTCAGCCGGGCAGATGGGATGGGATGCAGGCAGCCGGGTATATCGCCCTTCAGGATTTTGCCTGGGGTGGTTCATACGAGTTGCAAACGTACAATGATAAATATTGGCTGTCATATATAGGCGGTGCTTTGAAAGGGTATGAGACCGATCCTTTAGCTATCGGTATAGCCTGGACAAATAATCCGACAAAAGTCATCGAATGGAACCGGCTCAAAGAGCCGGTATTATCTCGCGATCAACCTGATGTGCGAGATTTCGAAAAACTTACGCAATATAAAAGTCACATCATCTGCGATAAGAACAAAACACTGGGCTATCCCTTCGTAATGTTCTACAACGGAAAACCCAATAAAGGCTACGAGCGCATCGGCATGGCCGTGTCAAAAGATATGAAACACTGGCTTCGCTACGGCAAAACACCCGTGATCGACAACGGCAAAGGAATCTCAGGAGATCCGCAGATTACACGTATCGGAAATCTCTGGGTGATGTTTTATTTCGGTGCCTTCTGGAAGCCCAAGGCATTCGACACTTTCGCCTGTTCTTATGATTTGGTTAACTGGACCAAATGGACCGGCCCGGATTTGGTTGCGCCATCAGAACCATGGGACCGGCAATACGCCCACAAGCCCTGGGTTATAAAACACAAGGGAATCGTTTACCACTTCTACTGCGCCGTCGGCAATCAGGGACGTGTAATCGCTTTGGCCGCGTCAAAAGATATCAGGCACTTGAAACGCTAAGTTTCGTAACTTGCTGGCAGTCGCAAGCTATCAAGAAGAAGCTGCATAACCTCTGTTAACTCACCAGCCTTTTCTTAAGTCTTTTTATTGCAAAGAAGCCGATTACAATGATAAAGACGGCGATGTAGAGCAAATCGTAAAGTAGAATAGGCCTGTAATTATTCGAGCATATTGCCCTGACTAACCTGACCGAGTGGGTCAGGGGAACCATTTCAGCCATTGGCCTGACGAAAGCCGGCAAATTTTCTATTGGAAAGACCACACCTGAAAAGAAAAACATCGGTGATATAAATCCCGTAAAATAGAAATTAAAGTGGTTGATTGTTTTTACAAAAGATGTAATCAACAAAGATAACGCCGCGAACATAACACCGGTTAAGAATCCTATCAGCGGCGTGAGTAAACTGTAAGGCAGGGCGACTATTCCGAACGCTGAGAGTATGCACAAAACAGCGAATGAGAAAAAGAATCCCTTGGAGCCGGCCCAAAGCATTTCGCCGATTATGAGGTTATTGACTGTCATCGGTGCGGCGAGCATCCCATCGTACACTTTTTCATACTCCAGGCGTATAAAAGTCCCGAAACTACATTCGAATGCAGATGTAAACATTGCTGTTGTAACAAGCAGACCTGCCCCGAGAAACTCTATATATCTGACGCCACCCATCGGTTCAGTGATATATTTTCCCAAACCAAGGCCTACTCCTACCAGAAAAATCAGAGGTTCCAAAAAGGGCGGAAATGCGTTGCTCAAAATGTTCTTCGTATATACGCGCATATGACGATACCAAACGCTGTAAAGTCTTCGATGGAGGGGTGGATATATTTGTGCATTACTGTTTGTCATTAAGCTGTCTCCCTGTAGCTCGCAAAAATACGTCCTCGAGATTTGTCTGTCTTATGTGATAATTACCGGCCTTTAAACAGGAAGTAGCCAGGTGTTTTAGTTCATCTATATCGTCAGAATGGTATCGTGTAACTCCAGGTGTGTGATCAATCCTTATAATGTCCCTAACCATATCATCTTGAATTTGATGGTTAGTCTCGGTATCGAACACTTCAAGAACATATTTTTCTATGTTTTCTTTCATCAATTCCTTCGGTCTGCCCTCCATTATATTTTGGCCCTTGTGCATTATAAGCAGACTGTCGCAAAGCTGGAACGCCTCTTCCATGTAGTGAGTTGTCAGAAGCACGGTTGTTTGTTGTTTCTTCAATTGGCGGATTTTGTCCCATATCAGGTGGCGCACCTGGGGGTCCAGCCCGGTAGTGGGTTCATCGAGAATCAGAAGTTTTGGTTGATTCAACAGGGCCCGTGCTATCACGAGTCTTCTTTTCATACCCCCCGAAAGCTCTTTGATTTTTGAACCGGCTTTTTCGGAAAGTTCGAGGAATGCGAGTAAATACTCGATACGCTTTTTAGCGGTTTTTGCTGGTATATCGTAAAACTTCGAATAAATCATCAGGTTCTGTATGACGTTAAGTTCGTCATCGAGATTATCCTCTTGCTGGACAACACCGGAAAGATACTTTATTGCCAGTTCATTCTTAACCGGATCATACCCGAAGATATTGACCTCGCTGTTGTTATCGTCCCTGATACATTTAGCATAGAGCATCTTCATCACGGTGGTTTTGCCTGCTCCATTTGGACCTAAAAATCCAAAACAAAGACCCGATTCGACCGAAAAACTAAGGTTCTGCACGGCCCGGATTTTACCAAAGCTTTTACTGATATTTCTCACAGTAATTACTGTTGACGAC
>Ga0272442_10011215_pt1 | contig 10955 bp, 11 predicted proteins | sample SSMForm2O_FD_200262 | JGI IMG/M metagenome (GOLD analysis project Ga0272442, IMG submission 200262) | Marine sediment archaeal communities from Little Sippewissett salt marsh, Falmouth, MA, United States - SSM-Form-2O | ecosystem: Environmental > Aquatic > Marine > Wetlands > Sediment ... | reverse complement strand
ACGGGGGAGATCCTGATTCTAACAACAAGCTAAGACTAGCTATTGATCAAGCTAAAAAGATTAATATGCCTAAAGATAATATCGAGAGGGCTATTAAGAAAGGCACAGGAGAATTAGCTAGTGATAAATTAGAATCAGTTACTTTTGAAGCTTATGGCCCAGGAGGCATAGCTATTATTATTGAAGGTATTACTGATAATAAAAATAGAACCTTGGGAGATGTTAAAAAGATTTTAAATCAATATAATGGTAAATTAGCTGGAGAAGGATCTGTAAGATGGATGTTTGAAAGAAAAGGATCTATCTTAATACAAGGAGCAAATAAAGAAGATTTAGAACTATTAGCTATTGAAGCAGGGGCAGAAGATATAAAATGGAGAGAAGAATATCTTAATATTTATACTAAAATAGAAGATTTAGAACAGGTTAAAAAAACTTTAGAGAAAAAAGGCATAGAGATAGAATCTTCTTCTCTTGATTGGGTAGCTAAAGAAGAAATAGATGCCCCGGAAAAAGAATCTTGTGAAAAATTATTTAATGCCTTGGATGAAAATGACGATATCCAAGATATTTATTCAAACTTAAAAATATGATTATCTTAGGAATTGATCCAGGAACTGCTCGATTAGGATTCGGCTTGATAAAAATAAATAAGAAAAAGGTAAAAGTTATTGATTACGGATGCATAATCACCACTCCTGATATGTGCGATGGAGATAGATTAAAAATAATCAATAATGAGCTTTGTAAATTAATAAAAGCCCATAAACCTAAAATTCTAGCTGTAGAGAATCTTTATTTTTTTAAAAACCTAAAAACAGTTATGCCAGTTAGCCAAGCTAAAGGAGTTGTTTTAATGACTGCGGCAAAGAAAAAAATCCCTGTTTGTGAATTTACTCCCTTACAAGTTAAAATGGCTGTTACTGGCTATGGCAAAGCAGAAAAAAAACAAGTTCAGAGAATAATTCAGACCATGCTTAATTTAGAAGAAAAACCTAAAGACAAAGATAAAAGAAAAGACGATGCTATCGATGCATTAGGGATTGCTGTCTGTTACGCTTTAAACAATAATAAAATACAGACTAGCTAGCTTGTTTTATCTTACACAAATTGCCAAAGATAAGATATCCATATATTAAACTCAAAGGGGTAGTAAACAAGCCCATAAGAATATTCAAGCCATTAGCAATATCTTTAATAAAGATACTCTCTAATAACATGCCTATTGAAGTTAACATGCCAATAGGCAGAGTTATTACAAAGATAAAAAGACCTAAAACAATATATCTCCACAAGACTTTCCACCAAAACCCTCTAACAACTTCTTTACTTCTTTTAAGAGCATCTATGCCTTTTCTATCTTCAGCTACTAAAATGTAAGTAGAAAAACTATACCAAACAGCAAATATTATTCCTGGAATTATTAATAAGATAAACCCAAGAGCAACAATAAGTCCGATTAAAATAGAAATCCAAAGATAAGAAAACATTTTATGCCAACCCCAAACCAAAGCCTCTTTGATCTTAACTATTCTTCCTCTTTCCCTAATAACAAATAATAAAGAAACAGAGGTCCAGGCATTTATAATAATAGTTATTATAAAAAAGAAGAAGGTAGAAAAACTAGAAGCAGCAATAAATTCTGCGCTGTTCGGCTCAAGAGGAGACAAGGAAAACAAAATATTCGTTATAAAAGCAAAAAGAAATCCTAAAGCTAGAGGGATAGCAGTTAAAGAAATAAAGATCCATTTATTATTATAATAAGCTCTTAGGCTCCATCTTATAAGGTTTATGGCGCTAGACATTTAATAAATCTTCTTTTACCTACCTGGATTATTAAATTATTTTTAATCTTAATACTCTTTTTCCAATTATCTTCAATCTTCTTATCTATTTTTACTCCTTTTTGCTCTACAAGTCTTCTAGCCTCTGTTTTTGAAGAAACTAGTTTTGTTTTAACTAATAAGTCTAAAATGTTTAATTCTTTTTCTTTTATCTTAATTCCTTTTATATCTGAGGGCAGTTGCTTATCTTTAAATACTTTATTAAATTCTTCTTCTGCTTTTTCTGCTTCTTTTTTAGAATGATACATTGTTACTATTTCTTTGGCTAATCTCTCTTTCAACTGTTTTGGATTATCAGCTTTTACTTGTTCTAGTCCCGTGCAAAGCTCTATGCAGGGTTTTATTGCCTCGTCTGGCAAAGCCATTATCTTGCCGAACATTTCTTTTGGAGAATCATTTAGAGCGACATAACCTCCTTCGCTTTTAGACATTAGTTTCTTTCCTGTTTTTGGATTTTCTAAAAGCTTGGTGGTTATTACAAATTTTTCTTTGTTTTTATACTCCTGCATTAAATCTCTGCCTCTCATCATATTAAACATTTGATCTGTTCCTCCTATTTCAGCATCAACATTCATGGCTACAGAGTCATACCCTTGCAACATTGGATAAATGAATTCTATAAAGTTAATCTCTTGGCCTCTTTTTAATCTTTCTTGGAACATATTTCTTTTAATCATCTGGCCGTGGGTAAAACAAGACATTAAATTCATAAAGTCGGCTATTTTCATTTTCTCATACCACTTATCATTAAACTTTATTTGCACTGGATTAATTTTTGACGTAAAATCTAAAATCTTGCTTATTTGTTTTTTATAGGTCTTGGCATTATTAAGAACTTGTTTCTTTGTCAGACGCTTTCTAGCAGTATCCTTGCCAGTTGGATCTCCTATCTGAGCCGTAAAACTGCCTATTAAAATAATTATTTTATGACCATTTTGTTGAAGTTTTTTAAGTAAAAGATAGTTTGTAGAATGACCCAAGTGCAAATCAGGAGCAGTTGGATCTACTCCGTGGTAAATAGTTAATTTTCTTTTTTCCAACTCTTTTAGAAAGCTATCTTTTGACGGATATACTTTATCTCCCCACCTGTTTAACCATTTTTCAATTTGATTATCCTTTAAATTCATATTATTTTATATTAAAATAAATATATATAAAAAACAATGGCTAAAAGAATATTTAATAGAGACATATATAAGAAATACACCAAAAAAAGAATCTTAATTTTAGTTTCTAAGATTTTTTTATTTGGCTTTATTTTTATAGCTTTATTTAGTCTGGCTGTATTTATCTATTATGCTAAAGATTTACCTAGGCCGGAAAAGTTTACAGAAAGAGCTTTTACAGAATCAACTAAAATTTATGATAGAACAGGAGAAGTCCTCCTTTATGAGCTTTACGGAGAAGAAAGAAGAGAAATCGTTTCTTTAGATAAAATATCTGACAATATAGAAAAAGCTGTTGTTGCCACTGAAGATGCTAAATTTTATTCTCATCATGGAATTGATATCTGGGGCATTTTAAGATCTATAAAACTTAATTTAGGAATTGGGAAAGCTACTTATGGGGGCTCAACCATATCCCAGCAACTTATCAGATCCACCTTTTTAACTCTGGAAAAAAGCGCTGAAAGAAAGATCAGAGAAATTATCTTAACCTTAGAAATGGAAAGAAGATACTCTAAAGAACAAATCTTGGAATGGTATTTAAACCAAGTACCTATGGGTATAAATATTTATGGGGTTGAAGCTGCTTCCCAAGTTTATTTTAATAAACCAGCCAAAGATTTAAACCTACCTGAAAGTGCTGTTATTGCTGCTATTATTAACCAACCTAGCTATTATAGCCCTTTTGGCCCTAATTTAGACAAATTACTGAACAGAAAAGATCTTGTTTTAAATAGAATGGTTAAAGCTGGTTTTATTTCTCAAGAAGAAGCTGATCAAGCCAAAGAGCAAGAAATAGAATTTGCTGAATTTTCCCAAACAATTAAAGCCCCTCATTTTGTCTTATATGTAGAAGAATATCTTTTTGAACATTATGGAAAAGACTTTCTTCAACAACAAGGATACAAAGTTTATACTACTTTGGACTGGGATTTACAAGAAACGGCTGAACAAACCATAGAAAACAGAGCAGAGATCAATAAAAACTTTAACGCCTATAATGCTGCTTTTGTAGCTATAGATCCTAATAGCGGAGAAATACTAACCATGGTAGGCTCAGCTGATTGGTTTGGAGATCCTTATCCTGAAGATTGCATTTCTGGAAAAACCTGCTTATTTGATCCTAAGCTTAATGTTACTACCTATGGCATAGGAAGACAGCCTGGATCTTCTTTTAAGCCTTTTGCTTATGTTACTGCTTTTCAGAAAGGCCATACTGATGATGAAACAGTTGTAGATGAGCCGACTAATTTTGGGGTTTGGGGAGGAAAAGATTATATCCCCCAAAATTATGATGGACTATTCAGAGGAGAAGTAACCTTAAGACAAGCTTTGGCCCAATCATTAAACATTCCTTCTATTAAGGTATTGCTCAATATGGCTGGAATCCAAGACAGTCTTGATACAGCTAGAAGATGTGGCATAAATACTCTTTCCCAAAACGCTAGTTTTTACGGACCAGCTCTTGTTCTGGGAGGCGGCGAAGTTAGATTATTAGAAATGGTTTCTGCTTATGGAGTTTTTGCCAACGATGGTATTAAACAGCCCTATATTTCTATTCTAAAAATAGAGGATTCCCAAGGCAATATTATTGAAGAAAAGAAAAAAACCCCAAGAAGAGTTTTAGATTCAGAAGCAGTTAGAATATTAAACAGCATTTTATCAGACAATGAAGCCAGAGCTCCAATGTTTGGTTATTATTCCTCTTTATACTTTCCTAATTATCAAGTGGCTGCTAAAACAGGAACCACCAATAACTACAAAGACGCCTGGACTATTGGCTACACTCCTTCAATTGTAGCTGGTGTCTGGGTTGGCAACAATGATAATACTCCTATGGCTAAAAAGCCTTCTGTTACTTTAGCCGGACCAATCTGGCATGAATTTATGGAAAAAGTCTTAGAAAAATTTCCTCAGCAGGATTTTATTAAGCCTGAAGAAAAAGAAAAGGGTGATTTAACACCCTGAACATTCCTCTATAATATGGGAAAGAATAGCAGCATCATACCAATCAAAGCTTAAAGATTCATTTTTAGCTTGATCGGCAATAATATTTAAAATCTCTTCTTTTTGCTCTCTTTTATAGCGGAAAATATATTTTTCATTACCCCGACGAATAATTACCTCTATCATAATAAATCCTTTCATCAAATTTTAAAAAGCTGAACTTATTCTAACAAAAATAATTCTTAAGGTCAAGAAACCCATTATAAATTATTTCTTAAGTTTCTATATAGCGAAGCCCTTTTATTATTAACAAGATAGTTTTCCTCTTTTGTTGGTCGTCATAATTATGATATAATTTATTAATGACTGATTACCCAAAAGAAGAACTCTGGGAGCTTTATAAATACCTCCCAGAAGATTTGCAGAAAGCAACTTTCTCTGAAGAAGTAGGTTCTAAAATACAGGAAATATGTTTTAATAATGAAATCACGGAAGATGATGTTATTTTTGAAATTATTAAAAATATTGGTTATGTTTTTTTAGGTCTTCTTCCTCCCAATGAATTTCCTGATTTTTTAGAGAAAGAATTAGAAATCAAAAAAGAGTCAGCCAATAAAATAACTTTGGAAATCACTAATGCTGTTTTTTTACCTGTTCAAAAAAGTCTAGAAAGCCTATATAATATAAAAATAGCCGCTGAAATAAAGAAAAAGGTTGAAGAAACAAAAAAGGAAAAAGATAAATACAGAGAACCTCTTGAATAATTATGCGTTTTATTGTCCCCCAATTTATTGAAAAAGAAGCCAAAATAGCTGGTCCTTTGACTTTTAAACAATTTGCTATTATTGGTTTTGCTGGAGCTGTTTGTTTATTCTTATTTTTTATGGCTCCTAGGGGAATATTTATAATCGGCTTAATAGTTCTTTTAGGAGGGGCAGTTGCCTTTTCTTTTATAAAAATACAAGGAGTTCCTTTGATCACTTTTGTTAAACACTTCTTCTTTTTCCTTTTTAAGCCTAGACTATACCTTTGGAAAAAGAAAACCAGCCCCCCTAAATTCTTAAGAACAGAAAAAAAGAAATTAAAAACCAAGCAAATGGAAGAACAAGAATTAGAAGAAAAAAGACAATCAAAACTTAAAGTTTCCAGAGGAAGCAAATTAGATGAATTATTAACTCGTATAGAAACAAAATAACATGGCTTCAACACAAGATTTTTTAGAATTCGACCAAGTCAAAGATAATATTATTATACTTAAAAACAAAAGCTTAAGAAGCATTTTAATGGTTTCTTCTTTAAACTTTGCTTTAAAGGCTGAGGAAGAGCAAAAAGCTATTCTTTATCAATTCCAGAACTTTTTAAATTCTTTAGATTTCTCCTGCCAAATTATAGTTCAATCAAGAAGATTAAATATTACTGGCTATCTAAAAAAATTAGAAGACATAGAAGAAAGGGAAAAGAATGAATTGCTTAAAATACAAGTATCTGATTACAGAAAATTCATAGAGAAAATAATAAAAGGTGGCTCTATCATGCAAAAAACCTTTTATGTAATAATTCCTTTTTCCACAACAGAAACCCAAGATTCTACAGGAAAAAAGAAGATAAAAATACCAGCTTTAACCAAAGAAGCTTTTGATAGGGCTAAAACCCAGCTTATGCAAAGAGTGGAGTTTGTTATTTTAGGATTAAGATCCTGCTCTTTGCAAGCAGTACCCTTAACTAATTTAGAAATTACGGAATTATTCTGGGCCTTGCACCACCCAGCTGAAGCTGAAAGAGGCTATTACCCAGAAATTCCGCCAGAATTAATAAAATGAAAATTCCCTTTTTTAAGAAAAAAAGACCAGCTGAACAAATATCAGGAGAAATATTTGACCGACAACCAATGGTTGTTTCTGATATTATTGCTCCTTCGGTTATTGAAGACGGCCAAAACTTTTTAAAGGTGGGGGATATATTATGCCGTACTTATTTTGTCTTTTCTTACCCAAGATATTTAAGCAGCGCCTGGCTTTCTCCTATCATTAATTTAAATGTTCCTTTAGATATTGCTTTTTACTTTCATCCTGTTGATAGCGAAGGAATATTAAAAAAATTAAGAAAAAAAATTACAGAAGTCCAAGCTGAAATATCTGAAAGAGAAGAAAAGGGCTTAATCAGAGATCCAGCCTTAGAAACTGCTTTCCAAGACATAGAAGATTTAAGAGATAAACTACAAACAGCCCAAGAAAAAATGTTCCGCTTTAGCCTGTATATTACTGTTTACGGCAAGGATGAAAAAGAATTAAGAGATATTGAAACTAGCTTAAGATCAGCATTAGAATCCAGATTAATCTATGTTAAACCAGCTCTTTATCAACAAAAAGAAGGATTTATATGTACCTCTCCCTATAACTCAGATGTTCTATTAGTGACCACTTTAATGAATACCACTCCTCTTTCTAGTGTTTTTCCGTTTATTTCTTTTGATCTTAGCTCTAACGAAGGAATACTCTATGGAGTTAATAGACACAATCATTCTTTGGTTTTATTTGATAGATTCACTTTGGCTAATGGTAATGAAGTTATTTTTGCTACTTCGGGATCAGGAAAATCATTTTCTGTAAAATTAGAAATATTAAGATATTTAATGCTAGATGTAGATTCTATTGTTATTGACCCTGAAAATGAGTATAAGCCGTTATCAGACGCTGTTGGCGGATCCTTTTTTAATATTTCCCTGGCTTCTCCCAATCATATTAATCCTTTTGATCTCCCCCAGCCAAAAGAAGACGAAAGAGTAGAAGATGTCTTAAGAAGCAATATTATTAATCTGGTAGGATTAATGAGGGTAATGCTTGGTGGATTAACTCCAGAAGAAGACGGTATTATGGATAAAGCCATTGCTGAAACTTATGCTGCTAAAGACATTACCGAAGACAGCGATCCTGCAAAATGGGGCAATGATTTGCCTTTTCCTTTGTTAGGAGATTTAAAAGATGTTTTATCTACAATGGAAGGAGGAGAAAACTTAGTAAGACGCCTCCAAAGATTCACTGATGGAGTTTATGCACAGTTTTTCAACCAACAATCCAATATAACAATGGAGAATAAATTAGTAGTTTTTGGCATTAAAAATATGGAAGACGAGTTAAGACCAATGGCTCTTTTTATCATCCTAAGATTTATTTGGAGAACAGTTACTTCTTCCCTAAAAAAGAGAATGCTAATAGTTGATGAAGCTTGGTGGTTAATGAAAAATGAAGATGGAGCCAGCTTCTTATTCGGAACAGTAAAAAGAGCTAGAAAATACTGGTTAGGAGTAACCACTATTACTCAAGATGTTAATGACTTTATGAAATCAGAATATGGCAAGCCAATTATTACCAACTCCTCTTTGGCCCTGCTAATGAAGCAAAGCCCAGCTACTATTAATATTGTCCAGAAAACCTTTGATTTAACAGAAGAAGAAAAGCTTCTTTTGTTAGAATGTCCTGTTGGAGAAGGAATTTTCTTTGCTGGCGCTAAACATGTTTTAATTAAAGTTTTAGCATCATATACAGAAGAACAAATAATTACTACTAATCCTGAACAAGTAGCTAAAATAAAACAAGCTAAACAATCAATGTAATGGCTGAAACAGTAGCTACAACTATACCAAAAAAGAATAGCTGGTTTCAAAAAATACCAACCAGGGTTATTCTATCTCCAGCTGGGTTAGTTTTAATTTTTTATGCTCTAGTAATGGAAATAATTGATCTTATACCTCTGCCTTTTCTTGATCAATTATGGGAGCTACCTCTAGAATTAGGATTTATTTTATTATTAGCTATATTAGCCAAGATGCCTTTAAAAGCTTCTATAATTCCTTTTATTATAGAGCGCATACCTTTATTAAGCGATGTTTTACCAACTTGGGTAATTAGATTATTAGTATGAAAAAAATATTCTTAATATTACTTCTATTGTTCCTTTTGCAGGCTAATTTTGCTTCTGCCCAAACCTTAGAGATATATTATCCTCCTGTGCCTGGGGCTGACCCTCCTCAAGTTTTTTTGAATGGACCTCCAGAATTATTATTAGCTAATTATGCTAAATATATTGTTTATTTATGCATGTGGGCAGCTGGAATAATAGCTATGCTGGGACTGGCTGTTGGCGGTCTTCGATATGTTTTATCTACTGGCAATCCAGAAAAACTAGTCAATGCTAGAGAACAAATAGTGTCTGCTTTTCTAGGTCTTTTAATAATTTTATCTGCAGCCACTATTTTAAATATTATTAATCCAAATCTTACTAACTTAGAAATTCTTCCTTTAAGCTCTACTGATATACAAGGAACTGATTATACGCCTCCTCCAGAAATAGCTGGCTTAAAGAGCAGCATTGATCCAGAATCGCCCCTTGGGAGAGTAATAGAAAAAGTGTTTGAGGTATATATTTCTGAATATCCTGAGCCAGAAGAAGATGAATTGTGGACTCCTCGAGTTATTAGATTAAGAAATAGAGCTTTAGCTGCTCTTGAAATGAGCGAGGCTGTTTTTGCTATAAATCATGACCTATATGAAGCTGCGGCAGATTGTGGCTGTGAAAATACTGATATTGAAAATGGAGAAGGCTGTTGGCAATATTGGAACAATCCGTTTGAATGTTCTGTTGATATAATGTTTGAATGTACATGCGACCCTTGTGAACCAACTAGAAACGATATTTTAGACGGAGAAGAAGAGAACCATAACGCAGTTTATCTCGGAGACGGAATAACTATCTCAAACCAAATGAACAGACAATGGGAATTAGAAACAATTAATACTAGTTTGCTTAATGAAATATTAGAGCAAGAAGAAGAGGTTAGATTATTAAAAGAGCAATATGACAGATTATTAAGAGCTGAACAATATATTAATGATTGTCCTTTAAAATCTCTTTACAGTTATACTCAATTTTTAGGCAAAGCATCTGATATTGAAAATAAAGAAGGTGGCGCTACAAGAATTGTAGATTTTTGGAATGATGTAAGCATTCTCTATTATAGACCAATAGAGATTCCTCCTAGATATAATCCTATTCCCTATGAAGAAACAGAATTAGCAAAAGATTATGTAGCTTTTTATTGTGATTTAAGCGGCACATTAGAACAACCTCATGTTTATTCAGAAGATGAAGCAGCCTTAGAAGGAGAAATAGAGCTTGATTCTGCCAGCGAATTATTAGATAACGTCTTATCTGAATCTCTAGCTTGCTCTGCTGAAGCTCCTATAGGAGAATATTTTGACAGAGTTAAAAGAATAACCAATTTAATAATAGAGAATTTTGACAGAATTATTGAATTAGAAAAAGATTTACAAGAAAGAATAGATCAATTCCAAGAAGCTATAAGCGAATGTTCTTCTAGAAATTGTGTTCATGCTTGTATTTGGATTCCGGCAACGCCGGTTAATCCTCCTGTCTGCATAGAAACTTATTGCCAAGGATCTCCTTGCCCAGACGATGTTGATCATGAATTTGAACACATGATAGCTATTAGAGAAGAAATAGATCTTTTAGTTAATGGAGAAGACCCCCATGATACACCTGAAAATGTCGGGCTCCTTGTTTTAATTGACGAATATGTTCCTATATTATTAGAAGAATTACAAAAGAATATAAGAATTCCTATGAAGGAATGCACTATAACAACCCTAGGCGGTAAGGATAGAATTTTCCAGAACTGCTCTATGTCCTTAGGGGCAACTAATCCTGATGGAGAAGCTGTTCAGCTCTGTTGCCAAACAGAAGAAAACGGCCAAAGAACAGCTTTTGGAGACTGTTATGAAGAATGCTATTTAGAAAGAAGCCAAGCAGACCACAGAACTTGTATCTACGATTGTCTACATGCGGCAGGAAATGAATTAGGCGATGATACGCTTCCTTTTTGCATGCATGAACTTAATTTCTACTGTTGTCACGCAGGAGATTAATTATGAAAAAGATTATATTAATAACCAGCTTCATAATATTATTTTCAGGAACTATT
>Ga0272442_10011214_pt1 | contig 10955 bp, 8 predicted proteins | sample SSMForm2O_FD_200262 | JGI IMG/M metagenome (GOLD analysis project Ga0272442, IMG submission 200262) | Marine sediment archaeal communities from Little Sippewissett salt marsh, Falmouth, MA, United States - SSM-Form-2O | ecosystem: Environmental > Aquatic > Marine > Wetlands > Sediment ... | reverse complement strand
ATTTTAGCAGGAAAGCTAAGTAACCTATGTTGATCAGTGAAAATTGATCTTTTTCCGATAGTAAAAAGAAAATTGAAATGGGATATTACCCAATTGTAGAATGCAAAGACGTTTTGATACAGCTTGTTTATATCTTTTTTGATGAAAAAGCTGGATGAAGCGGTGTATTCCAATCTGAAAGAACAGTGATTATACATTTTCATTTTACCTCTTTTACAATTTTTATGGGAAAGGCCGCTCTCCTTCGTCGAACGTGACAAGACACCATGAGTACACCTAATACGGTTGCCCCGGTTTTCGAGAAAAACTACTTCAAAAACGGCTGTCGGCTTTTTATTCAGATCGTTTTCTCGGGTGGTTCCGGTCCTTTTGTGCATTCCTCAGGGCGGTTGGTGGGGGGCCGCCGACATAAAAAATATATTAAAATAGCTATACCCAGTTAATTTGATTGAAAAATATTTAGTGAGTAGTCCTCTTGAGCGCAGCGAAAAGGACATCGTGCTCCCGAAGCGAAACTCGGGCGATAAACCAGTTAGCTCAGTATTCGTTTCCTAAGTTCGATGCTAATGGGATCAAGTTTCCCATTCATGGCTTCGAGAATTTCTTTTCTTATAAAAAGAGTTCTGTTTTCAGCATCAAGGGTTTCTTGTTCGGCTTTAAGAGTTCTATTTTCGGCTTCAAGCTTCTCTTTTTTGGCTTCAAGCTTCTCTTTTTTGGCTTTAAGTTTCTCTTTTTTGGCTTCGAGCTCCTCAATTAAGGAAATAGCAGCCTCCGGGTTTGTCCGGATAAGGTTGAGAATTTCTTCATCGTTCATAAACAGCTCCCCTGAATCCTGTTATTTTTATAATACTCGATATGAGGAAGATGATAATTGAACTTACATGAAATATATGTTAGAAATAGGTAATGGTGAAAACGAACAATAGCCATACCGGAAGCTCGATCAAAGAAACATCAAACAAGTAACATTAGACTTTCACGTCATCTGTACTAATCACGATTAGTACTATTTTGGATTAGTATTTTGAGATGCCAAAGCCACGGGAAATCACCGGTGTATTTCAGGAACTTCGAAGTTCGAAGTTTAAAGCTCCCCTGAAAAGCGAGGGTATGCGAGCCCTGCAAGCAGGGGCTGCCAGGTTTCGCCTGTTTTTCCTACAGCGAGATAGACGGTCCAGCCGACTTTTGCTTTTGAGCTGATTTCCCGGGAAACAATAACAGGGCCTACCGTCTGGCCCAATGTATAGTACTCATAAAGCCAGAGCTTTCCGGGCTCGATTTTTTCAATCTCGAAGTAGCCTGAGAGCCTGCGGGTGTATTTTTTAGCAGGATGGGAGTCAACATAGTTCAGGAGGAGGAGGGCGAGTTCTTTGGCTGCGGGAACGTCAGGTGTAAGTTCCCTGACATCCTTTTCGGTTTCCCTGTAAATTTCATCAGCCATGTAGCCATTTGCGTGCATCCATTCGATGAGGTCGTGAATGACTTTTACGGCGGCCTTCAGGGAATCAATATCTAGAAGCACATTTCTGACCAGGTTATAGCTAAGGAATGCTTCCACTTCGGAATCGCCGATGTATTCGGGACCGAAGATTTCACAGTACTCCTTATCTTCTTCCCTGTGCAGAGCTTTGAAATTCGCTTCGTCTCTTACGCTCAGGAAAAGATAAGCACGGCTGTTAAGAAACTTTGTGAAAAGATCAATCACATCTTCATAATCGCTATATGTCTCAGGGTCCAGGCACTGGCGATATTCATCAAGAAACTCTTTGAATACTGTGTCTATAGTCTTCATAGCTTCCTCAAAGTATGCTCCAATACTCACTATTGCTATTCCTTTTTGAATAATCTGTGTTTTATGTCTTTGTTGTTAACCTTAAAAAGTTTGGTGGGGAGCCGCCAACACAAAAAATATATTAGATAAGTTATGCCTATTTTATCGATACTCTTTTTCAAATCTTAATTATTAGAAAAGGCCGCTCTCCTTCGTCGAGCGTGACAAGACACCGTGAGTACACCTAATAAGGCTGCCCTGTTTTTAGACTAACACCTACACACACCGGCTGATGAATCCCATTCAAACAGCTATGTTTAAATAAATTTAAAGGGATACACAATTATAATATTTAGACTCAGGTTTTAATGGCCAAAGTGCACTCTTTAGCGAAAGCCTGCTTTTAGAAATGAAAAAAAGGACAAAACCTGACAAAATCATAAAAGGAGAAATCCCTATCCCGGCAATCATCCCCGAATCCGAAGTAGAAGAAGCGGCCCTTGAAATTCTCTCCGAGCTTGGCTACGGGTATCTTTACGGCCCGGGCATTGCTCCCGATACGCCGGATGCCGAAAGGGATGACTTCGGGACCGTTATTCTGCCCCGCAGACTCCGGGCTGCCGTAGAGAAATTGAACAGGGAAATCCCGAAAGAAGCCAGGGAAGAGGCGGTAAAAAAGGTGCTTCGGGAAGAGAGCCAGGACCTCGTACACAACAACCGTTCCTTTCACGATATGCTGGTAAACGGGGTTGATGTTGAATATCAGGGGAAAGACGGAGAAACGGTTTATGATAAGGTCTGGCTTTTTGACTTTGAGGAGCCGGAGGAAAACGAGTTTCTGGCGGTCAACCAGTTTACCGTTATAGAGGACGGAAATGAAAGGCGGCCTGATATTGTGCTTTTTGTGAACGGGCTTCCGCTTGTGGTGGTCGAGTTAAAGAGGCCGGATGAGGAAAACGGGTATGAGGACGAGGAGATTGTCTGGGATGCTTACAGGCAGTTCCAGACTTACAAAAAAGAGATTCCTGCGCTCTTTCGCTACAATTCTTTCCTGATTATCAGTGATGGGCAGGAGGCGATGGCAGGGACGCTTACTTCGAACCGGGAATGGTTCGTGCCCTGGAAGACGGTTGACGGGGAAAAGCTTGCGGAGTTTAAGGTGCCGCCCATGGAGGTGCTCTTCCGGGGGATGTGCAGGCCGGAGATTCTGATGGACCTTGTCAGGCACTTTATTGTTTTTGAGGACGACCGGGGGAAGCTTATCAAGAAACTTGCCCGGTATCACCAGTACCATGCCGTGAACAGGGCAGTGGAGAAGACGAAGCTTGCTTCCATGCCCGAAGGGGACCGGAAGTGCGGGGTTATCTGGCATACGCAGGGGTCGGGAAAGAGCCTTTCCATGGTCTTTTATGCGGGAAAGCTGGTGCTGGGGCTTGACAACCCGACCATTGTCGTGATCACGGACCGGAACGACCTTGACGGTCAGCTTTTCGATAATTTTGCCCGCTGCAGCGAGATCCTGCGCCAGAAGCCCGTGCAGGCTGAGACAAGGGCACAGCTCCGGGAACTCCTTGCAGTAGCATCTGGAGGAATCGTGTTCACCACGATCCAGAAGTTTTCGCCCGAGGAGGAAGAGGACCGGTTCCCGACTCTTTCCGGACGGCGGAATATAATCGTTATCGCTGACGAAGCCCACAGGAGCCAGTACGGCTTTGATGCGAAGTTCCGGGAAATAGAAGTCGAAGAGGAAAAGGTTGCGGAAATCTCCTACGGCTTTGCAAAGCATATGCGAGATGCCCTTCCAAACGCCTCCTTTATCGGCTTTACCGGGACTCCAATTGAGTTCGATGACAGGAGCACCCCTGCGGTCTTCGGGGACTACATCGACATCTACGACATCGAGCAGGCTGTAAATGACGGGGTAACTGTCCCTATCTTCTACGAAAGCCGGCTCTCAAAGCTAGACCTGGTAAAGGAAGCAAGGGAGACCCTGGACTCGGAATTTTCCATGATAACGGAAGGCAGGGAACTCTACGAGGCGGAAAAGCTCAAGTCAAAGTGGTCCAGGCTTGAAGCCGTGGTCGGAACTGAAGAGAACCTGGAAAAACTTGCAGCCGACATAGTCTTCCACTTCGAGAAAAGGCTTGAAGACGGAATGGACGGAAAAGGCATGATAGTCTGTATGAGCAGACGGATCTGTGCGGACCTCTACAACGAAATCATAGCCCTTCGCCCGGAATGGCATGACGGGGACGACCTGAAAGGCAAAATAAAAGTGATCATCACCGGCAGCGCAGCGGATGACGAGCTTTTGCAGCCGCACATAAGGAACAAGGGGCGCAGGACGAAGATCAGGGACAGGATGCAGGACCCTGAAGACCCCCTGAAGCTTGTAATCGTCTGCGATATGTGGCTGACCGGTTTTGACGCTCCCTGCCTGCATACCATGTACTTTATGAAATGGCTCCAGGGGCACAACCTCATGCAGGCCATTGCCCGCGTAAACCGGGTCTTCATGGACAAGCCAGGAGGGCTTATCGTTGATTACGTGGGCCTCCTCTACGACCTCAAGTACGCCATGGCAAATTACACAAGAAGCGGGGGCAGGGGCAGCCCTGCGGACTACAAGGACGAAGCCGTCGAGCTCATGCTCGAAAAGTACGAGATCGTCCGGGACCTTTTCTACGGCTTTGATTACATGCGGATCTTTTCCGCTTCCCCGAAGGAAAAACTCACAATTGTGAGGGAAGGGGCGGATTTCATCCTTTCAAAAGGGAGGTCCGAAACCGTAGGAGCCGGAGGGGGAGAAATCGGAAGATCCGATATCAGAAGATCAAAAACCGGAAGATCAAAAACCAGAAGGTCAAAAGGGGCCAAAGGATCCGAAAACCGGACAGACCATGAGAAAAAGCGCCTCATCCAGCACGTAACCGAGCTTTCCAAAGCCTTTGCCCTTTCAGTCCCGCATCCCGATGCAGACAGGATAAGGGACGAGGTGGCATATTTCCAGGCTGTAAGAGCCATCCTTGTAAAGGTAGACAGGAAGCCTGCAAAATCAAAGTACGAGATGAATTCGGCAATAAAAGAGCTTGTTTCAAAATCGATTGCAAACGAAGAGATCATTGATGTCTTTGACGTTGTCGGAATAAAAAGGCCCGACATCTCGATCCTCTCCGAAGACTTCCTTGCCGAAGTGCGGGACCTGCCCCAGAAGAACCTTGCCTATGAAGTCCTGAAGAAACTGCTCTACGACGAGATAAAAACCCGTTCCCGCAAAAACCTGATCCAGGGAAAGTCCTTTGCCGAAATGCTTGAACGGGCAATCAATGAATACAAAAACCGGGGCATTGACACCGTCCAGGTCATCGAAGAACTCCTAAACCTCGCAAAGAAGATCAGTGAAGCCGATAAAAGGGGCGAGGAACTTGGCCTCAGCGGAGAAGAAATTGCCTTTTACGATGCCCTTGCAGACAATGAAAGTGCCGTGGAGGTCCTGGGCAATGAGACCTTAAGGCTCATGGCGGCGGAACTTGTGAGAATCATCAGGCAAAATGCAGGTGTCGACTGGACTCTCCGGAAAAATATCCAGGCAAAAATGAAGGTCAGCGTAAAGCGACTGCTCAAAAAATACGGGTATCCCCCTGACAAGCAGAAACTCGCTACAGAGAGCATCCTCAAACAGGCGGAACTGCTGTGCAGGGATGTTTCCTTCGAAGCATGTATGGCATAAAGATCAAAGGTTCCAAATTCACCTGCTTAACCAATATATTCTCACAAAAGCTCCCGAACAATCTCAACCGTTTCCCCTGCTGCCGTAACCACTTCGTTTGCTGAAACCCCTGAATAAACAGCTCCGTAATCGGCACCTTCCCTTATCCGCATAGAGTACAGGAAATTTTCCAGAACTTCGGCAGATAAAATTCCTTCGTCGACAAAAAGGGCTTCGACTGCGTAGCGCAGGAAGGTATGGCTTTTTTCCCGGTACCCCGCCCCAAACACCAGGGCTCTTAAGGCGTGGAACTGGGCATAGTAGCCCTGAATGATGGCCCACTTTGCATTTCCCTCCTCAAGAGACCTCTCGGCACTGGCAAGATCATTTTCTGCTTCCTGAAACTCCTTGTCAACCAGCTCACTGTCGATGGGGATCTTCACGATCTTTCCTTTTTTCAGGCACTGCTCAAACTGGTATCTCATCATACACCCCGATGTTCTCTTCAAACAACACTTTCCCGTCCATAATCCTTTCATAGAGCGGCCGGTCTTTCCTTTTCAGAGCCATAAACTCTTCCGGGCTCAGAATGATTGGAGAAAGCTCCCTTTCAAGCCCCTCCTGGGCCGATTCGAGAAGAGCGGAAACTGCATGAGGGTTGTTAGTTTCGATAAGCAGGTCAATGTCACTTTCCAGGATGTCTTCTCCTTTTGCACAGCTTCCGAAAAGAATCATGCGGGATACGGCCCCACTTTCACTCAGCCTGAGCATGAGGGAGTTCAGTTCCATAAGGTTAAAGCAGACTTTCAATTCCCTGAGTAGAGGGCTCTTCATCTCTGCCCGATAAATTACTATTTTTCCCCTTTCTTCCCGGTTCACAAGCCCTGCTTCATGTAATTCCCGGAGAGATTCGCTCACAGTCCCAACCCCGAGTTTAAGAGCCCGTGCAAGCTCCCGGACATAAAATCCTTCATGGTATCTCCTACCCAGGAAGATGAGAATGGAAAAGGAAGGGCGAGAACATATGTTCATTATATTGAACATATGTTCATTTATATGAACAATGGTATTAGTAATTTCCGCATTAACGGAATGGATAAATCGTATTATCAATAAAGATTACCGCAGAAGTATTCCATCCCCGCAGCAAGCTGGTGGGGTATTCCAGTGAAATAATATTTTTGTTAGATATAGACGGAATACGAGATTTAATCTGTTACATCAATTTTGTGTCCCATAACATATGTCTCTTTTATATTTCTGCTATCCCCCAATATTTGTAGTCCAAATAACATACTTTCAATATTCCATTTATTGCAACTCTTTAAATATTCCATTCTTACTTTTTGAATGTGTTGTGCTACATAATCAATAACAACGAAATCTGCCTCGTTCCCTAAAGAAAAGCTTCCAATTTTGTCTTCAAGCCTTAATGCTCTAGCTGCTCCAAGAGTGATTTTATAAAAACTTTCAAATGCATTCATAGCATACCCATTAAGCTGTTGAACTTTATAAGCTTCATTTAAAGTTTGAAGCATTGAAAAAGAAGTTCCTGCCCCAACATCAGTGGCTATTGCAGTTGTCACACCTCTATCATTCGCCCTTTGCATATTAAACAACCCACTACCTAAAAAGAGATTTGATGTTGGGCAATGTGAAATAAACGATCCGGCACATTGAATTCTGTCTAATTCTGAGTATGAGAGATAAATGCCATGAGCAAATATTGAACGATCAGTAACCATACCTGCTTTTTCATAGATGTTTAAATAGTCAGTACAATCAGGAAATAAGTCCATGGTCTCTTTTATTTCATCTTTATTTTCAGCAAGATGAGTTTGGATATAGGTGTCAGGGTATTCTTTGTGGAGCAAACCAGCTACATTGAGCTCTTTCATGTCACAGGTAATCGCAAAACGTGGGGTAATAGCATACAGATTTCGTCCTTTTTTATGCCAAATGTCAATTAATTCCTTGCTTTCAGCATATGCTTTTTCTATAGTGTCTTCAAGATCCGTAGGAGCGTTTCTATCCATCAATACTTTACCTGTAATGATTCTCATGTTAAAATCAGAAGCTACCGTAAATAAAGCATTCACGGAAGTTTTATCTACGGTTGAAAAAGCTACACATGTTGTGGTCCCATTTTTGAAGAGCTCAGTTATAAAATCTTTTGACATGTTTTCTGAATATTCCGGTGATGAAAACCGTTCTTCTACCGGGTAAGTATAATCATTTAGCCAATCTAAGAGTTGTCTGCCGTAAGAACCGATTATTTGGGTCTGTGGGTAATGAATATGTGTATCAATAAAACCGGGCATAATAAGCATACCAGAGTAATCATCACATGAAGCCTGGATGTGTTTAGACTTCATATCTTCATATTTGCCAATATCAACTATATACCCATCAGAAATAACTAATCCACCATCTTCATAATAACGCAAGAAATCATCAGAATTAGAGTACAGAGTAGGGTCATTTATAAAATCGAAAATCTGTCCTCTGATAATTTTTAGCATATCATAAATCCCCTATATTTGCTAATACATAAGACAGATAAATTCCAGCATTAAAAGCAGCTGTATAGTTCTGCGCTTCAGTTTTTGGCTTAACTTCTGTGTCAAAATATCCAACTTGATCAGTTAAAGCTGATATGAAAACCAGTGGAGAGTCGGTGTAAGCAAAGGTATTGGCTACTATAACCCCATGTGTTGTTTCAACTGAAACAATAGCTTTACCTTGAGCATATTTTTGTGCTTCTGCTACAGCATTAAAGTCTTCAGTTTTATAACAGGAATAATCAATGATATTTACGTCACTTACTGCCAGATTGGTGTAATCAAATATTATATCAGGATTTGTTGACGGATTCAAAGGGGGGTTCAGAAGTTTTCTTTTAATTTCATCAGAGTTATAATTCGTAAATAAGAGCTTTAAATTATCGGGGATATCTCTATGCAAAACTTGACTGATGTAATTAACTCCCCTTATATTGCCAGCCCAGGGATCTGGATTTGAAGGGTCTTTTCCATTATGAATGAAAAAATATGAACCTGCTGAAACACTTCCATTATTATTTGGATCTGGATGTCCTGCAGTTCCAAAAGCTATGACCAGATCTACAGGTTCTTCATAATTATTTATAATGTCAGGCATTATTCTAACTTTTTCAGAAGTACATGAGCTGCTAATGTTCGGATTCATCTGATCTTCAATGCACCAGACCTCAACTATATATCCATTAATTTGATATACAAGACGAGGCAGGTGAACTTCACCCTGATTATACAAACGTGGTTGATTGATTACAACCGGGTATGGAAGTCTTTTGGGCTTGAAATCCGGATTGAGTAAAGCATTAATAAGAGGGTCAACTTCCCAACTTTTGTTAGCAATAACTTTTATTTTTTTGGTTTCCATCTTGATTTATATGTTATTAATTGGCATTAAACTTAATTAAATTTTTTAAATTATTATAAAATTTTGGCCAAATGCACCTGTTCTCTAAATTTACATATAAGCAGGAAATTAAAATGTACACAAGGTGGAAAATGATATGCAGGACTCAAGTTTGTGAGATTTTGAGATAAGTATCGACTTATTATTGACGTATCAAATCACTTGATTTAGGAACTGAGTCTGAAAACATCCCACAATCAAGGATCATATTTCAAAAAATCACTTCAAACCGCATACCTCACAACATCCTCAATAGTATCAACAAACTCGACGTCGATTCCTATATTCTCCTCGATGAACTCTTCGGTGTCAATGAATTCGGGCTTTCTTTCTATGACCGTCAGGGGCCCTACATCTCTTTTGACGTAGCTGTAGCTTACAAGCTCGTCGTTTTCCCGGGGGAAGAGGATAAGGGTCTTGCCTCCGGCTTTTGCGGCTTCGGCTTTTTCGATCACGCCGCTGATGGGGCCGACGTTGCCTTCGCTGTCAATGGTGCCTGTGAGGGTTACGGAATCGTTCACGGTACTGTTTTCAAGGGCTGCGATGGTAAGGAGGGTCATGAGGGCGCCAGCACTTGGGCCGTCCACGGCAGGGATCGGCTCTTCGGCCATGATGCTGAAGATAGTGTCCGTGCCCGTGAGGCTCATATTGGTCCGGTCCTGGGCAACAAAGACTGCGGTGTTGGCAGCGTCCTGGAAGACCACACCCATCAGTGGGGTCGTCTGGACGAGCACGCGACCTTTCCCGGGCCTGACCTCCACCGAGACGTCAATCAGGGCTCCTTCCTCAATAACCGTTTCCGAGGCAAAGGGCCCGTTTTGTTCCTGTTCTATCCTCTGGACCACAGCCGGGGCCTGCAGGGTTGCAAAGCCTTCCTCGCCCGCAGGACAGGCCTGGAACTCCGTTTCAAGCTCGACTACCCTGTTCCGGTAGAACTCGACCTGATTTGCGTAGGACTGCAGGGACTGGTTGTCCTGCCGGATCTGTGACTGCAGGACCTCGTTCTCCTGCTCAAGGGAATTGATACGCTCCTGCATCTCCTTAATCTGCTCCGCACTTTCCCCGGCTCCGAGAGTCTGCGGCTGGGCGAACCAGACGAAGTAGGCGTTCAGGACAAGGGAAAAAATCAGAAGGAATGTAAGAATTTTCTTTACCATACCACTCTTCTATTGTCGCCGATGTGATTTAGTTCTTACCTGAGCTTATACCAAAATTCTTTAAAACTCTTAAAAACTGCAAAAAAAGCTTAAAAATACCTATTTTGTCAAAAAATTACATTTGGTACCTTCTAATTCGTACCCATTAAGATGCCGATCAAAAATTTTGACTATAAATACTTAATTGATGTTACATATGTTTACAAAATTAATATTTAATGGGATTTACTATCATAGAAGGGATCAAAATTTAATTTTTTTATATGTTTAAACTTTCTATATGCTCCTATTTTAAGAATTAAGCGACTAATATTGAATTTAATTTATATTATGTCTCTATTCTGGCATATAATTGTTCTAAAAGCTTTTTAAACAAATTTTTTCGATAAATAAATTATATTAATCCATATTATTGGAAAATAAAGGATTCTGGGAAAAATGGCATATCCTCACCTGAGAACATAGCCGAGAACGGATTAAAAGTGAAGATGAGAACAGATTAAAGGTAAGATACTTCCATTTCTCACAGAATATACGAATACGCATCACATATTAATATGAAATTTCATAAAAGTAATAATTATTAACATATTTTTTCAAAATAGTGCTAAAATATAAATAGTAAATCAGCATTGATGTTAATACTTGAAAAAATACGGATTCCTTCAAAAGCTTTAAAAAGTATCGATTTTCCTGCAAAGAAAAAAGATACTGTTAAACTCGAAGGATAAGAACGCTAGAAACAGAACGCTAGTGTATCGATTCCAAAATATGAGAATAAACCACGGATGAACACAGATGCACACAGATGACCCAAATCCGTGTCTATCTGTGTTTATCTGTGGTTCTTTATATT
>Ga0272442_10011213_pt1 | contig 10955 bp, 8 predicted proteins | sample SSMForm2O_FD_200262 | JGI IMG/M metagenome (GOLD analysis project Ga0272442, IMG submission 200262) | Marine sediment archaeal communities from Little Sippewissett salt marsh, Falmouth, MA, United States - SSM-Form-2O | ecosystem: Environmental > Aquatic > Marine > Wetlands > Sediment ... | reverse complement strand
TCGCTTAGTGCCTCGTTCTCAAACGCCCCTTCTATACCCGGCGGCGACTCAAGAAAGCTGTTATCAGCTTCATAGTGAGCTTTCAATAATGCCTCCACTTCCGCACGCAATTTCACGTCCCCCCCGAAGGCTTCTTCCAGATATGCGATGCGTTCTGCCGACGTTTTCTTTTTAATGGCTGCGCAAAATATCTCTTTCACATCCGAGCGTTTTGTGTCCATTGTGCCCTTCCTTTATTAACTGCTCTACTATATAGTGCGACGTGGCCAGTCCGGATGCGCCAAAAAAATCGACTTTTTTTCAGAAAATTTTAACTTTGGGCTGTCGCATCGCCCTTGCTGATTTCTCTGTAAAGCCAGGCACGGGCATAAGCCCAATTTCTGTCGGCTGTCCGGCCGGGTATTCCCAGAATGTTGGCGGCTTGTTCAATCGTCAGACCCGCAAAGAAGCGCAGTTTGATTAGCTCAGCCGATACCTTGTCCTCATTCGACAATTTCTCAAGCGCCTCATCCAGCGCAATGAGGTCATCTGAAAAAATATCGTTATCCTTCGCCACAACTGCCTTATCGAGATTAATTCGCTTAAGACCACCGCCGCGCCTTAGGCTCTTCTTTCGCCGGGCATTTTCAATCAGTATCCGCCTCATCGCCTCCGCCGCAGCCGAGAAGAAATACCTCCTGTTGCTCCAGTGCTGCTCACCCCCGCCCACAAGCCGCATATATGCTTCATGCACTAATGCGGTTGCCTGTAGTGTCTGACCGGGTTTCTCCTTACTCATTCATTGAGCGGCAAGCCGACGAAGTTCCTGATAGACCAGTGGGAAAAGCTTATCTACAGCCTGTACGTCCCCCTGCTCTATGGCCGCCAATATCCGAGTAACATCACTCATCCCCTTATTATACACGCAAACCTTAAAAATTGAAACAACGAAGTTGCCATTGTGGTGTTTGCCACAAGGTGGATAGTTTCCTCGCTCTTTCATGGTGCCAATATATACACCTCCCCCGCCCGCAATCACCGAACCGTCACCACTTGGCAGCGAACCACCCCAACAAACCTTCCATCACCCACACCAGCCACCACCGACGAGGAAACTCTCCACGCCTCACCAACGGTGAGGCTGCCTCCCCTAGCCAAAACCATCCACCCAAGCTACCCAACCGGCCACCCCAGCACACAATACATCTCACGACGCCACTTTCTCTATCAACATGTGCATATATGACTGATTATTAAAAAAATCTTGCTGTTGCTATACCGCGGTAACTTAATCTATCCACAATTTCCTTTATGTGAAAAGCTTCAAAAACGCCAAAAAATCCGCCTCCCACTATTAAAAAAATCAGGGCCGGGCTGCGGAGGGAGAGAGAGTGAGCGAAATTTCCCCGACCCTGATATATCTATTGAAAGCCTCGCACCGCCCGCTTCGGGGAATATCCTTGTAAAAAACCGGTAATTTAACTATACTGAAAGTGTAAGCTATGTGTCCGAACATATTCATTCCGGAAGTCTCTGTATCCCAAAAGCTGTTTGTCACACTATTGCTATCATGATTATCTCCTATGAGACCACCAATGCTTCCACTGCCACTTACAGCACCGGTTTAGTAGCAGTTGGTAATAGTCCCAATATTATTATTATCTCCCACAAGACCACCACCATTATTTGTACCACTGCTGTTGACCGAACCTGTGGCATAGGAGTAAGAAATACCGCTATTTTCACTATCTCCTACCAGACCGCCGACATCGTCAGTGCCGCTGGCATTACCGGTGGCATAGCAGAGTGATATACTATTTTCATTATCACCTACCAAGCCGCCCACTTTTTCACCGCCACTGGCGTCACCTGTGGCATAACATTTTAAGACTGTGCCACCATTGTTTCCAATAAGGCGGCCAATATATTCACAATCCTCCACTTTTGGACCACTAACATAGCCTCCTTCCAATCCTAAGTTCATAACCACAGCACCGGAGCCTCCAAGCCGCCCAAAAAGACCGAGGTAGTCATTATTGGCATCTGGGGTGTCGATGATAAGGTTAGTGATTGTGTGGCCATAGCCATTGAATACGCCGGTAAATAATATGCCGTCAAAGTACCAGTTGGAATTATCAATATCAGGTGCAATGACGGCGGTGGTGTAGGTTCTTCCTGCTAGATTAACATCAGTTTCCATGAGGATATTGTCATCCCAGTAATTCGGATCTGTAGCAAACTCGTCGAAGTCGGATAAAGACTCAATCCTATAAGGATCGCCTTCTGTTCCACTACCTGGAAGCGCAAAAACATTACCGGTTACGAAAGTAATGAACAATATTATTGAGTATACTCTATACATTTCCCAATCCTCCAAATTTAAAAGGTATAATCAAAAAAAAACCACCACCGAAGTTCACACTAAAGCAGAATCTAGGGATAGTGGGGCTGTTGAAAAAGTCCCTTTAACCTCGTATAATACTACCATCATTGTTAATCGTTTTCAAGGATGGAGACTTAATCATGTTAGGTACTCAAAATCGTTGGCAAGAAGAGTGGTTTGTGGCTGGTACACTGTCTTCTTTTATTCCCGAAGACCACATCTTAAAACAAGTTGACAAGGTTCTCGATCTGTCGTGGCTCCGCAAAGAAGTCGCAGAACTGTATTGCCAAACTAACGCCAGGCCGGGCATTGGCCCTGAAGCAGCGGTTCGGCTTATGCTGGCAGGTTTTTTTCAAGGCATCGTTCACGATCGCAAGCTCATGCGAGAAGCACAGGTTAATATTGCTATTCGCTGGTTTGCCGGTTACAGGCTGGATGAAAAACTTCCCGATCATAGCAGCCTTACAAAGATCCGTCAGCGTTGGGGTGCAGATCGTTTTAAACTTATATTTCTGAAAACGGTTCAGTCATGTATCGACGCAAACTTAGTCAGTGGCGAAACCGTTTACGTTGATGCAACATTAATTCGTGCTGATGTCAGTTGGGAAAGCTTAACAACAGAACATGCAGAAACCGTCATAAAAGAAAATGCTGCTGTTGAAGACAAGCCTGAAGGTCCAGGCAGACCTTCCAAAAAACAATCCAGACCCAGGAAACGCAGCACAACTGACCCGGATGCCACGATGACGACATCCAGTCATAACTGCCGCATGGAGCCGTTTTACAAGCAGCATGGGGCTGTTGACGATATTTGCGGTGTTGTCGTTGATGTGGAAGTAACAACCGGCCAAAAAAGCGAAGGCAGTCAATTGCCCGCTCAGATTGAACGTATCGAGAGTAATACTGGCAGGGAAATAAAAACTCTTTCAGCTGATGCCGGCTATGCTCACGGCGAGAACTATCAGCACCTCGAAGAGAAAAATATTGATGCGATTATTCCGCCGCAAAAAGAAAACAATAATCCTAAACGTCTTCCGATCAGACGTTTTAAATACGATGCAAAAAACAAGATAGTCAAATGTCCTGCTGGCAAGATTCTTACGAGACGGACCGAAAACAAACAGGGTTGGGTGTATCGGGCAACAGCGCTTGTCTGCCGAAACTGTAGTTTGCGAAAACGCTGTATGAGTGAAACGTCAGCATCAAGAACTATCATGATAAGTAACGGTTACGAAGCAATGCTCAGAGCAAGAAGGCAGCATCGAAAGGGGGACAGAAAGTTCAGAAAAACGTACAGCCGACACCGATGGAAAATTGAAGGCATGCACGGTGAAGCGAAAACTCAGCACGGTTTAAGAAGAGCGGCACGCCGTGGTCTGGATAATGTTGCGATCCAGGCATACCTGACCGCTGCTGTGATAAACCTCAAACGTCTGGCAACATATGCCGGCGGCTTTGGAAACTTTATACGTTCATTTTTTGAGTGTATTTGCATATACTTGACTATACAAACGCCTTGTAAGGAGATTAGAGAAAAAATTGGGAGCAAACCATCCTTGACCAAAGCAGCATGAGCAAAAAGCTAAATATTATTAAACAGGGACTTTTTCAACAGCCCCATAGCCTTCTTTTTTTTAAGGTATCCACCAATGCAGATAATCGCCCAGTGTCCGAAGTGCGGCAGCAGCCGGCTTTTAGACGACAGCGACGCCGACAAAAGGATAAGATGCGGTAAGTGCCATCTGCTTTTCAAGGTCCCGAAACTGGAGGATGTGCCGAGGGCGGTCAGGATAATAAAACAGACCAGGGGCAGTATTTTTGTCGACGAGGAGGGCAGAACCTACGGTTAGGACCAGCTGGTTTCGTCCCAAAAAAGAATTCACAGGCGAAAAAAGGAATGTTTGACTTTTCGGGGGAAATGGGGGAAAATAATCATTTTCGTTTTTCATGAAATTTAAATTCAAGCTTATTTAAAAGGAGGCAGAAATGTTTAATGGTATTTTTCATATTCCGCAGCCGGTTAACGAGCCGTGTTTACAATATGCACCGGGCAGTCGTGAACGAGCGGAATTACAGAAGAAGCTTAAAGAGATGCTGGGGGAAAAGGTTGATATCCCGATGATAATCGGCGGGGAGGAAGTTCGCAACGGCAAGCTTGCCGACATTCGGTGTCCGCACGACCATCAGCATTTGCTTGGCAGGTATCATCAGGCAGATGCAGAGTATGCAATCAAAGCGGCAGATGCGGCCGAGAAGGCGAAGAAGGAATGGGGCGAAATGCCGTGGGAATCGCGGGCGGTTGTTTTGCTCAAGGCGGCGGAACTGCTGGCTGGCAAATACCGCCAGACACTAAATGCGGCGACTATGCTGAACATGAGCAAGACACCGAATCAGGCGGAGATAGATTCGGCGTGCGAGTTGATAGATTTTTGGCGATTCAATCCTCATTTTATGGAGGAGGTTTACGGCGACCAGCCTATGTCAACGCACGGGGTGCTCAATTATATGGAGCACCGGCCTCTTGACGGTTTCGTTCTTGCGATTACGCCGTTTAATTTTACCTCGATAGCGGGCAACCTTCCGACGGCACCTGCATTGATGGGCAATACGGTCGTCTGGAAGCCGGCATCGGCAGCGGTACTTCCGGCATACTTTATTATGAAGATTCTGGAAGAGGCGGGAATGCCGCCGGGTGTTATCAATATGGTTCCGGGACCGGGGCCGGTTGTTGCGCCGCCGATACTCGACGATGTCCGGCTTGGGGGTATTCACTTTACAGGAAGCACTTATGTTTTTTCAACAATCTGGCTGGCGGTGGGTTCGGATATCCGCAAGTACGTAGCTTATCCACGAATAGTCGGTGAGACCGGTGGAAAAGATTTTATCTTCGCCCACTCGAGCAGCGATATTGAGGCTTTGGTTACCGCTCTGGTTCGAGGGGCATACGAGTATCAGGGTCAGAAGTGCTCTGCAGCTTCGCGTGCATATATTCCGGATTCAATCTGGCCGGATGTGAAAGAACAAATGCTTGGGCGGATAGGTGAAATCAAGATGGGTGATGTGGCGGACTTCAGCACTTATATGGGTGCGGTTATTGACGCCAAATCATTTGCGACAATCAAAGAATATATTGAATACGCCAGGAATTCAGCGGATATGGATATTATCGTCGGGGGCGGCTGTGATGATTCGAAAGGATACTTCATCGAGCCAACTATAGTAGTTTCCAAAGAGCCGAAAAGCAAGCTTATGGCGGAGGAAATCTTCGGGCCGGTATTGACCCTTCACGTTTATCCGGAAGGCGAATACGAGCAAATGCTTGAGGTATGCGACCAGACCTCGCCTTATGCGCTTACGGGCTCTATTTTCGCTTTAGACCGTGGTGCAATTGTCAAAGCTCTGGATAAACTTCGTCATGCAGCGGGCAATTTCTATATCAACGACAAGCCCACCGGTGCGGTAGTTGGTCAGCAGCCTTTCGGCGGCTCGCGGGCGTCCGGGACAAACGACAAGGCGGGTAGCTGGCTTAACCTTGAGCGATGGGTTTCACCCCGCACGATAAAGGAAACGTTCCTTCCGCCAAGAGATTTTCGTTACCCTTATATGGAGAAAGAATAAGCATTGAGGCAATAGTCCGGTTTTCAGATTCGATAAGAAATCTGCATCGGCGAAAACAAAGGCAAAACCAAGCCCTGAAACAGAGCAGAAACAGCCGAAGATTTTCTAGAAGGTTTGAATATTCTGAAGAAACAATCCTTCAGAGCAATACCAATGGCAACGGCCTGAGATGATATAATTAAGCAGGAATAAGAACGAAAAATGTAAGAGTTAAGGAACAGCGTGGGAATATAAAAATGAGTTCACAAGCATCAATCTTGATAGTTTCCGGGGCGCTTATCTGTGAATTTATCGATGCTTCGATGGGAATGCTGTACGGAACAATTCTTTCGCCGGTTCTTATCATAGCCGGCTTCGAACCGGTGGTCGTGGTCCCGTCGATTCTTTTTTCTCAGGCACTGGGGGGATTTACTGCAAGCATATTTCATCATCGACTCAAAAATGTAAACCTTGCGTTAAAAAGTGCAAATCCCAAAGTAATTATCAAGAAACTATCCGAATTAGGTTATATTGAATCCTTCAAGCGCGGCACAACCAAAGATTTTAAGGTTTCGATGTGCGTGGCCAGCTTAGGAGTAATAGCCACCATAATTGCGGTTCTCATAGCGATTAATATTTCAAAATCAGCCCTCAAAACATATATCGGCATATTAGTTGTCGCAATGGGAGCCATATTGCTTTTCGGCCCGGAGTTTAAATTTTCCTGGAAGAAAATGTTAGCGGTGGGGATATTAAGCGCTTTTAACAAAGGTATTTCAGGAGGCGGATTCGGACCTGTTGTTACGAGCGGTCAACTTATAGCCGGCAGGGACGGCAAAAGTTCGATAGGGGCCACCACGTTTGCGGAAGCGCCGATTTGTATAGCCGGATTTCTGACGTTTTTAATAACCAAAGGCATATCCAACTGGAACCTGGTCATTTTGTTAAGCGCGGGTGCTTTAATCGGAGCCCCTTTTGGAGCTCTACTAACATCCAGATTCAAATCCGAAAAACACTTAAGAACCGGCCTGGGTCTGCTGACCCTGGCACTGGGAATATGGATTTTGATTAAAACATGGATATTATAAATAAAGACTGAACTTAATTTTCCAACAATTGAAAACATAAATGATTTAAGCTTACGGAATGAATACAAGACTTATCGATTCCCTTCAAAATTGAAACAGTCAAAGCGAGGTCACTGACTTTAGATTCGTGCATCCTTTTCAGGGCGGTTGGTTGTTGCAGCAGATAAATAAATCCGGTAAAATATCTTCAGTCTTATAATCGACACTACGATTTGTTATTGAAGTCAGGGAAGGCTTATGGTCGGGGTAATCTGCAAACCCGATACTCAGAAAAAACTGGAGATACTCAGCGCCGACGCCCAGTATGACCTTGCATGTGCGTGCGGCAGCGTCAAAGAGGAACATCGCAGAAGAAGCGGCGACGGTAAATGGGTGTATCCGGTTACACTTCCGAACGGGGGCAAAAGCACACTTTTCAAAACCTTAATTTCAAATGTGTGTATCAACGACTGCAAGTACTGTCCGCTACGGGAGGCGATGGATGTCCGGCGGTGCAGTTTAGGGGCCCAGGAAACGGCGAAGATTTTTCTGGATTATTATCAACAGCGGAAAGTATTCGGGCTGTTCTTGAGTTCGGGTGTGTTAGGGTCCGCTGATGCAACGATGGACAGACTCAATACGACAGCAAGCATCCTGCGAAAAAAATACGGGTTTCGCGGGTATATCCATCTGAAGATTATACCGGGTGCGAGCGATGCGGCAATCGAAGAGGCGGTCTCACTGGCCACTACGGTGTCGATGAATATCGAGACGCCGGGAGAAAAGAACCTGGCGAAACTATCTGAAAAGAAAAACTATATCAGAGACATCATCGAGCCAATAAAGTTAATCAGCAGGCTGACAGGGCGGGGGGCGAAGTACTCAGGGGTAAAGCAAACAACGCAGTTTATTGTCGGGGCGGCGGGTGAAGCGGATTCGGAAATAGTCAGGTATATGGGGGGGCTTTATGACAGGCTGAAAATGCACAGGATATATTTCAGCGCCTATCAGAGGGGGCTTGGGGATGAATCAATAGCCGCCGAACAAGAAGCGCCTGATAACGCCGCGGACATACTTATGCGGGAACACCGGCTTTATCAGGTGGATTTTCTGCTTCGTAAATACGGATTCAAAGAGTCGGACATTGTTTTCGAAAGCGAGGGTAATCTTTCTCTTTCGGCCGACCCCAAGCAGGTATGGGCGGACAGTCACCCCGAGATTTTTCCCGTCAACGTGAACACCGCCTCGAAGTTCGACCTGCTGAAGGTCCCGGGTCTCGGGCTGGTAACAGGAGAGCGGATACTGAAACAGCGGGCCGCAGGAAGGATAAGGAGCGTCGAAGATATTGGCAAAGTGGGGGTCAGGCTGAAAAAAGCAGGCAATTACCTTGTCTTTTGAACATCAGGTTTTGGTTTGACGGGGACATTTATATTGGTTATCGTATGGCCCACGGTGGATTGATGTTTTCTTATCAACGATTTTATTAAGACGGCTGTAGCGAATTTTTTCAGCAAGGAAAGGCAATACGTTATGGATGAACTACTGGTTAACATCGACAAACAGCTTGTAAGCATCAGTGAGATAGTCTGGGGGCCGGTTATGATATGCCTGCTGGTCGGAACTGGTTTGTACCTGACGGTGCGGCTGGGTTTTGTGCAGTTTCTATACGTTGGGCACGCCGTCCGGTGTGTTATGGGTAAATACGATAAGGCGGAAGATTCCGGGGATATTTCACACTTTCGCGCTTTGACTACGGCACTATCGGCAACTATCGGTACCGGCAATATTGCCGGTGTCGCCACGGCCATCGCTATGGGAGGGCCCGGAGCGGTTTTCTGGATGTGGATGACGGCCCTCGTGGGGATGGCCACGAGATTTACATCGTGTTCGCTGGCGCTTCATTTTCGAGACGTCCACGAGGACGGTTCCGTCAGCGGCGGGCCGATGTATTTTCTTAAAAGGGGATTCAATCCGACGCTGATGGTTCGCCTGGCAGGCGAAGGTTTTACCCGAAAGCTGGGGGTGGTACTGGCCGCGGCATTCGCACTGTTTGCAATAATAGCTTCATTCGGCATCGGCAATATGGTCCAGGCCAATTCGGTGGTCAACGGGCTGGGATATATTCTGCCTCAGGCCTGGCAAGAGTCAGAAATGGGTATTAAGGGCTTTCAGGTCAACTGTTTCAATTGTGTGATTGGTTTAGTGCTGGCAATACTCGTCGGATTAGTCATTTTAGGGGGCATTCGACGCATCGCCGGTGTTACGTCCAGATTAGTCCCTTTTATGTGTGTAATTTATGTGTTGGGGAGCCTGGCGGTACTGATATTGAATATCGAAAAGATACCGGGGTGCCTTGCGATGATATTCAGGTACGCCTTCAGTGGTTATGCGGTCGGCGGAGGTATTGTCGGAGCTACAGTAGCCCAGGCGATGCGTTTTGGAGTTGCAAGGGGAGTTTTCAGCAACGAGTCCGGGCTTGGTTCATCGCCGATGGCTTATGCGGCTGCAAAAACCAAAGAGATGGCGCGAGCGGGTTTCGTGTCTATGCTTGGTCCGCTTATCGACACGCTTATTATTTGTTCAATGACCGCACTTGTTATCCTGGTAACCGATGCCAGAAGCAGCGGTTTGACCAGCAGTTCACTAACTGCAAAGGCATTCGACCTTGGATTGTTCGGGTACGGGCAGTACATCGTAAGTTTCGGCCTCATCTTCTTTGCATATTCGACAACAATAAGCTGGTCATACTACGGCGACCGTTGTGCGGAATATCTTTTTGGCTCGGGGGCGATTAAATGGTACAGATACGTTTATATTGTGCTGATAGTCGTCGGGGCAATCGGGGGTTTGAGAATTATCTGGAATCTGGCCGATATATTTAATGCATTGATGGCGGTGCCCAACCTGATTGGTTTGGTGGCTCTGGTTGGTCTGGCGGCAGCTAAGAAACGCGATTACCTGCGCCGGTTAAAGGCCGGCGAGTTCGGTAAAGAATAATAATATTATTGTCCGAAGGTTAAAATTTTGCGTTCACAAAAGGGAGAAAACCAAATGAGATTTAATGTGAAAGTGTTTGCTTTAACCTGTGCGCTGGTGTGGGGGTTCGGTCTTTTCCTGCTGACGTGGTGGATAATAGCCTTTGAGGGGGCAACGGGAGAGCGTACTTTCCTTGGGCTGGTGTACCGCGGGTACTCGATTTCGCCCGGCGGAAGTGTGATAGGTCTCGGATGGGCCTTGCTGGACGGTTTTGTCGGTGGAGCGATATTTGCCTGGCTGTATAACTTGTTCGCAGGCACTGAGCAGAAAGCAAAAAAAGCCGGGCACGGGCAGTAAGAGTAAAATCTGAAGGCACAGCAGTGCCGTCAAGCATTGTTTGTATATGTGAAACAGTGGGCTTCCATCTTCGGAATGTATACGGACGAGCACGAGGGAAAATTCATGCAGGGTTACCAAGCAGGTATAGGAACCGGGTGGATGGAAAAGTTCAAGGATTACTAAGCAATTGCAGGTTTAAAAACATAAAACATAACCCACAGTACCTTCGTCCCAGCCTGCAAAATATCCGGTTTTTTTAAGCAAGCCCCAAACAATTGCTTTTCCCCGATTGCTGTCATAAAGGCAAATAATGTCTGGAAAAAACAACGGTTGTCCTGCTGCAGCAACGTTTAAATGGGCCAAAAAGCATCACGGGTTGGCATTATGGTCCTATAATGACTAAATTTCTCTCAATATTACGTTTCCTGTTAAATTAACCGTCTTTCGATGCCGAAAAAAAAGAACAGTTACGTTGTTTTTTTGCAACATCTATACTTGACAATCAAAAGATTGGCTTTATTATTTGCACTATGCAGCAACACCATGATGGTTTTGCTTTAGAAGGGTCAGGTAATATCGATAAGCAGCTAAAAAAACGTTCAGCAAAGTCCGAA
>Ga0272442_10011212_pt1 | contig 10955 bp, 6 predicted proteins | sample SSMForm2O_FD_200262 | JGI IMG/M metagenome (GOLD analysis project Ga0272442, IMG submission 200262) | Marine sediment archaeal communities from Little Sippewissett salt marsh, Falmouth, MA, United States - SSM-Form-2O | ecosystem: Environmental > Aquatic > Marine > Wetlands > Sediment ... | reverse complement strand
GGGACTCGATCGGGCGGTCATGCCCGGGCATAAACAGAGGAACTCTGCACTCCAGCGGAGAGATTGAATCGTGGATGACATTGCGTGAATCCGAACCGATTATCGTTTTGAAGCCAGAAGAGCTTGCGATACTCGAGAAGGAGCCGGTATGATAGTACGATTCTGGGGTGTGCGGGGATCGATTCCGACACCGCTCACACCTGAAGAGATACGCCGCAAGATATCCGCCGTAGTTGCGAGGATCAATCCGCAGGACATCGAATCGTCGGAATCACGGGAGCGTTTTCTGGCACATCTGCCAACGGCGCTTTTCGGTACCACCGGAGGGAACACGACGTGTGTCGAGGTCCGTCTCAACGACAACACCGTTATTCTGTTCGACGCCGGTACTGGTATTTTCCGCTTCGCCAATTTTGCCTCCCGTGAAAAACCGCAGCCGAAGGAATTCCATCTATTCTTCACGCATTTCCACTGGGACCATATACAGGGGTTTCCGTTCTTCAATCCGCAGGCATTCGACAAGTCGTGCACTATCCACATATACAGTCCCCGGGATGATGTGGAACAGATTCTGCGCAATCAGATGCGTGATCCATACTTCCCCGTAACGATGGATGTTATGCAGGCCAGGATCGAATTTCATCACCTGAAGGAGAAGGAAACCGACATTGGACCGGCACGGGTGATATGGCGACAGATGCAGCATCCGGGTAGGTCGTACTCCTACAAGGTGAGTGCTGGAGAAGGTTCTTTTATTTTCGCGACCGATACCGAACTTCGGCCCGAAGATTTCGCGCGTACTCAGGAGAACTGGAACTTCTTTTCCAAGACGGATGTACTGGCTATCGATTCTCAGTATACTCTTGATGAGGCTATCGAGAAGTATGACTGGGGGCATTCGTCCTACAGTCTCGCGGTGGACTTTGCAAGTGAATGGAAGATAAAGAACCTGGTCCTCTTCCATCACGAACCGCTGTACAACGACAACAAGATGTTCTCCATCAGCAAATCGGCCGGTTGGTACATGAGCCATGTCGGCAAGGAGAAGCTCAACATTCTGCTGGCTCAGGAAGGGCTGGAAATAAAGATATGATGCGCATTCAGAATTCACAGATTGTCGCCCTGTACCTTCTTCTGAAGAGGCATGAAGATGAACTTGACAGAAATTTACAGGTCCTCTATCACAACATGCAGAAGGAGCTGTTCAGTATTCTCTCCATTGAAGAGATGGAATCGCTCGAAGAGCTCTATAAAAACGATGTTGAAGTTTTAGAAAAGAGAGGCTACGTTTAAATCATGATGAAAAAAGAAACAGTACTATTCGTTCTTTTCCTTACAGTTATGTTGGTGTGCAGTCTCGGCGCAGCGGAAAACGATGCTAAAATCGTGGAATTCACTTCGCCGAGGATACTGGGAACCGGAGCGTCGGGAAGTGTGCTGCTGCCCCCGCAGACAAGCCTGATAAACCCGGCCTCGGCGGCCCTCGCGCAGAGAATCACCTTCGACGGGAGTTATGTAGGGCTGATCGGCACGGACGGGAGCACTTCCGGATGGAACGGCCATGTTATAAACTTCGGCCACACCATTCCGACCAAGGTCGGCGTCTTCACATGGAACGGGAGTTTTCTCACCTCATCCTTCGAGAGCATTGATACGGGCAGCCAGTTCGGTCTGTCGGGTTCGTTCGCAAAAGATATTTATCCCGATACATTTGTGGGAATAGGATTGAAGACCGCTATTGCAGACGGTCCTCAGTACACAGCGGCGGCCGATCTCGGACTGATACGGACGAGACCATCGGCATGGTTCCTCGAGGATGTAAAGTGGTCTCTTGCGCTGCAGAATCTCGGATATTCTGATATTGAAACAGTGAGAGCTCCGCTTTACACACTTACTGCGGGAATAAACGGAGAACTGTTCGGGAACGATAAAATGAGCGGACGGCTGATCGGAGATGTGTCGTGGGTGGAATTCACCAATCTGCGCTGTTCCGCAGGGATCAGTCTGACAATCGGAGAGTTTTTCAACGTGGCCCTCGGGAGCCGGCTGGATATGCAGAAGGTGCTCGACGGTGATCCGGGAGAACTGATTCCATCGCTGAGCATGTCTTATACCTATATTCCCGGAGACAAGGAAGGAGAGCGCTGGACCCAGAACGAACTGCAGCCATACGTAGCGGCGGCGCCGCTTTCTAGTGAATTATGGGCGGCTTCCGTCGGTTTGACCGTACCGATCGGCCGCATTGATAAGGAGGCCCCGGCGATCGAGATCGATCTGTCGGATCTCATCGGGGAGCAGGGAGCCGATGAGCCGGAAGGGGCCCCGGAACAAGGTGATGAGTCGCAATCCGGTAATGATGGACAGGATGAAGATAAGATTTCCCAGCTGATCAGAATGAGAACAGGGAAGCACCAGGTCTTTGCCCATCATATGTTTGTCAATGACGAAAATGGGCTTCCTGAGAAACCGGAGCCTGATAAGGATGCAATGGAGAGCGGTGATAACGTGGAAGAGGAAACGCTTCGGAATGTGAAGACCACGGTGGATGAGTTCACCGTGGAAGAACTGCAGAACGTAATACCCGAAGCACAGATATACCTTTCACCGAACAACGATGGCGTGAAGGACGCGCTTTCCTTCCCCCTGAAGATAAGCGAGGGCCGCTATATCAAGGGCTACGAGTTCATCGTGGAGGATGAGAATGGCAACCGGATCAGGACCATCGAGAACAAGGAGACAAGACCCGAGAAGAGAACGGTACGCACTTTTTTTCAGAACCTCTTCAAAGCCAAGAGCGGTATCCAGGTGCCTGAAACGATACGCTGGGACGGTACCACGGACACTGGAGAGACCGCTCCCGACGGCCTCTATCGGTTCTATATTCGGGCATGGGACGATAATGAGAACTACGGGACCACCGACACATACAGCATCTATATAGACACCCAGCCTCCGGTGGTTGGAATCGACAGGGCGGATGAGCGGGAAAGAATATTTTCACCGAACGACGACGGGAACAAGGATGTACTGCCAATCGAACAGGCAGGAACTTCGGAGGACGCGTGGAAGGCGGTCTTCAATGACGCATCCGGAAATCCTGTTCGAACGAGTAGATGGAATGACAGCGGACCGGTCCCATTCGAGTGGGACGGGACCAACGATGAAGGACTACTCGTGCCCGACGGTGTGTATCAGTACAGAATAAGCAGCACGGACCGGGCTGGAAATACGGGCAGCGCAGAGTATCTCAACCTGGTCAAGAATACCGAGGAGACGCCGATTACCCTCACTATCGATCATTCTCATTTCTCACCGAACGGGGACGGCGTACTAGATGTCGTTCTGCTTCAGCCGGATGTACCGGTGGTAAGCGGAGTGACAAGGTGGGAGCTCACGGTGAAGGACAGCGGCGGAAGAGCACAGCGCGTGTATCGGGGACGGACGGCTCCGGCAGGGACGACTGCCTTCGATGGAAGAGATGACGGGGGAACGCTCCTCTCGGAAGGAGAGTACACCGCGGAGCTCGATGTTCTGTATGTAAATGGAAACAATCCCAAGGCGGTATCGGCGCCATTCGTGATCGATGTTACTTCGCCGAGGGCTTCGATACAGCTGGATAATCTGATTTTTTCCCCGAACGGAGACGGCAATAAGGACAAGGTGAACATCAATCAGGAGACCTCGCTCGAGGAGAACTGGTACGGAACGATCACGGACATCGATGAGAACATCGTCTATCAGTACAAATGGATAGAGCGGGCGGAGAGTACTATTTCATGGGATGGCAGGGAAGAGGACGGTTCCCTCGCTGATGACGGCTACTACTTCTACCAGCTGTCGACGGTCGACCGGGCGGGTAACCCCGGACAATCGAGAAGGGTGCGCTTCGAACTGAACACCGAAGAGACAGAAGTACTGCTCACGACGAATTATGACTATTTTTCACCGAACGGAGACGGCACGAAGGACAGACTGCTTATTCTTCCGAGACTGAAGGGAAGCCGGAGAGTCAAGGATTACGAGTTGAGCGTGGTTGACGGAGGCGGCAGAGAAATATTCAGCCGAACGGGAACGGGAGACGTGCCGGAGGATTTTACATGGGATGGTTTTTCCGGTTCGGGTGAACGGGCAAATGATGGAGCTTATACAGCAGTACTCGAAGTGACCAACCTGAACGGCAACCGGAACAGGGCGCAAACACAGCCTTTCATGGTGGACACCGTCAGTCCGCAGGTTAGTATGGAAGCCGAGTACGATATCTTCTCACCGGAGGGCGACGGCCGGCGTGACACGGTGACATTCCGGGTAGCCGAATCGAGCCGCGAGGAACTATGGGAAGGCCGTGTAATGAACGCGGACGGCGAAACGGTAAAATCGGCTGCCTGGCAGGGAACAGCCCGGGATTTCGTATGGGACGGGACCGACTCCGCCGGAAATATAGTCCCGGACGGTACATATACGTACCAGGTGTATGCTACCGACAGGGCAGGCAACTACACGGAAGCAGACACCGGCAGGATCTCCCTGGACACATCAGTGACGAAACTCTTCGTTACGACGGACACCGACAAACTTTCACCGAACGGAGACGGAGTGTACGAGAAGATTACCTTTTCGACCATCGTGACCCGCAGGGAAGGGCTCGAGAGATGGTCTCTGGAATTGATCGACGCACGGGGAACTGTACAGAAAAGGTTCGGCGGAGAAAACGAGATACCGACCAAGATTGAATGGAACGGCAGGAACGAAGCAGGAAATTACTACGAAAGCGGATACAAGGCACGGTTCACTGCGGATTACCGCAAGGGGAACCGTCCATCGGTAGAATCACTGCCGTTTATACTGGATGTGAGTGCTCCGGGAACCAGCATCGACATATCACCAGTTCCCTTTTCGCCCGACAATGACGGCGTTGATGATGAACTCAGTATCAGGATAGGTGTATCGGACAGCAACGAAATAGAACGATGGAGTTTCACCATATTCGATGCCGAACGAAGCGGAGCAGATCCTTCCAATGCGCCGCGCTTCAGGGTGTTCTCGGGGACCGGTCAGCCGACAACGGAGATCCTGTGGGATGGACGTTCCGACAGCGGTGAGCTCGTATATGCCGCCATGGATTATCCCTACCGGTTTGAAGTACGGGACGCCTTCGGAAATGTTGCCGTTGAATCGGGAAAAATTCCAATCGATGTACTGGTTATCCGGGAAGGTAACCTGCTGAAGATAAAGATCGCAAATATAAACTTCAAACCGAACAAGGCTGAATACGTAGACGATGATCCTGAGATTACAGCGCGCAATGAATATGTACTGGATCGTCTGGCGGAGATTCTGAAGAAATACCGGCAGTATTCTATAACTATACAGGGACATGCCAATGTCACCAGATTCTGGGACCCGGCGCTTGCAGAGGAAGAACAGCGTGAAGAGCTGCTGCCGCTGTCAGAGCAGAGGGCCCGGAAGGTGATGGACTCGTTGATTGAACGGAATATATCCCGGGATCGACTGTCCGCGGAGGGCGTAGGCGGAAGCCAGCCGCTGGTCCCCTTCGATGATGCGGATAACCGCTGGAAGAACCGGAGAGTGGAGTTCATCCTGGAAAAAGAATAGTATGGGTAAATTACTGAAGTTCTTAATCGCCCTCCTGCTTGTTGCAGGAGGGCTTGTCATAGCTGTGTTAGCAGGTTGGAACTATCTCAACTCATCACCGGGAACTGCTGAAGAACAGACTGTGCTCTATGAAGTGCGGGAAGGTGCAACGGTTTCGAGTATTGCGCAGGAACTGGAAAAGGGCGAAATTATCCGGTCTTCCCATTTCTTCATTCTACTGAGCAAACTGTACAACACACAGGACAAGGTAAAGTCGGGTTTCTATAGGATCGAACCTGGAACGACGAGCAGCGAAGTGCACGACATGTTCGTAGAGGGATCACAGAAACTGGTACGGGTAACAATTCCGGAGGGACTGACGGCCAGAAAAACGGGAGCACGGTTCGAAAAGAGTAATATCTGCTCTCAGGATGATTTCCTGAAGGCGGTCCATTCAGCGCAGATTATTGAAGAATATTCCGTCCCGTCCGATACTCTCGAAGGCTATCTCTTTCCGGATACCTACATGTTCCAGCAGAAATATCCGGCTGAAAAGGTTGTGCGGCACATGGTCGACACTTTTTTCATGGAATTGGGAGAAATAGAACCAGATTATGAGGATTTCACTCCTGCTGAACTGCAGGAAAAGGTGGTGATGGCGTCGATTATCGAACGGGAATACCGGGATCCTGAAGAGGTCGGCAGGATTGCATCGGTTTTCTACAATCGATTGGAGATGAACATGCGGCTGCAGTCATGCGCCACCGTCGTGTATGCGCTTACGGAGGAGAAGGGGAGGGAACACCCGTCATCGCTTACGTACGATGACCTGGAAGTGGAATCAGATTTCAACACCTACCGTAACTGGGGGATGCCGCCCGGACCGATCTCCAATCCGGGAAAATTCGCACTGGCTGGAGCGATGCATCCAGCTGATACCGATTTTCTCTACTTCCTGCTGAAAGACCCGAATGCGGGGAAGCATGTTTTTTCACAGACATTGAAAGACCATAACACAGCTTACCGGCTGTACATCAAAAAATAGGATACATACTGAGGAATGATAATCCCGGCTGGAACCATCGAAGAGATAAACAGGAACGTCAATATCGTCGACGTAGTGGCTGACTATGTAACCCTTGAAAGAAAGGGGAACAGCTACATGGGGCTGTGCCCGTTTCATACGGAAAAAACTCCGTCTTTTTCCGTTACTCCCGACAAGAATCTCTTTTACTGTTTTGGTTGCCACAAGGGCGGCAATATGTTTACTTTTGTAATGGAGATGGAGCACATCCCGTTCCAGGAAGCAGCCGAGAAGCTTGCACAGAGAGCGGGAATCGAGCTGAATCTGGATTCCTATACCCGTGAGGAACAATCGCAGCGGCAGGCCCTCAGCGACCTTTACAATAAGTTAAGCGGCAGCTTTCACTATTTTCTCACTGAACACTCTATGGGAGGTGAAGCTTTAGGATATCTCAAATCGAGAGGAGTACGGGAAGAAATAATCAGCCAGTTCAATCTGGGTTTTGTTCCGCAGAAAAGGACCTGGCTGTACGAATTTCTGAAGGGTAAAAACTATTCGGATGGCTTTCTGTCACAATCCGGACTCTTTTCACGCAAATATCCTGAATCTTCACTGTTCAATGGCAGACTGGTGTTTCCAATATACAACGCGGGCGGTCAAGTTATTGCCTTCGGAGGACGAAGTATAGACGGAAGAGATCCGAAATATATCAATTCACCTGAGACGGACCTTTTCAAGAAGCGTCAAGCGCTCTTCGGCCTCTATCAGGCGGTAAAGGGAGTTCAGGAGCAAAAAACGACTGTTATTGTGGAAGGATATTTCGATGTGCTTGCCATGTTTCAGGCTGGACTGCCGTATGCGGTAGCACCGCTGGGTACGGCGCTCACGGAAGAACAGACACGCATGTTGCACAGATATACAAATAAAGCGATACTAGTATTTGACGACGATGCGGCAGGTGTTCGGGCTGTCTGGAGAGGCCTTGAATTGATGGAAAAGACCGGACTGGAAACGGAAGTAGCGGTACCGAAAGGCGGTAAGGATCCGGCGGATATTCTTTTAAATGAGGGTTCTAATTCCTTGCAGAATATGTTAAAATCGAAAACTAACGGATTCAGTTTTTTAGTAGGGAAGGCGATTGAACTTCACGGAAGCAAGGACGCCTATGCCAAGACCATGGTGCTGGAATCGCTTGCACCCTATCTGAAGAACATCGAATCGGAGGTGAAGCGGGAAGAATACGTAAAACATCTTGCGGATATTTTACATGCAGGAACAGAAGCGGTTCAGTCGGACCTCCAAGCTATTCTGCAGGGTAAAAGGACTCGTAAAGAAGGTCAGGAAGCCATTACGGATAACAAGATGGAAATTGGCTCTGACCTTTTTCTCATGCTTGCAGTTGTAGTGAATTGTGAATACTTCCCCAGGATGAGACAGAGCGTCGATTTGAACGAACTGCAGTCGAAGTCAGCCCGGGAGCTGTACATTGCACTGGAAGAAGCTTTTCGGGACGATATGCTCGATATCGACCATGTCATTCCGAGAATAGAAGATCAGAAATTGCAGGAGCTGATATTTGAAAAGGCTGCAACCGGCGAGTTCGAATTGAATGCAGAATCGATCATCAGAGATGGAATAAACACTATCAGAATAAGATCATTGAAGCAGAAAAGAGATGAAATAATCTATAAAATGAAAAGTATGGATCGGAACGGGGCACATAGAGATGTCCAGAAAGAGCTTCTGTCTGAGAAGATGTTTCTCGACGAAGAATTAAAACGAATTAAGGAAGAGGCGCAATGACAGAACTTGAAACAGATCCCTCTGTTGTCAAACTGTTAGAATATGCTAAGGCAAAGAAGAAGATCAGTTACGACGAAGTAAACGACTTTTTGCCCGGATCAATCGTAAACTCAGATAAAATAGAAGAGGTTTTGAGTTTGCTGGAAAATAACAACGTAAAACTTGAAGAAGAGCCTGATATCACCCTCGGTGATAATGAAGAAGAAGATGTAGAGACTCTGGATGAAGATTTTGAGGATGAGGACGAGTCGAATTTCGAAGAGGAAGAGGAAAAAAACACAACGTATCTGAAGAAGAAGATCGTATACAGTGATAAAGACTCTTCATCGATAGATGATCCGATACGTCTATACCTCCGTGAAATCGGCAAAGAGAACCTGCTTACTGCTGAACAGGAAGTAGAGCTTTCCAAGCAGATGGAAGAGGGCGAGAACATCATCAAGAGCGTCATCCACAAGTCAGGCATGCTCATTCCGCAGATGTATGAGATCATGCAGAAGACCTTCTCCCGCGTTGATCCCCGTGAAATGGATCTGAGTAAAAAGGAAATATCGGAGATACTTACCGAGAGGAGACGGCTGAATCAGTCGTACCGCGAGCCTCTGAAACCCTTTACGGCCAAATTGAAGCAGTACATCGAAAGCAAGAAGAAGCTGATATCAACCGGCAAGGATGTTCTGAAGGACGATGAGCTGATAAAGCTGAGGGACGGCCTCCTGAAGGATATGAGTTCAATTGAACTGCAGCAGGAGGAGATCTTAGGGTTCTCGGATAAATTTCTCGATACTGAAAAGCGTATTCTCAGGTATCAGCGGGACCAGCGAAGGATAGAGAACCGCCTTGGAATCAAGAGTCCGAAGGAACTGCGAAGCATGGGGCGCGGCCTGGCAATAGCTGAGAAAAGAAGGGAGATCGAAGAGCGTCTTCAGCTTTCTTCGGATATTATCAAGGAAAAGATCAGGCGTATCCAGACCAATGACAAGCAGCTGAGGAGTATAGAGATCGAATTCGAAAGCAGCATTGACGACATCCTCGAAGAGGCCAAAGAGATTGACCGCGGCAAGTACCTCATGAAAACTGCCAAGGACAAACTCATCCAGGCCAATTTACGTCTGGTTGTGAGTATTGCCAAGAAATATACCAACAGAGGGCTGCACTTTTTCGACCTTGTTCAGGAAGGCAATATCGGTCTTATCAAAGCCGTTGAAAAATTCGAATACCGCAAAGGTTACAAGTTCTCCACCTATGCGACCTGGTGGATACGGCAGGCAATTACCCGGTCGATTTCCGACCAGGCAAGGACTATCCGTGTACCGGTGCATATGATAGAGCAGATTAACAAGGTGGTGAGAGAATCCCGGCAGCTCATGCAGGTCCTGGGACGGGAACCAAATGACGAAGAAGTCGCTGAAAGGCTCGGTTGGTCGGTACTGCGGGTGAAATCAGTCAAGAATGTCGCCCGTGAGCCAATATCGCTCGAGACGCCGATCGGCGAAGAGGAAGATTCGCTTCTCGGGGATTTCATCGAAGACAAGGACGTTGAGAATCCTGCAAGTCAGACTGCTTTTACAATTCTTCAGGAACAGCTGCAGGACGTCCTGGAGACCCTGCCGCCGAGGGAGCAGGAAGTGCTGAAGATGCGGTTCGGACTGGAAGACGGTTACTCATTGACGCTTGAAGAGGTTGGCCTTTACTTCAATGTGACCCGTGAGAGAATACGTCAGATAGAGGCAAAGGCATTGAGAAGGCTGCGGCATCCGAAGAGAAGCCGGCGACTGAAAGATTACATAGATACGTAGGAACGCTACGCAGAAGATATACTATGAAGGAGTTTTTAGTATGATGCAGGAAGTATTCGAGAAACTGAGGAGTCTTCAGGATATCCTTTCGAAGAAGTTCGCCATAGAACACCAGATCGAGGAGACCCCCAAGCTGCTCAATACGAAAATCGAGTTGCTGAATCGGCTGAAGAAGAGTTACCTTGAGAAGAACAACAAGGTTGAGAATATCAAGGACCACATTAAACATCTGCGGATAAGACTGGATGACGCGGAGCGGCAGAGGGAAGCATACGAAAAGCAGATGGATCTCATTACAACACAGCGGGAATACGAAGCGCTGGATAAGGAGATCAAGGATGCTACCGAGAAGGAACAGCAGCTCCGGAAAGAGGTTCTCAAGGAAGAAAAGGTCCTTGAAGAACTGACGGAATCTCTCGTTAAAGACGAGAAGATGATTCAGCTGCAGGAAGAGGAAATCGCAACCGAAGAAGAAAAGATAAAATCCGAGAACAAGGAAAAAGAGAAAGAGCTGGAAAAACTGGAGAAGCAGGAACATCAGATAGTTCCGGATCTCGATGAAGAGATCGTGTTCAAATTCGAGCGAATCGTCCGGAGCAAATCGGGTCTAGGCATCGTACCGATCAAAAAATCGGTCTGCACCGGTTGTCATATGAGTCTTCCGAAACAGTTCGTGAATGATGTTCATAAAGGCGAATCGATCCTCTTCTGTCCATACTGCAGCCGTATTCTCTTCT
>Ga0272442_10011211_pt1 | contig 10955 bp, 11 predicted proteins | sample SSMForm2O_FD_200262 | JGI IMG/M metagenome (GOLD analysis project Ga0272442, IMG submission 200262) | Marine sediment archaeal communities from Little Sippewissett salt marsh, Falmouth, MA, United States - SSM-Form-2O | ecosystem: Environmental > Aquatic > Marine > Wetlands > Sediment ... | reverse complement strand
GTCGCTCGTGCCGCCTGCTCATAGGCCTGCCTCTGCGGAAGCGACGCCTCTGCAATTTCTACAAGCGCCGCGACAAATCTCTGAGTGTCTTCTGAGGCGAGCAGACGCCCGTTTTCTCGGTCATGGACCACCTCGCGTACGCCCGGCGCGGCTATCGCCACCACCGGTTTGCCGGCTGCCATGGCTTCGGTAAGCACCATGCCCTGGGTCTCTGTGTGCGAAGCAAAGGCGAAGATATCCATGGCATGGTAGGCACTAGCCAGTTCGTAACCCTCCAACGACCCGACGAGATGCAAACGATCGCCCAAATCCCACTCCCTGAACAGCTCCCGCATGTCGGCTGCAGAAGGACCCGCCCCGACGACGAGGAAGTGTCCTCGTCTGGGCCCTGCCGCAACCGAACGGACCGCCTCGGCGAGGAAAGGAAGATTCTTCTCAGGGGCTAACCGTCCCACGTATCCGACCACAAAGGCCTCTGTTGGAATCCCGTGAGATCGGCGGAAACCGGCGCCATCCCCCTCCTCGAATTGGCGCGTATAGACACCGGTAGGCACAACATCCACGGCGGTTCTCACGCCACGCTCGCGAATCATCTCAGCAACACTCTGGCTCGGGGCAATGACATGATCACACGAATTGCAGTATCCCTTGACGAGGCTTATGACAAACTTGCGCAGTTGTCTGGCATGGGCCGGCACGTAATGAAGATAATCCTCGTACATAGTGTGATAAGTGAACACCAGAGGGCACTCGAACCAACTTGCGACTCGGAGAGCGGTGCTACCCAGAAGGTGGGGATGATGCGAATGGACAATGTCAGGCTTGAATTTCTCAAGATGAGAGGAGAGATATCCGGGTATGGGCAGACTAACGGAAAAATCACTTCCGTTAAAATGCTGGATGGCCGGTACCCGGATCACGCCTTCTTCCAAAGGTGGCGTGTTCTCAAATTCGGGCGCCACGACGACTACATCGTGCCCCATTTCTCGCAACTCGCGTGTGAAGGCCGCGACAGATCGTGACACCCCGCCTAAAAATGGCGTGAACGTGTTGGTCATCATCAATACATTCACTGTGCATTCCCTCTTCAAGCCCTTGGTGCCGATCGCTCCCAGGACCTTTCCACAGCACCGAAGGATTGGCGACTGAGGCTTGGGTGAGCCGCCGGAGCCTCCCGCTGCCCCTGGCCAAACGCGTAGGATTCATCGCAACTCGCCGGTGCCCACATGGCAATGACTCATCTGACCGCGCATGATCATGCCATTGATTTCTGCGTGGAATTGGCGATCCTGTTGTAGAGCCATGCCAATATAGCTCCGCCGATCGTGCCGTCCACAAAGGCCCACACCAAGCCGATGACGCTACCCATCGGGCTAATGTTGAAACCCCGGTAGACATGCCCAATGAGCGTTGGCTCTCGGGTCACTCCATCAAAGGCGATGATCCACCATGTGAGAAGAAAGAGGCCCAAGCCCCATACCAGTCCAGATGCCAAAGCCAAAGCCTTTACATTCAGTTTCATCCAAAATCTCCTTGTTAAAACGCCTGCACACAGGCGCCATATCATCTTTCACTCCGTCGGTTATACGCTCTGTGCGAGGAAACAGGCCGACAGGGCTTTTACCCGATTGTGGCCTCCAAAACCCTCCGAACCCTCGTGAACACATTTGCGCGGTGGCTCGGAAATCTGGGGCATGGGCGTCGGAAGAACGCACACATGAGGTGCCAGCCCGCACCCTGCCATCCTTCTCAACATCCTGCCGACCACGACCGGCTGGACCCCATTCTGAAGTCCATCGCCAGTCGCACATCTCCGGCATGTCTTTGCCGTGCATTCTAATGTACCGCTGGTGCTCGATCAGCTTGTCGCGCACGGTTTGTCTGACGTAGGCCGCCATATAGCCGAGTTTCGGCACGCGATCGATCACATCCTCCACCAAGTGAAAACGAGCCAGGTCGTTGCGCACCAGCATGTCAAAAGGAGTCGTCGTCGTTCCTTCTTCCTTGTCTCCGCGCACGTGAAAATCCTTGTGATTCGTGCGCCGGCAGGTCAGACGACGAATGAAATACGGGTATCGAGCGTCTCCGCCACCAACTGATGCATAGCTTGCGGCTCTGAGCCTTCAACAAGATAAGGCTTGTATCCATATCCCTTCATCAGATACTCCAATTCGCCCCGGCAGATCCGCGCCAGCACGGTTGGATTGGCAATCTTGTAGCCGTTGAGGTGGAGGATCGGCAGTACCGCACCGTTGCGCACCGGTTTGAGAAACTTGTTCGAATGCCAAGTCGTCGAAAGCGGCCCGGTTTCCGCTTCGCTGTCGCCAATGACCCAGGCCACAATCAGGTCCGGGTTATCGAAGGCCGCACGAAATGCGTGAGAGAGAGTATGCGAACCACGGTACTCCTTTCTGCCGGTCTTCGAGCCAAATCCCGAGCATATCTGTCAATCTCATCGTGCTTGTTGATCGTCGCTCATCCGGATGAGCGGCCTCACAACAACCGTTTCATTTCTTCAAATTCCTCCTTGGTGATCTCGCTGCGGGCGTAACGTTTCTCCAGAATCTCCAGGGGCGTGTCATTGGACGTGTCGGGAGTCTGCTTTGGATGCAGATTCTGCATCAGGAAATGGACCAGTATGCCGACGACAACAATCAGGAGGATCCACATAGCTATATCCCCTGTCCAGGATGACATCACATGTCTGTAACCGTCCATGTGACTACCACCAGAACCCTGGGCCAAGACACAGACTGGCGATATCCCGAACATTCTGCCAAGTTCCAACACCCTATTCATCGTGGAAGCCCTCAAGTCTAATGGAGGAAGGGACATGCTCTAGCTTGGTCTCTCCTGCCGCAGTGGTTTTCTGCAAATCTGAGTAGTCGACCGTCTGCATGGCAACTGTCGGTCGAATCACAGAGATAACCATCTTGCCGATCCCTCTATACACAACTACATTGCATGGGAGCAGCAATCCAGCGTTTTCCTCGGCGAGGATGGCTTCAGGAGCGGTGGCCGGATTGCAGGCTCCCAGAATCGAGTAGTCTTTGAAATCGATATCCAATTTCTCCCTACACTTCTCTTTAACATAGATCCTCGTAAGTACGCCAAAGCCATGATTCTTGAGTCTCTCTGTAACTTACTCCGCGGTTCGTTTGAAAGGAATGCTCAGTTTCCTGCTGAATCCGCAACCAATCACATCTATGCCTTTCCCATCATGCGCCGGGCCGACCTAATGCCCGCTTCCTGGTTACTCATATGTTGCAGATCTACACCAAAGCACTCTTCGGCGCAATCCATTCTATCTCATTCTTACGTACTTCAAGAACAGGGATATTCCTCGTTTCGAAGTGAGCAAAAGCCCTGTACAGGTTATTCTCCAAGAGGTTATACTGACGAGGTTCAGTGCGTGGATTTCATCGTCTCGCAGAGTGTCCGGTCGCCCAATCGAACGTTCATTTTACGGCTACCGGCCCCGGTAGGAGTGTCAAACGCGCGCATCAGAAAGTGAGCTGTGTGGTTTAGAGAAAGACACGAACAGATATTGAGGCAGATCCCTCTTGCTGTCTGCTACGCGGCAGTTCTGGTCGGCGTCTATCTCGTCGAACTGCACAGCTACCTGCTTTTCCACACCGTCGTTGAGTTGTTCAGCGTCTGTGTCGCATGTGCCATCTTCATGATCGTGTGGAACAGCCGACATTTCATCCAGAACAATTACATGCTCTTTTTAGGCATCGCGTATTTGTTTGTAGGTGGCTTTGACCTGCTGCACACTCTGGCCTATCCAGGGATGGGCGTCTTTCCGGGCCATGGCACCAACTTGCCGGCACAGTTGTGGATAGTGACGCGGTACGTGGAGAGTCTGTCTCTGCTCTTAGCTCCCTTATTCCTCAAGCGTCATCTCAACGCCAACATCGTCTTAGCGGTCTACGGCGTCATCTCGGGCCTCCTACTTCTGTCGATATTCTACTGGCCCGTATTCCCGGCTTGCTTTCGCGAACAGACGGGCTTGACCCGGTTCAGAGAAGTTAGCGAATTCGTCATCATCGTCTTTCTCCTGCTCTCGCTAGTCAGTTTGCTGCAGAAGAAGAGCTGGTTTGATGCCATGGTCCTGCGGTGGGTGACATGGTCCATTGCCCTCACGATCGCATCGGAATTCATGTTCACGATGTACGCTCGTTCTCCTGGCCGAACGAGCATGATCGCCCATTTTCTAAAACTCATCTCGTTCTACCTCATGTACAAGGCACTGATTGAGACCGGTATGAGACAACCACACACCCTCCTTTACAGGCGATTGAAGGAACATGAGTCAGAGCTTCAAAAGGCTCATGATGATCTCGAGATGCGGGTGCGAGAGCGGACGGCCGAACTCTCGCGAACGGTCGGAAACCTCAAAGAAGAAGTCGAAGAACGGATTCGAGTGGAGCAAGCATACCTGGAGTCAGAGAGAAAATACCGAGCGCTGGTCGAGCAGACCCCGGCCGTCACATATATCGCGGCACTGGATGAGAAAGGTTCCACGCTTTATGTCAGTCCGCAAGCCAAGTCTATCATGGGCTTCTCCCCGGACGATTATCGGAACGATCCGGACCTCTGGACCCGGCAACTCCATCCGGATGACCGGGAGCGCGTGCTGGCAGAACTAACTGAAACCCGTCGGAACAATACGGCTTTTTCTTCCGAATATCGCTTCGTAACGCGCGACAAGAGCGTGATCTGGCTGCGAGACGAGGCAACCATCGTCAAAGACGAAAATGGTCATCCGCGGTACATCCAAGGTGTCATATACGACATTACGGAAGCCAAGCAAGCCCGGGAAGAAATCCTGGCCAACCAGGAGCAACTCCGCGTCTTGACGAGTCAGTTGCTCTCGGTGGAAGACCAGGAACGACGTAGAATCGCCACGACGCTCCATGATTCGATCGGCCAAATACTGGCGTTTCTGAAAATAGAACTGGGGACGCTTCAACGCCTGGAGTTGCCGGAGCAAGTCACCCAGGCTATCGCTCGCGCCCGCGAGCAGGTCGAGGAGGCCGTCCGGCAGACACGAACACTCACTTTTGAGATCAGTCCGCCGGAATTATACACCCTTGGTCTGGAATCTGCTCTTGAAGAACTGGCGCAACGCTTCACCCAAGAAAGGCAAATCGAGTGCCGAGTCCATAGCGGTGGCGCCTTCGAACCTTTGAACAATCAACTGAAAATGCTTCTTTACCGCGCCGTCCGAGAATTGCTCACGAATGCCGCAAAGCACGCCCATGCCCAGGCCATTGATGTCGAACTCGGCCCCGTTGACGGCTGTATCCAGATCACTGTCAAAGATGACGGTGCGGGCTTTGACATGTCACGCCTCCACGCGCGTTCATCCGACAAAGGCACAGGTTATGGACTTCTCAGTATACGCGAACAACTAACGCATCTAGGAGGCAGGATGGACATTCGCTCGGCCCCGGGCGAAGGTACCCAGGTCATTCTGACAATACCCTTCGAACACCCGAGAACACCTGATAGGAGCAGAGAACAATGAGCACGCGCATTGTCATAGCCGATGACCACACCATCGTTCGCCACGGACTGGCCAAGTTGATTGAGGCTGAAGAAGATATGGAGGTCATCGCCCAGACAGACAACGGCATTTCTACGGTCGAACTGGCCAGAGAGTTGTCCCCAGACGTTATTGTGATGGACGTCGCCATGCCGGATCTGAACGGAATTGATGCAACACAACAGATCCTACGTGAAAATCCGAAAATCAAGATACTGGCCCTGTCCATGCATTCCGGAAAGAAATTCGTCATAGCCATGCTTCAGACGGGCGCCATGGGCTACCTTCTGAAAGACTGCGCTCTGGAGGAACTGATCACCGCCCTCCGTACGGTGATCGAAGGCAAGACATACCTGAGCCCCTCCATCAGCGACATAGTGGTTCAGAACTACGTACGAAACACCAATCAGCAAGACGATTCGGCCTTCTCGGTCCTCTCGCAACGAGAAAGGGAAGTCCTCCAGCTTATGGCCGAAGGCAACACCACGAAACAAATCGCGCTGCGCCTTCACATCAGTCCCAAGACCGTTGAGGGGCATCGCTTGCGGCTCATGAACAAGCTGGACATCGACAATGTGGCCCAACTGACCAAGTATGCCATCCAGGAGGGCTTGACGTCAGCCGAACCGTAGGCGACGCAAGAAGGCTCCTCCCCTCCCGCCCGCACAGCCCCGTGACGGCGGCCGTCATGCGGCCTGCCCCATACGATGCGGCGCTTCGGCACAAGCCCTCTTCGCAGGCCATGACTGCACACAAGGCAATTGGTGCGCCATAATCAAGCAATCCCCCTGTTCGCCTTCGCCGCTAACGAACGTATGCTCTCTTGAACGATCCAGGAACTTGCCTCAAGGCACAATACCAAGTTGCGAGGGCAAGACAGATGAACCGGAACTGGCTGAAACAGGATAAAGAAAGACAACCTATGGAAGATCCGACAGGGCAGGAAAGCATCGCATTCGTATCGTCTTTTGCCCCAAGAAAATGTGGCATTGCGACCTTTACAGGCGACTTGATTGAGAATCTCAGACCGACCAACAGCCCGAGCTACGAGCCTTTTGTGATTGCGATGGAGTCCGACAGCGGTCGTCGATACACACCGCCCGTGGAATTCTTCGTCAGGAGGAACGCGGCGTGCGATTACGCGCAGGCCTGCGACTACATCAATTTCCGGGCGCCGCAGGTCGTATCACTCCAGCACGAGTTCGGCCTCTTCGGAGGCGAAGGTGGCTCGTATGTGCGTCTGCTTATCGAACGTCTAAATGCGCCACTGATAACCACACTCCACACTGTTCTGGAAAAACCGTCGTCGGCCCAGCGTAAATCATTACGACACGTGTGCGCCAAGTCAAAGGCGGTTGTCGTGATGAACACGCGCGGTCTTGACATGTTGACCGATATATACCAAGTGCCCGCGAGGAAGGTAAAACTCATCCCGCACGGCATACCGGATCTGCCCCATGACAGCGACGGCATGGGTCGACAACGGCTCGGCCTCGCCGGACGCAAAATCATCATGACATTTGGGCTGATCAGCAGGAACAAGGGCATTGAGGTGATGTTGCACGCCATGCCGGCCATCATCAGGGCTCACCCTGATGCGCTTTATGTCGTGTTGGGGACAACACATCCGGAGGTGGTCAAGCAGGAAGGCTGCCGCTACCTGAATCAACTGCGTCGGATCGTCCGTGAGTTAGATCTGCGCGAGCATGTCGCTTTCTACAATGAGTTTGCCAGCCCCGAGAGACTATATACATTTCTACAGGCTGCTCACATCTATGTAACGCCGTACCTCCAGAAGGAACAATTGACCAGCGGAACACTGGCCTTTGCCGTCGGGACAGGCAAGGCGGTCGTCTCAACGCCTTATTGGGCTGCTGAGGAATTACTCGCCCAGGGTAGAGGCTGTCTCGTCCCGTTTGGAGACTCAGAAGGGATGGCGTCGGAGATTGTCGGTCTATTAGGCGATGCCGAGCGACTCAAGACGTTGCAGGACCGCGCTTACGAATATGGCAGATCCATCACATGGCCCAAGGTGGCATGGGCTTATCACGACCTTTTTCTCGGGCGATCACAGGTACCGAGAGCACAAAAGGACACCTTCACCTCGAGGGCACCAATGGCGAGCGGTCGTATTGCCGCTCTCAGGCCGGCAACGATTCCTATCGCCGCTTCTGTGCTGCAGGGACTGGGCCATTAGAGGAGGACCAAGAATGATAACGACAAAGACACCCTGGTTCGTACGGCACTTGCCCGAAATCGGTCGAGCGTTCCAGGACTTCTCCGATCTCTGCGACGAAGATGGTGTACTGGACAGGAAAACGAAGGCCATACTCATGCTGGCAGTGGCATCTCTCCTGCAAAGGGATGATTCTGTCGAAGATCGATTGCGTGCTGCTTTTGAAACGGGAGCCACCAAAGCAGAAGTGACAGAGACCTTGATGATCGTGGCACTCCAAAGTGCCAAAGCACAACTTCTCCGAAAAAGCGACCTATATCGTAAGTACTTGGAAGGCTCGAATGACCAAGTGAGCTGAGACATTCCGACAGCTCGTCAGAATCTGTCGATATCGAAAAGAGCAATAACACCATTTTGAAAGGATGTGACCATGAAAGCTGTAAGAAGACCCCTCGTAGCAGGCGTTGCCGTCTTGCTGATTGCGGTGGCACCGCAACTGAGGGCATCAGAACGTCCGAGCGATGATACGATCAAGTTCTGGACAAGAGATGCCCTCAGTGAGGATCCTTATCTGGATGCGTCGGGAATCCACATTCAGGTCGCTGACGGCATCGTCACGCTCTCCGGCACCGTTCGCAACATCGCCGCCAAGAAATATGCCGACCTCGAAACGAAGAAGATTTCAGGTGTCCTTGGCGTCGTCAACGAAGTCACGGTGATGCCGGTGCACCGCTGGGATACAGATATCGCCCAGGACGTGCGACATCGCATCGTCGATAGCGCCGCTATCGAATCTCACGACATAACAGCAACCTGCGAAGACGGTTCCGTGGTGTTGAAAGGCACGGTTCACAGTTGGTCCGAAAGAGAAGAAGCGGGCCTGCTGGCAAGCGAAGTAGTTGGGGTGAAACACGTTCACAACTACCTGAGGGTCGAATGGGAAACCAAGCGGCCCAATGCTGCGATCAAGAAGGACGTCGTCGCGGCCCTGCACCGGGACGCGTATCTGATTGACATGCCGATCAGTGTGTCGGTGGATGAGGGTGTGGTTACACTCAGCGGCACTGTTGGAAGCGCGTACCAGAAGGCGCTCGCGTACAGCGATGTCCGTTGGATAGACAATGTAGGAACTGTCAAGAACAACCTGAAAGTGGAGTGGTGGAAAGAGGAAGGCACACGCACCGAAACGCCGTTTCCCACGGATGCGGAGCTAAGTGATGCCGTGACCCGAGAACTGCGTTCTGACAATCGGCTTGCGCCGGATGCCCTCGAGGTGACCGTCCGACACGGACACGTCATATTGCGAGGAACAGTCGCCAACAACTACCAGAAACAGATCGCCGGCATCGACGCGCGTGACGTCGTGGGCGTCGCCTGGGTCACCAACTACTTGACCCCTCGATCGATGCGACGTGACGACTCCCGGATACGCGATGACGTTCTGTCGAATATCGCCGTCGATGAATCGCTTTGGGACCAGCCCATCGCCGTGACCGTCAAGAACGGGGTGGTGACCTTGTCCGGCAGACTTGAACGTGGCTACGACAAGCCCCATGCTAAGATGTTGGCCTCACGTGTGCGGGGTGTTACGGAGGTCATTGACAATCTCACGGTAGCCTGGAATCAGGAGCGGGACGACGCGGCGCTGTTCAAGAAGATAGTAGATCGCCTCAAATCTGACTGGCTTCTGGGGCCCAATCACGAAGAGTTCGAAATCCAGGTCAAGGACGGTGTCGCCACGCTGACCGGTACCGTGAGTGGCTGGGGGCTGCGTGACGAGATCGAGGACGTGGTTCTGCGAACACGCGGAGTTCGGGCCGTCGATGATCGGTTGCGAGTCAAGGGCTATGACTATCCGTACGAGAACTACCGCAGCGGAACTCTTGAGCATCCAGTCTATCCCGATGAGATCGATCCCTACGGCCTCTAGCAGATAGTCGCCCGGAAAGATTTGCCCACCTTGAAAGAAGGACGCCGGAGTCGCCAGTTATACGGGCTCCGGCGTCGGCATCACCCGGACTGCTGGACGGTGATTGAAGCTGTAGCAGTTCGTTGAGGGTGCCCCCAGAAAAGTCGGTCAGATGGCTACGCACGCCATTTTGCTGTAGTAGCCTTCTTGAAGGATTGTCGGCATGAGCAAAAAGGCTCGAATTGGAATTCCTTCTATCCACCGTAGGTGTCGGCCTGATGATTTCCTCTCTTGCGGCGACATTGTAACAAGCCCTGCTGGGGTCCTTCTTATTCCTGGTTCCGGCGATCATCCTCTCGGGGTTCACGACACCGATATCGAATATGCCGACGTGGATTCAGACGATAACCTTACTGGACCCCATGCGCTATTTCATGGTCGTTCTGCGCGGCGTCTTTCTGGAAGCCAGCAATCTCGCCTCTCTGGCTCATCAGTTGTGGCCCATGGGACTGATCGGTATCATCAACATGACGTTGGCTGCTTGGCTCTTTCGCCGCCGGGTGTATTAGCTCATCCCGGACGGCCGGAGCGATGGCCATCCGTCAGAACTCCGTCGGTTCGTAACCTAAACCGCCCCATGTTGCCCGCTGAAGTTGGTGTAGGTCGTCGTAGCCTTCTATGGTCTCCGGCACACGGTTGGCAACCTCCTGCCCATACGCGGCCTGACGACCGAGTACTGCCGTCTCGTGACCTCTCCACTGCCAATGGTCCGCATGGCCGTCAGCGAACGATAGAGTCGTGCCGTCGCTGTGCTGCACGGGCGGGTGATCCCCCCATTGCTCCCGCAGATAGTACACGGCAAAACTACCCGGTGTGACCCAGCCCTCGTCGATGAACACGTCTCGTTGGGCCGGCTCCGGAATGTCGTACCGGTTCGTGACCCACACCCCCGGTTTCTGTGTGCCGCCCCGCGGAGCACCGTTCATCCCGTCCATAATGGCATAGGTCAGCATTTGACCCCGATAGGCCGTGGGGCAGCGATAGACACCCATCTCGTTCAGATAGGGATACAGGGCGCCGTGTTTGATGGCCAAGACTTGCCGGGCCTGCGGCAGTTGACCGCTGGAGGCATAATCACTGGCCCAGCACTTGCCGACCCACGCCGGTTCGCGTTCTCGATCCACTCCACCCATACCATTGACAATCTCTCCGTCGAAGTCGTCGGCATACGACAGCCACGCGAACGTCAGTTGCCTGTGATTACCCAAACACACGGCGCGCTCATCCTCCGCGCGGGTTTGATGCAAGGCCGGCACTAG
>Ga0272442_10011209_pt1 | contig 10957 bp, 6 predicted proteins | sample SSMForm2O_FD_200262 | JGI IMG/M metagenome (GOLD analysis project Ga0272442, IMG submission 200262) | Marine sediment archaeal communities from Little Sippewissett salt marsh, Falmouth, MA, United States - SSM-Form-2O | ecosystem: Environmental > Aquatic > Marine > Wetlands > Sediment ... | reverse complement strand
ATATTCATCTCAAGGCCGTTGAATTCACGCATTCGTTTCCTCCTGTGGTGACGCTTTATGCATTACGCTTCACGTGATACGCCGGAGTCCGGCATTGAGCGCGATGCGGCATTACGTCGCATTGCACATGGTAGGTGAAGAGGCAGCACTGTCAACGGCGCGGGTTTCGTCCGGAAACCGAAGAAGAATCCAACCGCCAAGTTCGCCAAGGCCGCCAAAACACGGACAGCCGGATAGAATTGGATGTCACCGAACAGGTGACACGCGACGGTACTGGCTCTGGAGCGACGAAGTCCTTGCCAAGTCTGCGTCCTGACTCTGCGTTCTTGGCGGTTACATTTCGGTTCTTGGGTTCCGGGCCAGTGGCCACTTCAGTTCCAGGTTATTGCGCAGCCGGGCTTTTGCGGCTAAAATGCCGGAGTCATGAACCACCGCGAGCTGAGAAGGACCTTTCTTGAGTTCTACGCCAAAAAGGAACACAAGATTGTCCCGAGCATGTCCCTGATTCCCCGCGACGACCCCACGTTGCTTTTTACCAGCGCCGGGATGGTGCAGTTCAAGCCGCTGTGGGCCGGCGCGGTGGAGCTGCCCTACAGGCGGGCCTGTTCGGTTCAGAAGTGCCTGCGCGCGACCGACCTGCCCGAGGTGGGCAAGACCCCGCGCCACTGCACGTTCTTCGAGATGCTCGGCAACTTCTCGTTCGGCGACTATTTCAAGGCCGAGGCGATACCGTGGGCATGGGAATATCTGACCGAGGTGGTGAGACTGGACAAGGAACGGCTGTACGTATCGGTGTTCGCAGAAGACGAGGAGGCGTTTGCGGTCTGGCGTGAGAAGGTGGGGCTGGGCGAGGACAGGATTTACCGGCTCGGCGCAGGGGACAACTTCTGGGGCCCGGCAGGCGGTACCGGCGCGTGCGGGCCGTGTTCGGAGATTTACTACGACCTCGGGTCCGAGTACGGGTGCGGCAGGGAATCCTGCGGGCCGGGATGCGACTGCGACCGGTTCAGCGAGGTGTACAATATCGTGTTCCCGCAGTACAACCAGCTTGCCGACGGCTCAAGGGAACCGTTGAAGAACAGGGGCATCGACACCGGCATGGGGCTTGAGCGGCTGGCCCAGGTTTCTCAGGGCAAGAAGACGATATTCGAAACCGACCTGTTCGCGCCGGTAGTGAAAGAAACGGAGAGGATACTGGAGGAGAGTAATCAGGTGATCAGGAAATCAGGTGACCAGGTGTCAGAGATTTCGTCACTCGATCACCCGATTACCGGATCACCCGACCACCTCTTGTTGAATGTCGCGGCCGACCATGCCCGCGCCCTGGCCTTTGCCATTACCGACGGCGTGATTCCGTCGAACGAAGCGCGCGGCTATATCCTGCGCAGCATCCTGAGAAGGGCGCTCTTGTTCGCGCACAGGCAGGGCGTGCGCGAGCCGTTTCTCTACCGGGTTTCCGGCGCGGTGGTCGAGCACATGCGCCAGTTCTACCCCGAGCTTGCGGCCAAGCGGGAGCAAGCCGGCCTGATAATCAAGTCCGAGGAGGAACGGTTCCTGCGTACGCTGGACTGCGGGCTCGAGTTGTGGCAGGAGACGCTGGAGGAACACCGCACCGGCGGGAAGATTCCGGGTGAGGTGCTGTTCAGGCTGCACGATACCTTCGGGTTCCCGATTGAGCTGGTCAGGGAGCTTGCTCAGGATGAGAAGGTCGAGCTCGACACAGAGGGCTTCGAGCGCGAGATGCAGGCGCAGAGGGAGCGGTCCAAGAAGTCGAGCTTTGTCTGCGCGGGCGCCGAGGCGACCGGAACCTGGGAGTGCAGGTTTGTCGGGTACGAGCGGGATGAGATGGAGACCGAGCTTCTGGAAGCGGTTGAGATGGAACCGGGCAAAGTCTATGAGGTTTATCTCGCGCGTACGCCCTTTTATGCCGAGGCAGGAGGGCAGGTCGGCGACACCGGCCGGATTACGGGCAGCGGGTTCGAACTCGACGTGCTGGATACGTACTACAAGCAGGGAGTGAGGGTGTCGAAGGCCAGGCTCGCAAGCGGCGAGGTCGCGAAGGGACAGGTCTTCGCAACCGTTGACAGGGAGCGCCGGAGGGAAGTCGAACGGGCACACACCGCGACCCACCTGCTGCACGCGGCCCTGCGGCGCGTGGTCGGCGACTATACGAAGCAGGAAGGTTCGCTGGTGGAGCCGGGGCGGTTCCGGTTCGACTTCGCTTCGTTCGAGCCCCTAACCGCGGAGCAACTCGCCAGGGTCGAGGCGATGGTCTATGACCAGATTGTCGCGGACAGGCCGGTGGAGCGCAAGACCGACATCCCGCTGGAGCAGGCGAAGAAAATGGGCGCGGCCGCGTTCTTTGCCGAGCAGTACGGCGAGAAGGTGACGGTGATTACGGTGCCGGGGTTCTCGATGGAGCTCTGCGGCGGGACTCACCTGCGCTCGACCGGGGAAATCGGGCTGTTCCGGATTCTCTCCGAAACCGGCGTGGCCGCGGGAATCCGCAGAATCGAGGCACTCGTTGGCAAGGCGGCATTTGCCAGGGCTGCGCAGGACAAAGAGACGCTCGGCCGGCTGTCCTCGACCCTGGCGTCGGACGAGAATCTCCTGGTCCAGAAGGCCGAGAGCCTGGTGGCTGAGATGAAGCGACTCGAAGCAAGGGTGAAGGCCTTGTCCGGTCAGCTCGCCCGGTACGAGGCGGATGGACTGGCGCAGAATGCCGAGCTTGCGGGCGAAGTCAGGCTGGTGACCGGATACCTGCCGAACCTCGACCAGGCCGAGCTTCGCCTGGTAGCGGACCGGTTGAGGCAGACTCTGGCCGCGCCCTATGCCGGTTTCGTCGCCGGCGGGGCAACCGAGGGAAGGCTGCGCTACATTGTGTTCGTGAGCAAGGAACTTGAGGCGACTTCGCCGGCCGGCAAGCTGGCCAGGGCGGTCGGCAAGGCGATGGCCGGCGGCGGCGGCGGCAAGCCTGACCTTGCCGAGGGCGGTGGTTCGGTTGACCGGATTGAGTCGGGAAGGCAGGCTTTCAAGGACAGTTTCGCGGCCGACAGCGGCAACGACCAGGCCCCGGGGTTCAACGGGCGGATTCCGGCCTGGCCGTAGTTCCCTGCGACTCCAGCTCTCTTCTGCGCGAAACTTCGTCAGTCGAGTCAGGCAGCACCTGCGTCAGGGTGTCAAGGACGTAGTTCGCGAAAAGGTAGCCCGGGGCCGGGAAGCGCTCTCTGGTCATGAAGTCTATCGCCTCGACGTCATCTTCGTCCAGCAGGTAGCGCGCTGCCTGGCGTCGGATTTCGCCGTACGCAGGCAGGTAGCAGAACAGGGTTGTGTTGTAGCGCGTGAGTGTTACCTCTGCGCCCTCGCCGGCCAGGACCGCGGTTCTTATCTCTGCTGGTTCGAACCTGTTGGCGTTCAGGGTTGCGGCAATCGCCAGCAGCTCCTCCAAGGTAAGGTCGGTATCATTCCCTACGATTCTCAGGATGCGTCGCAGGGTGATTTCACCGAGACGTGTATCAGCAAGCCACCACGTACGGCCGAGAATTGCCCGGACCAGCAGCAGGTCGTTTCGACACCGGTCGATGTCGTCCTGTGGCAGTCCGTGCCTTCTCCTTGCGAACTTGAGCGCTTCCTGCCGGTTGCCCAGGGCTACGCCTGATACCCGGAGCCTGCCGATGAAGGGGGCGAGTACGCCGAAGGTCATCCGGAAAGTATCGAAGTCGAATGCCATGGAACGGTGTATCTTGATGCCGAGCAGCAGCTCGATGGTGCGGCGCAACAGATGGTCGCCGCCGATGGCGTAGACGTGGGTGAGTTTTTCCATGTTCGTGAAGTCGAGCGAGGACTCGGCCTGGGTGACGCCCGGTACTTCGACCAGTAGGTCCCGCGGTATGCCGACCAGGTTCACCCGGCCCAGGTCCAGGTTCACGTGCGCGAGCATCATCATGTCCGAATGGGACGACTCTTCCCGCTGCTGGCGAACCAGGCCCTCTCTTGTGACCGGGCCCAGAGCGCGGGCGTCCCGGCCGATAATCAGGATGTTCCTGGTCCCGGTCAGGAGCGCGGCCGGTCTGCCTTCGACCTGCGGCCGGGGTCTGGGAGCAAGGAAGTGGAAAGCCAGCACGGCGAACGGCAATGGGATCAGGGCCAGAAGCCAGAGTAGACGTCTCCGCCCTGCCATCGGTCAGGTGGTGAGCCGCAGTATTATTGGATATCCCTCGAAGCCGAAGCAATCGCGGATTGCCGAAACGACGAACCGGCGGTAGGAGTCGGTGACCGATTTCGGTTCGCTCACCCTCAGCTTGAAGACCGGCGGTCTCGCGTTCGCCTGTGTCAGGCCGAGGACACGGCAGTTGTACTTCGGGGGCCGGCGAAGGAGCTTCTCGACGACCGCCTCACGGAGCAACACTTTGCCGATGCGGTGGCCGCCGGCGTCGTAGACCCGGCCGGCGCGACGGCACGCCTCAAGTACCCCCCGGTTCTTCAAAGCGGAAGTGAACTCCGCCGGCGCGTAGCCGACGAACTTGAGCTGGTCCGCGACCCATTCTTGGACTTCGCTCACGAGCTTCGCGGGAACAAGGTCCATCTTGTTGGCGACTACCACCATGCCCTTGCTGCGGGAGTCGATCAGGTTGGCGATCTTCTTGTCCTGATTTGTCGGGCCTTCGGTTGCGTCAATAACGAGGAGCGCGACGTCGCATCGTTCGATGACATCCAGGGCGCGGCTCACGGAGTAATACTCCACCGGGGCCGCGACCCTGGCGTGTTTGCGGATGCCGGCGGTATCGAGTAGCCGGTAGGAACGACCGTCAAGCGAGAACCGATCTTCAACCACGTCCCTTGTCGTGCCCGGGGTCGACATCACGATTGACCGGTCGCTGCCGAGCAGGCGGTTGAGCAGGGATGACTTGCCGACGTTGGGCCGGCCCAGGAGGGCAAGAGAAACCGTTGCCGCCGCAGGGGTCTCGGTTTCCGACGGAAGTCGGGTGAGTATTTCGTCCAGAAGGTCGTCAACGCCCGTGCCGTGTTCGGCCGCTATGGAGAACAGCTTCGCGCCATTCAGCTTTTCAAACTCACTCGTGTCGTAGCCGCGCTTTATGTCCCGTTTGTTGACCGCGACAAGGAACGAACGGCCTTCCCGACGCAGGCGCGACGCGATTTCCTCATCCAGCGGCATCAACCCGGCGAAGCCGTCCACCACGAGCACCACGACGTCCGCCTCGGCGAGCGCGACCTTGACCTGGCGTTCGACCTGTTTTGCCATTTCGTCCGCCGAGTCGGGAACAAGACCGCCCGTGTCGATCACGTCGAACTCGCGGCCCAGCCATTCGGCGGTGCGAACCAGCCGGTCGCGCGTTATTCCCGGTTCGGCCAGGGTTATTGCGATCCGCCCACCGACCAAGCGGTTGAAAAGGGTTGACTTGCCGGTGTTGGGCCGGCCGACGATTGCGACTGTGGCCATCAGAGAAGAGGTGACCCAGTGGCCCAGTGGTCTAGTGATTCAGTGCGGAATCCTGACGCTGGACCGCGAGACCGCTCGAACACTTGACCACTTTCAGACTACTGGTTGAAGAGCCTGTTCAGATCCGTGGTCGAACCACCGATTATATCGCCCACCGGGATTCCCTTCGAGTACCTGAAGGGCACGCGGTTCTTCTTCAGAAAGCCAGGCAGCACGTAGCGGCCGGCAAGTTTGAAAGTCACCGTGTCGCTCAGGAGCCCTGGCCGCATGAAGAAGCTCGTGTCGGCTATGTCAAACCTCATATCGAACGGGAACTCGGCTGCGGTCGTATCCTGTCCGGCAACGCTGATGGGTTCGGGCCGGGTGCCCAAAGCCAGCGTATCTCTCCCCAGGAGCATTGTGTAGTCCAGTTCTTCGATGCTCAGGCCGAACTTGTTCAGATTGATAACCTTGAGCCTGAGTGCTCCCTTTTCTCTGCCTTCCATGCTCAACCCGTCGAACTCGGTTCTCACCTGGATAAGATTGGAACGGCATGCTGTGAACACCACTGTGACGGCAATGATTGCCAAGACCAGAGCTTTTCTCATAGTGTGTAAATATATCCCCACCCACCGGGCAGTCAAGGCGCGCAGGCGGGCAACAGCGTCGAAGCACGGCAGCAGGACAAGCCGGTTGACAGCGGTGACTGGCAGAACTATGATTTCCTCTTGCCATGTTGCTCCCTGTTTTAGACGATGACGCCAGGTCTGCCGGTCGTAGGGCAGGCTTGAAAACCACTGAATCCGCGGCGGAACTCATCCGCCGGATTGAGGAGTTGAGCGGCCAGAGTGTATCCGATTGCTACCAGTGCGGCGGCTGTACCGCTGGCTGTCCTGTCGGAGAGACAATGGAACCGCCACCCAGCCGGGCCATTCGGTTGCTCCAGCTTGGCCGTGTTCGGGAGCTTCTTGCATCGGGCGGCATCTGGATGTGCGCCAGCTGCATGGTCTGTGGCTCCCGTTGTCCGAGGGGCGTGGACTACGCCAAGATAGCTGAGGCGTGTCGTGCGATTGTGCTCCGAACCAAGGAGACGGTGGTCGATCCGGACACCCTCGTTGACCAGGACTACGAGGAGATTCCCCAGCAGGCTTTCATAGCAGGGTTTCGGAAGTTCGCGGGCTAGCAATGGCGGCCGGGACCCAGTTCGATTTCGGCAATGCGAGACTCGCCTCGATGAGTAAGCAACCCCGCATCGGGATATTCGTTTGTCACTGCGGTATCAACATCGGCGGAGTGGTGAAGGTGCCCGAGGTCGTGGAGCGCGTGCGCGCCCTGCCCGGAGTGGTGGCGGCCAGAGACTACCAGTATTGCTGTTCGGACCCGGGCCAGAACATAATCCGGGAGACCATAGAGAAGGAAGGCCTGAGCCGTGTCGTTGTCGCCTGTTGCTCTCCGACTCTGCACGAGAAGACCTTCAGAAAGGCCTGTGCAGCTGCTGGAATCAACCCCTACATGTGCGAGGTCGCCAATATCCGGGAGCAGTGCTCCTGGGTGACAAAGGACCGGGACCAAGCCACCGACAAGGCATTTGATATCATCGCGATGACCGTGGCCCGGGTTGCCAGCAGTGAACCCCTGGTTGCGGCGGGCGTGCCGGTGACGAAACGTGCTCTGGTTGTTGGGGCCGGGTTGGCCGGCATCCAGGCGGCGCTTGACATCGCGAACGCAGGCTATGAGACGGTACTCGTGGAGAAGGAACCGACAATCGGCGGGCACGTGGCACGGCTGGCCAGTGTCTTCCCGAATTTCGACAAGGCGCAGGAGATGCTGGACGCGAAGTCACGGGAAGTCTGCGGTCTTCGCCGGGTCAAGCTGCTCACACGCTCCGAGGTGGTCGAGGTCTCGGGCCAGATAGGCAACTTCAAGGTGAGAATCCGCCGGAAGCCTACCCAAGCCCAGGGAAGCGTCCCGGATTCCCCGGACGACGGCGGACAGGAAACCGAGGAACTCGTCGGGGCGATTGTAATGGCGACAGGACACGAACTGATGCCGGTGTCCAGGCTGAGGCAGTATGGCGGCGGGCAAGTGCCTGACGTTATTGACGCGCTCCAGTTCGAGCGACTGCTGGCCGGGAACGGAACCGTCAGGCGGCCGTCTGACGGCAAGGTGCCGAAGCGGGTCGTCTTCGTTCAGTGCGCCGGCTCCAGGGACAAGGAGCACGGGGTTCCCTACTGCTCCAAGGTGTGCTGTATGTACGCGGCAAAACAGGCGATGTTGTACAGACGCCGAGTGCCGGATGGTGACGCTGTCGTTTGCTACATTGACGTGAGGACGCCCGGAAAGGGGTCGGAGGAGTTCTACCGCCAGGCCACGCAGGAGGGTGTCCGATACGTGCGGGGTAAGGTGTCGAAGATTTTTCGCAGCGGGGACAGATGCACTGTCTGGTCGGCAGATACCCTAGCCGGGTGCAAGGTGGTGCTTGAGGCGGACCTTGTCGTGCTTGCGATGGCGATGGTTCCCAATCCTGCCGGTGTCAGCCTGGCGCGGCAGTTGAAGCTTCAGCTTGACGCGAACGGATTCCTGACCGAGGCTCACCCGAAGCTCAGGCCGGTGGAAACACTGACCGGCGGTTTCTTTCTGGCCGGCACGTGTCAGGGGCCGAAGGATATTCTGGAGACAACGGTCCAGGCATCTGCCGCCTCGGCCAAGGTGCTCGCGATTCTGGGGCAGGACGAGCTGCTGCGGGAACCGACCGTCGCATGCGTTGACGAGGACGTCTGTGTCGGCTGCGGCAACTGCGAGCTCACCTGCGCCTACAGCGCGGTCACGATTGACCCGCAACGACGCAAGGCGGTCGTGAACGTGGCGCTCTGCGAAGGCTGCGGTGCGTGTGCCGTCGCCTGTCCGTCCGGCGCAATGAGTCACAAGAACTTCTCTAAGAAAAGCGTGTACGAAATGGTGGACCAGTTATGAAAGGTGACAGGGTGAACAGGTCATCAGGTGACCAGGTGTCGGAAACGGCTTCGGGTCACCAGATCACCCGGTCACCAGATCACCCGGTCACCATTCCGCCGGTCGGCGCGGTCCTCGTCGTCGGCTCGGGCATCGGCGGCATCCAGGCATCGCTCGAACTGGCCGACGCCGGATTCAAGGTCTACCTTCTGGATGAGGAATCCGCCATCGGCGGTGTGATGGCGATGCTGGACAAAACGTTCCCGACCAACGACTGTTCGATGTGTATTCTTTCCCCGAAGCTGGTTGGCACCGGCCGCCATCCCAACATCGAGCTCCTGAACTACTCTCAATTGCTCGGGCTTGAAGGTGAACCGGGCCGGTTCCGCGCGCGGATCCGGCGCAAGCCGCGTTTCGTCCTGCTCGACAAGTGCACCGGGTGCATGGACTGCGTGAAGGTGTGTCCGGTGCACGTGCCTGACGAGTACAACCAGAAGCTGTCCCAACGCGGCGCGGTGTACAAGCTGTACCCGCAGGCGATTCCCAATGCGGTAGCGATCGAGAAGAACGAAACCCGGGCGCCATGCCGCATTGCCTGCCCGGCCGGGGTCAACGCCCAGGGGTATGTAGCGCTCATAGCCGACCGGAAGTTCAAGGAGGCTTACGAGCTCGTGCGCGAGCGGTTACCGTTCCCCGGGATCTGCGGCCGGGTATGCCACCACCCGTGCGAAACCGAGTGCAACCGGAAGGACTACGAAGGGCCGGTGGCGATCAGAACGCTCAAGCGGTTCATTGCTGACTATGTCTACCGGAACGACGTTGGATACCGAGCGCAGAAACAGGAGATGCCTGAACGGCAGGAGCGTGTCGCTATCGTCGGCGCCGGGCCGGCCGGCCTGACCTGCGCGCTGGACTTGCGGGCCAGGGGCTACGCGGTAACGGTGTTCGAAGCCGCCGGCAAGGCAGGTGGGATGATGCGCTACGGCATTCCCGAGTACCGACTTCCGAGGGAAACGATTGACCGCGAAGTCAGAGACATTCTGGATACCGGTGTGGAACTGAAGACCGACAACCCGATTCAGAATCGCACAGAAGTCGACGGACTCCTGGCTGACGGGTACAAGGCCGTATTTCTAGGCCTGGGTTGCCGAGAGAGCCGCAGTCTGAAGATAGAGGGAATTGAGCTTCAGGGCGTACACCATGGCCTTGAGTACCTGCGCCAGGCAAGCGAGGGCAAACCGCTGCCCACCGGGAAGCGGGTCGTGGTCATAGGCGGCGGAAACGTGGCGGTGGACGTGGCGATGACGGCAAAGCGGTGCGGGGCCGAGGACGTGACGATGGTTTGCCTGGAGTGCCGAGAGGAAATGCCCGCGTTTGAGTATGAAATCGAAGAGGCGCTGGCCGAGGGTGTCAAGATAGACCCATCCTGGGGCCCGCAAGCAATCGAGGGTAAAGACGGCTGTGTAACCGGGCTCAGGACGGTCGAGTGCACCCGGGTATTCGATGAAAACGGCAGGTTCAGCCCGGAGTACAACACCTGCAGCGAAAGTTCTCTTGCGGCAGATACGGTGATTCTGGCTATCGGGCAGGCGGTTGCCGCTGACGGATTTGACGGGTTCGAGCGGAACGCTGGCGGTACGTTCGAAGTTGACCCGCTCACCCTGGCGACGAGCGTGCCTGGTGTGTTCGCGGGCGGTGACATGGTCTCAGGCCCGGCGTCGGTCATCGAGGCGGTTGCAGCCGGACACGAAGCAGCAATCTCGATTGACCGATACATCCAGGGCGAGGACCTGGCAAGGGACCGGGAGAAGCCGAAATACGAACCGGCCAAGGCCGACGAGTCGGCCGCGGTTCGAGCAAAGATAAGGCGTGAGGGACGGCAGAAGGAACAGGTGCTGTCACCTGAGGTGCGAGATGGCTTCGCGGAGATAGCGCTCGGGTTCGACGAGGAAACCGCGGTGCGTGAGGCGAAGCGCTGCCTTGCCTGCGGAGTCTGTTCGGAATGCCTGCAGTGCGTCGCGGCATGCGAGGCCGAGGCGATTGACCACACGATGAAACCGACCGAGGACGATATTGAAGTCGGCGCGGTCGTGCTCGCGGCCGGGTTCAAAGAGCACAAGCCAACCGGTGAATTCGGCTACGGGTATGGTCGGTACGCTAACGTCGTGACGAGCCTAGAATTCGAGCGAATCCTCTCCGCCTCCGGGCCGTACGAGGGGCACGTGCGCCGTCCTTCTGACGGGAAACAGCCGAAGAAGATAGCCTGGATTCAGTGCGTGGGTTCCCGCAACCAGGAGCACTACTACTGCTCTTCGGTCTGTTGCATGTTCGCGACCAAGGAAGCGGTGATTGCCCGCGAGCACTGCGCGGGCAAGCTCGACTGCCACGTGTACTTCATGGATATGCGCTGCTTCGGTAAGGACTTCGAGAAGTACTACGAGCGGGCACAGAAAGAGTACGGAGTCGAGTACCGCCGGTGCAGAGTGAGCGCAGTGGAAAGAAGAGGACAAGAGGCAGAAGGCAAAAGCAAGAAATCAGAAGCCAGAAGCCAAAGCGGGAGCGAAG
>Ga0272442_10011208_pt1 | contig 10957 bp, 4 predicted proteins | sample SSMForm2O_FD_200262 | JGI IMG/M metagenome (GOLD analysis project Ga0272442, IMG submission 200262) | Marine sediment archaeal communities from Little Sippewissett salt marsh, Falmouth, MA, United States - SSM-Form-2O | ecosystem: Environmental > Aquatic > Marine > Wetlands > Sediment ... | reverse complement strand
AAGGGGACTATACGCTGATCGCATTGCCCCTGAAAATAAAAGGCGCGGAGGCCTCGCCGGTGCGCGCCGTTCTGGCCCGATAGCAGAGCTTTCAACCGGGCGGCTCTTTTTTTAATTCTCACCTGCTTATTCCCGGGGCTTTCCGGCGTTTATAAATATCTCCTCCCCTGCCCTGCGGAATTCCTGTTTGAATCCAGCAATAGAAATACTTTGCTCTCAGTTAAGTTCCATCCTTGCCAATTTGCAGCCCTGATTTTCTAAAGTTTGAATCCGCTCTGTCGATAAATGGAGCAAGAGGGCGACACTTCAGCTCAACTCCGAGCCACCGGGTTCTGAGTGTGGGCTGTGGGTACGTCCATATCAGCTAACAATGGCACAGGAGACATTTTTCACCGATTAGCTTGGCAGAAATCCCCCCTGCCATAAATCCAGCCTGGGTCTGGCGGTCTTACCTTCGCGACGAAAGACCGCCTATTAAGCAAGGATGCTTAATATATCATCAAGGAGGATGAAGTATGGCTTTGTCGCTCAACACAAATATTTCAGCTATAACCGCCCGCCGAAACCTTCTCAGGGTCAGCGACGAGTTGAAGACCAGCATGGAGCGCCTTTCCAGCGGTCTGCGAATCAACCGCAGCGCTGACGATGCCGCAGGACTGACCATAGCGGAAAACCTGCGGGCCCAGATTATCGGCCTGAACCGAGCGATAACCAATGCCGAGGACGGAATATCGCTGATTCAGACCGGTGAGGGTGCCATGAACGAAGGCAACGCGATCCTTCACCGGATCCGCCAGCTTGCCGTACAGGCAGCCAACGGCACTTTCACCAGCAAGGACCGTCAGGCGATCCAGAACGAGGTTTCCCTGCTGATCGACGAGATCAACCGCATCGCCGCGTCAACCACATTCAACAGTATCAACCTGCTCAACGGCAACTCCTCGGCTCTTGTCAGCACGAGCCACCCGCTGGATATCAACGGTGTAGTTGTGGGTGATGTCGGCGAGGGTGGAATCTTCTCGGTGGCAATCAATGTGAGCGAGTCCACGCCGGGTAACCGCCTGATAGGCCGCACCCAGGTTCTGGGAACCGGCATTCTGACCACTATCGACGAAAAGGGTGAAATATTCGACGCCACCTCTCAGACCAGCCTTCAGTCGATCAGCGCTTTCCAGAATTTCAAGGTGTTTGAAGGCGGGGTGCGCAGCGTGACCCTCACCATGAGCAGCGATGCGGACAACAAGATCACCGAGGTCGAGCTGTTCGCCACGGACTCGCTCGAAATCGTGAAAGAGCGGATTTCGCTGGCGATCAACGACCCGGACCAGACCACCGATCTCAACCTGGGAGGAGGCATCGCGGAAGGGGCGAATCTGGTGAGCATTGCCTCTATCGGAGTCTCTCCAGGCGGCGGCCTGCCGGGCAGCTCGGTGATGACAATCATGAACCCCGAGCCGGGCAGGAGGATTGTCTGGGGCGGTGACGACAAAGCGCTCTCAGCTTTCGGGTTCAACGAAATTCAGGAAACACAGCCTCCGGTGTTTTCCATCACGGTAAGCAATATCTCGAGCCCGTTTAAGAAGTTCATTCCCAAGACGTTGAAAGTGTTCGGGGACAGGGCTTCCGGGCTTATCCAGGGAGTCGATATCCGTTTCCGACCCACTCTCAATATCAGTCTTTCCGGCTTCTCGAGCACGCAGGTCGGGGCTTTCAGTGTGCCTGAACTGGTGATCAGCCAGGACGATGAAAGCGGCAGCTTCCTGCTGGAAATCACTCCCAGGCCCCTGGTGTTCCAGATCGGGGCCAACCAGGGCGATGTTCTCTCAACAAGAATCGGAGATATCAGCGCCAGCAGCCTGGGGATAAGCGGAATCAATATCGTTGACCAGACACTGGCGGGCGAGTCGATCAGATCGGTTGACAACGCCCTTACACGTCTCAATGCAGAGCGTGCCAATCTCGGCGCGGTGCAGAATCGCCTGGAAAGCACGATCCGAAGCCTTCAGATCGCATCTGAAAATCTGACAGGCAGCGAATCCCAGATCCGCGATCTCGACTTCTCCGACGAGATAGTCAATTTCACCGCGCTGCAGGTCCTGTCCCAGTCGGCAACATCGTTTCTGGCTCAGGCCAACGCTCTGAGCAGCACAGTTCTTACTCTGATCGGAGGCTGAAAGTAAAAAGGTTCTCCTGGGCAGCAGACAGGTTCTTTGACAATGATTGCACCTGGTAATCGACTTGTGTTTTACACCTGTGGGCAGGTGAGCGGCTGCGAGTGATCCTCGTCGTCTCTCTCGCCTAAGCTGTGCCGCAGGAGACCACGGGCCGATTGATGCTCTGTAGTAAAAGAAGCAATTCAATGTAAAAAGCGCATCTTGTCGGCAAGAAGGTGTCAACCGCCCACAGGCCTTTAACAGAAGTGCGCTCGTGCAAACCCCGGGACAAGTGCGCCCGGAAAAGCCGCAGCGATAACTTCGAAAAACAAGAAAGCTCTCAGGAGCAAACGTATCTCTAAAAAGCTCATCTCCCCGGGGCAGCTTCATGATCGAAGTGATCCCGGAGGGAAAAAAGCAAAATAATCATCGAGGTTAATCGACAGACAGACGATCTGTCCGTGCGGTTAACACTCAGACAGAAACAAGTTTCCATCCCGCAGCGCCATATCCGGCGTCGCGGAGTGGTTACCTGACACGGCAGTGCGCCTATTGCAAGCGTGGTCCCTGAATGTAGTTGCGGCGCTCTACCGGGCCAGGGTACAGTAGTCCGAATAATTCCTTTAACTCCCGGGTCATGGAAGACCCGCCCTGGACATGGAGGTCCGTCTATGCAGCACAGCTAATCCAAAATCGAAATACTTCCGGCTGCATGCCTGAACAATGGCTGGCAAAGCCTCGTGGCACACGGGTGTTCTCCCCCTGTGCCCACGAAACCGGGGAAAAGTCTGACCGCCTCAAGGGGTGTACTGCGCCGTAAAAACCCTGTGGGGAACCTCGCGCGGCAGCACAGCCCGCCCGATCCGGCATGAAGCACTACGGCAAGAGCCAGAATGTGCTTGTCTGGAGGATCAGTACGCCCCTTTCAGGAGCTGTGCTGCCGAAAGCAAGCCGGTAAGTCGCCCCAAATGGATCATTATACCTTACTCTGGAATGGAACTGTCACTTGACATTTTGAAAAGGAGGTGACCCTTTCAAAAGGCGGATAATATTCCTTTGCGGGAATGCAGATGCCGCATTGTGCGCTGACCCATCGTTCTATAAATGGCCCCTCAATCAGGGGTGCGCACATTCAATTTCGACCATGCTTTCTACCGGTCGAAACATTTTCGAATGAGCAGGTAAGGAAACTTGCTCTTAAAACATCATGGAGGATAATCATATGGCTGGTCTTACCTTAAATACTAATATTCCAGCTGTAAACACCCGCCGCAACCTTCTGCTGCAGAACAAGCGGGTCGGCAAAAGCATGGAAAAGCTGTCCTCGGGTCTGAGGATCAACCGTGCGGCCGATGATGCGGCAGGAATGACTATCGCCGAGAACCTGCGGGCGCAGGTAATCGGTCTGAGCCGGGCGGTAGCCAACTCGCAGGACGCGATTTCGCTGATGCAGGTAGCGGAAGGTGCTCTGGGTGAACAGCACAATGTTCTGCAGAGAATGCGCTATCTTGCGGTTCAGTCGGCAAACGGCACGCTGACAAGCCGCGACCGCAAGGCTCTTCAGGACGAGATATTCCAGTTGATCGATGAGCTGGACCGCATTGCCTTAACAACTACTTTCAACAGCATCAACCTGCTTAACGGTAATGTGGGGGCGCTGGTCAGCTCGGACGATCCGAACAATGTCAACGGTATCATAGTGAGCAATGTAGGTCCCGGCGGGACTTTCTCGGTGGCGATCAGTGCTGTGGACCTGGGCAAGTTGCACGTACAGAGCTCCCAGACCTTTGCGCGGATCACCGAGGCGGGTGTCCCTCTGGATGCCTCCCCTGCCACCACCCTGCAGTCGATCAGCCGATTCCAGGATTACGGTGTTTTCACCGGGGGCCAGGATTCGGTGAACCTGACTCTGAGCAGCAACGTGGATAACAAGATCACCGACGTCCAGGTATTCGCCACTGACACTCTGGGAGAACTGGCAGGTAAGATTTCCCTGGCGATCAACAATCCGGAAACCTCGACGGACCTCGGATTGGCCGCCAACAAGAGTGAAGGTGCTCCGCTGGTCAGTATCGGCAGTATCGGCCTGGCGCCGGCCGGCGGAAGCATAGGAGCGACCAGTGTGATTATCACCACCCCCGAACCCGGGGCGACACTGGTTTTCGGTGGAGAGTCCTCGCTGCTGACTGCCCTGGGTTTCAGTGAAATTCAGGCTCCGGTGCAGCCGGTCTTCTCCCTTACAGTAATGGATATCGGAGAGGGAAAGATCGCAAACAAACAGTCCCGGGTCTTCGGCAGCCGGGCCAGCAACCTGATCCAGGGTGTGGATATTTCTTTCCGCACCACGCTGGATATCAGTATCAGCTCGACTGGTGTGGACCAGGTGGGAGCTTACCGGATCGCCAAGCTGGTATCAAATGATCTGGCCGGGCCGGACGGATTCGTGATTCAGGTTTCGCCGCGTCCGCTGTCTTTCCAGATCGGGCCCAACCACGGCAACTTTATCAATACCCAGATCGGCGACATGACCGCAGCCTCTCTGGGTATCCAGGGTCTTAATATCAGTGGCCAGCTCCTGGCCCAGGAGTCGATCAAACCGATAGACAGAGCGCTGGATCTTGTCAGCGCCCAGCGTTCGACCCTTGGAGCGGTGCAGAACCGACTGGAGAGCACGATCGCCAATCTCAGCGTGGCTGAGGAAAACATGCAGGCCTCAGAGTCCCAGATCAGGGATCTGGATTTCTCCGATGAGGTGATTGAATTCACGTCGGCTCAGATTCTGACAGCTTCCGGTACCAGTTTTCTGGCCCAGGCGAACGCTTTGAGCAGCAATGTATTGACACTTCTGCAGTAAAAGTAAGCCGATTAAAAAAGCGCCCCCCTCCCGGCTTAAACCCCGGTCCGGGAAGCAATTCCCGGGCCGGGGTTAGTACCCCGTTTTTCCCGACACAGGCTCTTCCGCCGGCCTGAATGAAGAAATCTCTTCCCACCAGGGAATGAATAATCCTGCTCCCCCAAAATATTTTAAAAATTCTAAACTTTCCCTGTCGAGTGCCGATATAGGAGTATAGCCGATAAATTCTATGGGCTAAGATTATTGTACGGCGGCGACCAGATAACTCAAACGGTACATTTATGCCCGTAAGGGTGCATTGTGCCTCTGATGTTGTCTTAATTCACCCAAGATTGATCTGAAACTTTGTAATGTTTTAGCGGCAAAAAAAAAGGCTTTTGGAGCCCCCCTCCAAAAGCCTTCAAAAGCACAACCACATCGTTCGGGCAAAAACAAGGATCGGCTAGATCAAGTGCCCCTTTTCATGTGATGCATATTGTGCCTTTTTTTGCAACCGCTTAGACAAGCAAAATGTGTGCCATATCTTGCTGAATCGATTTGTTTTCGCTTGTTCGCGCAGGTGGGAAACAGGGACGGGATAGGAGATAACACATTAATAATTAACATGTTAAAACGAATTAAGTTTCAGACTGGCAACATTCAAGTTACCATACTTTTATGATTAAAATAAACTTGTCAATTATTATTTGATTTATACCAGATAGAAATTTTTACCTGAAAACTTGGAGAAAATTAAACAATGACAATTTCACAACTACGAACAAATAAGAACGCAGGAGGCGTTTATGCCGTGTAATCTTTAGTGAATACGACAGAACTTATATAAATAGTCGTCGCCCAAAAATCTGGAACCAACCGCGAATTCTAATAAACAACGTTCTGTTGGGTAAGGAAACCTTAACAGACGATCATGGAGGATAAAGATGAGCTTAACCCTCAACACAAATGTTGCGGCTATCAACGCACGAAGAAATCTGTTGATCAACAACCGTAATGTTGGAAAATCCATGGAGAAACTCGCTTCTGGATACCGGATCAACCGTGCGGCAGATGATGCAGCCGGATTGAGTATTGCGGAAAACTTACGGGCTCAGGTCATAGGTTTGGGTCGTGCAGTAGCGAACTCGCAGGACGCCATTTCTCTGATTCAGACTGCTGAGGGCGGCCTGAACGAGACGCACAACGTGTTACAACGTGTTCGTTTCCTGGCTGTGCAGTCAGCCAACGGCGTGCTGACCAGCCGGGACCGCAGAGCGATCCAGGACGAAGTTTCACAGCTTATCGATGAAGTGGATCGTATTAGCTCAACCACTATATTTAACAGTATCAACCTGCTCAACGGTAATGTCGGAGCTCTGGTGAGCACTGACGATCCGGTCAACAGCCTCCAGGGCCTGGTGGTCGGCAACGTGGGTGCCGGCGGCACGTTTTCGGTCGCTGTCAACGCGATTTCAGTGGGCAAGCTCCAGGTTCAGAACTCTGAGCTTTTCGTGACGATCAAGGAAAACGGCGACCCGATAGATGCCAATGCCGCCACCCAGCTGCAGTCGATCAGCCGGTTCCAGGATTTTGGCGTGTTCACCGGCGGTGTCGATTCCGTGACCCTCACTCTCAGCTCCGATGCCAGCAACAGACTGGCAGATGTACAGATTTTCGCCACTGACACACTCGGTGAGCTGGCCCGGAAAATGTCACTGGGTATTAACGATCCAGGCGTGGTTACGGATCTCGGCCTGGCGGCCACTATCTCCGATGGGGCCACCCTGGTCTCGATCGGCAGTGTCGGTCTGGCACCTGCAGGCGGCGGAGTAGGCGCTACGAGTGTCGTGGTTACCACCCCGGAGCCCGGGCGCAGCCTGGTCTTCGGCGGCGAGGCCTCGATCCTTTCCGCACTGGGTTTCAACGAAATCCAGACATCCGTATTCCCGATCTTTTCGATCACTGTGAGAGATATCGGTGAGGGCACAATCCCGGATCGGATAGCAAAAGTCTATGGCGACAGGGCTTCAGCACTGATCCAGGGCGTGGACCTGAAATTCAGGACCACTCTGGATATCAGTATCAGCGCAACGGCCAAGACCACGATCCAGGCTTACGAAGTGGCCCAGGTAGTGAATAACAGCCTTCCAGGCCCAGACGGTTTTGTCGTGCAGGTTTCGCCGCGGCCGCTGTCTTTCCAGATCGGCCCGAACCATGGTAACTTCCTTAACACTCAGATAGGGGATATGTCTTCTTTAAGTTTGGGAATCGACACGCTTAACGTATCCGATCAGTTCATCGCACAGGAGTCGATCAAAACGATCGACGTGGCGATCAGCCAGGTGTCGAAACAGCGCGCGGAACTCGGTGCTGTGCAGAACCGCCTGGAAAGCACGATCGCCAACTTGAACGTGGCCAATGAGAACCTGGCTGCCTCCGAGAGCCAGATCCGCGACCTTGATTTCTCGGAAGAAGTGATCAGTTTCACTGCTGCGCAGATCCTGACCTCTTCGGCCACTAACTTTCTGACACAGGCGAATGCCCTGGGACAGAATGTTCTGACATTGCTGAGATAAATTTAATCTGGCGATGAACTCGATAACGGGAACTTGAGCTTTATAAATGTTAAAAGTCGATTACATTGTAGATGAGTATTAACTGAAAAGCCGGCTCCGGAAGGTGCACCGCGCACTTTCCGGAAACCGGCTTTTACTTTCCGTGTCAAACCGTTATCACTCTATGTCGAGAAATAAAAAGGGCTTTTGAAGCTGCAACTTCAAAAGCCCCGCACCACGCACTTCCGCGAAGAAGCATCTTGAAGCCGATGAGGGCGTTCAAGATTAAGGGTGCGATCTCTGTTTGTGCAATTTATGTTCCACAAACCACTCCGGCGCTTGCCGGAGTGGTTTTTTTATTTTTCCACATGCTTCTTTCCGGTATCCCGTTCACGGTCGGCAAAGGGGCAGCCGGCATCTCAAACAGCCGCTATCTGCATACTTCCCGCCCTTGTGAGCTTCTTTTGGATACCCTGCCAGGAAAGAATCCATCTCCATACTCAGAGCGCCGGGATTGGTTATTGCAGCCGAACACTGACTATTATTAGATCAGAGAGAAAATTTTTCCACTTTCCGGAGCAACATTTACCCGGATGGCAATTTTCCAATCAGCCCGAGAAAATTCTAAAGATTGTTATCCGGCTGCCGATAATATAATCAAGTTTTGCGACCTGAATGTCGCATTGTGCACTTTACGCCTTGAGGGAAACTGCAATTTCTCTCCGGGCGGGAAACCTTTAACTTATCCGCGAAGAAGATTCTTGAAAACCGGGGGCGATTCGAAGATGTGGCTCTGCAACGACAGCAGATTCATCCCTTCACTTCTTTTCAACTCATCTGTTCCCCTGCTCGAGAATACCTTCCTCGCAACTAATAATCTTTTCCGAATTCTCTGAAAAAGTTTTTACTGTGTCTTGCCCGGTTTTCCCGGTGAAAACCGGTAAGAGATTTTTAATCTGTTCAGTATTGCCCGGACGCACCAGCAGCTGCAACTGCCGCGTCCGGTGGGGAAATCCGCGAAGAAGCATTCCGGGGGTGACTTCCTAAGGCGGCAAGGCCGCTGACACTTGGCCTTATCCAGATTCTATGCGGTCTTGCCGCCCGCAATACCATCCCACTGGTAATTCTCTTCGTCTATTTCCCCTGCTAAAGTTTGCAGCATTTGGTTCGTTTAGTCAGCCGCACATTCTCTAAAGAGGGTTAAACCTCCTCCCCCGCTCTCCAGGCGTTATATGGTTGCCGCCGTATGGCTCTGTACCGGGGGAGGGGAAAAATATTCAGGATCCGGCTGTCTGGAATTGCGCTGTTTCCTTCCCATCCTCCAAGCGTTATATGGTCGCCGCCGTATAGCTTTGACAGGGAAGAAACAAATTCCGGCTGTCGGCAGCAGGGAACGGGCCGGGGAGGCCCATTTCCGGCCACCTTGACCCGCCCCCTGCGATCCTGGGTATCAGGTCCGTGCAAGCTGGAACCACTAAAATCACCAGGAGTGGAAAGGAAACCAAAATCCGTTGTAAAAGGAGGAATGGATGCCTGGATTATCGATTAACACAAATATTTCAGCAATTTTGGCAAGACGGCAATTAGGCCTTGCCGGAGGCCGGATGACTAAATCGCTCGAACGCCTATCCAGCGGCTTGAGGATTAATCGGGCTGCTGACGATGCTGCCGGCCTGACAATCGCGGACAACCTGCGTGCCCAGGTAGTCGGCCTGGAGCGGGCGGTAGCCAACGCCCAGGATGGGATTTCCCTGATTCAGACCGCCGAGGGAGCACTTGCCGAAGACACGAACATACTGCAGCGGATCCGGGAGCTCTCCGTACAGGCGGCGAACGATACTCTTACCAGCATCGACCGCCTGGCCATTCAGAATGAGGTAAAACAGTTGATCGACGAGGTGGACAGGATAGCCGAAACCACCGAGTTCAACTCGATCAAGCTGCTCAACGGCAATGTGGGAGCGCTTGTGAGCACCAGTGATCCCGGCAGCCTGGATGGAATCGTGGTTGGAGATGTGGGTGCCGGTGGAGTCTTTTCGATCACCGTCAGCGCCCAGGACCTCGGACGACTTCAGGTGCAGACATCGGAGGTTTTCGTTACGATCGACTCCCAGGGCAATGTTGCCAACGCCACGGCCGCTACCCAGCTTCAGTCGATCAGCCGTTTTCAGGATTTCGGCGTTTTCGGCTCCGGGCTGGATAGTGTAACTGTCAAACTGGGAACCGATGTATCGACGAACGTGGTGGATGTCACCCTGTTCCGCACGGATAATCTCTCTGAAGTCGCCTCCAGGATCAGCCTGGCAGTGAACGATTCAACCACTTCCAAAGACCTCGGTCTGGGAGGCTCCAACTCTCTAGGCGACCAGCTCGTGGGAATCGCCACCAATGTGGGTACGGAAAATGTGACTCAAGTGTTCGTTCTCACTCCCGAGCCGGGCCGCCAGATAACTTTTGGCGGTGACTCCTCCGCGCTTTCCGCTTTCGGTTTTTCCGAGATCCAGGCAGCCAAAAGCCCGATTTTCTCGCTCACCGTAACTGATATCGGAGCAGACGGCGGTCCCTCGACCCAGAAAGGCCTTAAGGTCAGCGGTAACCGGGCCAGCGGCATGATCGAGGGTGTGGACCTCTCTTTCCGCACCAACCTGGATATCTCGATCGGTGGCACGACTCAGCTTGCCGGTTTCGACGTGGTGAGGCCACTGTCGATAGCCGGAAGCAGCGCGTTCGTGCTCCAGATCGCTCCGCGTCCGCTCACTTTCCATATCGGCTCGGGCGCGGGCCAGATTCTCAGCACCCAGATCAATACCATGAGCTCCAAGGCCTTGCAGATAGAGAAAATCAATCTGACAGACCAGGATCTGGCTAACCGGGCGATCCGGGTGGTGGACAACGCACTGAACACGGTTTCCGCCCAGCGGAGCACTCTGGGAGCAGTGGCGAACCGGCTGGAAAGCACGATCTCCAACCTGGCGGTCGCCAGCCAGAACCTTCAGGACAGCGAATCGCAGATCCGGGACCTGGACTATTCGGATGAGATAATCGAGTTTGTCACGGCTCAGATTCTCACCGCCTCGGCAACCAGTTTCCTGCGCCAGGCAAACGAGCTGTCAAATAACGTATTGATTCTGTTGTCATGATAACTTGACATCAATCCATGCGCTAAATTGTATCCTGGTGGAGGACCGGTAAGCCTTAGGTAAAGCTAAAACCCTCAAGTCGGTGTGGAGGAGGTGCAAAGATGCCGAATATCATTGTCAACCTTGAGGGAATGAATCAGCGAAGAACAATGCCAGGGAGAAACTCATCAGGCGGAACTCGGAACACTGGTTGGGCGAATCAGCAGGATAGTGGCGACTCAGCTAAAGTGAAAAGCTCTTTAAAGCATTCCGCCGTAAACAAGCGCATATTAGCTT
>Ga0272442_10011207_pt1 | contig 10958 bp, 7 predicted proteins | sample SSMForm2O_FD_200262 | JGI IMG/M metagenome (GOLD analysis project Ga0272442, IMG submission 200262) | Marine sediment archaeal communities from Little Sippewissett salt marsh, Falmouth, MA, United States - SSM-Form-2O | ecosystem: Environmental > Aquatic > Marine > Wetlands > Sediment ... | reverse complement strand
TGAAGAAATACTACAAATGTTGGAAAAAAGCCTCTTTCCGACGCATCCATATGTTTGTACAATCTTGAATAATTTAGCAGGGCTCTATGAAAATATTGGAAACTATGGGAAAGCTTTATCAATTTATCAGAAGGTTCTCGATATCCGTGAAAAAACATTAGGAATAGAACATCTCGACGTTGGAAATAGTTTGAACAACCTAGCAGCCCTCCAATATCGTTTGGGAAATTATAGAGAAGCACTACACAATTATCAAAAAGCTCTGAATATATCTGAAAAAATTTTAGGATCCGAACACCCTAGTATTGCTATTACTTTGAACAACTTGGGAGAACTCCATAAAACGGGAGGGAATTATAAAGAAGCTTTTTCACTTTATCAAAGAGCTCTTGATATCCGTAAAAAAAAGTTAGTTCCCGAACATCCTAGTGTTGCAATAAATTTATCCACGTTGGCAGGACTGTATAAAATTTACGGAAATTACAACAAAGCACTGCCACTTTACCAAAGTGCCATAAAAATATTTGAAAACGTGTACGGGTCCGGACATCCTTATACTGCAAAAACCCTGAGTAGTCTTGCAGGACTCTATAATAGCATGGGAGAGTACGAAAAAGCAATCTCACTTTATCAGAGTGTCCTGAAAACATTTGAGCAGGTGTACGGACCCGAACATCCTGAAACTGCAAAAATATTAGATGATTTATCAATACTCTATTCTCATATCGGAAAATATAAAGAATCATTGACACTTAACCAGAGAGCACTTAGAATATTTGAAGGTTCTTTGGGTAAGGAACACATCGATTTTGCTACCTCTTTAAACAATTCAGCAATGATTTATAAAAATATGGGCGATTACCAAAAAGCACTGTTGCTGTATCAAGAAACTCTTGATATAGTTGAAAATGCACTCGGAAAAGAACATCTGTATGTTGCAACAACACTGAACAATTTAGCAATGGTGTACGAGCATTTGGGGAACTATAAAAAAGCTCTACCTTTATATCAGAGAGCACTTACTATTCGTGAAAAAGTATTGGGTTCAGATCACCAAGAAGTTGCTCAAACGCTGAATAATTTAGCATCTCTTCACCGTTCTGCAATGAATTACGAAAAAGCATTACCTCTGTATAAAAGGTCCATTGAAATAGCCGAAAAAAAATTGGGTGAAGAAAATGACTTTACTGCAACCATGTACAATAATCTCGCAGAACTTTATCGTAACATGGGTAACTACGAAGCTGCTTTACCTCTTTATCAGAAATCCCTCAAAATATTTGAAATTATTTTTGGAATAGAACATCCTAAGATTGCAACAATACTCAACAACCTAGCTACATTATACTGTGATATGAAAAAATATGAAGAAGCGCTTCCTTATTGTCAGCAGGCTTTTAAGATCCGTAATAATGTATTAGAAGAACAACATCCTGAAATTGGAATCACATTGAATAATCTGGCAGGAATATACTGTCAGATGGAGAAGTACGATGAAGCTATTCCTTTATTCGAACAAGCACTTAACATATTCGAAAACAAGTTAGGATCTGAGCATCCATACTATGTGGAAACAATGAATAATCTTACAGCTCTTTGCAGCAGGATGACAAAAACTTGAATTACTTTTCAGCTTTCAACATATAAAAGCAAAAAAGTGAATAGAATCACACTTGATTCCATAACTTCCTGCCTATCATTTTCAGTACCTTGAGATTTCCTTTGTATGCTCACATATTATAATACCCTGAAGTGTTTATCTTATATTCGGCAGGTCGACATAATAATTTAGACATTTTTCCTGATGACGTTTTTGAATAAACAATCTCTAACTGAAATCATATGATAACGTTTACATATACTTGGAATCTCGGTTCATATATAAGTAAGAGCATGTGTATGGAATCTACATATATTGGATGTAATATCAGAAATAAGGCAAAAAACGTCATCAGGAAAAATTATTCAGAATATACAAGCCACCTGCCGAAAGCAAGGTTTATTAAATTCATTCTCAAATACACTTCACAGGAAAAAGCCGGTCAGCAAGCTGACCGGTGAGAGCCCCGGTACCTAAAAAGCAATTTGAAAAAGGTTTCAAGGAGCTTATTCATCTTCATTATTCTGGCTAAACCAGTTATTTTCACTCTTTTTTCATTCACCCTCGTACTGGAGGTTAGAATTTTGCAAATTCCATCTTTCCCAGTCCCGTCAAACAAAAAACCTCAACCTTCCACACCCAACTTCCCCTCAACCCAAACCCGTCAAAGTAAATATATATACGAAAAGATATAAAATACGGTACTCAGACGGGAGAAAAATATGGACAAGAAATGCCAGCTGTTCAAGGAAATACCTCTTGAAGATTACCTTGTTGAAAAAGAGCCGTACTACATTCCGGTCGGAAACGAGGTAGAGGTATTCATGGCAGCCTACAAAAACCTGCTTCCGGTCAACCTGAAAGGGCCTACGGGATGCGGGAAGACTCGTTTTATGGAGTATATGGCTTACCGGCTGAAGCGGCCTTTGATAACCGTTGCCTGCCATGAGGACCTTACGGCAACCGACCTTGTGGGAAGGTTTTTGATAAAGGGGGAGTCCGTGGAATGGAGTGACGGGCCTCTTACGAAAGCCGTGAAGAGCGGAGCTATCTGTTACCTTGACGAAGTCGTGGAAGCCAGGAAAGATACGATTGTCGTCATCCACCCGCTTACCGATGACAGGCGCATAATCCCTATTGACAAACTTGGTGTAATGTTAAAGGCGCCGGCGGAGTTCATGCTCGCGATTTCCTATAACCCGGGCTACCAGAGTGTTGTCAAGGACCTGAAACAGAGTACGCGCCAGCGCTTCGTTTCCATTGATTTCGATTACCCGCCTGCAGACCTTGAGATGCAGATCGTGGCACATGAAAGCGGGGTCGGGCAGGAAATGGCGAGGCAGCTTGTGGAAATAGGGGCACGCATAAGGAATTTCAAGCACCACGGGCTTGAAGAAGGGGTTAGCACGCGCCTCCTGATCTATGCCGGCAAATTGATCCATGAAGGCATCGAGCCCAAAGAGGCGTGCCGGATAGCGATGGTCGCCCCGATTACGGATAACCCGGACCTGCAGGCAAGCCTTGATGAAATTATCTCTGCAATCATAGAATAACAAATAGAATTACGAATAGAATTACGAATAGAATTACGAATAAAATTACGAATAAAATTACGAATAAAATTACGAGTAGAACAAAGAATAGAAAAGCCAGTTCTGCAAGCTTGTAGTAATAAAATATCTTTGCAAGCGTCAAGAAGGAGTGACAACGGCATTGGTTTCAGATGTCAAAAAACGTAGCAAACCTTCCAGGGAAGAACTATTGGTACGTATAAAGTCCGGATTTCCGAAACTTGACAGGGAAGGTATTTCAGGAGCCGCAGAACTGTTAAAAGGAGCAGACCGGGCTGAACTTGAAATTGTGCTCGAGCCCGGAAGCCATATTACTAAAAAAGGAAAAAGGGTTCAGGAAGCTTACCTGAGAACTGCACCTGAAGTCTACAGGCTCACAGGAGCTTGTAAAAAAGACAACGGAAACGGGAAGGGCTTAGAAACCGGGAAGGGCTTGGAAACCGGGGAGATCTCAGGAAACGACCGGGGCTTTAGCAGATGGCTTGAACTTGCCGGGAAAGCTTCGGAATTAAGTTTTTCCTGCATGGAAGGCTTTTTCGATGCCTCCGTTTTGATTATTGGGAAAAAGGGGCTTGACCGTTTAGAACAATGGACGGATATGGGAATCTCACTTGCCCGAAAAAGCAACGCTCTTGCAATAGCTTACTTCAAGCTTACAGCCGGTGCAGTTACCCTCACGGATTTTAAAAATTTTGAAGAACTCATAAAGCGCGGAGAGGAATGTGCCAGTTCGAACTTTAAGGTCACCGAAGCATATTTTGAACACCTTCAGGATATTCTTTCTCTCCTCCCCCCTGAAAATTTCGAGCTTTTTTGCAGCATAGTAGAACGCCTGCTCGACATGCAATGGACAGTAGCCGTTGAGATTTTAGCGGGGACGAAAGAGGTATTTTCAGCCATTCCAGCCCGGAGGCAAAAAGAGCTCCTGGGCTCATTAAGTGAATTTTTGGACATTGAAGCAGCTGCTGAGCAGGATATTTCCAAAATGGCTGCCGCCGAACAAAGTAAAGCCGGGCTGGCTGCTGCCGAGCAGATCAATTCCAGACTTGCTGTCGCCGAATTGACCCTATTCGAAAATGCAGCCCCTGCGATGGCAAAACTCAACGACAGGGACTTTGGGACCTGGGTATCGATAGCCGGAAGAATAGCAAAAATAAGTATTGACGCAGCTATTAGCTTCCTCGACAGGAGCCCGGATATCCTTCTGTACATTGAGATCGGCGAGCTGGAGCAGTGGGCTGAAAAAGGAATCATCAACCTTGCTTCTGACAAACAGGCATTCGAGAAATTTTATGAGAGCAGCTACAGGGGCCTGAAAAAACAGTTCAAGACCACCGGCAGCGAGGAAAGGGCATATTTGCTTGATACCGGAATCGGACTTGCACTCATAAACCCGGGCTGCCTTGACAATTACTTTGAATATGCCCCTGCTGCCCTCAGGCTGCTTTCGGAACCAAAATTCAAAGAATGGGTGGACACGGGAGCCAGGATCTCGAAAGAGAGCCCTAACTTCGGGGCGGGTTATTTCAAGAATTCGGTCCTTTCCCTGCGGAAAGTCCAACCTGCATACCAGGGTGAAATATTCCGGATAGCAGCTTCCCTGCTCAAAAAAGACTGGCTGCTTGCAGGAAAGTTTTTCGAGAACCTCCCCGCGGTAGTTGAAAAAATAGAGCCAGGGGACATAAGGAAATGGGCAGGCACCGGGGAGAAAGTCTATGATACGGACAAAAACCTTGCCGTGGACTACTTTACCCACTCCCCGAAACTCCTTGGCGACCTTGATGTTGTCGAACTGGAAGAGTGGGCGCTAAACGGGCTTCAGATTTTTGAAGACAACCGCTTTCTTGGGCGTCCCTACTTCTCCCTGAGGTCCAGGGGTTCAAAGGATTTCATTGATGAACTCGCAGGAACTGTTGCCCTTAAGAAAGTCGCAAATATTCTCAGGTATTATGCAATGGGACTTTCAGGTTCCGATTTTAAAATAAGGTCGAAAAAAGAGCTTCTTACCTATGATGAAAATGACCCGGTAAACCCCATAATATCGGGCAGGACAATCTATCTCGAACCCAAGATCAAAAAGTATGGGAAATTCGAGGACAATTTCAAGATATACAAGTTAAGCGTGATGCACGAAGTCGGGCATTTCCAGTCCAGTTCCTCAAAAATCCCTTCGGAAGCCGCATGCAAACTGCTAACGGAAATAACTGAAAAATACGGAGCCGATGGAGCTGAAAGAAATGGTGGAGCTGAACGAAGTGACCGGCTTTCAAAAGATATCCGGCCCTCAAAAGGCACAGTTGATATCTCAAGCGTAATATCCATGTTCCCCAAAAGGGTCCTTGCAGCAAGCATACTCGGGGTGCTGGAAGATGCAAGAGTCGAGTACCTGATAATGAACCTTTACAGGGGTGTGCGCTCTGACCTCGAGACGATAAGGTATCAGATGCTCCAGGCAAGACCGCTTCCTGAAGGGGACCTTGAAAAGCTCATGGAAGCCCTGCTGTGGCTTTCCACCCTGCATGAACCACCTTTTGAGCTGCCGTCTTTTGAACCTGCGGAAAATGAAGAAGAAGTTGAAGAAGTAAAAGTTGAAGAAGTAAAAGTTGAAGGAGTAGAAAAAGAAAAGGAAGAAACCCGGCTCCTTCTTGATAAGATCCGAGACATTTTGCAAAACCAGCTCCTCTGTCCGGATTCATCAACCCTGAGCTCCCTGGAAGCTACCTTTGCCATCTACGGGATGTTTGAAACCCTGCTGGGTTCACTGGACGACAGGGAATACGAGATGTTGAAGAATATTGAATACCGGGGCATGGGATATGGTTCATTCGGAGCAAAAAGCTCCCCCGGCAAAGAACTTCACGAAGACATAATAAAGAAATTTATTCCTGAAGATGAGGACAAACCTGCAGCTGAAAAAGAACGACCCGAAGAAAAGAAACCGGAAGAAGAAAAAGCAAAACCGAAGCCCACTTACGCAGCTGCGAAAGCCTGGAAAATACTTGGCAGCTACGGCTACGATGAGTGGGATTACCTGATAAATGACTATAAGTCGGACTGGTGCCTGGTGCATGAGATCGAACCTTCCGGCGGGTCGAATGAATATTACAGGGATGCGTCCGGGCGCTACAGGAACGAAATCGCTCTCATAAAAAACATATTCAGCAGGATGAAACCTGAGTCGTTCCACAAGATGAAGGGGCAGACAGACGGGACGGAAATCGATATCGATGCCTTTTCGGAAGCCCTGATAGAAAGAAGGTGCGGGGTTTCCCCGGATGAGAAGTTTTATGTGAGGTGGGATAAGCGAAAAAGGGATGTTGCAACTCTTTTCCTTGTGGACGTGAGCGCCTCTACGAAAAAGAAGCTTGGAATGGAAAAAAGGAGCATACTGGATGTTGAAAAGGATGCCCTGGTAATAATGATCCAGGCCCTTGAAAGCATAGGGGACAAGTACGCAATATATGCGTTTTCGGGGCATAAAAGGGAAGGCGTGGAGTACTATGTCATTAAAGAGTTCGAGGAGGCACTTTCCGGAACTGTCGAGCAGAGGATAAGCCTGCTGGAGCCGGTGGCCAATACGAGGCTTGGGCCTGCAATCCGCCATTCCATAAAAAAGCTGGAAAAGGTAAACGCCGGGACAAAGATCCTGGTGCTGCTTTCGGACGGGGAGCCCTATGACACCTGCCATGGGGAAGGAGCATATCAGGGAAAAGTAGCTGAAGAAGACACAAAAGTTGCCATCCAGGAAGGCAACGCCCAGGGGATTCATTTCTTCTGCATTACGGTTGACACAAACCCCGGGGACTATCTCGATAAAATCTTTTCGGATATCGGGTACACGATAATAGATGATGCACAGATACTTCCCGAGAGGCTTCCCTTACTTTATAAGCGGATAACCACATGATAGCTAATGAACATCCAGTGGCGAATAGCGGCCTTGCGAAGGATTAACTAATGAAGAATACCTGCTAACGGAATAACCTGATCACAAATGCCTGATAGCAAATAACCTGATGAAAAAATTGGAATTTCAGTACTTTCCTGTCCACTTCGCAACAGCCCTGTGGACCCCGTGTACGCTGAAGTCGCCTCCGAGGTACATCATCGGGCACCTTTCGGTCACGCATTCCAGGCCAAGGCTAGTGCAAACATCAAGGGCTTTTTCGGTCTCGGTTTTCCAGTGGAACCAGACTATTTTTACGCCTTTTTCTTTCAGGGCAGGGAGCAGTTCTGCAGGCTCGGTCTTTGTTATTCCGATAACGACGCGGTCGATTCCCACGGGCAGATCCGATACGCTTTCGAGGGAGCCGGGCTCCGGGGAATCGGAAAGGTCTACCAGGTAGACGTTTTTATCCCTCTTTCCAAGTTCGGCCGTAGCCCACTTCATAGCGGGCTTTGTTTTGTCGTTGATTATTGCAAAGGCTTTTGCGTTCCAGAAGTTTTCCCTGTAAGCTGTTGTTTGCTCCATCATGAATTCCCCCCAGGGTTATACCTGATTAATAATACACTCTGTTTATATATAAAATGATGTAACGCAGTGAAACGATAGCAAAAAGCAGCACAAAAAAGTACCGGACTAGGGAAATCAGCCAAAATTGGGAAATCAGCCAAAATTGGGAAATCAGGCCGATAGCTTGGTTGGAACGAAAAAATCACAGAATCGCTTGCGAACCATAAAACAAACTGAGGGGAAGTCGAATAAAATTAAACGTTATGGAAATCAATCAAGTTCTATGGTCATTTTATCCCCGTCAATCGAATATCCGTAAATCTTTATTCCTTTGCCGGCGGGACCTTTTGTATTTGACCCGTCAAGGTTAAATTCCGAATGTCCGAGAGATGAACACCTGAATACCTTTTTGTCATGCTCGTATGCAAGTGCCCTGCCCCTGTGTGCGCATTTGCTTGAGGCTACCACATATCTGTCTTTTTCAGGCATGGCAATGATTATTGAGTCGGGAAGCCTGTCATCCAGTATGCTTGCAGCATTTCCCACATTTTTCAGTTCCGGGACACTACCTAAAGAAACCTCGATTTTATTTCCGCTTATCGAATAGGCAGCTGCACTTATTTCAGGTTCCTGGTTAACGTATTTAAGGGTTGCAGTTATCGACTGGAAAAATCCTTTGCTTTTCATATAACCACCGGATCTTGAATATAAAGAATCAAGGATCAGCAGAATCCCGAAGGATTCCGCCGGTCCTTTTGACGCTGATTCTCCTTGTTTTACAAGGACCGCTTATTCAGCCAGTTTCTGCCCGGCAGCCTGCAGGGCGCCACCGAGAGCTTTTGCAAGCTCACAGTTCTCGTTGCACTTGCACTGGCAGTTGCAGTACTTGGGTACGTTTTCCATCATCCACTGGCCAAGGAAGCCAAAGGCTTTGAGTTCTTCTGCGCTGGCGTTCTGTACGTAGTTATTAATGTCTTCTAACTCCATGAATAATCACCAAATAGTGAATATGGGTACAGATTTATATACTTGAGCGTCACAATTATGTACACATCCAATATTTGTACAGAAATATGACCTTATAAATTTAAAAATGAGGACATTTGTGGCAAATTTATCCACTTTCTGGCTTTCTTTTCGAACTTTTTTCCTGATTTTTCCACGATATTTTCCTGACATTCTCCCACGACTTTTTCCTGACATTCTCCTACGATATTTTCCTGACATTTTCCCAACTTATCCTTAACTTTTTTACGACCTGGAAATCAGGCAAAAACCTGAAATTGTTTTAGAAGATAGTAATCTGGCTGTGTGAACAAATTTAATAGAGGGAAAAAGAGCTGGTTGGGACATGAAAAAGATATGGACAGGCACACTTGGGCATAAAATTAGGGGTGAGATGCCGTAGAAAATATAAAAACTGAGCGTAATATATAAATAATAAAGATAATAGATATTATTATAATAAAGCGGGTCAAAATGATAAAATATTGATAAGTAGACAGACATAAAAAAATAGGGCTTGATGCCTGGAGGATAAATGGCAGTTTATCCGTCAGCCACCAAGCCCTGTGTAAACAAGGTAGGTACACGCTCGCCGCACATGGTGTGTAGGAATTACGGCTCAAAATCAGTCGCACTATAACATAATGGGGGTGTGTATCTCCTTAATCCGTATTAAGGCGCTGACCTGCAAGCTGTAAGGCTCCGTGCAAGGCCTCTGTGTGCTCGCACTCACAGGAATCTGAGTTGATGAAACGGATCCCGTAGTGTTGCATCCACTGGTTAAGGTAGCCAAAGGCTTCAAGCTGTTCGTCACTGGCGTTCAAAACAAAAGCAGTGATGGGGTGCGTGGAGTCAGTAGTGTCAGCAAAACTCGGTATTACATATTCTTCTTCCTGTGTAGACTGTACATCTTCGTATACCGATGGGCGGCAAAAGCGCCTCCATACGGCATGTTGTTCTACTACGTCCATATATCGATGCCTCCATATATTGTACAATATATAGTTTTACATTTTTAAAATGTACTGTATACATATAAATATGAGCGTCATGATTATGTACAAATAGCGTACAGTACAGAAAAATGACCTTTAAAACGGAGAGTATCCAATAAAATGAGATAAGTTTGCGAAAAAGTTAAAACCTTTTTAATGCAAAATATTTCACAGGAAGGTACCTTACATGAACTCCGAACCCCTGACAGAGAGCCCGGCTCTGAGCGGAAAAAATAGCCAGTCAGCAAGCGGGGAACCTATAAATCCACTTGAAACCGCCCCGGATTATTATTTAAGATACGACTCAGGGAGCAGTTATTTTGAAGAACTGCATTCTATAAAAGAAGAAGTAAGCTCCCTCAGGAACGAGTTCTCCCGCTTCCTGCAGCGGGCAAACCAGCAGCACATAGAAATCATGCTTTCCGAGATGAGGAAGAACTTCATGAAACCCATGATAGACTACCTCTGCGATGAGGCGGACGAACGCATGGAAAGCAGGATGACCCAGGACTGCCAGATGAGAGAACTCTGTGAAAATGCATTCAAGGACATCTTACAGGAAACGGCAGGCCTCGTCGGAAAGGAGAAAGTCGGGTCCGAAACCGTCAAAATGTACAGGGACAAGCTGGCCGAACTGAAAAAGCAGGCAAAAACCGAAAACTGCAGCAAGTGTTTCACGGAAGCTTCCGCCCTCTTTGAAAAGCAGGTAAGGCTGATGCGCTCCCTCCAGATCTACGAAGACCGGACGGAAGACTCGGAAAATGCCGACATCAGCGAACTCAGTCCCGAAAAAATGGTCCCCGAAATCTGCGAACCCATCGCCAACAAACAGCGCCTCATTATGCTAAAAGCCCTCTCAGGTGAAAGCAAGACCTTTTCCGAACTCTCGAAACTAACAGGCCTTCGGGGCGGAAACCTCCTCTTCCACATCCAGAAACTCCTCGACACGAGGATGATCCTGCAGAGGAGCGAGCGCGGGGACTACATCATCACGCGGAAAGGGTATTCCACGCTGCAGGGGCTTTCACGGATCTATTCGGAAATCGGAGATGCGTAACGGAAGCGGAAAAATGCCGTAAGTTCCTTTTTTCCCATTCCTTCTGTCTTGAATTTTCCACTGGGCTGGCGGGATGGACAAAAGGAATTGTTTCCAAAAAGAATTATTTTATTCAATAACTTTCATATTATAATAAAATAATATGGATAGGCACCATAACTAGTACATCGATTTCAAAGTCTGTGAATAAACCACGGATGGACACAGATAAACACGGATGGCCAAAATCCGTGTCCATCCGTGTTCATCTGTGGTTCTTTACGTTGCCCCGCAGGCC
>Ga0272442_10011206_pt1 | contig 10959 bp, 10 predicted proteins | sample SSMForm2O_FD_200262 | JGI IMG/M metagenome (GOLD analysis project Ga0272442, IMG submission 200262) | Marine sediment archaeal communities from Little Sippewissett salt marsh, Falmouth, MA, United States - SSM-Form-2O | ecosystem: Environmental > Aquatic > Marine > Wetlands > Sediment ... | reverse complement strand
AGGAGTCCCTTGCAGCACAGCTTTTCCGGCAGTGATTCGAAAAGCTCGTCAAGCGAGGCCGCTCCAGCGGTTTCGAGCATTTTCCGGATGTCTTCTTCAGTGTGGGGGATGTATCGCACGATGCTGCTCCTTGAAAATCCGTAAAGAATTCTATGCCGTCAGTGATCCTGCGATGCGGTGAAATCATCGTAGGCAGCCGCGTCCATGAGTTCCTCTTCTTCCGCGGGATCGGCGGGCCTGATTTTCAGCATCCAGCCTTTTCCGTACGGGCTTTCGTTTACAAGCTCGGGCGCATTTTCAAGTTCTTCATTGATTTCGGTTACGCTGCCGCTGATCGGGGCGTACAGATCAGATACTGTCTTTACGGATTCCACGACTCCAAATGTGTCTCCCTGTTTCAGGTCGGTTCCCGTCTCTGGAAGTTCTACCAGAGTGATGTCCCCGAGCTGATCTACTGCAAACTGCGTGATTCCGATTGTCGCCATGCCGTCCTCGATCCTGGCCCATTCGTGATCTTCGGTATATTTGAGGTCATCCGGATTACTCATCTGTCCTGCTCCTTTTTACTTTTTATGCGTCAGTTCTTTCTTCTGTAAAAGGGGGTTTTTATAACCTTTGCCTTCAGAACCCTGTTTCTTATTACTATTCCAAGCTTTGTACCGCGTTTCGATTGTCCGACAGGCACATAGGCCAGCCCGATGTTCTTTTCGAGTGTGGGCGAAGGGCATCCGCTTGTCACAGTTCCCATGGGCTCTGCATCGGGACCTGCATCAGGCGGAACAACGGGATACCCGTGCCTCGCGATTCCCCTGTCAATCATCCTGAATCCCACAAGCTTCCGTTTTATGCCTTCTTCCTTCTGCTTTTTCAGAGCATCGGAGCCGAGAAATTCGCCGGCATCCAGTTTGACCGTCCATCCAAGCCCGGCCTCCAGCGGAGTGGTGGTTTCATCGATGTCGTTGCCGTAAAGGCAGAGTTTCGCTTCGAGCCTCAGGGTATCCCTGGCGCCGAGGCCTACGGGCTGGATTCCCCGGTCCTTTCCGGCTTCCATGAGGGATTCCCACACTTTCACTGTGTGATCGTTAGACGTGTAAATTTCAAATCCGTCCTCACCCGTGTACCCCGTTCTTGATACCAGGGCTATGGCGCCGAGGAAATCCCGTTTCACGAACGTGAACGGCTTGAGATTCGTGATGTCATCGTCCGCGCCCGCCTTTTGCATTATGTCGATCGACAAAGGCCCCTGAATCGCTATCTGTCCTGTTTCATAACTGGCGTCCGTAAGCGTAACCCCGTCCGGTGGAAGATGTTTCTCAAAATGCGCAACGTCCTTGTCATGATTGGATGCGTTTATGACGATGAGGAGTTCCGTGGCGCTGAACCTGTAGATGATGCAGTCGTCCACTATGGTTCCGTCGGCCTTGCACAGCGGGGAATACAGGGCCTGGCCGTCACCGATCGATTTCACGTCGTTCGTTGCAAGCCAGTTCACGTACTCAAGGGCGCCCGGACCTTTGAAATAAACCTCTCCCATGTGGCTGACATCGAAGATTCCCGCCTGATTGCGCACCGCGTTGTGTTCGGCTTTTATCCCGGCGAACTGAACGGGCATTTCGTACCCTGCAAAGGGAACCAGCCTGGCACCTGAAGCTTTGTGAATTTCGTAAAGCGGGGTTCGTCTGAGATCCTGATCCATGATTCCTACCTCGAAAGCATTTTTTCTCGCAGCAGGAAAACATAGACATCCGCAGAGGCTATTGGTCAAGACATATTAATGATGAATCGAAAAATTAATATTTCTGTACAGTTAAAGAATACGCTTGAAATCACCGCGTCGCGGTCTATACTCGCCCATGTTCAAAAAAAGGATTTTCCGTACATATGATACTCACTGAAGAATTCAAGAAACGCGGCAGGAAGTTCATAGTCGTCACGGGAGGAGTGCTTTCTGGCCTGGGCAAGGGAATAGCCACCGCGTCCATCGGCCACCTGCTTTCTTCCAGGCTTAACGTGGTTCCCATCAAGTGCGACGGGTACCTGAACACGGACCCGGGCACCATGAATCCGATCGAACACGGAGAGGTTTTCGTGCTGGACGACGGCGGCGAAGTGGACATGGATTTCGGTCATTACGAAAGATTCCTCGGAGTGACCTGCAGGTTCGAGTGGAACATCACCATGGGCAAGGTGTTCAAGACGATTCTCGAGCAGGAGCGAAAGGGAAAATATCTCGGACAGACCGTTCAGTTCATTCCGCATGTAACGGAAACTATTAAAGCCAAGATCCTCGAGATAGCCTATGAGGAAGACGCCGACATCGTGCTTATCGAGATCGGCGGCACCATCGGCGATATTGAAAACGAGCTGTACGTGGAGTCCGTACGGCAGCTGAGGCAGGAGGTGGGACCGGGAAATTCGGTTTTCATCCACCTTACATATATTCCCGTGCCGGCCGGCATTCATGAGCAGAAATCCAAGCCCACGCAGCAGAGCGTGAAGCTGCTCAACGAAAGGGGAATCAGGCCGGACGTGATAATAGGCCGCTCCCCTCACAGGCTGACGGACAAGATCAAGGCGAAGATTTCGCTGTTCTGCAACATTTCTCCGGACGATGTAATATCGAACGAAGACGTGGACAGCGTTTACAGGATTCCCCTCATATTCGAAGAAGAAGGTCTTACCGAGATCCTTCACAAGCACCTGGGAATCTACTCTCCCCCGGTGCTGGGTAAATGGCGCGGGCTGGTCGAAAACCTGGTTTCCGGCAAAGAGCCGCTGGTCAGGGTCGCCATCTGCGGAAAATACGTGGATCTCCATGATTCGTATGCCAGCGTCATCGAAGCCCTGCACCATGTAAGCGCGCATGTGGACGGACAGGTCGAGGTTGCCTGGCTTGACACCACTGATGTGGAAAAGGGAAGGGCAGAGGTTGCCGACGTGCTCGAGGACGTTGACGCCGTAATCGTACCCGGGGGCTTCGGGGTCAGGGGAATCGAGGGCAAGATTGCCGTAATAAGGTACTGCAGGGAGAACGATGTGCCGTTTCTCGGCCTGTGTTACGGGATGCAGCTGGCCGTCATTGAGTTTGCACGCAGCGTGTGCGGCCTCGAAAAGGCCAACACAACAGAGGCCCTCGAAGAGGGAATACAGGTGGATCATCCCGTGGTCTGCATCCTCCCGGAACAGCGAGAGGTCAAGTCAAAGGGAGGGACTATGCGCCTCGGCGGGCATGACGTTGTTCTGAAAAAAGACTCCTGTTTCAGCCGCATTTACAATTCCGAAAAAATCAGGGAAAGATTCAGGCACCGTTACGAGGTAACCCCTGAATACGTTCAGAAGCTGTCCGAGTCCGGCATTGTCTTTTCGGGCACCAACCCGGACGGGAGCATAATGCAGGCAATGGAGCTTCCCGGCCATCCGTGCTTTGTAGCATGCCAGTTTCATCCCGAGCTGACGAGCAGAATAGAAAAGCCGGCGCCCCTTTTCATGGAGCTTGTCAGGGCGGCTCTGAAAAGGAAAGAGAGCGCCTGATGGGAGATATCGGATGGAAAGAGGAATGCGGCATATGCGGAATATGGGGCCACAATGAAGCCGCCAATTATACTTACCTCGCCCTGCATGCGCTGCAGCACAGGGGGCAGGAAAGCGCAGGCCTCGCCTCTGCAAACGGCGGGGACCTTTACATTCACCGGGGCATGGGCCTTGTCCAGGATGTTTTCAACAAGGATATTCTCAAGCGCCTGAAGGGCAGGGCCGCCATAGGCCACGTCCGTTATTCAACAACCGGAGCAAGCCACCTGAGAAACGCACAGCCGATTGCGGTTCACACGGAAAAGACCGTTCTCGCGGTCGCCCACAACGGAAATCTGGTGAACAGCGATTCCGTGCGCAGACATCTGGAAGCTGAGGGCGCGATATTCCAGTCCACGATGGATACCGAGGTTATCGTTCACCTGATTGCCAGGTCGAAACGCAGGAATCTGAGGAACCGCGTGATAGACGCCCTGTCGCAGCTCAGGGGATCATGGTGCCTTGTGTTTCTGACCCCGGACAGGATGATAGCAGCAAGGGATCCACGCGGATTCAGGCCCCTGGTTCTGGGAAAAGTGAGAAAAGCATCCGTGGTCGCCTCGGAGAGCAACTCGCTCGATCTCATAGGCGGGGAATTCGAGCGCGAGGTGGCGCCGGGCGAGCTGCTGGAAATAAGCGAAAAGGGAGTCAGGTCCTACAGACCCTTCAAGAACAGCGGACTGGCGAGATGTATTTTTGAATTCATCTATTTCGCCCGTCCGGATTCCTACCTGTTCGAACAGGACGTCTACCAGGTAAGAAAAGAGTTCGGAAAAAGGCTGTTCGAAGAGCAGCCCGTGAAGGCGGACATGGTGGTGCCTGTTCCGGATTCCGGACTTCCGGCCGCCCTGGGATTCAGCCTGGCCTCGGGCATCAACTTCGAGATGGGCCTTGTGCGCTCTCATTACGTGGGCAGGACCTTCATCGAGCCGGCCCAGTCCATCAGGCATTTCGGGGTGAAGCTCAAGCTCAATGCGAATAAAAGGCTGCTCAAGGGAAAGAAAATCGTTCTTGTCGATGACTCTCTCGTACGCGGTACGACCATGCGCAAGCTTGTAAAGATGATACGCGCTGCAGGTGCCAGGCAGGTTCACGTAAGGATAAGCGCTCCGCCCATAATCGGTTCCTGCCCGTACGGGATTGATACACCTACCAGAAAAGAGCTGATCGCATCGACCCATACGGTAAACGAGGTTCGGAAACTGATCGGTGCAACGTCACTTGGTTATCTCAGCCGTCAGGGGCTTCTCGAAGCCGCGGGTGGTCCGGACGGATTCTGTCATGCATGTTTCTCCAATGAATATCCTATTGAACCCGAGCCCAGGTCAAAACCTGCAAGGGAACCCAGGGAAGTAAACGACTGAAGGGTTTCAGGAATGCGGAGGTGTCTCGGGGACCCGTTTGTCGCCTCTGTCACCTGAAAGGCGACGGACAATGTAAATGGGCCGCCTTCTGACTTCTTCGTAAATCTGGCCCACGTATTCGCCTACGAGTCCGATGCCGGCAAGCTGAATTCCGGCCAGGAAACAAACGGCCGCGGCAAGAGCCTGTATGCCGGATACATCACCGCCGTAAGCCATTTTCACGACCAGCAGGTAGATGCCGTAAATAATGGACAGCATGCAGAGCGCAGTGCCGAAGAATACCAGCAGGTGAAGGGGAACCCTCGTGAAAGCGAGAATTCCGCGATAGGCGAGACCGAACATCCTGTATGCGGAATATTTGGTTCCGCCACCGGCCCTGACTTTTTCCTCGTAGTCTATTTTTACGGACCTGAAACCCACCCAGTGGCTCATGGCCCGTACGAAGCGTGTTCTTTCCTTCATTGATACGAATGCATCAACCGCCCGTCTGTCCATCAGCCTGAAATCCGGAGCCATGGCCGGGAGATTGATGTAGGCGAGTTTTCTGAATATCCAGTAGAAAAGCATGCTGAAGATTCTCTTGGATATCCTGTCCTGCTTGATGTTTTTTCGTACCCCGTAGACTATTTCCGCCCCGTTTTTCCAGTTTTCAATCATGTCCGGTATCAGAGCGGGCGGATGCTGCAGATCCGAATCCATGGTAATGACGGCGCCGCCTCTTGCAAAGTCGTATCCCGCAGTCAGAGCCGCCTGCTGGCCGAAGTTGCGGGAGAATTCGACACCCTGAACCCTGCTGTCCCGGGCGGCCAGTTCCTCGATAATATCCTGGGTAGAGTCCCGGCTTCCGTCGTTGATGAAGATAATCTCGAAGTCTTCATCCCGCGGGTCTATGACCCGGCACAGTTCCTCATAAAACTCTTTTAATACAGACTCTTCATTGAAACATGGCGCTGCAATTGAGATAAGAGGCCGGTTTTTTTTCTCATTCATAAACAATTATCCTTTTACAGCCATTTATTATCAAGGGTTCTAGCCGAATATGTTCATAACCGCAATAAGTTACTGCGGCCCGCGATATTCCGGGCAGGTCCGGCTGCTTCTTGTGAGACACTGAGACAGTGTGATACATAATTTCCATAAGAACGGGAGAAAAAATGGACCGCAAGACAAAGGTACTCTTTCTGTGCGGTGAGAAATCATGCAGGAGCCAGATGGCCGAGGGGGTTCTGCGCAGCATCGATGATGAAGGAGTCGAAGTTTACAGCGCAGGTGTGAAAGCCTCAAAAGTGCATCCCACAGCTGTTCAGGTAATGAAGGAGGAGGGCATAGACATATCCGGTCAGAAATCCAGGTCTGTAGGCGAACTGGATTTTACGAGTTTCGACTTGATTATTACATTATGTGACAAAGCCAGGGAGTACTGTAATATCGCTGCTGAATCCGCATCCGGGAATTCGGGACAGCATGATGGAAGAATTCTCATTACTGGAAACCCGGCCCGTATTCACTGGCCCGTTCCTGATCCTGAGGTTGAAAAGGACAAGGGGGAAATGCTCAAGGAGTTTCGCAATGTCCGCGACATGATCAGGCGCCACATCGAAGAATTCGTGCATTTCGGATTTCTTGATGCAATCGCCAGGGAGCGGGGCCACATGGAGCAGCTGCTTGACCTTCTTCAAAGCGGCATAATCGTTCACGACGAGAACAGGCGCATATATCTTTTCAATAAGGCCGCACAGGATATAACGGGCGTGCCCAGGGAAGAAGTTCTTGGTATGGACTGTCACGCCGTTTTTCCGCCGGACGGCATATGCGGGTCACAGTGTAAGTTCATGGGCAATGAATCACAACCACTGAAAATGCATGAGTACGATGTTGTATTTACAGACGGGGAAGGGAAAGTCAGCCGTCTCAGCATAACTTCAGAGCCCATGGAAATAGATAAAGACAGGATGGGTATTCTGGCCGTTATCAGGGATGTTACGGAATTAAGCAGCCTCAGAGAGCAGCTAGGTAAAAAGCACTCCTTCCATAACATGATCGGTGTTTCTCCTGCCGTTCAGGAAGTGTTCGATACCATCAGGATGGTAAGCGCATCGGATTATTCTGTTCTGATTTCGGGCGAAAGCGGTACTGGAAAGGAGCTTGTCGCAAGGGCCGTGCATAACGAGAGCAGGCGTAGCGGAGGGCCTTTTGTTCCCGTGAACTGCGGCGCATTGCCGGAGAACATTCTTGAGAGCGAGATTTTCGGGCACGTTCGGGGTGCGTTCACGGGCGCCATACGCGACAAGAAGGGCAGGTTCGAGCTGGCTGACCGGGGCACCCTGTTCCTGGACGAAGTCGGCGAGCTTCCGCCCGCTTTCCAGGTCAAGCTGCTCCGGGTGCTTCAGGAACAGAAGTTCGAAAGGGTGGGTGGCGAGAAGCAGATAAGCGTTGACGTGCGCGTGATAAGCGCGACCAACAGGGATCTCAGGTCAATGGTTGAAAAGGGACAGTTCAGGGAAGATCTTTTTTACCGACTGTGTGTGGTGCCCGTCACCATTCCGCCGTTGAGACAGCGGACCGAGGACATTCCACACCTGGTGGAGCAGATACTGGGGGATATCAGGGAAGAAACCGGCAGGGACATCTGCATGATAGACGACGGGGCCATGGACATGCTGCTCAGGTACGCCTGGCCCGGTAACATAAGGGAACTCATCAACGCGCTTCAGTACGCATCGGTAAGATGCAGGAGCGAAAGGATCCGGGAGCGTCATCTTCCTCCCGAGATTCGAAATGCAGACCCGGAGGCTCCGCAGCTGCCCGTACCCGCAGAATCAGGTGCACGCATGAGAGGGAGAAGAAAACTGACAGTGGACACAGTGAGAGATGCTCTCGATAGAACCGGCGGAAACAAGCTCAAGGCCGCAAAGATACTTGGCGTGGGCAGGGCCACTCTGTACAGGTTTTTAAATAAAAATCCGGTGGGATGATTTGTACCTCGGGCGGTTTGCGTCTTGCGGTCCACTTCCAGGGCTGCAGAACTCGAACATGGTGTGACAACTCAGACAATTGTCTCCATAGTTGAAAGGACACGGCCTGCCTGGGGGCAGGTACCCTCCTTCGCCAAGGCTTCGGCGCGCAGGCCCCTCCAGGCTTTCGCGCCACCTGCCCCCGTCGCGGCCTCTTATTCCAATTGCAGCGCGGGGCGGCCCTCCTACGCTCTTCGAGCTACGGCGGGCAGGCCCGGCGTAATTCGAATTCATTTTAATTTGTCCTCATAGTAGGGGCAGACCCCCGTGTCTGCCCGTTTCATTCGATCCGCCCTTACATCAAATTCTCCCTTATCTGTGCTCGGCTCCTTTTAAGCCTCGACTTTACCGCCTCAACGGTCATGTCGTGCTGCCGTGACAGTTCGGACAGCGGAACTTCCTCTATGTCGTGCTGTATCAGCAGGGTCCTGTTGGGCTCGGCAAGGTTGTCTATTTCGTCATAAAGCCGGCTCAGGCTCGTTGCCATTATCAGCCTGATTTCCTGCCCGGGGTCAGGATCCGCAGGAGCGCTCGATCCCGTGGTCTTTTCGAGCGGGATATTCACGGCAGGGCTGTTTTTCCTGCCTCGCCTGAGTCTCGAACATGCCGAAACCACGATGCGGCGCAGCCAGGCATCAATCGGCCCTTCGCCCCGGTAAGTGTTCAGCTTCGTAAGCGTTGTGATCATTGCGTCCTGGAAAGCGTCCTTTCCAAGGGTTTCGTCCAGGCAGTGAAACCTGGCGAAATCGGCCAGCTGCTCGGCAAAGCAGTCGACCACCTGTTCGACCAGCGAATCATCTGTGGAAAAATTTCCGGCCAGCTCGGCGAAATCAGGGCAGGGCGCTTCACCTTCACCCTGTTTTTCCGGATTGTCATGTAAATCTGAGGCCTTAATGTTCATTTTCTTCAGTATGTCCGGCCCGCATGACCGGGTCAATCCATTTAAGGCAGGCGATTGCGCCACCATGGGGTCCCCTGAAGGCTCATATTATCAAGAGGAGAAAAATGACCCGATATTTAACAATTATTGTCTTACTGGTGCTGATGATGCAGTTTTCCTGTTCCGCTGACAGGTCAGAGCAGGTTAACAACCTTGATCAATCCATGCAGGGAATGATTGCCGTACACTCTCACTACTGCCCTGCATGCATAAAAATGAAACCACTTCTGACTGATATTAAAAAAAGGTGCGACAGCGATGAGTTCAGTGTAAGGATAGTAGACGTGGATGGCGAAAGCGATGAGGCGTTTCTTGAAAAATACCATGTAAGCGCCCTGCCTACTTATCTTTTCGTGAACGAAAAGGGGGTTGAAACCGTCCGCCTTGTGGGTGTACAGACTGAACAGGAGCTTGTAAGGGCCATGTCTTCTTTGAATGTGGCCCGGTGTGGTTATTATGATACTGTGAATATGCTGCTTCCTGACCGGAAGGGCTATGCTGACGGGAGGCTTGAAAATGCCGCTTTATGATTACAGATGCGACAATTGCAAAGAGGAATTCGAGGAAATTCAACCGTTTGATAAGAAAGATGATGTCAGGTGTCCTAAATGCAACAGAAAAGCAAGAAGACTTGTTTCAGGATTCGCGGTTGGTGACAGTGGCTCGAAAAGCGCGTTATCCGATTACGGTACAAGTTGCAGCCTGACCGGTGGCTGAGGAACCTGATCAGCCGTCGGTCTGACGGCAGGCAAAAACGGATAGAGAACATGAATGATACTTTATGGCTGATACTTATTATTGCCGCATGGTTCGTGCTTCAGAGGTTTATCCTTCCAAGGCTCGGCGTGTCCACGTGAATAGCTGACTCCTGCCGCGTGCCGGAAGACAGAAAGAAAAACGAAAAATAGACGAGGGGCGGGTCCCTTTTTATGCCGCGGCCTGAATCCGGTCCCGGGCTGACCAGGGTCGTCACGCGGGCTGCGCCATGCCGTTGTCCAGCAGCTCCTGGTTGAGGAAGCTTCCCTTTAACAGCACATCGTCCTTTGAAAGCCCGCCGGGATCGTAAAGCACGTCGGCTACGTAACGGCCGTACATGTCGTGCCAGTGGGTTCTCAGGATCACCTTCTCAATGCCCTTGAGCTTGTTCCTTACGAATTTCTCCGCCTTTTTCCCCTCATCGGTGTCAATCTCCGCCGCGTCCACGCCCTTAAGCCGTATTCTCTCGCGCTTGAGAACGTCGAATCCCAGGTCAATCCTCACGATGATGGTGTCTCCGTCCACGATGCGCTCCAGTTCGGCTTCATAGGTGTAGAGCCCGGGCACGGGACGCTCCAGGACCGTCTTTTCCAGTGCCCTTTTCTTTTTTTTCTTCCCTCCCCGGTATTCGTCCGCACTGATCGCGTCCCTGAGCTTTTTTACCGACCATTCATCCTCTGCCGCGCGGCTGATGTAAAAGCCCCTTTCCTCTTCGTCCGTGATCTTGAGCAGCTCGGCGTGAGAACTCCACGGCAGGGCCTTGAATTCGCTGCTGGAAGGAAGTCCGTCCGCGTAGGCCCTGAAAAACTTCAGGGAGCGGTAAAGCACGGTGTTGTGAAGGCCCAGATCATCGGCCAGCCTCTGGATGATTTTTCCAGCGGACTCTGTCTCCGGCTCCCCGATGCTGGAAGAAAGGCATTTTCCGACCTCCCAGTGGGTTTCGACCGATGTCTCCCTGGAAGCCTTTTCCAGTTTTGCGCGAGCCGCCTCGATGATGGTTTCAAGCTCTTTTCTGAGTTTTTCGTACTGTTTTTCTGTTTTTGTTATTTTTTGCATAAGTGTACAATATTAAAGCTTAATTAATCTGTAAAGAGATACTTTTGCGACGCTTTTTGCATTTGCGACGGTCGCAAAAAGGCCATGCCAGATCTGATGATTTCGCAGAAAAAAGGCTGTTTTGCTGATAAATTATCAGTAATTTAGCTGATTCAATATCAAGTTGATAACGAATCTACGTTTTTATTGATAAATTCATATTTTATCAAATGCTCAATCGAGCGTCGCAAAAACGTAAAACGTGATTTGTGGTTAAATT
>Ga0272442_10011205_pt1 | contig 10960 bp, 8 predicted proteins | sample SSMForm2O_FD_200262 | JGI IMG/M metagenome (GOLD analysis project Ga0272442, IMG submission 200262) | Marine sediment archaeal communities from Little Sippewissett salt marsh, Falmouth, MA, United States - SSM-Form-2O | ecosystem: Environmental > Aquatic > Marine > Wetlands > Sediment ... | reverse complement strand
GAGGAAATACAAGGCCGCCTGATGAACGGGCATCCCTTTCAGAACCTCGCTCTTCGAAGAAAACGCAGGTGAATCTCCTGCGAGAATTCCGCCATACAAGGGTCCCATTACCGCGACCCCCACGCCATGCTCGTGGGCAAACTCGATCACCTCTTCCACCTGCCGTTTGATGAGGTTGTAGTAAACGGTGATGAAGCGAAACTCGGGCGTTTTTTTGAGAAAGCCGATGATCGCTTCCGGGGTCCCGTGAGTCGTGATCCCCAGGTGACGGACGAGTCCCTGGTCCACAGCCTCCAGCATGGCCTTCATGGGGGCATCCTTTCCCACGCAAGCGGCTTCATAATGCTCCTCCAGAGAAAGATCCCAGAACTGGTAAAAATCCAAGTATTCCACTCCCAGGCGCCTCAAAGAGTTCTCGATGCACTGCCACATCTGGTCCCGGGTGTTGATGCCGAGATGACGATCCACTTGCTCCCCGGAGGCCCTGGGCTGAGCCTTAGCCGAGATGATCATCTCATCCCTCTTCCTCCCCTGGATGGCGACTCCTGCCCAGGCCTCCGCGTTCTCCAAATCCCCCTTGAAAGAGTAAGCCGCACCACAATCCAGGTAGTTGAGTCCCAAGTCCAAAGACTTCTGTATGATCTCCACAGCGTTGTCTTGTCCCTTGAACCGCATCGTCCCTATACCCAAGAGCGATGCCCTTAGTCCTGTGCTTCCGATCTCCCTGTACTGCATGTTTTCCTCCTGGGGCAGATCCACCTTGTACTCTTCTTCCTCCCTAGCAACCTACTTGAAACGTGGCGCTGAGGCAAGGGAAGCCTCGTCTTGTGCCCGTAGATGTCTTCCACGGCTGCGCCTTCGCACAGAAGTGTCCACTCCCCCACTCCCCCACTCCCCCACTCCGTTGAATGGGTTGGTCTCTCCTTGTACAATGCGTGGTGTTTTTGCCGCATTGGTTTCACTATAGGATCTCACCATGGCAAAGAAATCTCCCATAGCGGATGATGGCATTCAGGGACTCGACTGGGTCAAGGACGACATCAAGACCCGAGAGAAGGGAGGCTGGGGAGGCGCTTGGCGCGGACCCCTCTCATCGCTTCGACACCTCTCCAAGGTGATCCTCCCCATCGTCGCCTTCATCCTGTTGTACATGCTGTATCAGGCGAAACGTCCCTGTGCATGGGAACACCCATACCAAAGCAGGGGCAGCTGGCTCAAGGGATCTCTCAACACTCACACCCGCCACCATGGTGCCAAGATGATCTTCTCGCTCTACGAGAAGATGGGATATGATTTCGTCGTTGCCACGGAATGGGCTCCCTATAGGGAACAAACCGACTCCTTCACCAAAGAGTTGGACTTCCTGGCTATTCCAGGACTGGAGACAGGGCTAGGTACGAGACATTTGCTCATCCTAGGCACAGATGACGGGGACATGGAGCTGGAGAATGAGCAAGACCTACAGGATCTCAGCACGGGAGACTTTGTAGAAGGAGGTCCCGAGCATGGATACGGGTTTGATGATCGGATTCTCTCGCCTCCGCAGGAAGTGGATCCCAAGAAACATCTCTCCAGAATCATCTCTGATGCCAAAAGAAATGACTACTTCGTGATAGCAGCTCACCCTCTCTATTATCCCGAACACTTCTCTTTGGGGGAACTCGATGCACTGGAAGGACTGGATGCGATCGAGATCTATAACGCGCTGGCTGAACGCGTCTTGTCTCTGCAAGAGCGGAAGGGGGGCCGAGAGTCCATTGAGGGACAATCCCACCTGGCCTTAAACGTTTGGGATTCGCTCCTTTCGGCTGGAAGGAAAATTTGGGGGGTGGCAGGAGATGATTTCCTCGACCTTCTCCTTCGGACGCCGGGAGACGCCTGGGTCATGGTCCAAACGGACGAATTCACCACTCGATCCATTTTGTCCTCTCTGAAAGGGGGGCGTTTCTACTCTTCAACAGGCGTTTTTTTCAACCGAATCGAAGCCAAGGGCAAAAACATCCTGGTGGAGATCGACCGAGAGGGCGAGATTCGTTTCGTGGGTAAGAACGGTACGGTCCTCCAAGAGAGAAAAGGCATCTCCTCCACATATACGTATCAGGGCAATGAAAGCTATGTGAGAGTGGAAGTGGAAGGGACGGACGGCACCTACGCATGGTCTCAGCCGTTTTACAGCAAACGGGAAGGAGGGGACTGATGGACCAGGAAGTGGATATTCTGGGGATTGGGTGCTGTTCCGTCGACTATCTTTCGGTGATACCCACTCCGCTTCAACCTGACGCCAAACTCAGGATGAAGCGCTTCAGCAGGCAGGGGGGGGGACTGGTCGCGACAGCCCTCGTGACCGCTCAGCGTCTGGGAGCATCCACCCAGTTCATTGGAAAAGTGTCCGATGATCCTGTCGGAAGCGAGATTCTCGAGGGATTAGCCAGGGAAGGCGTGGACGCTTCTCTATCGGTGGTGGAACCGGGAAGAGAGACCCGCTTTGCCCTCATTCTCGTGGATGAATCCACGGGACGACGCAGCATTGTATGGACCCCTGGCACCGTTACACCGCTACAGTGGGAGGAATTAGACCCTTCCTTACCCACACGCTGCCGACTCTTACATATTGACGAATACGAGCTGGGCGCCTCCCTAAGGGCAGCCAAACAGGCTCGGTCCGCCAACGTCTTCGTGAGCCTGGATGCTGAAACGGTGGAAGAGGAAACCCCCGAACTCCTGGCCAACGTGGATCTCGTCATCGGATCGCAGGATTTCGCCAGGCAATATACAGGGTGTAGCGATCCTGAGGAGGCCGTCCGATCCCTACACAAGCAGGGGCCTCGGATCGCTGGAGTCACTCTCGGCAGTGAAGGATCCGTCTTCTGCGAGGGATCTGACGTTTTCTTTCAGGAAGCCTTTCAGGTGAGAGTCGTGGATACGACCGGCGCAGGGGACGTATTCCATGGCGCCTTTGCATTTGCTGTTTTGAAGGGGTGGTCGACGAGGGCCTGTGCCGTGTTTTCTTCCGCTGTAGCCGCTATGAAATGTATGGATCTAGGGGGGAGACAGGCCATCCCCACTCTACCCGCAGTTCGACTGTTTCTAGAAGAGAGGAACCATCTTCTCCCTGAATGAGGGAAAGGGATCACATGGGCAAAAACAAGACGAAGACCCCCGCCAAATCATCAGACGCACCGACAGCCCTGACTTTGTCTGAGGGACTTAGAGAGATTTCCATTTCGGAATTCTTCACGAAAAACAGGCATCTTCTCGGATTCGACAATCCCACGAAGGCTCTCCTGACTTCCGTACGAGAAGCCGTAGACAACGCATTGGATGCCTGCGAGGAAGCCGACGTTCTCCCTGATATCGACGTCAAAATCCGTCCCAGCAAGGGCGAGGATAGGTATATCGTGTCCGTGACCGACAACGGTCCAGGCATCGTAAGCGAACAGATCCCAAAAATCTTTGGAAAACTCTTGTATGGTTCCCGATTTCACGTGCTTAAGATGACTAGGGGACAGCAAGGGATTGGAATCTCAGCGGCAGGGATGTATGGACAGCTCACCACGGGACAACCCATACGGGTCAGATCAAGAATATCCCGCAAACACCCGGCGAATTACTATGAGATACAAATCGATACGACGCGCAATGAGCCCGAAATTGTGAAGTCCCATGAGGTGGAATGGGAGGTGTCGAGGGGCACCCAGGTAGAGATTGAGCTCGTGGGGAAACATCAGAGAGGACGACGCTCCATAGAGGAGTATCTCAAACAAACCGCTATCGTCAATCCGCATGCGTGTCTCCGCCATGAGGCGCCCGACGGTACAAAGATGACGTTTGAAAGAGCTAGCCACGACCTACCTGACCAACCCAGAGAAGTGAAACCCCACCCCCATGGAATCGAGCTAGGCATGCTCATTAGAATGCTCAAGGACACGAAGGCCAAGACCTTGAAGTCCTTCCTCACTACGGACTTCTCCAGAGTCTCTCCCCGGATGGCTCAAGCGATCTGCCAAAATGCGAAACTATACGAAAGAGCAAGGCCGACGCGAATCGCCAAGAGAGAGGCGGACTCGCTATACAAGGCCATCAATGAGACCAAGTTGATGAAGCCCCCCACGGATTGTCTAATCCCAATCGGCGAGGAACAGATCCTTTTGGGCCTTAAGAAGGAAATTGAGGCCGATTTTTACGTTGCTGTCACTCGGCCTCCCACGGTATATAGGGGAAATCCCTTCCAGGTCGAAGTCGGTCTCGCTTACGGAGGAGATTTGGTGGCGGATGAGCCCATTCGTCTGATGCGTTTCGCCAACCGGGTCCCCCTTCTTTATCAGCAGTCCGCTTGCGCCGTGACACGCGCTGTCGGCGCCACTGCTTGGCGCAATTACAAGCTCTCCCAGCCCAAGGGGAGTCTGCCTATTGGACCCGTCATCCTCACGGTCCACCTCGCTAGCGTCTGGGTGCCCTTCACCTCGGAAAGCAAGGAAGCTATCGCCCACTACGAAAGCATCCTAAAGGAAATCAAGCTAGGGGTCCAAGAATGTGGCAGAAAGATGGCCTCCTTCATCAACAAAAGAAGACGAGCAGTTGAAGCGGAAAAGAAACGGACATATATCGAGAAATATATCCCGCACATCGCTGGATCTCTCGCCGGCATTTTAGGGCTCCCTGACAAGAAAAGGGATGTCATGCTCGAGGAACTGAGAGAGATCCTTGAAAGGAGCAGATCTTGAAGGACTGTGAAGGGTTGATCAAAAAGGTTGCACAAAAGGTCTACTCCAACATTCATAAGGGAAACAAGCCGAGTCTGGCCTTTCCGATTCGTAGTCTGTCCAACGTCAAATACGATCCCAAACGCGGCTTCCTTCAGATCGGCAAACGAACAAAGCAGCGGACCCTTACGGTCAATACGGCCAAGACCTTCGCCCAAACCCTTCGCATGATGGAACTGTCCCACCAGTTGGTCCAAACGGACGACATCGCCACAAAGCGAGAAGCCTATTACGTGTCCAAGAATTGGGACGACGCGCGGTTCGATGAGCAAAGCGAGTCGGATGACATCATGGATGATGTGGAGGCGTTGTTCATGGTCAACAGAGAACAGATTGGCTTCGTTCCAGAGGAAAAGAGCGGGGAAGTGGCAGGAAATCTGGTGGTCGTGGATCGGGACAGGGAAAGTGGAGAACGCTTGGAGATCGACTGCACCCGCTTTGGTACCGGCGCTTATTCTATCCCGATATCTGTGGAAGAGTTGGGCTTCAAGACGGACGCCGACTTCATTCTGGCGATCGAGACGGCAGGTATGTTTCAACGGCTTGTGAAGCACAACTACTGGAAAAAAGCCAACTGTGTCCTGGTATCCATGGGGGGGGTGCCCACCCGCGCTTGCAGACGTTTTATCCGTAGGATGGCCGAGGCGAAGAAGTTGCCTGTCTATGTTTTTGTGGACTGCGATCCCTATGGAATCGGAAACATCTACAGGACTCTCAAAGTGGGATCCGGTAACGCTGCCCACATCAATGAGTATTTCTGTGTTCCCAAAGCCACCTATCTCGGGATCACGCCCCAGGATATCATCGACTACGAACTGCCAGTGCATCCCTTGAAGGAAGTGGACGTAAAACGGGCCAAAGACGCCTTGAAAAACGATCCCTTTTTCAAGAGCCAGAGGGCCTGGAAAAAGGCTATCGAACAGCTGTTGAAACTGGGCAAACGCGCGGAACAGCAAGCCTTGGCTATCCACGGGCTGAACTATGTCATGGAAGAATACCTTCCTGAAAAGCTGGCGAATCCCAAGAAGTTCCTCCCGTAGACAGGCGAACATCCGATGCCCTCTCCAGCTTGAAACAAAGGGATGCTTCTTTCCTTTGTTTCAAGCCAACCCTGAGGAACGATCGTGTTATCATGACTGAGTCGTGTAGAAGCCTTAAACTCAAAGGGAGACCCCCAAAGGCATGAGCGCTCCACCTTCCTTTCGATGGGTGGAGGGGATGAGAGGCAAGCTGGCAGGTTCGGCGAAACCCTACAGCGAAAGACAGGTCGATTGGCTCTTTAAAAGAGGTATCGGCGCGATGGTGTCATTGTCCCCCCTAGACCCCCAAGTGGAAGAACGAATTGGACAGAAGGGCTTGGTTCATCTTAACTGTTTGGTACCCGACTTCGGCGCCCCCGTTCCGACTCAGCTCAAGGTCTTTCTCGACTTCCTGGACAAGCAGCTGGCGGAAGGAAGCGCCGTCTTAGTTCATTGCGGAGCGGGTCAAGGCAGAACTGGGACGCTCTTGGCTTCCTATTTGATCCATACGGGCGAGTCTCTGTCTCAAGCGATCCTCAGAACGGGAGGAGAACCTGAAAGCCCAGAACAGATGCAGTTTCTCCAAAATCTCGCTGGTGGGGACGCTTTACACTCGTAGTGGGACCCCTTTACAGCGTCCCGCTCTTATCGCTCGAGCCAACGCTTCGTTGCTTTCGACCATCTCCTCAAAGAGAGTCGCAGCCACACCAATTCTTCCGGGTCCGTGAGCATCACTGCCGCCCAATGAGGAGAGTCCCATCCTCTCCCTAATGGTCTCAGCCATCCTATTGAGATGTTGTCCACAGCCCCCGTTTTCGACCTCCACACCGTGAAAAGAATACCTTTCCAGAAGGCGACACACGCTATCCATATCTGTCGTATATCGGAAAGGATGTGCCAGAACAGCGGCCCCCCCCGTTTCGTCCACCCTTCTGAGCAGTCTATCCAGATCATCAGAATCTCTCTTCAGGACCGTTGGACCGACTCCGTACAGCAACACCTCGCATTCAGGGAAATAGAGCTCCACTCCCTGAAAGAGAAGTCCCTCCTCGATCAAACCACACAAGAGGTCCCATTCACCCTTTTCTCGCATACGCTCATGTTCCGTCAGACAAACCCCTGACAGCCCGCCCGTCGTAAGGGTGGACAACATTTCTTGTTCGCTGAGATGGCTACAGGCCGAGTAGCGATCTGTGTGTACGTGAAGATCTAGAAGCATTGTTCTTTTCAGCAAACTGACCGAAACACGGGATCTAGTGAGGGAATTTCACCTGGAAGAGTTCCGAAGAGGGCCCTCCAAATGTGCGCCTCTTCCATACAGAGGTAGACGGGCACGCCGGGCCAAGCCCTCTTCAATTTGTCCAGTAGATGTCCCATCAACTGGATCCGAACAGAATCCATATATCGCACCTTGCCATCCGCTTGGCGAATAAACTCGCCGTGTAACAAGGGACTCTTAGGATCCCTCCTCAGCAGTCTATTCCAAAGGGGCAGCGTAAAACGAAGAGCGCCCAAGCTTACCCAGGAAACTCCAGAGGGTCCCAACGTATCCGTCAACGCGTCACAGCACTCGGAATACAAATCCCGCCAACCCGGCACCCTGATCATCGGATCGAAATGGAAGGCCACCTGATACCCGGCCGCCAGGCATGCCTTGGCTGCGGCAAGTCTGGCTTCCAAGGCTGCGCCACCTCGTTCAAAAAGACCAACTAGCGGTTGGGGATTGAGGCTCCATGCAATCACAACGTTTCCGCCGTGAGATGACTCCAATACTGTGTTTATCTGATCCGTTTTGGTCTTGAGTTCCAGAATACCATTGGAGTGTTTGGCGAAGAAATGGATCAGCTCCCCGGCCACAGGGAAACTCCGCTCCATGGCCAGGCTATCCCCCAACTCCCCTGTCCCCACACGGAACCCCTCAACCCCTGGGGTTGACAACTTCCGCTCCAGCTCGATCAAACCATCCCTCCAGTTGGAAAACAGAGTCACTCGTGGTCTTTCGGCTAGGTACTCTTGCAAGATGCAATATTCACAGGCCAACGGACATCCCTCCAGGAGATTCAGCACCCAGTAGTTACAGCAAAGCGCGCCTTTGGCGCCAGGACACTTCTTCAGGAAAGGACCTTGCCTGCGCCTTGTCTGGACGTCTTCCCTTGCTGGAAGGTTCTTCCTTTCCCACAGGGAAACATCGAAAATCCCGTCCTCCCAGCCGAAACCATTCTTGCTTCCAGAGGACCGCAAAGCCTCGTCCATAGCTTCAAGAAGTTCAAGCTTGGTCAGATGAGTCCATTCTTCCAAGAGATCCCCAGGGGAACGTCCCTGCTTTGCGGCACAACGGATCCAATCTTCCAGCAGTTGCTTGGTCTCTGAAGCCGTCAGGCGCAGATCCCTGAAACGCTCAGACAACAAGGAACCTTCCTCTTGAGAAAACCAGGTATACCGCTCAGCCACCTCCAACGGCCACCCTTTTTCCGCCAAATCCTCCAGGATAGACCTAGGAAGATCCGCGACAGCTCGACATCGCCGCATGATCTCCGGTCCTTTTCCTAAACCAAGAAATGGGAGAAAAAGGGATTCGATGCGATGAAGACTCTCGCCCAGGGTTTCGAGCAGGGCCACCGCTATAGCCTTCTCTGTGCTCGAAAAATCCGACGTAAAAGCATTCGCGAAAAGAGCTTGAAGGGCACCCTTCCTGCGCGCTTCGGGGTGATCTGGTATCCATCGACAAAGGACCTCGCTCTTTCCCAATATATCGAGGGCCTGAACCCGTCTAAACCCCGAAACCAAACGGGGCGGCCGTCCATCGAGAAGAAGCGGCGGCTCCAAGACGCCCGCCCATTCGATGGAACGAAGAAGTCTCTCTGGCAGCGCCGTTAGACGGGTGGCAAACGCATATGCATCAGGCCCATCCAAGATAGAAGAGACGCCAATCCTTGCCAAATACCCATCCTGCATAGGTTTTCACTTGTGCTGCGGATCTGTGACTGTCTGCAGTCTCACACGCTTTTTGGTTTTGGATTTCTTCTTGAGTTGATTGATTAGATCCTCATACTCGTCCCTGTCCAAAGGTATGCGGGCGATTTTGCCTTTGTTGCCAGACAAAATCATGGCATTGGCAAGTTCCAAGGAACGAATCCCTTCTATCCCCGGGGAAAGAAGTTCCTCGCCATAGAGAATTGCTCTGGCCGTATTGCGAATGATCGCTGCGTGTCCCGTCTCTTGTTTCTTCAGCGGCACCCTCTTCTTCGAGGCCTCAGGAGACCCCCACATCTTTTCCGTGCCGTCCGAGTACTCTTGGATCCCTCTCTCCACCTCATGAAAGGAAAGCTTCCTGCCATCGAGAAGAATTTTTCCCTTCTCGCCACAGATTTCGATCCTGTTCGTTCCCGGCACTTCGTTGACGCTGCAGTGAATGTAGCCTGTAGCCCCGTTGGCATACTCCAAAAGGGCATAGGCCTCATCCTCCACCTCGATTTCATGGCGTCGCGTATTCACCTTGCCACGAACTGTCTTGGGCACGCCTGCCAGCCAAGTAAAAATGTCCATAATGTGGGGAGCTTGGTTCAAGAGAACGCCCCCGCCTTCCCCACGCCAAGTCGCTCGCCAGGTGGCGGAGTCATAGTATGCCTGACTCCTGAAAGACCCCATCATCAACTCAGTGCGATAGATTTCGCCAACGCGCCCCGCATCGATGAGACGTTTGGCCGCCTGGAAGGAAGGCTCTGACCTCCACTGAAACATCACACTAAAAATAAGTCCCGATTTTTCAGCCGCCTTGATCATGCGGTCCACCGCCTTCACGGTGACGCCAATGGGCTTCTCAGAGAGAACATGAATCCCTTTCCGGAAGGCATCAATAGCGATCGGCGGATGAAAGTAATGGGGCGTGGCCACGATCACCGCATCGGCCAGTCCACTCTCCAACAAATCCTTATGCTTCAAGAAATGCGGCACCCCATACTGTTTACCCACTCCTTTTACCTTATCTTCGTCAATGTCACAAACACAGGTGAGCTTGACTTCGTCCAAGTCCTGCATCTTGCTACAGTGCCCTTGTCCCATACCTCCCGTTCCGACGATCCCAAATCGAACCTTCTTCATGAAACGCCTCCCTTGTCCTGCGCAAATGAGAGAATTCTCCGAGTTCAACAGCCCATCATGGTATCACAAGCACGGATCGATATCGGGGTCAGACTAGGTACGTTCCTTTTGCAGAGAGAGTCTATGCCCGTTTCCCTTTTCGCAACATGTACTCGATGCTCATCTTGCCTGTACAATGGAAAGTATGAAGACCTCAACCAAACTCCTCTTCCTTCTGCTCCCCTTGCTGGCAGTGCTTCTTCTTGGAGGAATTTTCTTTGCCGTGGAAGATGGACGCAATCCCTGGCTCATCCCCACTCTTCTGGATTTTCACCGGGAAAAGGTGACCGTCGACACCCAACAACCGATCCACATCCTTTTCAGTTTTGTAGATCATTTCGAGCCATCCAACGACTCCGCGGTGAAGCGATGGCTTCAAGGTTATCCCCGCATGGCAGAAGGCTTCTACGACGCAGAGGGGCATCCCCCCCAACATACCTGGTTTTGGTTTTTCCCGCCTGTTGGGGACGAAAAGACCTTGGAATACCTGCAAACCCTAGCCGATCTGGCCTATGAAGGGTATGGAGAGGTGGAGTTTCACTTTCATCACGAAAACGATACGCCTGAGACTTGGAAAGAAAAAGTTCAACGGCGGCTGGACGTGTCCAGGAACACGGGCGCCATGGTGACCGCGGAAGAGAATCCAAAGACAAGGTTCGCTTTCATCCACGGCCTTTGGGCCTTGGACAATTCGCGAAGCGGTAAGGCCTGTGGGGTCAACAACGAACTCCATCTTCTCAGGGATGCCGGCTGCTACGCCGATTTCACGCATCCCTCCTGGGGCACCATGCAGCCTCACATGGTGAACTGCTTCTATTACGCCAACGAAGATCCGGATCGTCCCAAGTCCTACGATCGGGGTAGAATCATGTCGGTAGGCACAGAGAATCGCGGAGAGCTTCTGCTGATGCTAGGGCCAAGCACTTGGATCCGACGAGGCATCCAGCCCTTTTGGGACACTTGCGACATTACAGGCTCACTGCATCCGACGCCTCACAGGATCGACTCCTGGATTCGGACGGGTGTCCACGTGAGGGG
>Ga0272442_10011204_pt1 | contig 10960 bp, 9 predicted proteins | sample SSMForm2O_FD_200262 | JGI IMG/M metagenome (GOLD analysis project Ga0272442, IMG submission 200262) | Marine sediment archaeal communities from Little Sippewissett salt marsh, Falmouth, MA, United States - SSM-Form-2O | ecosystem: Environmental > Aquatic > Marine > Wetlands > Sediment ... | reverse complement strand
GGTGCGGAACGGCACCTGCCTGAAATGCACCACCTGCGGCACCACCACGGGCTGCTCCTGAATCGGATCGCGCTGAGCTGTTTTTTTTAATAGAAAGAAATCCACCCGCGGGGCAGCGGCCTTTATTCCCCGAAGGCCTCGACGTCGGACATGGAATGGAAGGGGGAGATCTCCCGCAGGTGCTCCACCACACCGGGCAGGACCTCCAGCACCCGGTCGATCTCTTTTTCAGTGTTGTAGATGCTCAAAGAGAGCCGGATGGAGCCGTGCACGCTGGTAAAGGGGATGTCCATGGCCCGCAGCACGTGGGAGGGCTGAAGCGATCCGGAGGCGCAGGCGGAGCCCGTGGAGGCGGCGATCCCGTGCTTGTCCAGGGCCAGAAGCAGCGCTTCGCCCTCGATAAAGTGGATGCCGATGTTCGAGGTGTTGGGCAGGCGGTTGTCCGGGTCCCCGTTGATCTCCGTGTCCGGGATACGGGCGAGAATTCCCTGCTCCAGCTTGTCCCTGAGAGCCCGCACGCGGGTGTTCTCCTCCTCCAGGTTCTTCTTGGCCAGCTCCGCGGCCACACCCATGCCCACGATGTAGGGCGTGTTCTCGGTCCCCGCCCGGCGGCTCCGTTCCTGGTGTCCGCCGATGATGAAGGGCCGGATCTTCAATCCCTTGCGGACATATAAGCCGCCGATTCCCTTGGGGGCGTGGAGCTTGTGTCCCGAGAAGCTGAGCAGGTCCACGGGCAGGTCGCGCAGGTCCAGGGGCAGCTTGCCGACCACCTGAACCGCGTCGGTGTGCAGCAGCACGCGGTGCTCCCTGGCGATCTCGCCGATTTCCCGCAAGGGAAAGAGGACTCCGGTTTCATTGTTGGCGGCCATGCAGGAAATGAGCAGAGTATCCGCGGCGATGGCCTCCCGCAGCTCGTCCAGGTCCAGGCGGCCCTTGCGATCCACCCCCAGCACCGTGACCCGGATGCCCTTGCGGCGCAGGAAGGGAACCTGGTTCTTGATGGCCGGATGCTCCACCTCGGTGGTGATGAAGTGGCGCTTTTCCGGGAAGGCGTCGAACAGGCCCCGCACGGCGAAATTGTCGCTTTCCGAGCCGCAGGAAGTGAAAATGATCTCCGTGCTCTCGCAGTTGAACAGGCCGGCCACCCGCTCCCGGGCGGTCTCCAGGTCCTGGTGGACGCTGCCCCCGAAGCTGTACATGCTGGAGGCATTGCCGTAGCGCTCCTTGAAGAAGGGGAGCATAGCCTCGAGAACTTCCGGCGCCACCTGGGTGGTGGCGTTGTTGTCCAGGTAGATATTAGCGGAGGCCATGCTGCACGACCTCGATCTGCGGGTCCACGGACTCGCGCAGCTTCTTTTCCACCAGCTCCTTGAGGGTTACCACCGCCGCGTGGCAGCCCTGGCACATGCCCATGAGCCGCACCATCACCGTGTTTTCCACCACATCGATCAGCTCGATGTCGCCCCCGTCCTTTTGCAGAGCGGGACGAACCTCGGCGGCCAGTATATCCTCGATCTTGCGGATCTTCTGAACCAGGGTCATCGGCGCGGCGGTCGATCCGCGCCTTACGCGCTTCTGGCTTTCTCCCCGCCAGAGCTCGTCGAGGATTTCCTCGATGCGGTAGAGGCAGGAGCCGCAGCCGCCGCCGGCCTTGGTGTAGTTGGTGATCTCCTCCACCGAGTGCAGGTTGTTCTCCAGGGCCACCCGCTTGATCTTGGCGTCGGTAACGCCGAAGCACTTGCAGATGATCTCGCCCTCGTCCTCCTCGGTGTGCTCCCTGGCCTGGCCGCGGTATTCCTTGATCGCCGCTTCCAGGGCTTCCTGGCCCATGACGGAGCAGTGCATTTTTTCCTGGGGCAGGCCGCCCAGGTAGTCCACGATGTCCTGGTTGCGGATCTTTTCCGCCTCTTCCACGCTCTTGCCCTTGATCATTTCGGTCAGGGCCGAGGCGGTGGCGATGGCGCTGCCGCAGCCGAAGGTGAGGAACTTGGCGTCGGTGATGATATCGTTCTCTATTTTCAAGGTCAGCTTCAGAGCGTCGCCGCAGACAATGGATCCGACCTCTCCGCTGGCGTTGGCGTCTTTTACCTCGCCGGTGTTGCGGGGATGCTCGTAATGCTCCATGACCTTTTTATTATATTCCCACATATTCTTCTCCTGATTGCCTATAAAGTACTAACTCGGAACGGTTTCGTAAAGTATCGCTTTTCAGGTTTCGGCAGGGGGAATGGTAAAGGTTGAGACCCTCTCTCCCTCGTAGTCCCTGGCGCTTTCCAGGTTGTGAGGGTCCGGGAGGCGGTTGCCGTCCACGATGAAGGTGTAGTAGTACTGGCCGGGCAGAAGCTGCAGGCTGATCTGGTAGAGCCCGGGCTCGGTCTCCTCCAGGCGGTGCAGGGTGGGATCCCAGCCGTTGAAGGTCCCGGCGATGGATATGGCCCGGTGCGGCCGGCCGCGGTAGACAAAACGGGCCCGGTCGCCCGCGAAGCGGGGATTGATTAGCGGCAAGGGGCCGGGCTCCGTTAGGGTGAGCCGGGAGAAGACCAGGCCCGAGTCGTCCCGGACCGTATTGGGATTGAAAGGGTCGTTCATCCAGAGGCCGTCCACGCACAGGCGGTAGGTGATTTCGGTGAGCCCTTCCGGCGGGGTGTAGAGAAGTGTGAATATTCCGTTCTCGTTGCGTGTGTAGAGATGGAAGACGGCGTAGTCCTCGTGGGCAAAGCGCAGGCCCACCCGGCGCACCGGCAGCAGAGAAGCGTAGCTAAAGAGCATCTGGTCTTCCACCATCTCCGGGGCGGCGGCTTCCCGCAGGCTCAGGACTTTGATGTCCAGAAGCAGGGGATTGACCGCCAGGGCCGGAAGCGGGCAGAGCAGGAGGAGGCAGAGTAAAACGGATTTGTGATTCTTCATGTTTTCACACTACAGTTCCTGTACTATACTATGATTCGACAAAAGGAATTATTCTCTTGAGTCCCGCTTCTCAACCTGGAGGGCCAGTTGACCGAAATTGAGGATAAGGGAAGCTATGCCTGATCTTCAAGACATCGAAAAGTTCAAGCAGATCCTCAACCCCATGGGCGGGGAGGAAGAAATCGAGGACGTCGAGCCGCCCGGCGAAGGATTATCTGCGGAGTTGAAAGAGCTCCTGGAGCCGGGGGGTGAAGCGGCGGCCGAGGATTTCGGCCTCGCCGACTTGACCATCCCCGCCGAGGAGACCGCCGAGCCGGCCCCGTCCCCCGAGGAGATCTCTGTGCCGCCTCCCTCCGCCGAGGAGCCCACCGAGGAGCTGGATTTCGCCGCTCTGTTCGGCGAGGCGGCCGGGCCTGCAGCCGGCGGGGAGCCGACCGGGGAGCCGGGCGCCGAGGGCGCGGATCTCATGGAAGCCCTGGAGGCTGCGCTGCCGCCGGCTGAGGAAGCCGCAGAGGAACCTGCAGCGCCTGAAGAGGCTCCGGGGCCCACTGAGGCTGCGGAGCCCTCGGAAGTCGCCGAGGCGCCTCCTGAGGAGGAGGATTTCCTGCTCTCCGAGTTGCTGCTGCCGGAGGAGGAGGCCGGGGAGCAGCCCCCTGCTTTCGAAGCCCCGGCTGAAGGCCCGCCCGCCGCGGAAGCCCCACCCGCCCCTCCGGCTGCCGAGGCCGCTGCCGAGGCTCCCGCGGAAGCTCTTGCGGAAGAGGAATTCGAGCTGCCGGAATCCCTGGATCTCAGTGAGGCTGAGGAAGCTCCCCCGGCCGATGAGGCCGCCGGGGAGGAGGCCGAGACCTTCGACCTGAGCGCCCTGCTCGGCGGGGAGGAAGCCCCCGCTTTCGAAGCTCCTCAAGAAGTGCCCGCCGAGGCCCCCGCCGAGGCCCCGTCCGCACCGTCGGCTGCCGAGGCTCCCGCCGAGGCTCCCGCCGAGGCCCCACCTGCACCGTCGGCTGCCGAGGCTCCCGCGGAAGCTCTTGCGGAAGAGGAGTTCGAGCTGCCGGAGTCCCTGGATCTTATCGCCGAGGAGGAAGCCCTTCCCGCCGCGGAAGCCGAGCCGCCTGTGGAGCCCGAACCGGGTGCCGAGGCCTTTCCGGAGGCCGAGGCGGTGTCCGCCGAGGAGCTGGGCAAGCTCATGGAGGAGCTGGAGGCCGGCGAGTCCGCCGCTGCTGCGGCGCCTGAAGCTCCTGCGGAACCCGGGGAACCTGAAGGTCCCGAGGAACCTGAAGGTCCCGAGGAAGCCCTGGAGTTTCCCGATATCGAAGGCCTGGAGGAGATCGATTTCGGGGAACTGGGTGAAGCAGAAGAGCCTGCAGCGGAAGAGGCGCCCGCCATGGAGGGTATCCCGCCGGTGGGCGAGGAAGAGCCCGCAGCAGTAGAGCCGGCTGCGATCGAAGAAGAGCTGGCCGCCATGGCCGGTATTGCACCGGTGGGCGAAGAAGAGCTGGCCGCCATGGAAGGCATTCCGCCGGTGGGCGAGGAAGAGCTTGCCGCCATGGAAGCCATGGCGGAACCTGCGGAGGCCGAAGCCCTGGAGATGCCCGGCGAGGCGCCTCCTCCCCCATCTGCGGAGGAAGAGCTGCCGGCGGAGTTCGACCTGGGCGAGGGGCTCGCGGAGGAAGTGCCCGCAGCAGAGCCTGCACCCCCTTCCGCAGAGGGGCTTGAGGCCCTGGAGGGCGGGGAAGAGGAAGAGTACGAGTTCGACGAGTTCTCCCTCCAGGGTTTGGCTGAGGATTTCGGGATCGGCGAGGAGGCCCCAGGCGAAGCCCCTCCAGGCGAAGCGCACGCGGGCGAAGCCCCCCCAGGCGAAGCGCCTGGGGAAGCGGGGGCACTGGGGGAAGTCCCGGCCCCAACGCCCGCGGCCGAGGTGGAGCTGGAGATCTCAGACCAGCAGTTCTCCCGCCTGAAGCAGAGCCTGGGCTATCTGCCCCGCAATCTCAAGCTCATCATCGAGGAGCTGATCGGCGAGCAGAACCTGGACGGCGATCAGCTCAAGAAGCTCGTCGACCTGCTGGTGCGGGGCGCCGCCCCGGCCGCCGTGGCCGCCCAGGTGTCCGCCATCACCGGCAGGCGGATCACGCTGCCCCGGCGCTTCGAGAAGAAGACCGGGCTCGCTTACGAGGAGGAGCGGGGGCGCTTCGCCTACCGCTTCCGGGAAAACATCCTCCCCATTCTGCGGGTCTTTGTCTTCAGCCTGGTGGTCCTGGGGCTGTTCGCCTTCCTGGGCTACCGCTATGTCTACCGTCCCTTATACGCCACCACCCTCTACCGCCGGGGCTACCGGCAGATCGAGAAGGAGCGCTACGTCCTGGCCAACCAGGACTTCGACCGGGCCGCCAGGCTGCAGCAGTTTCGGCACTGGTACACCCGCTACGCCGAGGCCTTTATCGGGCAGAAGCAGTTCATCCTGGCGGACCAGAAGTACGACGCCCTGCTCGAGCGCTGGCCCGGGGACCGCAAGGGTAGCCTGGGCTGGGCCGACCTGGAATCCGTGTACATGGAAAACTACGAGCACGCCGACGAGCTGCTCTCCGGCCTGCTGGCCGAGGATATCAAGGACGACGAGGCCCTGCTGGCCCAGGGGGACAATTTCCTGCGTTGGGCCGAGGAGGACGAAAACCGCTACGAGGACGCCCGCTTCGCCTACGCCAGCATCATCGACTACTACGGCATGCGCGACCCGGTGCTGATGCGGATGATGCGCTACTTCATACGCACCGACAACCTCAAGGAGGTGCGGGACCTCAAGGCCATGCTGGAGGCCAAGGAGAAGCTGAAAGTAGAGCCCGAGCTCTACGCCGACGTCTACGCCGAGCTGGGGGGTTACCTTTTCGACCGCGGCGTGACGGAAGACCTGCCCGACCCCCTGTTCAAGGCCATGGACGCCCAGCCTGAGCACCCGGAGGTGCACTACCAGCTGGCGCGCTACTTCAAATACATCGGCGACCTGCGGGAGGAGGAGAAGGCCCTGAATGAGACCATCCACCTGCTCGGGGACGGCCCCCTGACCCGGCGGCAGCGGGCCCAGCTGATCGACGTCTACAACCGCCGCGGCCACCTCAACTGGCGCCGCCGGGAGTACCTGGCCGCTGAAGAGAACTATCAGACCGCCCAGGCAATGATCGAGGAGGCCCAGACCCGGGGCATCTTCGGCCCCAACGAGGATTTCGGGTTGGTCTACAAGAACCTGGGGGATATCTATTACTACCGGGAGGGCAACCTGGAGACCGCCGCGCGGCTCTACCGCACCGCGGAGGAGAATCTCCTGCGGGACGTGGATTTGGATTTCAAGCTCGGCTACATCAGCTACGTGGAGGGGGATTACGACGAGGCGCTCCTACGCTTCTCCCGGGTGGTGGACCAGCGGCCCCGGGACGAGAATGCCCTGCTCTCTTTGGCCAACAGCTTATATGAGCGCAGCGACTATTTTTCGGCCCAGGGCTACTACCTGCACCTCCTGGACGTGCTAGAAACCCGCAAGAACAACATCCCCTATTTGCGGATCCAGGACAACCCTGAGCACCGCAGCCTGATCGAGTACCTGCTGCTGGCCCACAACAACCTGGGGGTGACTTTGAAGAAGCTGTCCGAGCGGGCCGGGGACCCCGACAAGGACGCCCAGGCGCTGGTCAACCTGACCTTCTCCTCGGAATATTTCGACATGATTTCCCGGGACCCGGAGACCCTTAAAAGGGGCCTGACCCGCAACCTGGCCTATCTCAACCAGCGGGGCATCCTCTATCCGGAGTCGGGATTCAGTTTGCAGATCTACAACCGCCTGCCGGTTGACCTGGAGAGCCGCAATTTTTAATAATCAGGCGACCGGGACCATCCAGTTGTAGGTGTCCTCAATAGCGCCGTACTGGATGCCCTTGAGGGTCTTCAGGGCCAGCAGAGTGAATTCTCCGATTTTTCCTTCCGAGAAGACCACCTCTTTGCCCCGGTGATGGAGGGAGCCGATGGGGGTGACCCCCGCCGCCGTGCCTGAGGCGAACACCTCTTTGCCCTCGGTGAAGACCTCTTCCACCGAAATGCGGCGCTCCTCGGTTTTCAGGCCCTGATCGTGAGCGATCCGCAGCACCGACTTGCGGGTGATGCCGGGTAGTATGGTGTCCTCCAGGGAGGGCGTGACCAGGGTGCCGTTTTTCAGCAGCACGAAGATATTAGAGGAAGAGCCTTCCTCCAGGTAGCGGTGCTCCTCGGCGTCCAGAAAGACCGCCTCCATGAAACCTTCCGCCTCGGCCTCTTTTTTGGCCAAAGCGCTGTTCACGTAGTTGGAGGCGCATTTGATCCAGCCGGTGCCGCCCCGGTAGGCCCGCACGCGCTCGGTGGTGGTGGCCCGGGAGTTGCCCGGCGCGAAGTAGGAGCCCACGCCGGTGGCCACGATCACCACGTAGGGGTGCTGGCTCAAGTTTACGCCAATCCCTCCCTCGGAATAGGAGAAGGGGCGGACGTAGACGGAGTGGCCGGACAGGTAGTTGTCCGCTTCCCAGGCGGGGTCGTAGGCCGGGGCGAAGCCCAGCTTGCTGTTCCGGCGGCAGATTTCCCGCACCGCGGCCACGAACAGCTCTTCCGGGAAGGGGGGCATCTTGAGCCCGCCCATGGAAGCGGCCATGCGGGCGGCGTTTTCTCCGGGGCGGAAAAGCTTCAAACCGCCCTGCTTCTGGGGAAAAGCCTTGAGCCCCTCGAAGCAGCCCAGGCCGTACTGGGAGGTGTAGTTCACCAGGGGCAGCTCGGGGAAGCTGTTGCGCTTGCGCAATAGCTCGACCCGCTCGGCCTCCGGAAGCGCCGCTTCCTCCGCGGGGCTGAGGTGCTCCTTCTCTGTGTATGTCTCCTTCCAGCTGTCCTTTTCCGTGTGCTGGGCCGTGTATACCCAGGGATAGATCTCCAGTGTAAAACCCTTGGCCATCTTCCGCTCCTTGTTTTAGGCTAGCGGCATTGTAACCATCCTCTCTCGAACGGGTCAAGACGGCTCCCCGCCGCGCCCTGTTCGGCCGGGGGAGAAGAGGAAAAAAAAGTGCGGAAAAAAATGTCCCTACCCGTCGATGATAGGAACAGCATGAAAAACATGAAGAACACCCGGGACCATATTATCTTCTTCATCGCCCAGAAGATGTACTACCTGGAGAAGATCGGTCGCACCGAGACCTACAACCGACTGATCGATCACTTCGAGCATATCAACCTCGACCGCCTGCTGGCCTACCTGACCCGCTACTATGCCGTGGATATCGGCCGTGAGCTGGACGACTTCTTCCTGGAAGAAGGGGAGCTTGTGTTCATCACCCGCCGGGGCAACTACCGCTTCAAGCATCTCTACCGGGACAGCCACCTCTGGCTGGTGGGGATCGAAGACCTGGCCTGAAAACAGGGCCCGTTAGGGGCCGTTCCCTCCCCACAGATTCTTTTTCCTGTTATGATAACCGCATAACGCGGGCGCAAGCGAGGTGGAACGTGGTCAAGCATATCGTAATCATGGCCGGCGGTGCCGGCACCCGGCTGTGGCCGGCCTCCCGGAAGGCGCTTCCCAAGCAGTTTCTCGACCTGGGTACGGGGACCTCTTTGTTCGTTGCCACTTTGAAGCGGGCCGCCTCCCTGGATATCGCGGGCTGCCTGCTGGTGGTGACCCACGCGGACCAGGCGGAGATCATCCGGGAGCAGGTAGATCTTTACCGACGGCTCCACGGAGACTTTCCCGCCCCCATCGTGGTGCTGGCGGAGCCGGAGGCGCGGAACACCGCCCCCGCCCTGGCCTATGCGGCCTGTTTCCTGAAAAGCCTGGGAGCGGGCAAGGAGAGTTTTCTGGTGCAGACCGCGGACCACAACATCGAGCCTGAACCGGTTTTTGCCGCCGATGTGGAGGACGCCTCGCGCCTGGCGGAGGCGGGCTACCTGGTGACCTTCGGCATCACCCCCACCCGGGCTGAGACGGGCTACGGCTATATCGAGGCCGGCGAGCCGGCCGGTAGTCGCGGACGGGAGGTGGCGCGCTTCCGGGAGAAGCCGGACCGGGCCGCCGCGGAGGGCTTTTTGGCCAAAGGGGGCTTTTACTGGAACTCCGGCATGTTCGTGTTCGGCCTGGAAAGCTTCCTGACGGGTTTGGAGACGGCCACCCCCGAAGTGGTATCTCCCTTTGCCGGTCTGCCCCAGGCCCCGCCTCTGCCTTCGACCGGTGAGGTGGCGGTGGTGGAGGTGACGGAACAGTTGCGGCAAATATATGCGCAGCTTCCCTCCATCTCCATCGACTACGCCCTCATGGAGAAGCACCCCCGCTGCGCCATGGTCAAGGCTTCCTTTGCCTGGTCTGATGTGGGCTCCTGGGATGAGACGGCCCGCCTGTTTCCCGGCGGGAGTGAGGCCACCTTCGCTTCCGGTTCAGAGAACTGCTTCGTCTACTCCGACCTGCCGGTGGCCCTGGCGGGGGTCGAGGACCTGATCGTGATAGTCAAGAACGGGGTGGTGCTGGTGGCCCGCAAGGGGGAGAGCCAGCGGGTCAAGGAACTGGTGGAACAGGTCAAGCAGGCGGGGAAAGACAAGCTCCTTTAGCCGGGGGGCTCCTCTTCCAGGTGGCTGAGCTTTTCCAGCACCCGGGCGCAGATATCCCGGAAGCGGCTGGCCGCCTGGTGAGCGCAGGTTCGGAAATCCATCTGACCGATGTCGGCGCAGAGCTTGCGGTAGAGCTCCCGCTCCCGGGACAAGAGGCCGAGCATGCTGTCCCGGTCCCGGTGCAGGCGCACCAGGTACTCCCGCATGCGGTACTTCTCCTGGGCGGCGAAGTCCAAAGTGGAGCGGATGCGGGAGACTGCCTGGGCCTGCTCGTTGAAAAAGGGGGCCAGGCTCTTGATCGGCAGCCGCACCAGCAGGTCCTCCCGGCTCTGGGCCGCCGCAGCCCGGGCGTTCTCCTCGGACAATATGTCGGCGTAGTTCTTGCGGATGCTGGCGAACACCCGGTCGAAGGTCTTTTGAAAATTCTCCCGGAAGGTGGCCTGCTTCTCCTCTTTTATGTTGGGCAGAAGCTCGTCCATGTTGCGCTTTTCCTTCTGGTAGATGGCCACCTGCATGAAGATGTTCTTCACCGCCGGGTGCTTCTGGAACTCCGGGTTCTCCTTGATGCGCCGGCGCAGGTCCTCCAGAATCAGCTTGACATCCATATTGTCGGTGCTGACCCCGGCGCTGTCCTTGTCCTTGGGCAGAGCGATCACCCCGGTGGCGATCAGGCGCTGCAGCAGGATTACCAGGATGAGCCCCGCCAGGGGACGGTCGTGGGCGCGGAGCTCTTCGAGGCGCAGGGCCTGGTACTTCTCTTCCTCCAGGGTTAAAAACACCGAGCGCAGCACAGCCTGCTTGTACTCCAGCACCCCGTCCTCCACCGCAAAGCGCACCTTCTCGCTCAAGGCCCGGAGCTCGGGCGCTGAGAGGGCGAGGTGTTTGCTCAGGCTGTACTGGTCGGCGGCTGCCTCCCGGGTGTCGATCCAGTCGCCGCTGATGCGCAGTTCGAGTTCTTCCATGCTGTATTTATTGTACGTGCTGGCGGCACAATTATCAATTAAGTATACTTAAGAATGTTAGAAAATAGGTGTTGACAAAGTATTCTTCCAGGTATTTACTATAGTTGTATTTAAACTAAAGTATGCTTCAGATTAAGGAATTGAATTTCAAAAACGACCTCATCCCCGTAACAGTACAGAACAACCAAAGCGGCAAGGTACTGATGCTGGCTTATGCCAGCCCTGAGGCGGTGTCTGCTACACTGAAAAGCGGCTACGCCCATTTCTGGTCCCGCTCCCGGAAAAAGCTCTGGAAAAAGGGTGAAACTTCCGGAAATGTGCTAAAAATTCGCCGCGTTCTGGTCGATTGTGATGAAGACGCCCTGCTCTACCAGGTGGACCCTGCGGGTCCGGCCTGCCACACCGGCGAAGAAAGCTGCTTTTACCGGGAGCTTGCGGGAGGGGAAAGATGACTCTGTGCTGTAAAAAGATAAAAAAAAATGATTATCCGCTTGAAA
>Ga0272442_10011202_pt1 | contig 10960 bp, 4 predicted proteins | sample SSMForm2O_FD_200262 | JGI IMG/M metagenome (GOLD analysis project Ga0272442, IMG submission 200262) | Marine sediment archaeal communities from Little Sippewissett salt marsh, Falmouth, MA, United States - SSM-Form-2O | ecosystem: Environmental > Aquatic > Marine > Wetlands > Sediment ... | reverse complement strand
TGGATGACCCCCGCCGCAGGACAATAGCGGATGGGATACACATCCACAACCACAAAGGTCACCCTCTCATTCTCGTCATTTAGCCCCACACCAACGGAACTATCATACCAGTTGGATGGATAGAGATCATTACTTGCATAAATCGCCTCATTCTTCTGATCGGGTACCTGGAAGTCACTGGAATATGTTAAGGGCTGAGACACAGGTGCCGGAAAGATCTCCTTTTCTACCTGTTGCTGCTGAATATTCACCGGTGTTACCTCGACGTGTATCTGGTTCACTCCAAAGGGAAGTTCAACACAATATTGCATTTTTGGAAGCATAGGTTCGCCAGGATTCATTAGATATGCCGTGGTAGCATCACAAGTGACCTTCACGTACCTCTCATTATACGGTTGAATAGTCACTGAGGAAAACATAAGGTCTTTCATACAGGTCATACATTCATTGTCACTGATTGCACCAAAAGGACCACCGCTTACGCCAATTGCGCCTATTATTAGAAGTAATACTAAGGGAAGAGACAGTAGTTTCTTCATATTATCCCCCTATTTTTATTATTTCAGGGTTTATTATGAAGTAAAAAGTAAATAAGACTTGTTATCTTAATTTTGTTTAAACTGATAATTTTAATGTAAAAATTTGTCAGTCGTCCAATAGTCGTCAGAATATTTTACTCCATCATTCACTTATAAAGCGAATGTTCCACAAGTTAAGGAATATGCCATGTAACACGATTGAAGACTATTTTCATGTCAAAAACTAGAGAATCACTATGTCATTAATGGGATGTCAGAACGCTTTTTAATGACCTACTTTAATAATTTTTACTACCATCGATAATTTTTATAGCAGAAATACCCCGTTTTTCGGGAAACAACGAAATCTCCCCATACATAGATTAATAAAGGGGAAATAGATGCCCCGAACGGTGATATATTAATGGCACAAAAAGGATTCAACGCCTTCAAGATGGCTCAGGAGCAATTCGACAAAGTGGCAGATACTCTTGACCTAAATCAAGCAACTCGAGACCTTTTACGAGAACCTCTAAGAGAATATCACTTTCTTATACCAGTCAAAATGGATGATGGGAACGTACGCGTGTTCAAAGGATTCAGAATTCAACATAATGATGCCCGGGGACCCTGCAAGGGGGGCATTCGGTTCCACCCTCAGGAAACCGCCGATACCGTTCGAGCGCTTTCCATGTGGATGACCTGGAAATGTGCCGTTGCAGATATTCCCCTTGGAGGAGGAAAAGGAGGCGTCATCTGTGACCCCCATGATCTTAGTCAACACGAACAGGAACTGCTCTGTCGTGGCTGGGTTCGTCAGATTGTCCGAGATTTAGGTCCCTTCCAAGATGTACCAGCACCCGATGTGATGACCAGTGGCCAGCACATGCTATGGATGCTTGATGAGTATGAAAAAATTTCAGGGGGTAGATATCCCGGATTCATCACGGGAAAACCCGTAGGCATGGGAGGTTCCCTAGGAAGAACTGAGGCGACCGGATATGGCGTCATTTTTTGCTTGAGGGAAGCCCTTCAGGATCTAGGCATGGACATCAAAAAAACCACTGCCTCTGTACAAGGATTCGGTAACGTCTCCCAGTACTCCATAGAACTCTTCCATGAATATGGTGGCAAAGTTATCTGCGTGTCCTGCTGGGATCAATCAGAGAAAAAATCCTATGCCTTCCGTAAAAAAGAGGGTGTGTCTCTTGAAGAGCTTCGTAAGATCACGGATCGATACGGGGGCATAGATAAGACAAAAGCCAAGTCCTTAGGATACGACGTGTTAGATGGTGATGAATGGCTGAGCCAGGATGTTGACATCTTAATCCCTGCAGCCCTTGAAAATCAGATAACCGGAGAAACCGCAAAGAATATCAAATCATGTGTCAAAATCATCATTGAAGGAGCAAATGGCCCAACGACCCCTGAGGCAGATGATCTCCTTAACAAACGCAATGTCATGGTGATTCCTGATTTTCTTGCCAATGCGGGCGGTGTCGTCTGTAGTTACTTCGAACAAGTCCAGTGTAACATGAACTACTTCTGGGAGAAAAACGAGGTACTCGGTAAGTTAGACGATAAAATGACCCATGCTTTCCATGCCGTGTTGAATCTGTCAAAACGCCGAGATACAGGCATGAGAGAGGCAGCCTACATGATCGCGATTCAACGCGTAGCGGAAGCATGCCGTGCCCGTGGGTGGGTCTAACACCACCTATTTTTTTATCCAAATCTTCCTCAACCCCTTCTATGAGATTGATACATTGAAATAGGAGATTATTGATGGGATAATCCCATGTTGGTGAAAGATAACGATCTGGAATCAGCAATTGCTACGCTCATGGGGAGGACCTCCAACGATGACACTACGCCACAACCCTCGGAATCGTCACATCCGCCCTATCAGATCCGTAATATTCTTCTGATCTCCACCCCGTATGATTATTTTCTTTTAGAGGAGGAGGGGCGTCTTAGCGATCTTTTTAAACAGGTATACATCAAACGGGATGCGGGGTATATTCCCCTGATCACCCAAGTCACATCAGCTCAACAGGCTTTGTCTGCCCTTGAAAAGATACAGGCCGACGTAGTCGTCATGTTTAATTTTCCTCGGGATATGGATCCCATTAGCTTTGGTCAGGAAATTCGAAAGAGGAACGTATCATTGCCTCTGGTATTACTTGCCAATAATACGTCTGAGCTACAAAGGATGGTACAGAAGGATCACATTAAGGTGTTCGACTGGGTGTTTACGTGGCAGGGCGATGGTAAAATCTTTCTGAGTATTGTCTCCCTCGTAGAAGACATGAAAAATGCAAAAACCGAGGCTTCAGAATTCGCCGTGAGACATCTCCTCCTTGCCGAACATTCCGTTCAATGGTATTCCCAGTATCTTCCCCTGATCTACGATGAGATCTGGCATCACATCGACGCGTTAAACGTTGATGAACTCACGCCGACTCAACGGCGATTACGACAAAAAAGACGGCCAAAGGTGCTGCTTGCCGCCTCAGCCCATCAGGCACAAAGCCTTTTTCGTTTGTACAAAGACCGATTGTTATGTATTATTTGTACTAGAGATGATGATGGGAAATCGACAACAGACTATGCCTCTTTTATCGGATCAGTCCAAAAGAAAAGTCCCGATCTCTCACTGTTGATCCTTTCGAACAGTTCGGAAAAACATCCAAAGGACTCTACAACTAACACGTCGTACCTCTGTAGAACAGCCCAGGATCACGTCTCTTCTCTACAACGGTTCCTACGGGATACCTTGGGCATTAATGAATTAATATTTCTCGACGCGCAGCATAAAGAACAGGGACGAGCCCGAGATATGAAATCCTTTGAACGGGCCATTTGGTCCCTGCCTGAGGATGTCCTTGTTACGTATGCAAATAATAAAACATTGACACGCTGGCTCATCGCCAGGACAGAGTTCGAACTTGCCTCAGAGTTTGAAAGAATCATCCACGACCGCTCATCAAGCGAAAAGAAAAACAACAGGTATGGGAAAAGGTTGCGAAAGGATCTTCTTCAAGCATTCAAGCGTCATCAGTATCTTGGCCACCAAGGAACCATCACCACCTATTCCCGGGAGATGTTTGGACCTCATGTTCGTTTTTGCCGTATTGGACGAGGAGCTCTTGGGGGAAAAGCCAGGGCTCTTGCCTTTATGGACAAGGTGCTTTCTACGTACTTCAAGGAATCAACTTTCAAGGGAACGACCATTTTTATACCGAGAACCATCGTTCTGGGAACCGATGTATTCGACTCGTTTCTTTCCCAGAATAATCTCATGAAAAAACTTTCCCTCAGTATGTCTGATGACCGTATCGCCTCGCTGTTTATGCAAAGTGATCTCCCTTCAACTATCCTGGGGGATCTCCGGGATTTCATCAAGGATGTGAGGATTCCTCTTGCTGTTCGATCCTCGAGTCTTCTTGAAGATGCGCTCTTTCAACCCTTTGCCGGCGTCTACGCATCTCTTATGCTTCCCAATCATTCCCTCGAGGTTGACAAGCGATTCCGGGATCTCTGCAATGCTATCAAGTTCGTCTATGCATCAACTTTTTTTAAAAAAGCCCAGGGCTATCTGCAGTCCACACCAAATAGTGTCTTAGATGAAAAAATGGGTGTCATCGTACAGGAAGTGGTAGGGCAGCAACATGGCCATTTCTACTATCCAACATTTTCGGGCGTAGGGCGATCCTATAACTATTATCCCGTGGGACGATGTAACAATGAAGACGGTGTTGCTCATCTTGCTCTTGGTATGGGAAAAACCATCGTGGACGGGGGCGTGTCTTACCGATTTTGTCCGGCTCATCCTACCGTTCCCCACTATAGTTCCATCAATGATCTGATGAAGGAATCCCAGACAGCTTTTTATGCAATTGACCTTGATGCCAATGTTCATGTGAGTCATCAGGATGAAGATAGAACCTTTACTCAAGGTGATCTCGCAATAGCGGAAAAACACGGCGTGCTTAGTTATATCTGTTCAACATTTTCCCGTGACGATGGTAAATTATATTCGGGTATATCTCCAGAAGGGCCTCGCGTCGTTGATTTTGCACCATTACTACAGGATCGTGCGATTCCCCTTGCAAAAATCATTAACCTGCTGTTGAAAGTCTGTGAAATCTCTATAGGCTCTCCCGTAGAAATCGAATTTGCCGTTAACCTGGATCCTGAGCATTGCATACCAGCTGAATTTGCCTTGTTGCAAGTGAGAAGCATGGTAACCATGGATGACATCGTTAAGGTTGATATCGATACGTTTGATAAGAAGAACATGTTGTGTTACTGTGAACGATCTCTTGGGAATGGTATTATCAATGATGTGAGAGACATCCTTTATGTCAAACCAGAACGCTTTGATTTATCGAAAACCGCTGCCGTCGTGCCAGAACTTCGCGACTTCAACACAAAGCTTCTTACGCAAAAAAAACCCTATATCCTTGTGGGACCCGGGAGATGGGGTTCCTTAGATCCCTGGCTGGGCATACCTGTTGTTTGGAGTGATATCGCTGGTGCCAAGGTTATCGTGGAAACCCCTGTTTCTGAGAGGAGTATTGATCCTTCTGAAGGATCTCATTTCTTTCAAAATCTCAGTTCTTTACGGGTGGGTTATCTCACCATTCGATCTATGGGACAGGATTTTTTCCGTTATGATCTTCTTGATGCGTTGCCCGTGAACGATGAAGGTGAATTTGTGAAACATGTTCATCTGACAAATCCTCTTGATATCCGATTGGATGGCCGATTACGCCATGCTGTTATTGTACTGAAGAATGCGAAAAAGAAATAGGTAGCTATTTATTGAATGACTGATTAACCCCTTCTCTCTGCAACCTTTATATAGTTTTCAGTAAATGAGGAACGGCACATGAAAAGAGAATATGAGACCCAATCCCCTCCGACTAAAGAATTCGACAGTACCTCAAAAGCTTCAGATGACTCTCTTGATTCAAAGACAAGGGAGCTTAAAGAAAGGGAAAAGGAACTCGACTGCATTTATCAGTTATCGGAGATCATTGAAAATAAGGACCTTTCACCAGATGAAACGCTACTGAGCATTCTTAACCTGATCCCTGCCGCATTTCAATATCCTGAGATTACCTGCGCTCGTCTCACTATCAAAAATCGGGAGATTACTACAGATAATTTCAGAGAATCTCCATGGAAATTAAGGAAGGACATCGCCTATAAAGAGACGAAGCTTGGTACATTAGATGTCTATTATCTGGAGGAACGTCCTCAGGAGTATCATGGACCCTTTCTTAAACAAGAATTGAAACTGCTTGATGTTATCATTGAACGACTAGGTACCTACATCCAGCAAACATACTTGGAACAGGAGCTTCTCCAACAGGGTAATCATAAGGGAAAACCAGATTGGCAGATCATCCTCGATATGCTTGTCAAGACGGATCCAAGAATCCTGTTTCGCGTGACAAGAAAAATGTTATACCATTTATCACGTAAGCAGAATGAAAGTCTCATCGATCTTATGATGAATATGAGCTGCCCTGTGGGACCTGATGCAAAGCCCTCGGAGTGGTGTGGCATCAATATGCCCAACCCCAAGCAAGATTTGGGGGCTTTAAGCGATATACAGGAAAACGTGTTTAAAATCGCCGAAGAGAGTTTACCTCCAGAAGAAATCACCAATCTGCTCACTCTGTGGCTACGACAGGATAAAATAAGACCCCTTATTCTTGCAGCGGAAAACAGTGGCATATCGCTTAATGATATCAAAGATGCCATCAAAAAAATCAGCGAACTTCCTTCAACAGAAATCGTCTTGTCATCTGAAGATGATATCTCTATTAGGACCAATCTTCTCCGTAGGTTTTTCACTGAACGCATTCAATTCATCAATGTTGCCAAAGACTATGTGAAACTGGACGATTTCATTATTCTGGTTGAAGACATGGTAGGGCCTGCGAGGGGATGCGGAAAACTCGGCGGTAAAACCTCCGGCATCTATCTGGCACAAAAGATCCTTGAAAAGGAAAGGGAAAAACTGAAAGACCCTGATTTGAACACCATTTCCTTTGCACGGAGCTGGTATCTTACCTCTGATTCCATGTGGGAAATCATCCGTTATAACGATCTTGATGAGGTTGTTCATACCAAATATATGGATCCCAATGATATTAAAAACGAGCAGCCCTTTCTGGAACAAGTCTTTAAAAACGCTGCGTTTCCTTCCGAAATAGTCGAGGGGCTTCGAAAGGTCATAAGGGATCTAGGGGATAAACCCGTCATTGTTCGCTCGTCAAGTCTCCTAGAGGATAGTTTTGGCGCTGCTTTTTCCGGGAAATATAAAAGTCTTTTCTTGCCCAATCAGGGAAGCGAGGACGTTCGTCTGGCTAATCTTATGGATGCTATTGCAGAAGTGTATGCATCGACGTTCAGTCCTGATCCCATTGAATATCGAAGAGAGCGAGGTCTGTTGGATTTCACCGAGGGGATGGCTATCTTGGTACAGGAAGTCGTTGGCAATAAAATAGGGCCCTATTACCTGCCAGCCTTTGCCGGTGTTGGATTTTGCAACAACGAGTTTCGATGGTCCCCACGTATCCAACGAACAGATGGCATTCTGAGGATTGTAGTAGGCCTAGGTACCAGAGCGGTGGATCGTGTCACTGATGATTATCCTCTTCTTATTTCCCCGAAGAGACCCAATATACGTGTCAATGCCATGGTTGACGAGATGATTCATTATTCTCAGAGATACATGGACGTTATTAATCTCGAAAAGGGCATCCTGGAAACGGCGGACGTTGAGGAACTTTTCAGGGAATATGGGGATGCATATCCCCTACTCAATCAGATCGTTTCGATTCATAAGGAGGGACATCTGTCCACACCAACGGGAATCATCTTAGATCCCCAAGCAACAGAGATGGTCGTCACCTTTAACGGCCTCATTGAAAAAGGGTCATTTATCAAACAGATGAACTGGGCGCTCACCGTACTCAGTGAAAAAATTGGGACTCCTGTCGACGTTGAGTTTGCTTCCGATGGTAAAAACCTCTACATTTTACAGTGTCGCCCTCAGAGCCAGGGGGCTATCACTCAAAGGGTGACGATACCAGAGAACATCGTGAAAAATAGAATTCTTTTCACTGCTCATAAATATATTACTAATGGGCGTTTAGATAACATCAAATATGTCGTCTATGTCGATCCCGAGGCATATGAAGCATTGGAGCAAAGGGACGATATGGTGAATGTTGCCACTGCCGTAAGTAAGTTGAATGAAGTACTTCCAGGGCATCAATTTATCCTCATGGGACCGGGAAGGTGGGGAAGCAGAGGTGACATTAAACTCGGTGTTCCTGTACAATATCGAGACATCAATAACACCGCCTTACTTATTGAAATTGCGAGGAGTAAACAGGGTAACCTTCCAGAACTTTCCTTTGGCACACATTTCTTTCAGGATCTTGTCGAGGCAAACATCCAATATCTCCCTCTGTACCCCGATGAGGAGAGCGTGATCTTTAACGAGGACCTCCTGAACATGGCACCCAATAAACTCAGTGAGTGTATCCCACGATTCAAACAGCTGAAACATGTCATTAAGGTCATCGAGGTCTCATCAATTGCTGATGGAGGCACGCTGTCGATTGCGATGGACGGAGAATCCAACAAGGCAATGGCATATCTTGTTCCCGTTGACCACTGGGTCTGGCGTATGGGTAAATTAGAGGAACTTGCAGCAAAGCTTAATCCGACCCGATATGGCGTTGTCGCGTTGTATGTTTTCGGGAGCACCCATGAAGGCACAGCAGGGGCAAAGAGTGATATCGATCTTCTTGTCCACCACCGAGGAACCGAAGAACAGAAGGAGGACCTTCTCGCATGGTTCAAAGAACAATCCCAACTGCTCGAGGAGGAAAACAAGCAAAGAACCGGAAAGCACACCGAGGGAATCCTCGATGTACACATCATCACTGATCAAGATATTCAAGAAAAAACCTCATGGGCCTGTCATATCGATTCCCTTACCGGTTCCGCGAAAAAAATACCCCTCAGCTTCAAAGAAGATTAGCCACAGAGAAGTCAAGATGGTTACACAAGGTCTCGTGTTGCCTTATCTACGTCGTCCGTATCGAAACGAACGACCGCAAGTTCTGGACCATCGTGAGCTGCAGAAAACAGACGAGTGGATCCGATGTTTTGATGCCATGTTCCGGTGAGACGTACCGATTCATGGATATGGCCATGCAGGGTCAGAAAGGGGTGATACTGTTTAATAAAGCGCTGTACAGCAATACTTCCCACATGAACATCAAGGGGGACATGATCAATGGTTTTACCATCCAAGGCTGCACGATCCAGCTTTGTTTGATAGGGGGGCGTATGAAACAAAAAAATCGTTTTCTCAGGCGGTGAATTCTTAACGAGTCGCCTGAGATCATCTTTGATTGTCGTTTCAAGCATACCATCGCGTTGTATATCGATTGAATGGACACCCTGTTCGGGAGACATACTCCCATGATCAACATAGTGAGAAACATCATATTTTTCCCAATCCTTCAAGGTAAAGGGAGAGGGAGGGATGTAGGCATAGCCTGTTACAAAAAGATCGTTGAAGGGAACTGTACGGTTGTGTACATATGTGACGAGTGATTTGTTCTGCAGGTCAAGAAAATGATCTTCATAGATTCTGGGGTCATCATTACCAAGGATGAGAAAAAATCGTGTTTGTACACCTTGGTTCTGCATATCTGAAATTCTTAAAAAGAATTCCTGGTGGATAAACGTCTCTATATTTTCGGAAAGTCCGAAACCTCCTGGGAGAAGATCCCCTCCAAAAAACACGCCATCGGGTTGTTCTTCCTTGATAATAGTGAACAGTTTTTGGTATCTTGATTTTTCACCATGAAGATCGGAGACAAAAATGCAACGCATGTTGTTTCACCTGCCAGTTATTGATTTTTTCCTTAGGAGAGCACTGAGTTGGAAAGAGGGTTAGCTCAAGTGTATGAGTATCGGCTTTTTTTTAAACCTTTGTATACGTTCTCCGTGTATGGTAGAAAAAACCTGAAAATGGTTGATGAAGTACCAATGATTAAATGGTGTTAATTTTTCTTGGTAACCAAAGAAATAAGGGGTTCAAATAGCAGATATCAGGAAGGAAATTTTGTCGTATTTCACCATCTTCTTTCTCCAGATGGATATACTTCATCTTAATTATCATCTAGAGAATTAGTAAATAAAAGAGATAAAAATAATTCATCGGCCAATTAACGCCGTAAATCTAAAATAATGAGAATTCAATACTATATATAGATTGATATAAATTTCATATCAACCATTGGTGGTACTCATGAAAACGGAAAAGAGAATTCTTACCAGCCTCTTGGTACTTTTTCTTCTATTGACCCCTATGCTAGCTCTTGGTACAGCCCAAGCCCATCTCGAAGAGGATTTTGATCCTTTGGTCGATGTTTCAATAACCTTTGAACTTCAGGCGATCCGATCCCTTGAAAAGATGGATCGTAAAAATCATGAGATCGAATGGATCGATTATCTAGGAGAACCTGATTTTTATGTTAAATTGTTCATCAATGATCAGGTATTCAAAAGCCCCGTCTGGCGGAACACCCTTTATGTGTATGATCCTCAGTGGACAGTGACCTGTGATGTTCCCGATGATGTTGAACTGGTAACCATAAAAATTCAACTTTGGGATTGGAATCTTGGGAAAGATAACCTTTGTGATATCAGTGGTGACTATTACGACGCTTTTAGAGGTAGCTACGATGTGGAATTGACCTATAGTATCAAGAGTGGCCATTGGTTTGATGGAGATTATACAAGCGATGATCCCTTGTATTTTGATCCAAGTGGCTATGGACGGCTTTGCGGTTGTGACGATGGTAGTATTTACCAGCGGGACCGCGACTGTGAACTCTGGTTTAACATCTATCAGAATGATTACGACGGCGATGGAATCCCCTATTGGACAGAGGTTAACGCTTTCAACACCGATCCCACCGTGGACAACACGGGAGAGGATGCCGATGAGGATGGTGTGCCCATTGAATGGGAATGGAAGTGGGGGTATTATTATGATGACCGGCATGAAAACCATTATTGGGTCTATGACCCCTTCGTCTGGGAGGATCATGCAACGATTGACGTTGACGATGACGGTCTCACGAACATTGAGGAATATCTGACGTCACAATGGGGATCTGATCCTTTTAGAAAGGATCTCTTTATCGAACTGGATCAAATGGAAGACAGCCCCGATGGAAAAAAATGCATTCTACCAGAGGGCTCAAAGGAACTCCTGACAACCGCACATAACCGTCAGAACATCGTCTATCATCTTGATGATGGAAGCTGGGAGAACACAGGATCCGAAACCATTCCTTTTGATGAGGAAACACCCCGGCAAGAGTTGCAACAAT
>Ga0272442_10011200_pt1 | contig 10962 bp, 9 predicted proteins | sample SSMForm2O_FD_200262 | JGI IMG/M metagenome (GOLD analysis project Ga0272442, IMG submission 200262) | Marine sediment archaeal communities from Little Sippewissett salt marsh, Falmouth, MA, United States - SSM-Form-2O | ecosystem: Environmental > Aquatic > Marine > Wetlands > Sediment ... | reverse complement strand
AGATGCACGGTCTCGGCCTCTGCACCCGCGGCCTTGGCCCCGGCGGCGATGCGGGCGGCGAGGACCGCGCTGTTCCCCTTCCTGCGCGGGCTGCCGTGGGCGATGAGCACCCTTCTGGGCTTCTTCTTCGCCATAGCGGGCTCCTCAACCGGGCGGACTACTCGGGCTGTGTGAGGTAGCGCTGGAGGGCGGCGGCCAGGTCGCGGCCGAAGGCGCGTGCACTCTCCGCCGTGACCTCTCGCCCCCTGGCGTTGGCGTAGGGAATCTCGAAGCTGGTGGCCAGGCGGATTCCCTCCAACTCGCTGCCCCAGCGGCTGCTGCTCTTGCCACCGCCGTAGTTTTTCGCCGTGTTCCAGGCCTGGCCGAAGGGCAGGTTGTCGCTGGCACGATAGACGAGCGGCCCCTTCTGGACTGTCTCGATCACCTTGCCGAAGGCCTGCTGCTGCTCCCAAACGGCTTCGTCGTGGTTCCCGACCATGTAGATGACCTCGTTGTGGGCGCCGCGGATGTGGGGGCAATGAAGGTCGAAATGCACCTTGAGCCGCCCCTCCGACCACTCCGGCACAAGCTTGCGCACGGCGCGCACCGAGGGATACACGCTCTCGCCGTCGTAGTCGCGGTTGTGGTCGCGCGGCTTGCGGTTCTTGCCTTGGTCGCCATCCTCCACACCATCCTTGTCCATGAACGGCACGATGAGGAACTCGACGTGCTCGCGGAGCCACTTGCCTGCGTCCGTGTCGCCGAGGACGGTCTCGATGATACCCTCGATGCTGTAGCTGGCCATGCACTCGCAGGCGTGGTGCCGGGCGGTGACGAGCACGCGGCAGTCCGGCTCGCCATCGAGCTTGCCGGCGTGGAGCCGCTCCGTGGTGCGTCCCTTCTTTGTGGTGCACAGGGCCCGCGTCCTGAGATGCGAACTGCCGGCGTAGCGACGGAGGAACGCTTTCAGATTGGCCTCGAAGTAGGGCATGGCGAAGCAGAAGCGCGTCTCCTGTGCGTCCTTGGGGAACGTGTAGCGGAAGGAGTTCCCCTCCACCGCCTTCGCGCCGAGCCACGACCAGGCCTTGCCGCCATCGGTGCTCACGGCCGGCCCGCGCACGCCGAGCACGTTGCCTCGCGTGAAGTAGAACGTGAGCGTGCGGCCAGCCGCGCCGCGCACGCGGAAGTGCCACCAGAACCAATGGCCCGCCGTGTCGCGCACGTCCTGGTGGAGGGCCACGAAGTCGCCATCGATGCGGTCGACGATGACGTTGCCGCCGGGGAAGCTGGCATCGACCGTGAACGCCTCCTCGGCGTTCGCGCGGATGGCCAGCGCAACGAGTGGGAGCCACAGGAGTGCCAGGACGACAAGTCCGTCTGCGTCGTGAACCGTGGTCACGGGTGGGTCTCCTCGCAGAGGGCGAAGCGCTCGGTCACATCGGGCGGAAGGCCGCGCGGGCGCCCATCGCGGCCTGTGCAGCCGTGAACCGTGTAGCCCGAAGCGACAGGGCGGCCGCTCATCGACAGGATATGGTTGACGAAGGTGATGCGGACGCGCGTGAAGACGGGCACCCAGGTCGTCAGGCGGAACCGCTCGCAGGCTCGGAGCGGGGCGAGGTGGCGGCAGAAGGCCTCGCTGACGGGCAGGAAGACGCCTTCCCGCTCGAGCTGGCTGTAGGGGAGTCCCACGCTGCGAGTGAGCTCGTTGCGGCCCACCTCGAACCACGTGTAGTAGCTGCCGTAATAGGCCACCCGCTGGGCGTCCGTCTCGGCGTAGCGGACCATGAGCCCGTCGGTCACGGAGCGGGCACCCGGCGGCGGCCCTGCAAACAGCTCATCGGCCTTCTTCGAGAGCACGATGCGTTCGACGCACTCCTCAGCAACATCGCGGAACGACTCGGGAATCGGCAGCACGTCGCCCGACAGGCCCACCAGCACGTCGGCCATCGCGCCCGTGGCGAGCACCGTGCCATCGTCCACGCGAACGAGTTCGGTGTCGAAGCGGACCCGCTTGGGCGCCACCTCGGAGAGGCGGATGCGCACGAGCACCCAGTCGTCGTAGACGGCGGGCCGCAGGAACCGTGCACACGATTCAGCGGCGGTGAGCAGCAGGCCCTGGGCCTCGAGGTCGGGCGGGCTCAGGCCAAGTTCCTCGAGCAGGGCCACCTCGCCCACCTCCCACCAGGTGAAGTAGGAACCGTAGTAGGCCACCCCCTGGGCATCGGTTTCGGCATAGCGGACGCGGAACGGTGCGGACTCACAGGGCATGTCGGTCTCTCCCCGGCCGGCCTCCTCGGCGTTGCATGCGGCTCGTGAGCAGTTCGCAAGGAACGTGCGAGGCCGCGAATGCGACCTTGAAAAGCGAGTGGGCATATTATACAATCCCAGTGATCCAGGTCAATGCACGCGACGCCCCCGGGAGGCGAAAGGAACCGGCATGCCACTCATCGCAGACGCTTCCGCTGCACGCGAGGTCATCGCAGAGGCACGCGAACGGCGGGTCGCCATGATCAACCTCAACCCCGAGGCCCCACGAGGCATCGAGGCCTGTCTACGCGCTGCCAAGAGCTATGGCGAACGCGTTGGGGCCGACGACCTGCCCATCTTCCTGTCCATCTGCGGCGTCTACCATGGCCGCCCCCAAATCAAGCTCTACACCAGCCTGGCCGACCCGATGTATGGCTTCGATGCCTGGCTCCACGACATCGCGTTCTACACCGACCCCGACGGCCCGTTCGGGCGCGTCCGCGTGCTCACCCACCTCGACCACGGCCAGCCCGATGGCGATGCCCCAATCCTCGAACACCGCATTGAGAAGCTCTCAAGCGTGATGTTCGACGCCTCGACGATGCCCTTCGAGGAGAACATCGCGGCCACCGCACGCTACGTCGAGCGCTTCGGCGACCAGGTGGTCGTCGAGGGAGCGGTCGACGAGATCTTCGAGTCGGGCACAGGCGAGCAAAAGAACCAGATCACCACTGTGGAGCAGGCAGGGCGGTTCGTCGAACAGACGGGCGCTGACCTCATCGTGCCCAACCTGGGCACCGAGCACCGGGCCTCGGCCCGGGAACTGCGCTACCACGGCGACCAGGCGCGAATTCTGCGCGACGCCGTGGGCAAAATCCTCGTCCTCCACGGCACCTCCAGCCTCTCGCCCGAGGACTTCCGAGGGCTCAGGGACGATGGCATCGCCAAGGTGAACATCTGGACGGCCATCGAGAAGGCCGGCTCACAGGCGACCGTGCGAAAGGCCCTCGACGAACTCGGCAACACGTTCACTGAGGACGAGCTTCGCGAGTTGGCAGACGCGGGCAGCATCGGCACCCGGTACTTCGACCCACAATACAGGGACGACGTGTGCTCCGGGCGCCTGTATCCGAAGCTCGACGGCTTCGGCGAAGTCGTCCGCCGCGACGCCTGGGTCAATGGGGCACAGGCACTCGTCGAATCGTGTCTGGCCGACCTTGGGTACGAGGCCTTCGCCGAATGAGCGACGACACGACAACCGTCCCAGCACCGCCCCCCAACATCCGCAAGCGGATCACGCGCTTCCTGTTCACCGGGCTCGCCGTTCTCCTCCCCGTGTTCCTCACCGCCTACATCGTGTTCGTCATCTACAGGTTCGTGGACACGAACCTGGGGCAGTGGCTGGCTCAGCACCTCTCGGAGGCGCTTCGCGAGCCGACCATGAGCCCGTGGACGCGCATCGCGGGCGACGTGCTCGCCGTGGTGGTAGTCCTGGGTGTCGCCGTGTCGGCCGGCGCCCTCATGGCGAGCTACATCGGCCGCCGGTTCATCGGCGGCGTCCAGCAGTTCATGCTCAAGACCCCCGGCATCCGCGTCATCTACCCCTATGTGAAACAGGTCACCGACTTCTTCCTCACGGAGAAGAAGCTGCGGTTCCACAACGTCGTGGCCGTGCCCTACCCACGCAAGGGCACATACTCGATCGGGTTCGTGACCGGCGAGAGCATGAAGTCCATCAACCAGGCCGTGGGCGAGGACATGGTGCACGTCTTCATCCCCAGCTCTCCCACCCCGATCACGGGCTACGTCGTCTTTCTGCCCCGCCGCGAGCTGATCAACCTCCCGCTTACCGTCGACGAGGTGCTCCGCTTCAGCATCTCGGGCGGCGTGCTGGTGCCGCCCCGGGAGGTTGTCGAAGCCGCCATCGAGGGGGGCGAGCACCATGGCGCCGTTCAAGCGACCGACCCTGCCTGGGCCGCCGACGACTGACGCTCCCGATTCCCACTTTCGCGTGTCTTCACATCACTCCTCGCGCATGAGCCGTTTGAGCAGGTCGGCATAGCCTGCGTCGTCGGGTGCGAGAGCCACGGCGCGGCGCGCCGCCTCGATGGCCTCCCGTCGCTCGCCTGCGGCTTCGTGGGCAAGAGCCAGTGTGGCGAGGTAGCTCGGCGTGTCGGGACGCGCCGCCAGGGCCTCACGGGCGTGATGGAGCGCCTTCTGCGGGTCCGAGCAGGGGCTCTGGCGGTCGGCGTAGAGCCGTGCAAGCTCGTTGTGAGCCTCCGCGTAGCGGGGCCGCAGGCCGATGGCCACCTTCAGAAGCTGCTCGGCCGCGGCATGTCGGCCCTCGCGTGCATACGACGAAGCCAGGAGCACGCAAGCCTCCGCGTCCGTCGGGTCCTCCACGAACCGCTGCCACACGCTCTGCGCACCCTCGCCCGCAGGGCGCGGCGGGCGCTCGTGGATACTGTGGAGCACCTTGTCGAACACAATCTCCAGCAGCGGGTAGCGGCGCTCCGCACACGTGCACGACGCACAGAACACCCGCCCGCTCCACGCCGAGAACACCACCTCGCGGACCCGCTGAAGCTGCCCGTCCCGCTTCTGTCGGAGCAGCAGCTCGATGGCCGCCTTCCCGCCGATGGTGATGTTGCGCCGTGCGAGCAGCTCGCCGCCCCACTTCGCCCACTGTGCCTCCACCGACTGCGCCACCTGCGTGGTGTCCGCCGCCTCGCGGCGCGGAAGCAGCCGCACGCTCACGGCCGCAACCCCAGGGCGAACGAAGACGTGCCACTTGTGCCGCGCGTCGGGCTCCTGGTACGTCCAGCCCTTCGGCACACGAAGGCTGAACTCGCCGCCGCTCACCATCGGCGTCTCCATCGCCGAACGCGAGAGGAGAATCCAGTCCGAGTCGAGCGCGTACTCGACCGCCCTCGCCAGTGAGCCCACGGCGACCGCCACGGCGGCCCCACACAACAGACGGGCACCGAGATCGGCCACGGGACGCTGCCCGCGACGCGCAGGGAAGGGCCGAAGGAGAAGGGCGAAGAGCGCTCCGCCCGCAAAGCCCCCCGCGTGACCCGCCTCATCCACGAACGGCACCACGCGCCCGATCAGCACCTCGATGGCGGCCACAATGGCCAGGCTGATCCACAGGCGCAGCCGCCGATGCGGAGCCACGAAACGCCGGTGCACCGTGGCAAACACCACCAGCGCCCCGAACAGACCGCAGATGGCACCCGACGCACCCACCGACACCTCCGGCGTAGCCACCACCGAGACCAGCGTGCCCGCGGCCAGGGCGACCAGGTAGATGAGCAGGAAACGCATCGTGCCCCACAGCCGTTCCACCAGCGGCCCGAGCACGATGAGCGCGAACACGTTCGCACCCAGGTGCAGCACGTGCCCGTGCAGGAAACCCGCGCTCACCAGCCGCCACCACTCGCCCGCGCCCACCATCAACTCCCGGTCCTTCGCACCGCAGCAGACCAGGGTCAGAACGTCCAGCCCGCGGCCCATCCACCACGACGCCGCGAAGGCCCCCACGCACACGAGCGCAAGGGCCACCGTGCCAAGCGGTCTGCCGCGCGGCGGCTGAAGTGCAGGCGATTGCTCAGATGGTGTGGACATGAATGGAACAGCGGCCGGCGCCCGAGCGCCGGAGGTCAGAGCGAAATCCCGAGCCACTTCTCGAGGAGGAACTGGGCTCGGCCGATGAACAGCGACACGCGGCCCATCACCGTGTAGCCAAACGACGCGCCGAACGAAATCATCAGGAACCACACACCGACGCGGGAGACAACCCCGCCCGCCCCCTTGTGCTCGACCGAGAAGAAGAAGTAGAAAAGCACGCTCACCGTGCCCACCAGCACGACCAGCGCGCCCAACGCCTCCCAGAAGCCGCCAGCCAGCGGCCGCACCGATGGCTCGAGCTGCTGAAGGATGTAGCTGTGGGCCACGATCGGGATACCGATGCCCGCACCCCAACCCACCATCAGCGTATACGAGTAGCGGCTCAGCCAGGCGTGCCGGCGCGACAGCCGGGTCAGCAGCAGCACCCCCAGGATGATCGGGATGATCCGCATCTGGCCGAACAGGAAGTCCACCCGTGCCCCGTTGTGGGGGGCAGTGACCAGCGGGTCCACAATCTCAGGCTTGAGCGACAGGTACCAGGTGAGCATCGCCCCGTAGCCCAGCGCCACACCCACATAGAGGTTCTCAGCCACCTTGAACAGTGGGTTGTCCCGATAGAGGAAACTGTACATGATGAGCGTGAGGCCCGCTGCCAGGATGATGCCCAAGCCGTCCAGCGAGAGCTTCGCCGGCGCATCGGCCGGCCACTTCACGAGCAGCGTTGTGGCAACGAAGGCGACCACCAGTGCCACCAGGACTATCGTCTCCACGGTGCGCCGCGTGCTGCTGATTTCTACGTCGGGTGTCGACACGGTACCACCTTCTACGTCACGTCTTCCGCCGCCGCCACAGGAAGGCCACGTTGGCGGCGATGATGAGCCCGATGATCAGCACGTGGGTGACCGACTGCGCCTGCATACCCGCCAGGCCCGAGCCGGGCCGTTCGAGGAGCACCTCGTAATCCGCTGCGCCCCGAAGGCCGCCCAGCAACCCCACGAGCTGCCCCGACTGGAGGAACGGGTAGAGGTCGGGGGCGATGACGGCCGTGCAGCCGGCTCCCAGTTCGAAGCCGAAGCGGTCGCGGCCATACGCGATCCACATCTCCACCGTGGCGCCCGCCGCGATGTCCACCACCAGCGGGATATCCTTGAGCGAATGCACGCCCTCGAGCGCCGGCATGCCCTGCGTCGGATTCCCGTAGTAGTCCTTGTCGAACGCGCCTTGGAGGCTCTCGCCCATGTTCAGGATCAGGTTCGAGTAGCCTGGCTTGAAGCCCAGCAGCACGTAGTGGTCGCCCGCCTTCTTACCCACCGCGCTCGACGCACGCTCGACGAGCTCCTTGCACAGCCCCACGCCGTTGGCCCAGTGCGTCATCACGATGGGGCGGTGGCCTTTGCGGAAGCAGTGCCGCAGCAGAGCCAGGCTCATCGGGTACAGCTCCGCCATCGCCGATGGGTCGTAGTCGAACGAGAAGAGCACCACGGAGCCGTCTGGCAGGGCCTGAACCTTGTCGAACAGCGCCTTCGTTACCCGGCTTGGCTTGCCCTCGAGCGGGAAGTGCACCAGGAACGGCACGATCACCGCCGCTGCCACCAGCACGTAGATGACCTGCCGCGTGAGCGCAAGACGGCGAATGCTGGCCTGGGGCGCACCCATCAGTCACCCCCTCCCAGATACGACCGCTCGATGCCGAAAAGGATGCGCAGCGACTGCGAAATCATCCCCAGGCTAATGCCCAACAGGATGCCCCGCTTGGCCGCCATGTTCGGATACTCCATCAGCAGGTCGGCCGCCTTCGGGAACACGGTGGAGAGCGCTTCGCTGATGGGCACGCGGCCAAACATCACGATCACCGCGGCCACCAGCAGCAGCGCCGCCTCGATGTTCCGAGCCCGGAACGTGCGGAACGCCGCACTGGCCATGAAGAACGCCAGTATCGAGAAAATCGTCGCCCCGCACGGCACCTGCACATTCATGTAGAGCCACTGGAACATCGTGTCCTCCCCGGGGGGAGGGGCGAGCGGGCCGGCGCCGCCGTTGTAGAGCCCAAACGCTATCATCAGCGCCGCCCCGAGGAACACGAATGCGCTGTAGGCCCACCCCGCCTGGCGCCGCCGAATCCGCGTCACGTGCATGTGCAGAAGGCTATACGCCCCGATGAACAGACCAAAGCCGCCGATGATGCGGAACCACGTGGTCATCTCCTGGCGGAACGTCCCCGCCAGCGGGTGCGGCACGAACTCGTGGACGAACGCCAGCGTGCCGACCACGAAGCAGATGAGCAGAGGTATCGTCCGCTTAAACCACATCCACCGGCACCTCGGTCAGAACGCCTTGAACAGGTTGCCTACCCAGCTCATGTCGGCCCCGAGCAGCGGCCCAATCGTCGTGAGCAGCACCCCCGCTGCGATGGCCAGCATCAGGAACGCCTTCCCGATGTCCTGGCCCCGCAGGCTCCCGAGCATCCGCGGCTCGCGCGACAGGTATGCCGACGCCGCATAGAGTTCCTCGCCAATCAGTGTGTAGTCGCACGCGGTGACGAAGAACGGGAGCTGGCTGTAGGCGTCCGTGCCCGCTATTTGAATCGCGCCCGTCGATGCTCCCGTCTCGGCCAGGAGCAGCGATTCGGCGTAGAAGTAGCCCATCAGGAAAATCGCCGCCGGCTGCTCCCTGACCATCCGCCCCCCCACCGCTGCAACGTAGCTGAACTGGTCGTAGGCGGCCAGCACCACGTCGTCGGGGTTGTACGCATCCGGCCGCCCGACCTCCGTGTACGCCTCCTTCACCACCTCCTGGCTCACCGCCAGCACGATGGGGTTGTTGTTCATCACACGCACGCGCGTGTCGTACTGAGCCGCCTGCCGGCACACCCGCCCGAGAATGTTCAGGCTCGCAATGGTCGCCAGGTTGCTCACCCCGCCCAGGCCGTGCACGAAGAACACCGACCGCCCCATCTCCGTGGCGCGCCCGATGGCCTCTTCCACCGCCTCCAGACCTGCGATGCGGCGGATGAAGATGTTCGGATTACGGCGCGCGAGTTGGACGAACGCCAGCACCGTCCCGCAGAAGAGCACCGAGAAGATCAGGTTGTTGAGCTTGAAGCCCTTGAAGTAGTTCGGCCGAGCTGAGGCGACCACGGTCTTCGACGACCCGTTGTCCTGAACGTAGAGGGTCTCACTGCCGCGGCGAATGCGCAGCCGGAAGGAATAGGACCTGCGGTTCACCTCCCGCCTCTTGTCGGTGAGCATGTCCGTGACCCGACTGGCGATGTGGTTCTCGAACCGACGGAGCAACCTCGCGTAGCCGTGATAGTGGGCGACGCTGGCGAGGAACGCCTCCTCGAGCTGCTGCACGCGCGGGAGAAGTGGGGTGTCAGTATTCTCGATGGTGGCGTGGACGCCACGGAGCCCTTCGAGGTGCTTTGCGACGCCTTCCTGAAGCTCGGCCACGTGCTTCGTGGAATCGACGTCGGGTGCCCAGGAGGCGGGCATGCGACCCATCTCGTCCTCGACGACCGTCCTGCGGATGGCTGCCTTGTCGGGGGGGAAGTACCTGGCAGGCTCGACGCTCACCGAGTGGAACTTCTCGTTCTCGGAGGCGAAGCCGAAGTACCTCGGCTGGTCGGACTTCTCGGCTGCAAGCGATGGCACCCGCATGGCCTCTATGAACTCGGTCTTGGAGTCATCCTCGGCCTGAGCGATCTCGATGACGTACGTGGTGCGGGCGTTCTCACTAGGGGAGCGGAGCCACTCGACTGCGATGCGAGCTCCGTCGTCGCTCGGCAGGTCGAGCGCTCGGAACCCCGAGGCATCTGGCCTGAGGAGCGGCGGGAGAGCGGGTCGGCTACCGACGACCTTCGGGCCGTCCTCTTCGGTGACGTAGGCGAGTGCGCTCTCCACGTCGACCTCGACCTCGATGTCGACTTCCTGTTGAGCGCCCTCATGTCTCGTGTCCGTCCGCGGTTGCCCTGCCGCCGGCTTCCTTCTGCTGGCACGCTCTAGCCAATCCGTGGCCTCGCGTGCCAAGTCGCGCGGGCCGGCCTGCCGGGCGTCCTCCAGGTTGCCCAGGCTACCCAGGTACCTGGTGTACAGAGCTGTGATCTGCTCGATGTGGTTGTCGATGGATGAAAGGGCCAGCAGGTAGGAGCTCTCGACGATCCTCGGTGGCTTCGCCGACTCAAAAGAGTCCGTAAGTTCCCGGAGGCCCCCGTCGAAGGCCTCAAGCTCGCCAAGTAGCTGCGCCCCGTGGTCCTTCGCGACGAGCAGGACAGGCTTGGGCAACTCGTCGGGCTCCTCCTTCGCGCGCTCCCTGGTCACCTGGGTTGGGGGAGCGACCTTCTCCCTACGCTTCTCTGTCTTCCTTCCCACGCGGACCATGGCCAGACGGAAGTAGTACCGCTTGGCGCCCACAGCTTCGGCATCGGTGGGATAGAACTTGGCGGGCTCGACGGCCACATAGTGGAGGTTCTGGTTCTCGCGGTTCCTCTTCTCGTCGTCGTAGTCGTGGAGGCGCTTCTCATCGGACTTCAGAGACCCAAGCGACGGCAGGCGGCGAACCCTCTGGAAGCGGCCGGCCCGGTGCTCCTCCTCCGAGGCGATCTCGACGACGTAGAAGACGTCCGGGGCCTCACTGGGGGACCGCCCCCACTCGAGGTTGATCGTCTGGCCATCGTCGCTTGGATGATCGAACGTGCGGAAGGTGGCAGCGGCAGGAGCAACGAGCCCCGTCGGCTCCCGCGAAGAGCCGCAGGCCGGCAACAGGAGAGATGGCGCGAGGAGACACAGCACAGGGACGAGGCGTGAGCAAGAGCGCACACAATACCTCACTTCTCTATGGCCTCCACGTTCGCTCGGGGCACGATGACAACCTGTGAGTCAGGGAACTCGACCTCGACCACCCGCACGTGGGCCTCGCTCTCGATGGCTGCTGTGCCGGGCGGGAGGCTCTTCACCGCGCCAATCCGCCCGAACCCAGGCTCACGAATGATACGGACAGGAGAGCCCGCCGTCAAGCCCTGCGTGTGCGCCTCCGCCACTTTCCCCTCCGGCCCAGTCCCCTCGGGCACAGGGATCACTATCTCGGGACGCAGCACGCCGGCGCGAATAT
>Ga0272442_10011198_pt1 | contig 10964 bp, 8 predicted proteins | sample SSMForm2O_FD_200262 | JGI IMG/M metagenome (GOLD analysis project Ga0272442, IMG submission 200262) | Marine sediment archaeal communities from Little Sippewissett salt marsh, Falmouth, MA, United States - SSM-Form-2O | ecosystem: Environmental > Aquatic > Marine > Wetlands > Sediment ... | reverse complement strand
GTAAATCTAGCGAATGCTATGGACCACATTTTTGACTTTGAAAAGCTGAAATACTGCTTTGAATGTGGCATTTGCACTGCAAGTTGTCCAGTTGCAGAATTACTCCCGCAAAATTATAACCCAAGAATCTTGCTTCACAATCTACCATTAGGTGATGGTAAACTCCTAAAGTCAACCGAATTATGGTTGTGTGCTTGGTGTTATCGATGTTATAGACGGTGTCCACAAAACCTGAAACTTCCTGAAATTTTTCATGCTGCTAGAAAATTAGCCGTTAAAATCGGTTACATGGAAGGATTCAGTAAAGCTTTGGAAATAATCAGAGAAGAAATTCCACTCCCAGCTTCCTGTTGCTATGTTTGTTTTCATCCAAAACGTACTATCGACAACGAACAAACAGTGACAGAGGCTATTCAACACACCATTCTTGATTATGACACTAGAAGACCAAAAGAAAAATCTTCCACCCCTGTTTTTAGCGAGAAAGTTGCAATAATTGGCGCAGGTCCTGCTGGATTGTCAGCAGCCCAAGATTTAGCCAAAAAAGGCTATTCAGTAACAATTTTCGAGGCTTTGCCTTCAGCTGGTGGAATGTTAAGACAATGCATTCCAGAATATCGACTTCCTAAAAAAATAGTCGACTCCGATATTAGCCGCATAAAAAGTTTAGGAGTGAAAATCAAAACCAACACAACAATTGGCAAAAAACTGACGGTGCAAAAACTTGTAAAACAAGGCTATGATGCCATTTTTGTGGCTACAGGGGCACACAAAGAACAAAGGCTCAACATCGAAGGCGAGGACCTAAGCGGTGTCTTTTATGCTCTTGATTTTCTGGAAAAAGCGAATAAAAACGAAGTTGTGTTGTCAGATAAGGTTTCAATAATTGGTGGAGGCAATGTAGCTGTTGACTCAGCTGGAACTGCGTTAAGACTTGGAGCTAAAGAAGTTACCATTCTATATAGAAGATCAAAAGCTGAGATGCCCGCGAATCCTTGGGAAATAAAAGAGTGTGAACAAGAAGGAGTGAAAATCGAATTCTTGGTTGCTCCAAAAAGAATTCTAGGAAAAAATGGAAAGGTAACTGAGATTGAATGTGCACGAATGGAACTAACCGAACCAGATGAAACTGGTCGTAGACGCCCTATTCCAATTCAAGGCTCCGAATTTATAACAACAACCAACACTGTGATACTTGCAATCGGTCAATTTCCCAATACTACATTTCTTCCAGAAACAGTTGAAATCACAGAAACAAAAACAATAGCTGTCGACCCATTTACGCTCGAAACAAGTTCACCCAACATTTTCGCTGGAGGAGATGCAGTATCGGGACCAAGAACATTAATGGAAGCCATAATCTCTGGAAAACGAGCTGCAATTTCCATAGATCTTCATTTGAGGCGTACCTCACTGCAGTCTCCTATTGCAGAAAACTTTTTGAGGACTGTAAATGGAAAAATCTAAAGTTGATTCTAAATCCAACGAAGAAATCCGAATCGGAGTTTTTGTTTGCCATTGCGGTTTAAACATTGCTGGCTCCGTCAACTGCAAAGAAGTAGCGGAATACGCTTCTACTCTTCCCAATGTTGTTCTTTCTGAGCATAACCTGTACACCTGTTCGGATCCTGGACAAGATGCAATAAGAAAAGGAATCAGGGAACATAATCTAAATAGAGTTGTCATAGCTTCATGCACCCCTCGCCTCCATGAACTAACTTTTAGAAAAACATGCGAAGAAGCGGGATTAAATAAATACCTCTTCGAGATGGCTAACATACGGGAACACTGCAGCTGGGTACATTTACATGAACCAGAAAAAGCCACAGAAAAGGCTAAAGATTTAGTTCACATGGCTATCGCTAGGGCAGAACTGCTAAAACCCCAAGACGAACTTGTTGTTCCAGTGGCAACACAAACGTTGGTGATTGGCGGAGGAGTCGCGGGAATTCAGGCAGCCTTAGATTTAGCCGATACAGGATACAAAGTCTATCTCGTAGAGAAAAGTCCCAGCATCGGCGGGAAAATGGCGCAGCTCGACAAGACCTTCCCGACCATGGATTGTTCTATTTGTATTCTGGCTCCAAAAATGTCAGATGCAGGTAGACACCCTAACATCGAACTGCTAACAAACAGCGAGGTTGTAAAAGTTGAGGGTTACATAGGTAACTTCAGAGTTACCGTGCACAAGAAGCCAAGATATGTTACAAAGGAATGCACAGCTTGCGGTAATTGTGTTGATGTGTGTCCAGTGGAAGTACCTAACGATTTTGAAGTAGGGCTTACTTGGCGAAAAGCAATTTATGCTCCATTCCCTCAGGCCGTTCCAGCCATTTATTTGATTGATGAGAACAGTTGTGTTGGTCTTGGCGAGAATACTTGTGCACGGTGCAAGGACGTTTGTGGACCCGATGCAATAAATTTCAATGACAAACCTAAAGATGTTGAGTTGAATGTCGGAACAATCATTGTAGCCACTGGTATGGATGTATACAATCCTGTTGCTTTGACAAATTATGGATACCTAAAAGCTCCTAATACAATAACCTCGTTGGAGTTTGAGCGGCTAATAAATGCTGGAGGACCTACGGGCGGTCGCCTAGTCCGACCTAGCGATATGCACATCCCAAAGGCGGTTGCATTCATCCAGTGTGTAGGTTCGCGTTCTAAGAAAAATGGCAACCCATATTGTAGTAACGTTTGCTGTATGAATACCATAAAAGATGCCTTGCTCATCAAAGAACACTGGCCAGAAACACAAATCTACGTTTTTTACGTAGACATACGTGCATTTGGAAAAACTTTCGAAGACCTATTTAGAAGAGCAAAAGAAGAGGGAGTCAACTTCATACGTGGTTTACCCGCAGAAATAATTGAGGAAAAAAAATCTCACAACTTGTGGCTAATTGGAGAAAACACTCTTGAGAACAAAATCTACAAAGTAAATGTGGATTTGGCAGTTTTAGCTGTTGGTCTTAGACCTAGTGATGACAGCGAGAAGATTCAGCGACTTTTAAGATTGTCAAAGACTTCAGACGGATTCTTTATGGAAGCACACCCAAAATTAAAGCCCGTAGACACCCCAACCAGAGGAGTTTTTCTTGCGGGTTGTGCTGAAAGCCCGAAAGACATCAAAGACAGCGTAACACAAGCAAGTGCTGCAGCAGCCCGTGCAAGCATTCTTATGGCTAAAGGTAGCGTCACCATCGAAGCCATTACACCTATGATATACACTGAAAAATGTACCGGATGTGGCATGTGCACTAGAGTATGTCCATACCACGCAATTACTGTAAATGAAGAACGAAAAAAAGCAGAAGTGATTGAAGCAGCATGCTCAGGGTGTGGTAATTGTGCTGCTGAGTGCCCTTTTAACGCTATTGAGATGCGCCATTTCACTGATGAACAGATTTATGCGCAGATAGATGCAGCTACTGAGGAGAACGCAGATAGGAAGATTATAGCTTTTTGTTGCAACTGGTGCTCTTATGCCGGAGCAGATTTTGCGGGCGTAAGTAGGATGCAATACCCCTCCAATGTGCGAATTATCCGAAGCATGTGTTCAGCCAGGGTGGCAATGAAATTTGTTGAGCGCGCTTTCGCTAGAGGGGTTGCAGCTGTGTTGGTTTCAGGTTGTCACTTGAGTGATTGCCATTACATAGATGCCAATCATCAGACCAAGAAACGGATTGAGAAATTTTGGAAGAAGATGGAACGGTTAGGGTTGGACAAAAACAGGCTTAATTTAGCATGGATAAGTGCAGCTGAGGGGGAGAAGTTTGCTTCAAAAATCAGGAACATGCAAAAAATCGTTGATGACGTCAGCAAAGACGAGATAGAAAAAACGGTTAGGAGTTTTGCAACCAAAAAGCTGGTTACCTAACAGGGATTAGACCTGCTGGTCATACGAAAAACGATTTCAAATGTTGGGGAATAATGTGCGTGGAAAAATCATTAAAGCAGAAAACCAAGAAGCGATTACACTCGAAAGAAATTTTCTTACGAGAAGCTATCTTTTATCTTTAAACAAAAGTTTGTGTAATGGATGTGGTTTGTGCGCTGAGATTTGTCCACATGAAGCTATAACTGTAATTCCTGCAGAAATAGATGAAGGACATTTGCTAATCAAGCCGACGATCGATTTTGATTTAGACTCTTGTGTTCTATGTGGGGAGTGTGCAGCATTATGTCCCCTAAATGCGTTGAAGATGAAGATCGATAAACGAGAAGTTTCTACATTTGTAAAAAACGAGGCTTTCCCAGTCTTGTTAAAAGAAATAAATGTTGCAACCGAAAAATGTGATCCAGTTTGTGAGCTTACATGCCAAGACGTTTGTCCTACAAACGCAATCAAAGTATCAATAAAAGAAATGGAAAACGGGAAAAAATCGATAACAAGCGTTCAGATTCTCAAGGAGTCTTGCTTTTACTGCAAAGGCTGTGAGCTTGCTTGTAATCTAAATGCCATAACTGTAAAAAAACCATTTCAGGGACGCCTTGACCTAAAGAGAGACCTGTGCCCCAATGAGTGCAGGGTTTGTGTTGAAATATGTCCCACTGACGCGATTCACTGGGAAAACGATGAACTTGTTATCACTACCGAGCTTTGCTTATTCTGTTCAGCATGTCAAAAAGTCTGTCCAGAGAAGGCCATAACTGTACAGAGAAATTGGGTATTCCACACTGATGTTAACGCTGCAGCTTGGTTAACAGCTTTAAAGAAATTGACTTCCTTTGAAACTGTCAGGAAAGAGCTTATGATCAAATCCGGGAAAAAAAGATCGCATGTTGTAAAACAAAGAGAAAGACAACCTCATCTAAAACCCAAACAACTAACATCTTCTCGGGCAGCAGAATTTTTAGAAATTTTGAAGAATAAAAAAAGATAACATCATACTAAATCAGATTGCTAGCTAAAATCGTTCGTGCACGAGTTGATATTAACACCTTTTTCTTCAAACCAAGGAAAAGGGGACTATTACAGCAGGAAGCAATTGAAATAAAAAACAACTGTGTAATGAGTGGCGTTTTGTTGAAGGATCGAACAAGAGTAATTGTGTTTTTGAGTTAAGTGATGAGGCATTGAAGTATTACAATGATGCAGTTGAGGAAGAGATACTCTGAAAAATTTAGTCGTATTCGTAGTGCAGGAAGGTATTTGGATTATGTGATAACGTTTGCGGACATCTATCGGTCATTTGCTTTGTAGCATCTCGGACAGTCTCACATTTTCTTGCATAGAAAAACAAGCATGTTCTCAACAATGAACCCCTATTAGGGTCCAAACATGATTGTGGGGTTTTGGGGTTTGTGATTAAAATTTAATCTTTTTCCTCTGATCTTCCTGTTTAACTCTACTCCGCTCCACCTCTATTTACTCCTCTTCACACAAAACGAAAAAACAAATACTAAAAAATTCGCACATAGTTAGTCAAGGTTTTTTGACAAAAAACCTTTTCAACAGTGTTAATAATAGTTCGCAATGGTTCAAAATATGACGGAGTTGAAAAAAGCTCTCGTTCTACTATTGATTCTTTGTTTTGTTGTTGCAATTTCAAAGACTGGAATGGTGAAGGCAGACCTTGAAACCGTTGTTGTTCCTGACGATTACGTTACGATTCAAGAGGCTGTTGATAATGCTCCAGAAGGCGGCACAGTTTTTGTAAGAAGCGGAAGTTACAGTGAGAGAGTTATTGTTAGAAAGCCTTTGTCATTGATTGGTGAAGACCCTGAAACCACGGACATATCAGTCTTCCTTCTTGAGCGGTCATATGGCGCGATTGAAGTTTTGGCTGAAAACGTTACAATCTCAGGTTTCACAATAAAAGATACCCATTCGGGTATTATCATTAAGGGTGGAGATTCTCCGCCTTCACGATGCAAAATAATCGGCAATAACATCGTGAACAATTCTAGGTGGGGAATTTTCTGTACGTCGATGGTTGAAAACCAAAACCACATCATCTCTGGGAACTACATAGCAGGAAATGGGGATGCAATGTATGTCACTTCATCTAACAGCGTTATTTCTGGAAACAACATAACAGGAAACCGTTTGGGAGGCATACTTACTGACTCTTGTAGTAACATAACCTTTAGTGGAAACAACATTTCAAGCAACGGTGCAGGAGCATTAGAGATTGGCCAGGATGGGCCTTTCTATGTTTATGGAAACAATATAACAGACAATAATGGATATGGCATCCAGTTCAACGGCTGCAGCAACTCTACTGTCTACCAAAACAACATAATACGTAACGGTGTTGGGATTAACCTAAATAACTACGGTTTATTTGAGGAATCTCCATCCCTTGGGTCTGGCAACACAGTCTACCGAAACAACATTGTAGACAATTCGCGACAGGTGATCGTGGACCAAGTATATGAAATGACAGCAGTGTGGGGGGGTGAACACGAATTCATTAACGGCACAGACGTTGTCTCATGGGATAATTCTAGGGAAGGAAACTACTGGAGCGACTGCACAGGAACGGGAACGTATGTAATAGACGAAAACAACACAGACCACTACCCCCTCATGAGTCCAGTTACGATTTCCGCAACAGCTCCTCCAAGCCAAGACTCGCCTTCTGATTCAACGTTAGCGATTGTAGCGTCTGTGGCGGTTGCAGTTGTAGTTTTGGTTGCTGCGTTCACTGTTTACAAAATAAGGAAAAAACCTTGTTCTCAACAATGAACATCTATTAGAGTTCAAATATACTCGTTGGGTTTGAGGGGAGATATGATCAGAAAAGTTCGTGGCAGGTTGTTTGAATAAGTTTTTTACGATGGTGCTACATTCTATGTGAAAGGCGCTGTGGAATGGTGAGAGGTCTCATCATTTCTGTTTCGGCATATGGGAGATTCAGGGTTTGGTTGCAGAAAAAGAGGGCGAAGAGTTCAGCATTCAGACAGTCAATCTGACCAAGAGGTTCACCAAAAAGAGGCATAGGGGATTTTTTGGTTTTCTGCGAAAAAACCAATCAAACCACAAACACAACGGTGTCACAGTAGCCTTAGACAAGCTTAACCTCAGCATCCGCCCCGGAGAACTCTTTGGGCTTCTGGGACCAAACGGCTCAGGAAAAACCACGACAATCAAATGCCTGTCCACAATCCTGATTCCAGACGGGGGCACGGCAATCGTAAACGGCTTCGACAGCCAGAAAGAGACAGCCATGGTCCGGGCGAGTTTGGGAATGGTTGTGGGCGGAGAAAGAACGCTGTACTGGAAGCTCACAGCCAGAGACAACCTGACATACTTTGCTTCCTTGTACAAGATGCCGAAAAAGGACGCAAAAAAAAGAATCGAAGAACTGCTGGAACTTATGCAGCTGGCTGACCGGGCGGATGAGAGACTAGAAGACTACAGCACAGGCATGAGGCAGAAAATCGCTATAGCCCGAGCCCTGCTGCACGACCCGCCGATTCTGCTTTTGGATGAGCCCACCTTAGGGTTAGACCCGGGTTTCGCGAGGCAGATTCGAAGCCAAATACGGGAGCTTTCAGAGAATCAAGGAAAAACGGTTCTCCTGACCACCCACTACATGGATGAGGCGGACCAGCTGTGCGACAGGGTGGCATTCATAAACAGGGGCAAAATCGTTGCAGTTGACACCCCAAACAGGCTCAAGGCAATGGTGAAAGAGAAGGAGCTCGTGGAAGTAGCTGTTTACCGTCCACCAGCGGACATCGAAAAACACATCCACTCCCTGCTACCAGACGCAGAAGTCGTCAAGCTTATCCGCGGCGACGAGGACAAAGGAAACCCTTCAAGAATCAAAATCATCGGCGGAACCGCAGAAGAACACATCGAAACAGTGATTGACGCGCTCAGACAGAAGAACGTCCGCATCGGCAGCCTAAACGTGGGCGTTCCCACACTCGAAGACGTCTTCATCAAGTTAACTGGCGCAAAACTCACGGAGGGCGGAGCATAACAGAATGACAAAAAGCGCCTATCAGCAGCCACTTTTACGCAGCAACCTCTTTGTCGTCTGGAACGAAATTATAAAAAACACAAAGACAATGCTGGCATACCCGACCATCATCGTTTTCTGGGCAATATTCCCCATTTTCTGGTTCATCCCCTTCATCCTTCAGGGGCAAGCCTTTGTAGGCGGCTTAGAAAGCGCGAATTTTGCGCAAATCACTGGCAGCGGAGAATACGTTCCCTTCATTGTGATAGGCGCCATCCTCAACAGCTACGTGAACACGCTGCTTTACGGCGTGGGAGAAAACATAAGAAAAGAAGCGTACCAAGGAACCTTAGACTACGTGCTCGCAGCTCCATGCAACAAGGCTTACGTGCTAATCGGAAAAGCCATAAGCGAAAGCCTCTCCAGCACAATCTTCGCCATAAGCCAACTCACCATCTCCGTGCTCCTCTTCGGAATGACCATAACATTGGGAGTCATGGTTCCAGTCTTTTTCATAACCATTCTGCTGATACTGGGACTTTATGGCATGTCCCTCCTCATGGCGGCATTCTCTCTGATGTACAAGCAATCATACGACCTATCAGAGACTATAGGATACATCTTCTACATTTTTGCCCCCGTGCGCTACCCAGTTGAGAGCCTGCCAACATGGGCTCAAATCATCGGCAAATTTATACCCCTCACATACGCCCTCATCATCGTGAGAAGCATCATGCTGCTGGGAACTGACCTTTCAGCGGTTTACTTGGAGGTCATAACGCTCCTAATCGTCGACGTCATCCTGTTACTCGTGGGATTCTATCTGTTCAACTGGATAGAGAAGAAAACAAGGAAATCAGGAATAATAAGCCACCACTAAAGGAGAAACCCGGATTGGAAAAAAACAAGCGAGAGCACAGGTTGCGGGAAGTCAACTGTCCAACAGGACTAAACTGGAGCAACCTGAAGGCTGAACTGAAAGCGGTCTGGGAATCCTACATCAAAGACTGGAGAATCGAGTTTGCGTATCCAGTGAGTTTCGTTCGCCAACTGATTTCGCCGCTCGTCTTCCTGCTGCCTTTCCTGCTCTACGGCATTGCCCTAGTTGGAGGAAGATACAGCCCCAACCTTGAGCAGCTGGTGGGAACAGGGGACGTGGTGACCTTCATCTTCACAGGTTACATGCTGATGGGATTCATCGGAACAGCCGTTTGGGCGATGGGATTCAGCATAAGAAGAGAAAGATGGTTTGGAACGCTGGAGGCGATTTATGTGACGCCCAGCAGCCGCTTGGGTCAAGTGTTGGGGATGGCGTTGCACAGCACAGTTCACCAAGCATTTGGCACAATCATCCAGTTCATCGTCATATACCTCACCTTCGGTTTAGGCTTAAAGATTGAGGGCATCCTGCCTGCTCTAGCCATTTTTGCCCTCATGATGCTAGCGCTTTACGGCTTTGGCATAGTAATCTCAGCGCTGGGTTTGATTCTAAAGGAGGGCTGGGTGGTCTCCGACGTCCTCTACAGCATCATGATGATTCTCTCCCCTGTAGCCTATCCGTTAGTTGTGCTTCCCAACGTGGCTCAACAGGCAAGCGCCCTGTTTCCAACCGCACCAGCTTTGATTGGAATGCGAGCTTTTCTAATCGAGAATTACAGTGCAGAGGCTTTCGGCAACGTTTTCCTGCATCTCTTAGCGTTGGGCGCAGCTTGGATTCTCTTCGGCATACTCGTGTTCCGTTTAACCGACGGTTACGTGCGAAAGAGGGGAATGCTCAAAAAATTCTAAATATGCCAGTTGCAGATAACGAAAGACGAGGCGCTTAGATGATACATGTTTACAGCAAGAAAATGGGCGGAGTTTGGTATGCTGCCGCGGTGCAGGATGACCAGATTCTTGCCACAACCTTTTCTTTTGAAGAACCAGATTTGATGCGTCTGCTGCGAAGGCTACCAGACAACATTCCCTTTCAGGTTGCAGAGGAACCTAATCAGATTCTAACAGATGTTCTGGATGCTCTAGAGGAGATTTTCAACGGAAAGGGCAGAGAATCTTACGCGTTCAAGATAAACCTGAATCATCTTTCCAGCTACACACAAAAGGTGCTTAACTGCACCCGTCTGGTTCCTGTCGGATACGTGACATCGTATGGCGCCATAGCCAAGGCTGCAGGGGGAGGTGCAAGGTCTGTGGGAAACGTTGAGGCAACGAATCATGTTCACTTGTTGATTCCATGCCACAGGGTTGTGCGTTCTGATTTGAGTTTAGGCGGGTACGGCGGTGGAGAGCAGCTTAAGCTGGAGATTCTCAGGCGGGAAGAGAGAGGCTACGAAGAGCAGAAGGAACTAGAGGTCAACGACAAAAAGATGGCTCTGTTTCCAGCAGAATGGGTCAAACAGAACAGGGAGAGCGTTTAAGAGGTTAAAGAAGCTCATATAAACCAAGAAACTTTACGTTCTCTAATGGAGAAAGGGAAAAAATGGTGAGGCGCGGGCTCTTTGTGGGCAGGTTTCAGCCCTTCCATAAAGGACATCTGGAAGTAGTAAAAAGAATCTTGAAAGAGGTTGATGAACTGGCTATAATCGTGGGCAGTTCCCAGTACAGCCACAGGCTCGATAACCCATTCACCGCAGGCGAACGTATCACCATGATACGAGAAGCCCTACAGGAAGAGGAAATCAAACTGTCGAAAATCTGGATTATACCGGTGCCGGACATCCACCAACATAAATTGTGGGTCTCCCAGATAGTTGGTTACGCCCCAAAATTTGATGTCGTCTACGCCAACGAGCCATTAACTCGATGCCTTTTCATGGAAGCAGGATTCAAGGTCGAGTCGATGCCATTCATAAAACGGAAGATTTACCTAGCAACCGAAATCAGAAAACGCATGATAGCCGGAGAAAACTGGAAAGAACTTGTGCCAAACAGCGTCGCAGAGTATATAGAAGAGATTGACGGCGACGCGAGGCTCAGGCAACTGAACAAAACGGACACAGTTAACTGAATCAGCCCAACTGCGTTGCAGTTTCCTTTTTTGAAATG
>Ga0272442_10011197_pt1 | contig 10964 bp, 12 predicted proteins | sample SSMForm2O_FD_200262 | JGI IMG/M metagenome (GOLD analysis project Ga0272442, IMG submission 200262) | Marine sediment archaeal communities from Little Sippewissett salt marsh, Falmouth, MA, United States - SSM-Form-2O | ecosystem: Environmental > Aquatic > Marine > Wetlands > Sediment ... | reverse complement strand
AATCTTTATCGGCAATATCAGAAACATATTCTGTAAAATTCTCAGATGTCCAATAGACAGTTATATTTTCTCTAAGTAGATCATTTACTAGATTTCTTGAATTAATAAAAACTTGATTTTCTACTGTTTCATTATCATATTTTTCCTTTTTTATTATAAAGCCATAACATTTTGATGATCCGTCGCCAATATTTTCTGATGCAAAAGTTACTGTATTAAAATTTATGGATAAAATAAAAATAGCTACTAAAAGCGGCAATAATTTATTTGAATTTTTTTTCAACATTTAAAACCCCGTTATTTAATATAAAAATACTCTTATATATTTATATATCTTTCGTGTTTTGTATCTGACTTTTTATATTATTGTTCATTATTAGGTATATTTTATATCAAAAATACTACTACGATATTATTAAAAATAAACTAATCTAACAGTTACAAAACATTTTTATAGTGATATTGTTTATATAAGTCATATGGCAAAAAAACAAGATAAAATGGACAAACTCAGATGGCGACTAGTAGTAGCTCTTTGGTTTAGATATTTAAGGTTCTACCAATTATTTCATAGAAACATTATCTCACTTTATAAAGAAAGAAATGTTCCAAAGGTTTTTGTTATCGGTTACCCAAAGACATGCCTTACTTCAACTGCGAAGGCATTAAGCATTCTTGGTTATAGAACTGCTCAGTTTCCAGGCGGTGGAAAAGACCCAAAGAAGGGCTGGGCACAATATCTAAAGGACAGTAAATATGACGCTTTTACTGATTGGCCTCTTAACAAAAAAGATTTTTTTATTGAGCTTGACAAAGTAATACCAAACAGCAAATATATCCTTACAATGAGAGAACCTGAAAGATGGATAAAAAGCTATAAGAACTTCTTTAGAGGAGCTCCAATGGAGCCATTGAATGAATCCGATATGAAACGTAGATTAAAAGAGTACAATGATTACAACAACAAAGTAGAAGAATATTTCAAGGACAGACCTGATCAATTATTGATAATGAATGTGCCAAAGGGTGACTCTTGGGAAAAACTCTGCAAGTTCTTAGAAAAAGCAATTCCAGAAAAACCATTTCCACATAGAAACAAAGCAAGATACAAAAAGAAATAATAACCTTTTCATTTTAACTTTTTTATATCATCAATTTCATCTATTTTTATCTTTTTTATTAAAAAATCACAACTAGCTTTTACATTATCAGTCATTTTTCCAATCATAGTCTTCGGTTGAATTCCAACTATGATTATATCTTTAATATATTGCTCTAGATATCCAATCAATACTGATATAGGAATTCCATGAGTGCTTATATGCATCTGACCGATACTATCCTTTGGGATAATTCTTATTTCTCCAGCTTCAAGATTCATATCTACTGCATCAATTATAATTAGTTTTTCAGGATTTTTCTTTTTTACAATAGAAGTATAGTTCTCAGGAATTGTCCCACAGTCTATAACATCTATTTTTCCTTTTTCTTTATCTATTTTTTTAGCAATATATGGACCTGCGGCATCATCTCCGCCATCAATGTTTCCAATACACATTATTAAAATATGCATATTCTCACTCAAAACTGGGTTTTTTTAATTATTCCTTTTGCAGCGATAATTCCGGTTGCAGCTGATGCAACAATGCCCCTTGAAATTCCTGCTCCGTCACCTGCAACAAAGAAATTTGGATAGTTTGTCTCCAAATTATTATTTACAAAAAACCTCATAGAATAATATTTAATTTCTGGTGCATAAATTAGAGTGGAATCAGAGTTTACTCCAGGAATTACCTTCTCAAGTTTTTCAAGTCCTTCAAGGACATTGTTAACAATACGATGAGGCATTGCCATTGAAATATCCCCTGGCGTTGCATTCTTAAGAGTTGGCTTAATATAGGATTTTTGAATTCTATTCTCAGTTGATCTTCTGCCATTTCTAAGGTCCTCAAGTCTTTGAATGATTGGCATATTCCCACCAATTGTTGTGGCAAGTTTTGCAATAGAAATACCATATTCAGTAGTATTTTCAACAGGTTCGGTAAGTTCAACTCTCACTAGAAAAGCAAAATTTGTATTTTCTGATTTTTCTTTATTACTAGAATGGCCATTTACACCAATATGATCTCCATAATCCTCCATTACAACAAAACCATTAGGACATGTACAAAATGTTCTTACAAAATCATCATATGTCTTTGAATAGATATGGAATTTTGGGTCCCATGCCTTTTCAATAACGTTTTCCATTACAACTGCAGGGACCTCAACTCTGACTCCAATATCGATTGGCGCAAATCTTGTCTTAATGTCAAATTTTTTTGATTCTTCTTTAAGCCAATCTCCTCCAGACCTTCCAGGTGCTGCAATTAAAAATTTTGAATATATTTTTTGTTCATCTGTAGTTATTAATTCAAAATTATCATTTCTGTCAATACTTTTAACATCGGTATTTAACAAGATGTCTACATTTTTACTTAATAATTCGTTTTTCATAGAAGTAATTACTTCTGGTAATTTATCTGAACCAATATGCTTTTGAGGAATTGGAATAAATTCAATACCCTGGGTTGCAGCACTTTTTTCAAGGGATTCAGAATCAAGACCATACATCTTTTGCGGGGCTCCATGTTTAAGAAATGTATTGTCAATCATTGAAATGAGATTGTCAGCCTCTTCTTTTGATACAAATTCCTCTAGGTTTCCTCCAACATCTGCTTTTAGATTCATTTTTCCATCAGAAAGGCCACCAGCACCACCAAGCCCGCATAAAATATTACAAGGTTTACATTTCATGCATCTTTGAAAATTTGAAATAGAAGGGCATACTCTTTGATTTATGTCTTTTCCTTTATCAAGGATTGCAATTCTTAAATTTGAATTATTAGAAAGCTCTTGAGCAGCAAAAAGACCTGCAGGTCCGGCACCAATTATGACTACATCCCAATTCAAGCAAGTCTGCAACTGCTAGGTTACTTAAAAAAGTTATGAAGAATTTTATTCTCCGGCAAACTCAACAATTGAAAATATCTTTTCTCCTTTTAATTTGTCCCTACCTTTCAGGTCAACTAGTTCAACAATAAATGTGCATTCAATTAAATTACCACCAAGTTTTTTTACAAGCTTTCTTGCAGCACAAGCAGTTCCTGCAGTTGCAATTAGGTCATCAACAATAAGCACATTTTCTCCTTTCTCAATCGAATCCTTATGTATCTCGATTTTGTCTTTACCATATTCAAGAGTGTATTCTTCAAATTCGCATTCTGCAGGTAATTTTCCAGGTTTTCTTACAGGTACAAATCCACAACCAAGCAAATAGGCAAGTGGTGCACCAAATATGAATCCTCTACTTTCTATTCCAATTACTTTGTCAATTTTCTTATCTTTATACCTGTTATATAAAAGGTCAATTGTTTCCTTAAAACCTTGAGGGTCTTTTAGTAAGGTTGTAATATCCCTAAACATTATTCCATCCTTAGGCCAATTAGGAACAGTTCTAATCTTTGATTTTATTGAATCAGTCATAACAACACCTTTGCTTAATCGAGTTTATGAAAGCAAAAAGCTTTTTTAGTTATTTCTATTCGTAAAAAAACATGTCTATTAAAATTGGTATCATTGGAGGAAGCGGTTTTTACAAGATGGGAATTATTGACGATGCTGAAGAAATTGATGTTGATACTCCCTTTGGAAAACCATCTGATAAAATTACAATAGGTAAAATTGATGGAACTGAAGTTGCTTTTTTGCCAAGGCATGGGATAGGGCACTTCATTCCGCCTCATAAAGTAAATTACAGAGCAAATGTATTTGCAATGAAAGAGTGTGGTGTAGAGTATCTTGTTTCAATTGCAGCAGTTGGAAGTTTAAAAAAAGAAATAAAACCTTGTGATTTTGTCATTGCAGATCAATTATTTGATAGAACTGCTAAGAGGAGCTCTACATTTTTTGAAGATGGCTCAGTTGCCCATGTAGCATTTGCTGATCCATTCTGTAAGAAACTTTCTGATATTGCATATAAAACAGTAAAGGATTTGCAAATACGCATACATCATGGTACCTATATCTGCATGGAAGGACCTCAATTTTCAACACGCGCTGAATCAAATCTTTACCGCAAATGGGGTATGGACGTAATTGGAATGACCCTTGCAACTGAAGCTAAACTTGCAAGAGAGGCAGAGATGTGTCTATGTGGAATATTAACTGTTACAGACTATGATTGTTGGTATGAAGAAGAAGATGATGTAAGTGTTAGTAATGTTGTTGAAAATTTGAAAAAGAATGATAAGAACATGGCTGAAATATTAAAAAACTTAATTCCAAAAATCAAATATAAAAGGGATTGTGAATGTCCAAATGCTTTACAATATGCAGTCATTACCTCGCCAAAAATTCTTGAAAATAATATCGATCCAAGAGTGAAAAAAGTATTACTTAGACAGTAGTTCAATTATTAACTTAAATGGCGATTCTGCTTTTCCTTTATTCCACATTAAAATCCATATTATGAAATATATAACTATTATTGTAGGAAAAACTGCAGTTATTATTAAACCAGTTCTAATACCAAAAATTGAATTAATGAATCCCATTGTTAAGCTTGAAAATAATCCTATAAATAATATTAATAGTATTGCTACTAGCCAACTGAATAATTTCATTATAGTAAAAAATATTATGTTTATTTAGCTTTTTTCTTTTTGATATTCCTATAGCTAAAAATGAATAATAAACCCCAAATTACTGAACTAAAAAAATCTGCTGCAAAGCTAACCCAGAATTCCATTGCATAAAAATTAATTGTAAGAATAATTAGACCTACTGTAGTTAGACTTGAAGTATATAAATTAAGTATGGTTTTTCCTTTATATACATCTTTGAGTTGTGGCAACAAAATAAACCCGAACAAGAAACTTACAACAGCAATTATTATATCATGAATATTTGGAGCATGACCAAATAATTGTGAAAAGATATCTACTGCCATTAGAAAGAGTGGAACCATAGAAGTTAAATAAAGCTTATGCATCGCATTAGAATTAATATGAACGATAAAATCAAGCTTGCACAAGGTGCAGGCGGAGAGTTAATGGATAAACTAATTAAGGAAAATATTCTCAAACATTTTAATTTTCAATCAAATGCAGAAATATCTCTTGATATGCTTGATGATTCAGCTGTAATTGATGATATTGTTTTTTCTACTGATTCACATACTGTTAAACCTATTATTTTTCCAGGTGGAGATTTAGGTTCTCTTGCTGTAGCTGGAACAGTAAATGATATATCTGTGATGGGTGCAAAACCAATCGCTCTTTCTGCAGGTTTTATTATTGAAGAAGGTTTACCTTTAGATATTTTTAAAAAAATTGTAAAAAGTATGGGCGATACTGCAAAAAAAGCAGATGTTCCTATTATTACTGGTGATACTAAAGTAGTTGAAAATGGGGCAATACAAGAATTTATGATAAATACTAGTGGTATCGGAAAAAGAACCAATTTACTAAATAAAAATATCCAAATTGTAAAAAAGTATCGTAGCTTTGAGAGTCGTTGGCTTCAGGATTCAAATATTAGAGAAGGTGACAAAATCATCTTATCAGGAAACATTGGTGAACATGGTGTTGCATTAATGAGTTTTAGAGAAGGATATGGTTTTGAAACAAAGATAAAATCAGATGTTGCCCCTATTACTTCTTTGGTTGAAAAATCATTAAAAGTTGGAGGAGTTGTATCTGCAAAGGACCCTACAAGAGGTGGTCTTGCAAATACAGTAAATGAGCTTTCTGAAAAATCAAAACAAGGAATTATGCTCTTCGAAGAAAAGATACCTATCCCAAAAGGTGTTTCTTCTGCATGTGATATGCTTGGTATCGACCCTCTTGAAATTGGAAATGAGGGAAAAGTAGTATTTGCTGTTGTTAAAGAAAAAGCCGATGAGGTCTTATCAGAAATAAGAAAAGATCCTCTAGGTAAAAACGCAGAGATAATTGGAGAGGTAGCAAAGAAGCTTAGAGGGGTTGTAATTCAAACTACAATAGGTGGCAGAAGGAATCTTCATAAACCAATAGGTGACCCGGTACCAAGAATCTGTTGATTTATTCTTTTTCCACAAATTTTTAAATAGTATACAGGATTACCAATCACGATTATTTCAGATATTTGGAGGCAATATTTTATGGCAAAAGGGCTAAGCAAGGCTTTTAAAAAAGCATTATGGGTTTATCATTGTAATTCAGGTTCGTGTAATGGTTGCGACATCGAAATTATTGCTGCATTATGTCCAAGATACGATGTAGAACGTTTTGGAATAAAACTAGTTGGTTCTCCACGTCATGCTGATGTTTTACTTGTTACAGGTCCTGTGACAAGACAGATGGCTGACAGAGTAAAACGTGTTTATGAACAAATGCCAGAACCAAAAGCAGTAATTTGCGTTGGTAACTGTGGGAATACTGGCGATGTATTTTATGAATCTTACAATCTTGTTGGCCCAATTGACCAAGTATTGCCTGTTGATATTCATGTTATCGGTTGTCCGCCAAGACCTGAAGCAATTATTAATGCGGTTGCAAAAGCTTGGGTTAAACTTGAGACATTGGAGGCTAAAAAATGAGTAAAGATAAAAGGCCAAATCCTGAGGAAATTGTCAAATATTTCAAAGATGAATTTAAAACAAAAATAAAACATATAAATATTAAAAAACGACCTGCAGGAATAAAGAAAAAAGAAACTTACACAATTTGGATGAAGATTGACAAATCTATTTTTAAGGATATTATTAAGCATTTATGTAATCTTCAATTCCCTCATCTAGCAGTTGCATCTGGAAATGATCTTGGAAAGACAATTGAACTTATTTATCATTTTACACTTAACTCTGGAAAAAGAATGGAAGAGATAAACCTAAATATATCTGTTGAACTTCCAAAATCAAAACCAGAAATTGAGACTATCTGTGATTGGATACCTGGGGCTCTTATAACTGAAAGAGAAAAAATGGAAATGCTTGGCGTTAAGGTTATAGGAATTCCTGATGATAGCAGATGTTTCATACCTTATGATTTCCCAGAAGGGGTTTACCCTTGGAGAAGAGATGAAACTGGCCCTGAAAAGTTCTATAAGAATTTACATGAGGTGAAGAAATGAAACAGAAATCCACAACAAAAACTACTTATCAGATACCAGTAGGCCCTATTCATCCAGCATTAAAAGAACCAGTTCATTTTGAATTTGAAATCGATGGTGAGAGAATTGTTAATGCAAATGTAAAGCTTGGACATGTTCATAGAGCAGTTGAGTGGGCATCTAGAAAAAGAAACCCTATTCAGATTCTATATCTTGCAGAAAGAATTTGCGGAATTTGTTCTTTTTGTCATCCTGGTGCATTTGCCCTTTCAGTTGAAGATGCAGGAGATATTGAAATTCCAGATAGAGCTGAATATCTAAGAGTTATTCATGCAGAACTTGAAAGAATTTGCTCTCATCTTCTTTGGGCAGGTGTCGCTGCCCATGAGATAGGTTTTGACACAGTTTTATATCTTACTTGGCAGGTCAGAGAAAAGGCACTTGATCTAACTGAGTATCTTACTGGTAACAGAGTTACTAAGGCAATTATGACAATTGGCGGAGTTAGAAGAGACATTACAGATGATATGCTTCCAAGGGTTAGAGAGGACCTTGAATATTTTAAAAAGGCCTTTTTAAAACTTAAAAAAGCATTTTTAGATGATAAGACAGTAAAGATGCGTGCACAAAATGTTGGCATTCTTACAAAGGAGGATGCAATAAAACTATGTGCAGTAGGCCCTACTACAAGAGCATCTGGTGTTAAAAAGGACGTAAGAGTTGACACGTCTTATTTTGCGTATGGGGATTTAGATCTTGATTATATCACCCCTGATATAATTACAGGCAGTGTAAATGGAGATGTATATGATCGTATTATCGTTCGTTTACTTGAAGTAAAACAAGCAGTAGAATTAATTGAACAATGTCTTGATATTATGCCAAAAGGAGATATTGTATCAGAGCCAAAGCTTGCAAAACTTTTAAATCAGCTTAAAAAAATTGAAGGCGAAGGCATTGGTAGGATGGAGGCTCCTAGAGGAGAGGTTTATCATTATGTTAAAATGGATGGAAATGAAGCACCTTTCACATGGAAAGTCAGAGCTCCAACATATAGTAATATACTTCCTTGGATCCCAATGCTTAAAGGTGAACAAATTGCAGATATTCCAATAGTCGCTGCTAGTACTGATCCTTGTATGTCTTGTACAAATAGGGTTGGAATTGTCAAAGACAAAGATTCATATGAACTTACAAAAGAAGAGCTTCACAAGCTTAGTATTGAAAAGACAAGGAGGCTTAAATTATGAAATTTTCAATGCTTCCATCAGTTTTTGCACAACTTTTCAAAAAACCCTGGACAAATAAATTTCCAGCAAAGTATGCTCCTGCAAATACAACTAAATTCTTAAAAGATGTTGGAGAAGGTAAGGCAAAGATAAACCCGCCTGTTGAGGTTCCAAAGAATTTTAGAGGAAAAATACAGTATGACAAGGAAAAATGCATAGGATGCAAACTTTGTATTAAGGTATGTCCATGTGAAGCAATAGAGTTTAAACCTGATGAAAAGAAAATAAAGATATATGTTTCAAGATGTTGTTTTTGTTCACAATGCAACGATATTTGTCCTGCAAATTGTTTATCAATGAGTGATGAGTTTTTACTTGCAGATGCAGATTTGAACTCAAAGGATTTGATTGTTGAATAATAGGTTAAATTAATGAAGTTAATCTTTAAAGGAATAGTACAAGGGGTAGGTTTTAGACCAACTATTTTTCGTATAGCAAAAGAGCTTGATTTGAAGGGCTATGTTCTCAATAAAGGCTCAGAAGTAGAGGTTGTAATAGATAAAGACAAAGAAGAGTTTATTAGATTAGTTAAAAAAAATCTACCGTCTATTGCAAAGATCACTAGCATTTCAGAAGAGGAAGATGAAAAGTCTTTTAATGATTTCAAAATAGTTCATAGTAAACAGGGTAGTAGAGAGTCATTGATACCAACTGATATTGGAATTTGCAAGAATTGTCTATCAGAGCTTTTTGATGAAAATAACAGACGATATTTCTTTCCTTTTACAAATTGTACAGTTTGTGGTGCACGTTTTAGTCTAATAAAAGATGTTCCATATGATAGAGAAAGAACATCTATGAAGGATTTTGATTTATGTAGCAATTGTAATGCCGAATATAAAAATCCCATGGATCGTAGGTATCATGCCCAGACTATTTCATGCCCAAAATGTGGCCCTTTTTACAAATTATATGATAATAATAAAAAAGACTTAGGAAGCAATAATGCAATAATGCAATTTGCAGAAGAAATCGACTCAGGAAGAATTGGTGTTATTAAATCCTGGGGAGGAATGCATCTTTGTTGTAATACAAATCAGATAAGAAGATTTAGAAAATGGTATAAGCGCCCACAAAAACCTTTTGCATTGATGGTCAAGGATATAGAGACAGCAAGAAAATATGCAGAGATAAATGATGATGAAGAAGAACTACTTAATAGTAATAATAAACCAATCGTTTTATTAAAAAAGAAGTTTTGTGAAGAGGCATCTCCTGGAATTGATACTATCGGACTTTTCTTGCCTTATACTGGTCTACATCATCTCTTATTTTCAAATATGGATTCAGATGCATTAGTAATGACATCTTCAAATGTTCCTGGAGAGGCAATGATTACAACAGATGAAGATGCATTTTCAATAGATGCTGACATATATCTTCTACACAATAGAGAAATTCCAAATAGAATTGATGATACAGTTGTAAGATTATGGAAGAAAAAAACCTTCTTTATTAGAAAATCCAGAGGATATGTACCTGATCCAATCGAGGTCTCTTATAAAAATAGGGTTTTAAGTGTGGGTGCTGATCAAAATATCGCTGCTGCGATTTCAAATGATAAAAGGTTATTTGCAACTCAGTATATTGGCAACTCAAAATATTATTCAACACTTGAATTCTTAGAAGAATCTTTGCGTCATTTTATGAAACTAATAATGACAAATCCCTCAATTGATGCTGTGGTTCAAGATATGCATCCAGGATATGATTCAAGAAAGGTTGCAAAAATATTTGCTGATGAATTTTCTGCTCCCTTATTTGAAGTCCAACATCATTGGGCACATGCAGCCACGATATTAAATGACAATAATACTGATGAGAGCGTTGTTTTAGCATTAGATGGTCTTGGATATGGTAACGATGGGAAATACTGGGGTGGAGAAGTACTTGCATCTAGTTACTATGATTTTAAAAGAGTTGGCCATCTAGATTATATTCCTTTGATTGGAGGTGATATGGCAACTAAAGACCCAAGAAGACTTGTGTTTGCAATATTTAATAAATTTGGAAAAGAAATGTTCTTTTCTGGGGATCAAGCAGAAATATTTTCAAAATTGATAGATAAATCTCCTCAGTCAAGTAGTCTTGGTAGAATCCTTGACGCTCTCTCATGTTATCTTGGAATATGTATGAAGAGAACTTATGATGGAGAGCCTGCAATGAAACTTGAAAAATATCTCTCCGAGGGTAAGGAAAATTTTAGATTTGAACTAGAAATTAAAGATGCTGTCATTAACACTTTTGACTTATTCAGACAGCTTGATGAGAAAATTAAAGGAAATATTTCAGAGAAACAAAAGGCAGATATCTCTTACTCATTTGTTAATACGATAATTAAAGGTCTTTGTCAAATAGCAATTGAAACTGCAGAAGGACAAGGTATTGATAACATAGGCATCTCAGGTGGTATTTCTTATAATATTCCAATTACTGAAATGGTTGAAAATTTTGTTTTGAAATCTGGTTTGAAACTATCTGTTCACAATAAGATCCCAAATGGTGATGGTGGGATATCATTAGGTCAAAATCTAATAATTGGTA
>Ga0272442_10011196_pt1 | contig 10965 bp, 9 predicted proteins | sample SSMForm2O_FD_200262 | JGI IMG/M metagenome (GOLD analysis project Ga0272442, IMG submission 200262) | Marine sediment archaeal communities from Little Sippewissett salt marsh, Falmouth, MA, United States - SSM-Form-2O | ecosystem: Environmental > Aquatic > Marine > Wetlands > Sediment ... | reverse complement strand
GAGCAGCGCTCTTATGGCGGCGGCATGGGGGGCTATGGCGGCGGCATGGGCGGCGGCATGGGCGGCGGCATGATGGGCGGGGGCATGATGGGTGGCGGTCTCAGCGGCAGTAGAGGCGGCAGCTCTCGAAGCCTTGGAGGTGGGAGCTCGAGAAATTATCGTAGTATAGTTCAGAATGAAAACGAGATGCAAAATAACGCATATGGTGATGTAAACTATATTTCCAATATGCTTAACCAACAGATGGGTAATGGGGAAACTAACCCAAGAGAAAGAACTAACTTGCCCGCGGGCTTTGAGAACACCTTTGGTGGTATGATGGGCGGTCGTTCGGGCGGCATGGGGGGTCGTTCCGGTGGCATGGGTGGGCGTTCGGGCGGTATGATGGGCGGTATGGGTGGTATGAGTGGGGGCATGATGGGGGGAGGAATGATGGGAGGCTACGAACAGTACGAATTGGAGGATTTAATTTATACCACTATTGCTCCGGAAACTTGGCGGTATGGTACTTCCGGCGGTGGATATGGCGGTCGCGGTGGTTCTAGTGGCCGTTCTCGTTCTGGCTATAGTGGCACTAGCACTACCGGAGTGCTAGGCGAGGAAGGTGTGGGGGACCTGAGATTTTACCGTCAAAACTGGATGGCGGTTTATCAAACCGCGGAAGTGCATCAGCAAATTAAAGAGTTGCTCCAGAAATTACGCGAAACCCACGGTGATCAGGTTGCCATTGAGGCACGGCTGCTTACCATAAGTAGCAATTTTCTGGAAGACATCGGTCTGGACGTTGACTTCTTAATCAATATGAACAATGCCGGATTCGATAAATTTTCCGACATTACTATTAATCAGGATCATTTCAGCTTTACCAGCCCACCTCCGGCCACTTCAGTGCCTGGCTCTTTGGGTGGCGGTCTTGCACAATCGGCCTTTACCCTTTCCGGAACATTCCTTGACAATGTGCAGGTTGATTTCCTGATGAGGGCCACCCAGGCCCATCAACGGAACCGTTCGTTGGTGGCGCCGCATGTAACTGTTTACAATGGTGAGCAGGCTCAGATCAGTTTCTATACTCAGACTAATTATGTGTCTTCACTGGAATCCGAAGTAGGTTATGGTGTTGTGGGTTACAATCCACAAGTTGAGGAAGATAATTCCGGTATAGATCTGTATATTACCCCGACAATATCCGCGGATAAAAGATTTGTTTCCATGCTGGTGAATTTCGAACAGACAATTACCCGAGGATTCCAAGACTATACATACACCGAAGGTGCCACGGCAGCCGGTGGAGGCACAACATTAGAGCCTATTGCCGGAGTCCCCACAACCAAGATTCAATTACCACAGAGGGATGTAAACTCCATCTTTACCCATGTGGCTGTTCCGGATGGTGGAACACTCTTGTTAGGCGGTCAAAAAATAGTCGGTGAAGCAGAAAAGGAAGCCGGCGTACCCACACTGAGTAAACTGCCTATCATCAATCGGCTTTTTGCCAACCGTTCCATCACCAAAGATGAGGTTGTGCTCTTGATCCTGATCAAACCGAAAATTATCCTCCGTGATGAGGAGGAAGAACTGGAATTCGGAAGTCTGCTCGGCGGAAAGCAATAAATCGCTGTTAATTTAAATAATCAAACCCCGTTTTATTGATTTCGATAAAACGGGGTTTTTTATTATCAAGGGCAAACTAGTTTTATACCCAAAATCAGTTAACGGATCGTGAACATTTCACTGGCCTGGGTTCGCTGAGCCAGGGCAATAGGTACGCTGCTACCCAGTATCTCCCGAGCCGTGGCCAAGGCTAGCTCCGGTCGATTATTATGTTCACTAATATGAGATAAAATCAATAGTTTCAGGCCAACGGCGCTTTCGCTGACAAGTTGGGCCGCTTCCCCATTGGAAATATGGCCACCCATCCCCTGAATTCGCTGCTTCAGCCAAATAGGATAAGGACCATTGCTAAGCATATCCGGATCATAATTGCTTTCCAGATATAATCCGTCAAGTTTGGCAATCCATTTTTCGATCCCATCAAAACAATGCCCCAGATCGGTGAAAATCCCCAACTTGGTATTTTGGCTACTGATAACAAACACCACAGAATCGACGCCATCATGGGGCGTAGGTACCGTTTCGACCGTAGTCTCACCAAATTGCAATATTTGGCCCGGTTCAAAGAAACACGTTTTTTTAACTATCCCCAGCATACTCCGGCCGGCGCGCCAAGATCCGTTCGTTATATATATGGGTATTGAAAACTTCCTGTGAAAAACTCCCGCATGACGCAGGTGATCGCTATGATTATGACTAATGATTACTGCATCGACCTCACGAATATCGCGTTCATACTGGGCCAAACGCCGCTGGGCTGTAAGGCTACTGATCCCGGCATCAAATAACAGTCGGGCATCATCCGTTTCAACATAGATGCAGTTGCCGTTCGAGCCACTTTGGAGGGAACAAGTTGATATCATGATAAGGGCCCTTACCTCGCTTTTTTGTTATATTACAAGCTTCATCTTTCTTGTTTATTCACCTTGAACTGGCGTTGGTCGGCCCTGCTCATCTACACAGACCATCACAACCTGCCCATCAAAGGAAAGTTGTCGTTGCTCATCTTTTCCTGCACAGATAAACACCTTCACCCGCACCCGGCAACTCGTTCGGCCTACGCGTTCCAAAGATGCACTTGTCTCCAGAATGTCACCAAGATGGGCCGGCACGTGAAACTCCACGTTATCGAGCGCCTTGGTCAGAAAGTTTCGTCCCGGATAGCTCCGTACGCAGCAGACGTAAGCCATTTCATCAATTATGCCTAATAGGTGTCCCCCGTACAGGCTGCCGTACTGGTTCAAGTGCTCCTGCCGCACCAAGCAAAAATGTTGAAATTCATTCATTTATCTGCCCAAATACTAAAGTCACATACTTATCTAACTATATATTATCCTGGTTGTCAAACATTGTAAATGCTTTGCCGGACATATGAATCTTACCTATCCTGGGACCTGATCTGGAATTGCTTTAAAAGAGGTTTTTCTTGACATTTTAAGGTAATTTGTATGATTATTTATCTGGTATGCAGAAATACATATTTAGCCGGACTGAAGAGAAAGCCCGTCATTTTGTTGGGAGACATGTTATGGAACTTACCAGGCGGAAATTTTTAGATAAAGCTGTTCTGGGCACAGCCGCATTGGGGATTGCTAAGGCGGCCGGGGCTAAAGAGAAGGTCATTCAGGGATTTGAGGACACCAAAAGCAATACCGACACCTCAAAGACCTGGAAAAAGGCTTCCGACCGTAAAATTCGCATAGGTATCGTCGGGTACGGTGTCTGCAGATTTGGTGCCGCTTTTGGATTCCAGGATCACCCCAATATCGAGATTGTTGCTGTTAGTGACCTGTTTCCAGACAGATGCGCCGCCCTGGCCAAAGCCTGCCGCTGTCAAAAAACCTATCCCTCTCTGGAAGAGTTAGTCAAGGATGACAATATCGAGGCGGTCTTTGTGGCTACCGACGCCCCCAGCCATGCCAGACATGTAATTGAAGTTTTAAAACACGGCAAGCATGCTGCCTGTGCGGTACCAGCAGTCTTCGGCTCGCTGGCACAGGCGGATGAGCTTTTTGAAAGTGTTAAAAAATACGGCTTAAACTATATGATGTTTGAGACTTCCGTATTCCATGACAACTTGTACGCCATGCGGCAAATATATGAAGCCGGTGGTTTCGGTAATATTATTTATTGTGAGGGAGAGTATTACCACTATATGTCGAAACCGATCGCCTCCTATAAGGACTGGCGGGTAGGCTTACCACCTCAGTGGTATCCCACCCACTCCAATGCCTATTATGTCGGAGTAACCGGCGGAAGTTTCACAGAGGTTTCTTGTATGGGTATCCCCAGTGTTATTGACCAATTGCAACCTTCTAATAATGTTTATAAGAATCCCTTCGGTACCGAGATTGCCTTGATGCGCACCAGCGAAAAGGGTATGGCTCGAATGGCGGTAAGTTGGGACACTCCCGGCTGGGGTGCTGAAAATGGACGCTTGCGGGGAGTGAAGGGTTCATTTTATGACAAATTCAAAGGCCTGACAAAGGACCTGCCCGACCTAAAAAAGCCCCCCCTACCACCGGGGATACAGCCGGGCGGTCATGGCGGTTCGCACGGATATTTGTCCCACGAATTTGTGATGTCAATTATCGAAAACCGCAAACCTTTGGTTGATATTGCCTGGGCCTTGAATATGACAGTTGCCGGTATAGTAGCACATCAGTCTGCTCTAAAGGACGGCGAACTGCTTAAAATTCCGCAATATAAATTGTAGATAAAATTAGAATTAACAATTGAGGTATTCAAAGTCGATTAAACAGACTTGGTAATATTTCCATCTATTTACAACTTTTATGGGAATATTTCATATGTAGAAAACCTAGCCCGGAGATCGCCTGCCCCAAACCTGAAAGGATAATCAGCCAAATTCCGTTGGGGCCGAGAAAATTAATGCGAAACAGATATATTCCCACAAATGGAGCTACCATACCCCTTAAACCCGTTAAGCTGACATGGGCCCCCATATAAAGCGAATCCTTTTCCGGGGGAGCAAATTCCATGTGACCTAGACGCCAATTTAATCTGCCGGCCCCCATCGCTACACCGCTGATCGCCCTACTGACAAGAACCACTACCATACTGTGATAGTAAACCCCCAACACCAACACCATACGGCTTAAAGCCCAGCCCACCGCTCCGTAAAAACGCATGGTGAATATATCGCTGCGATCATAGACCCGGGCCCACAATAACCCCGCCACCGCTGCGGTCATAAATTGTACCCCAGTAAGAGCTGATCCACCCAGTAACCATCCACTTTGAAAGACATCGTTGATTATAAGTACCAATATCCCCGTTTCCACAACCATTGTCGCAAAGCCGTTCAGCATCTGCCAACTCATATATTGTCGAAAACGCCTGTCACTGCGTAGCACTGATAAACCGGCCAGTAACTTTATCTTTTCAAGGCCTACTGATTGACTGCGGATGAACCCCCCTTCCCGGCATATGCGGATGCGCGAGAACAGATATCCACATATTAAACCTAGAACACCGCTGATTCCATAAACCATTTGAAAGGGAAAATGCCATTTGTCCATCATCGCCGTAAAGGCAAACACAGTCAGACTATGACCCAGTGTGATTAAAAAGTAGATAAGAACTACTATTTTACCCCGATGGGCGGCTGGATAATTGGCCCGCCAAATGCTTGTACGTAGCGTTGTCATCAGGGCAATTCCGACCTGGGCCAGGAAGATCTGCAATAAAAAAACATAAACCCCAAAATTTCTGATACTTTCACTTCGGGGAAGAAAGGCAATGCTTAGTAGTACAACCGAGACTATATACAGTATTCGGGATAAAGCACGAATTTTACGGACCTGATGAAAAAATCCTACCAACATACCCGCCATCAGCAATCCGGTCATCTGGCTGGCCATAACCAGACCCAACATTGCATCGGACATCCCCAATCCCTTACGACCTACAAAACCGCAAAACGACGCATTGAGTACCCCCAGCAGAACAGCTAAGGGAATACTTGCAGCGCATTCACGCCGTACAGTCAAGAGGGTTGCGTTAGGTAGGTTCTTAAGCCACTGCCATTGACGGGTGCCAGAGGACATTACTCGGTGCTGACGAGCCACCGGGACAAACTGCTGGGCCGGTCGAACATGGTGATGGCCTCGAAGTCATCCGCCAGCATGCGGCGGTTAATTTCGGCGACTCTACTGAATTTGCGGACTTGCTCCTCTTTATTCACGCCGATATACTGGCAGCCCCCCAGGGAAATTGTCAGCCCTATAAGCACCAAAAGGGCCAATTTCGTTAAGGCTTTCATCATCTATTCACCTCACTCCAATAAAAGGTGTATACTTCTATAGTTTAAAATTATTATAAATGAATTCTTACCTTTTGTCAATTACGAAATCTCGACTTCGGAACCGGATTTCGACCCCCAATTGCCCCCCCGATGATTCCTGTAGGTGTGTTTTATGACTTGGTTTTGCCCTCAGGTCCGATATTTTTTAACCAATCTAGTATATCTGCACAATAATAAAGAACCTCATATTTGTCATGGAGGACATACAGCCGTTGCATACACTTTTCCATCAGTTCATGTTGAAACTTACTTGGTACATCGCGACAAAAGAAAATACGACAGCCAGACGGGCGAAATGCTCGCGCCAGGCACCCTTGTCCCTGTTGGTAGGGACAGCGGCTGAATTTTTGGTCCGATATCAAATCTTGGGGAAAAGAGATTTTCTGCTTATTCAGATTGTTCCAGAAATACAAAATCTCCAGGGTAGTTACGTACAGCCGGTGATCGAACCGGTCAAAATCACAGCATTTCCCACAATTTTCACAGTTCAGATTGAGCCCCGCCAGATGACCCTCGATATCATCATATAACTTCTCAATCTCCTTTAGGAGTATCCGGTCGTTTATATGGTTAGTTATCCAGGTTATTGCTGCATCCTGGATACCATCACCTGGATCCGCCCTGGAAAAATCCCCATCGCGCAGCGCCTCTATGCTAGCCGCATCATACCATTGTCCCTGATTTAAGCCCGGGCATTTTTGCCCTGCATTACTCCATACCTTTCTTGAACGCAGATTTTCTCTCCAGAAGGGCCAAGTCCGACACTGTAGCGGACGAACAGGATATACAAGGCATTTTTTATTGGGGCCGTTGGGACTTAGAAAAATGCAATCCTTGCTTGGTTCTTTTTCCAGCAGACTGTAACGGGCTCCCACCCGGCGTACATACAGTCTTTTGAATTCCGCCACAGTAAGATTAAGATAAGCAGCTTCCTGTTCAATTTCCTCTCGGCTTATCCAGACATACCCTTCATCCGGCCCGGAGCAGCAATTACCACAACCCTGACAACTAAATGCTAAACCTCCATGATACCATTTACTCAAGGAAATTCTTTTCTTTCTGGCGGAATTTTTGGGCCTCACGGGCCAGATATGAATCCGGACGGATGGAAATAATATTTTGTAGCAGCTTCATTGCTTCCTGATGGAGATTCTGCCTGTCGGAGCGGTGCTGGCTTTTCTTACTTTCCTCCAACAGAATCCCAGCCAATTCCAGCATCGCCGATAATCCCCCGTCCCGGTCCGGATACTGCCTGATCAATTCTGTCAGCCTGGTAATTTTATTATTTTGGTCTTTTTCTAAAAGCGCCAATCTTAATTCGATGTTATCCCGCAGCGGGTCCGGCTGAGGAGCATTCAGCATAAGTTCTTTCAAGCGGTCTTCGTAGTTTTGTTGATAAGGATCGAGACTGACAAATTTTTGCAGTCGATCCAAATGAAGTTTATCTCCTTGACGATTTTCTTTGTCCAGTACCATCTTTAACTTACCGATACGTTTCTCCAGATTTGCTAAATCTTCATCAGAAACCGTCGGTGGAGGGGGTGTAAAAATTAACCCGATTCTACTCCTCCAAAACCATGATTTCTTCGGTTTCTCCTGTCGTCTCTCCAGAGCTTTTTGGCATTGTTGCTCGGCTTTGTTCAGAAGCTCAATCGCTTCGTCGAATTGTACCCCATCGGATCTTTTTTGTGGATTTCTGCCGGCGCTTAAATAGGCCAGACGCCAGCGCGCTTCGACACTCACTTCAGATTCTCCGAAATGATCCACAATCTCTTTCCACAAAGAATGTGAATACATACTTGGTATGTCGTTATAAAAACGCAACATATCCTCATCCCTTAGGGCCCTGGTATCCACCTTCATATCAAAGACCAGGGCTTTGTAATACATGGCATCCGCCACCTTTTTATCCTGAGGATGATTTTGAATAAAATTATCAATGTATCTCCAGCATCTGTTTTGGGCCCATTTGAAATTCAGGGCCTCCTGCTGGGCAAAGGAAACCGGATTGCCTTCTGCATCCACTCCATTGTCCGGTATCTTTTGACCCGGATTGAACGCCCACCGCCATTCCAGTCGTATCTGGGCCATGAGTGTTTCGGCGGTAAGGTAGGTCTCTTGTTTTTGTCGTTGGGCCAGTTCCTCTTCTATATATCCCCTTATACTCCTGCTTTGAAACTCTCTTATTTGGCCCGGACTGAATCTATATACCTGGTCCTGAAAATCACGCTCATTCATACCAATATGGGAACGGAAAAAAAGCACCGTCCCGGCCAGCAGCAGACCGAAAATAGGCATTAATACCCCGGGCCGATAGCGTAGAAAATGTCCTATAGCCAAAACCACACCAAATATCACTACACTGATCGAAAAAGCCAACGCCCAGGGAGAATATAGCACCGCCCAGCGCAACGCATCCTGCTCGGGATTTTCTCCGCTAAAAATACCCCAGTATAAAATTATCGGCACCAGGGACATGACCGCTGCTACAAACTTCGATTTGAATCGCAATGGCTCAAAGCTTACCGCGGCACAACTTATTCCCAGACATAAGGTCAGTACCGGATTGTGCCCCAAAAAGAAAACCAATACCAGAAAGGGCAGGGCATAAAGGAGATTATAAAGCTGAGCTGTCAGGATAGGAACCGTACAGATCTGGGCCATCACCAGGCCGATCACCAGAATATAGCTGGGGAATTCAAATATGTTTAAGGGTGCCAGCAAAGTAGGTATCAGTGCTCCAGATTGATATGGTCCCCCCAGATCGGGAAATTCACCAATCCGCACGCGTAGATAGTACAAATTAAGCAGTGCGTAAAGGAAAAGGTTGATCAGCCAAAAAATCGTTCGTCCCCAACCCGAGTACATCATACTCGCGCCGTCTGTGAACAAGCGTCGCTGGTTTCTTTTACCATTTATATCCACAATCGACCCGTGACTTATTTCTAACGGACAATACCGTCGTAAATTTCAAAATGCTAATATTATGCGTCCCTAAACTAATGTTGCTGACTCTTTGCCCATCATGGTGATCCGCGGCAGGTTAACCATATTGTCTTTAATAGCTACCGTAGCCATCACTATCCCAAAAAACAACCTTTCTACACATTGTAGGGTGAAGTTGGCTTGACAGATACGCTGCTGTAACTGTTGCGCGGTTAAAAAACTCCTTACGGAATTTGGCAGATAATGATACGCTTTGTGTTTATCTTTGGATATGATACTGCCTATCCAAGGAAGAGCAAGCCTTAAATAACCTCTGCAAATCCCGGCATACCATTTATCTTCGGGCCAATCGAACTCAAGTATTACCAATCTACCCTGGGGTTTGAGGATTCGATTGATTTCATATAAGCATCGTTGTAGGTCCTGTAAGTTACGAATACCAAATCCACAACTCACGCAGTCAAAACACTCATCTGCGAAGGGTAATTTTTCGACATCGGCGCATAACCATTTGAAACCCACACTGTTGTATCGGCTTTCATCCTTGTAGGCCCAATATGTTCGCTGCTTTTTCAAAGCCATTTTCAACATATTCTCGGAAAAATCCACCCCCACCATCTGTTGGATCTTTGGCTCCTTTAAAGCTATTTGCCGCCCCAAATCTCCTGTGCCACAACATAAATCCAGCACCGAATCACCGGGTTTTATCTGGGTCAGCTGAGCCGCTCTTCTCCGCCATTTTATATCTTGATTAAAACTGAGCAAATGATTGAGCAGGTCATACCTATCAGCGATAGCCGTAAACATCTCCTGTACCCGCCGCCTCTTGTCACACAGTCGGTGGGGATCCTGGAGAATATTTCTATTCCAGCCATCTGTTTCTTGTTTCATAGTCAATTCCAGTATAATATAATGGCAGGTATATTGCTACTAAATGCCAATAATTTTATACCGGATTTGGAGCATGTCTTCTTTAGACAACAAAGCAGGCAGCAGCATTTTTATTCAGGCCCAAATTAAAGACCGCTGCGAAACGGACCGGGATCTTTCTTTCTGGAAAATCGCAGAAAGTACCATCCAATCTTTAACTTTGAACAACTGTCGTTTTAATTTCTGCCGCTCCGCTGACTGCCGCTGGCAGAATTTGCATCTCGATCATTCCCTCGCCGAAAATGCCTTTTTTCAGAATTGCAACTTTGACAATCTCAACTCCCATACCTCGTTCCATACCGCCGGCCACTTCGCAAATTGCCGGTTACAGGATGCTGTAGCTGACTTAAGCTCGTTTGGCTTATGCGTTTTCCATCACACCAAACTACATAATTCGCGTTTTAGCGAAGTTTCTTTTATTGGTTCCCTCTGGCGGGACTGTGAATTTGATCAGGGGAATTATAATTTTGTACGCTTCCCTGCCGCCCTGTTTGTAAATACCAGATTTGTAAATTGCAACCTGCGCCAGGCCATCTTCCGCGCCGCCACATTTGTAAACTGCCGCTTTGAGTCCTCTACCTTAATCGAATCTGTCTTCCAAGACGCCCGTTTCACCGAAACAACTTTTGAAAACACGGATATCCATCAAGCCGCCAATCTTGAAGGTATCCGGGGATTAAATTTATGATCGACGCCAATCTGATAATCAGGCGTTTCACCATAGGTTCCTGCCGGATGAATGGTTATTTGATCGCTGATCCCCATACGCACATTGGAGCCTTTATTGATCCAGGTGGTTTCTGTGATGAGATCGCCGGCTTTATTACCAAGAACAATATCAATCTACGCCACCTGCTTTTCACCCACGGCCATTGCGACCATACCGACGGTATCGCTCAATTCACCCAACGCTTTTCCGTTCAGGGTTACGCCGGCAAAGATGAAGTTCGATTTGCCAGTCACACCCTTTTTGGCAACGAACTGATCGAGATCGGTAATCTACGCGTTCGCTCTTTGAGTACTCCCGGTCATACTCCCGGCGGAATATCCTATTATTGCGGCAACTCAGTTTTCACCGGCGACGCTCTGTTTTGTGGTTCAGTAGGAGGCACCTCCTCCTCAGCGCAAACACAAATCCAGTTGGATCACAT